>Ga0307478_10000157_pt1 | contig 79136 bp, 71 predicted proteins | sample atmos_gasesECM4C_2_FD_203713 | JGI IMG/M metagenome (GOLD analysis project Ga0307478, IMG submission 203713) | Hardwood forest soil microbial communities from Morgan-Monroe State Forest, Indiana, United States - atmos_gasesECM4C_05 | ecosystem: Environmental > Terrestrial > Soil > Temperate...
GCCAACGTCAAAGCGCGAGAAAAGGGGCCGCTAAAAAGCCCCGTCAGAATGGTCCAACGTGACACGTAAATCATTCCCCCAGTTATTTTGTAACGCCAGCTTTGGCCGGCCCTTCTGCTCTTCCCTGGCTGACGGTGCAAAACGCTCTTTGGAGCGTCGTCAGCCTCTCCCCATCAACCCTTGTGGCAGTCGTAACACCTGGTCGGCGGGGTGTACCAGCACGCGGGAGACGGCGAGCAAACGTTATCATGCGACATGCCGGGCCGATGGGCAGTCGGCACCGTGTGACAAGCCTCACAAGAGAACGTTAAATAGTTCGTCGCATCAGTATGACAATCACTGCAGACGGACCCATGGTGCGGAATCTTGAAATACGTGTGATTGAAAACTGCGCCAAGCCACGCGGTGGTCACGTAAGTCGTGTGGCAGCTTATGCACGCTGTCGGATAATTCGCCGTGACGTGATTGGGCACCGCGGCCCCGTAGGCCGTTGCGTTCGTATAGTACGTTTGGTGGCAACCATAGCAATCCGTCGTCGGATAGCCCGCCGTGTAATTCCCCCCGATGTGGCAGTCCGTGCAAGCATTCACCATGGTGCCGACCGCGCCCGTCACCGCCGTGCGCGGCGGCAGCATGTGCGGTCCTTGCAAGGGGAAGCCCGTCGTGCTGTGGTCAAACTTCCCGTCGGTCCACAGCACCGTGTCGTGGCACGTCGAGCACATGGACGTCGCGAAACCCGCGGTGACGTGATTCGGCACAGAGCCGCCAAAGGTCGGCGTGCTGTTCCAGGCCGTCTGGTGGCAACCGTAGCAATCCGTGTTCGCCGCCGTGAACGTGTAATTGTTGCCGACGTGGCAGTCCGTGCAAGCGTTCACCTTGCCTGCTGGCGCCAGCTGATGCGAACCCGTCAGCGGCCAGCCGGTAGTGCTGTGATCGAAAACCGCCGTAGTCCAGGTGATGGTGTTGTGGCACGTCGAGCAGTTCGTCGCCGCAAATGGCGCTCCGGCGCTCGCGTGCACCGGATTGTTCGTACCGTTGTACGTCGTCAAGTGGCACTGCGAATTCCCGCAGTCGGTCGGCTGAATGGCCAGCGATGAATAGTTCCCCACGTGGCACTGGTCGCAGCCCGTTACCTTCCCGGCCGGCGCAATCTGGTGCGAATTCGTCAGTGGAAAGCCGGTGGTGGCATGGTTGAACGTCGTATCCGTCCACACAATCGTGTCATGACACTGGGAACACAAAGACGTCGGGAAGCCCGCGGTAATGTGGTTCGGCACGGCCCCGCCAAAAGTCGGCGTGCTGTTCCAGGCCGTCTGGTGACAGCCGTAGCAATCCGTGTTCGCCGCCGTGAACGTATAGTTGTTACTGACGTGGCAGTCCGTGCAAGCGTTCACCTTGCCTGCTGGCGACAGTTGATGCGAACCCACCAGCGGCCAGCCGGTCGCGGCGTGGTTGAAGGTCACAGTTGTCCACAACGTCGGACTGTGGCACGTCGAACAGTTCGCCGCCGCGAATAACGCTCCCGCCGCCGAATGCGTGGGGTTATTGGTTTGCTGCCAGGTCGTCAAATGGCACTGCGAGTTCCCGCAATCCGTGGGAGCGATTTGCAGGTTGTAATTGTTGTTGACGTGGCAGTCCGTGCAAGCGTTCACCTTGCCGGCCGGCGCCAGCTGGTGCGAACTCGTCAGCGGAAAACCGGTAGTGCTGTGATCGAAAATCGCGCTCAGCCAGGAGACGGTATTGTGGCAAGTCGCGCAAGTCGCCACCGGAAAGGTATTCGGCGAAGCGCTGTGTTTGGGATTGCTAGTGTTCTGCCACGTCGTCAGATGGCACTGCGAGTTGCCGCAATCGGTCGGCGCAATCTGCAAGTTGTAGTTGTTGTTGATATGGCAGGACGCGCAAGGCACATTGGCGTGGCCGTTGGTCAGAAGAAAACCGGTAGTGCTATGGTCAAATTTTGCGCCCAGCCAACTGTCGAAAGTGTGGCAGGTCTCGCAGGTCTGCGGAAACGAAGCCGATACGTGATTCGGATTCGTGGTCTTCTGAAAATCCGTCTGGTGGCAGGATATGCAAGCCGTCGAGAGTCCCAGGAATTGCCCCACCGCCGCTCCCTTGTGACAGTCTTCGCACTGCACCGCCGCGTGGGCGCCCAGCAGCGGAAAGCGGTTCTGGTGATCTTTCACTTGTTGCGTGGCAATGTTCCAGCCTTGCACCGTGTGGCACTCCGCGCAGTTCGTGCCCATCTTCCGCTGGTGAACGTCGGCGTGGCAATCTTCGCAATTCTTGCCGACATTCGTGAACACGGGCTTGGTGTGGCACTCCGCGCACGCCACTTTTTCGTGCATTCCCCGCAACGGATACTTCGTCTTATTGTGGTCGAATTCCGGCACGGCCCGAATCGGCCGCCAACCGGTAGCCGTATGACAGTTCTCGCAAGGAACCGCCAGCGGTCCGTGCGGACTTCGCGTCGTCTCGCGCTGATCGGGAAACGCACGAGAAACACCCGGCTCCCAGGCAAGCAAGAAGAGCAAGAGCCAGAATACGATTTGAATTTGCTTTCGCGTAACGGCCCCCTAACTCCCGGCTCCCTCGATCAGTCCCCGTTGGTCGAAGGGTGGTTTAGTAGTACCAAGAGTTCTGGAGCCAGGGTGCTCTTGTCAGCACCCTAAGGCAACTGTACTGATGGACAGATTTAGGTCAGAGACTACGGTCTAACGCTCATTGGATCAGACACTTCTAGCTGCTTACTTGTCAGAGGTTTACAGCGGAAAAGAGCGCTATTACAGCGGCCGAACATTTGGCCCGTGGCAGTCCGAGCACTTTGCAGGCGCTTTTTTGTAAACAACCACAGGTTTGCCTTCGGCGAGAACCGTCTGCTTGTGACACTTGTCACAAGCCACATTGGCGTGGCCACCTTGCAGGGGAAAATGCGTCTTGGTGTCGTGATTGAACGTAGAGGGCACCCAGCGCTGTGAATTGTGGCAATCGGCGCAAGGGGTCTTCCCGGCTTTCGCAAATTGACCCGCGTGCGCGTCCTTGTGACAGTCCTCACAGATCTGCGAGGTGCCTTTGAACTGGACTTGTTTCGAGCCGACAGGCGCCTTGTGGCAATCGCCGCACAGGGCTACGCGGTGCGCCCCAAGAAGTGGGAATTTGGTTTTCGAGTGGTCGAAGCCGTTGATATCGGCCCACGAGCGCACGTTGTGGCAAGCTTCGCACCCCAGAAGCGTGCCGTCGGCGCGCTTCGCGGCCATGCGATCCTTGAATTCTCCGTGATGCGGATCCTCGTGGCAGGCGGTGCAGCTCATGTCCTTCCAACGGAAGGGTAGGATCTTATCGGTTCTCCCAGCAGCCCCCACCTTGTGGCAATCAGCGCACGGAACAGCGGCATGCGCTCCCGCCAATGCAAAACGAGTTTTGCGATGCTGGGCGACGGTAAAAAGGGAGCGGTGAAAATCGCGGACCGTATGACAATCCTCGCATTTGTTGGAGTGCGGAGCGGCGGCGAATTGGCCGTCATGCGCGTCCTTGTGACAATCCGTGCAAAGCGCAAATTTCACCTTGTAAATCGTGTCCTTGCCGGCGGGTAGATGGCACTTATCGCATTCGACGGAGATGTGCTTGCCTTTCAGCGGATACTTCGAGGTGTCATGCTCCTTCACTCCGAACAATGAAGGTTTCCATCCCTCAACCGTATGACACTCGGCGCATTCCCCCTTCTTCGGACGCGCTTCGAATTGTCCTTTGTGGGGATCAGGTTTGTGACAGTCATTGCAGTGGTCGAATGGCAGAGGTTTCTTGAATTCACCCTTGAGATGACACTCCGCGCAACCGACCTGGGTATGCTTGCCGAGGAGTGGGTACTTGGTCTTCGAATGGTCAAACTCGAACTTGGGAAGAAGTTTTTTCCACCCGGCGGTGGTGTGACATTCCTCGCAGCGCTGTTTAAAGGAACCTTTGTGCGGATCGACATGGCAGTCGAGGCAGGCTTGAAATTTCATGTCCTTGTAGCGCGCTGGCCCGCCTGGCTCGTCAGGCTTATGGCACTTCTCGCAAGCCACTTGGAGGTGCTGGCCGGTGAGCGGGTAACGCGTCTTAGAATGATCAAACTGCTTTGCTGCTTTCCAATCCGTGAAATTGTGACATTGCAGGCAGTTGTTTCCGAGCTGGCCTTTGTGCACATCTTTGTGGCACAAGACGCAGTTTTGTGACAGTCCAAAAAAGGATTTCGAAAGATCCTTCATCTTGATGAGCGCGCGCTCATCGGCAACCATATAAGCGGGCATGTGACACTTCTCGCAGGCTATGCCGGCATGCTTACCTTCGAGCACGTACCCGGTGAGCTTATGGTCGAATTGTTTCTGCGACGGCTCCCAGTGAATCAGGCTGAAGTTTTCCCCGTTGTGATCCAGATGGCACCGTACGCAGTCTTTGCTATTAGGATTTGCCATCCCCAACCGTGCATGGTAGCCATGATTCAAGGCCAGCCGTTGCGCCACCTCTTTGTGACAATCAAGACATTTGAACGTGGGTGTGCTGGTTCCAAATTGGTGGCAACTCGTGCATTGCGTGGTTCCGCTTAGAGATTGATGGGCTTTCGCAAGCGGGCCCGGAGAGATTTGCGCGGATGCCAATGCCGCAAAGAGGAACGAAGCCCAAAAGAAAAAAAGGACACTCCGCACCACTGCCGATCGTCGCCTTTTACTGCTGCCATATCTGACAGCGAGTTCGCGGAAGACCAAGATGTTCTCCGTCTTAGTACTTCAAAGCAACAACTGGGGGCTCGGTCGTCTGAAAAAATATCACGTTTAGAAGGCGCAACGCTAGCGAAATGGAAGGTGTGCCTATTCTAAAACACTAAACCGGGCAGCCGCTCTTTTCTATTCCATGGAAAAGATGACAATGAAATCATCCGCCTCACTGCGCTTGCGGCGTTCCTTCAGACGAAACTGCGGCAAAATGAGTTTGCAGGGCGGAGACCATGGAGTTCTCAAAACTGCTGTTGGACTCCAGATCCCAGTAGGCCTTCTGAGCCGCAAACTGATCCGCACCTCGGCCGTAGCCTCGAAAACTCGCTCGAACAATCGTACGCGTGTAGCCATCCGGCAGCAGCGCCGTATTCACGTGGACCCGAACGGTCCCACTGGTCCATTCCACCCTCTTATTTCTTGCTTCTTCCGTGGTATCGCGCAAGAGTTCGTCTTTCTCCAGGTCCCGGGAAAATGTCCAGGAATCTTCGCTAATCTGGTCTCCGCCAATTTTCCATTGTTCGGCTCGTGCACGGGACTGCAGGTATTCTTGGATATCCAGCGTCGAAAAAGCCAGTTCAATGCAAGCTCCAGCTCCCTGAAAAGCCCCTTTCTTAGAACCCTTTTGCCTGTTTTTCTTCTTGTTTAAACTGGAATCGTTCCAAGAATCGGCGCACGGCCTAACGATGGGTTTAGCCATAGGGCTTTGCTGGGACGGAGGCGCTGATGACCACGTAAGTAGGCTGAGCAGAAGAAGAAACATGTTCTAGTCTAGCCTAGTCTACCGGAACAACGGCGTCACGGCAGTAATGCTTTTTCGACCAACCAGGACCTGCGTCTGCCCTCATTTCTTTTTCCGCCCGGTGGACAGGAATGCGCGTAGCGGCGAGTGTTTCCCTAGATTTCCTCCTTCTAGGCAAGCTGTGTGATGACCGTCACATTCATCTGTGACAAGGGTCACGGTAGGTTTGCCTTGTCAAAAGTGACAATGGTCACCGTTCAATCCTAAGCGGCGAGTTCGGGAACGTGGTCCGGAATTCTTTAGACAAGATCTGGAGGGTAAAGGAATGAAGAGTCGCACGCTAAATAGCAGCATGTTGGGGAGTCTGGCGGTCTTCGTGGTCGTGGTTTGGGCGTTGCTGGCGTCGGCGCCCAAGAGTTCGGCAATTCCTGCGTTTTCAAGGAAATACCAGACTTCTTGCACCACTTGCCACAACAACTACCCCGAATTGAATGACTTTGGAGAAGCATTTAAGAAGAATGGCTTCAAGTTCCCGAAAGACGACGAAGTCTTTGTTAAGGAGCCTCCCGTACTTCTGGGTTCAAAGGCGCAGAAAGAGGCCTTCCCGGGCGCGGTCTATCCGGGCGAGATTCCCGGATTCCTGCCGGTGGCCTTCCGGTACGAGGGAAATTTCACCCTAAACAGGAAACAACCTGAGGGGTTTATCGCGCAAAACGGATTCACGCCGCGGACAGACCTTTTTGCTCCCAACACCTTCACCATTCTGGCTGTCGGGAGCTTCGGGCAAAACTTTTCGTTCTGGATCGATGATGACATCTCCGTTGGGGCGATCAATGCCAACGGCGGCATGGGTGATGGCTGGTTGAAATACAGTGATCTGGGACACGGTATTGGGCTGCCCAAGAATGCCCTCAATGTTCGCTTCGGACAATTTGAATTGGACCTGCCCTTCACACAGGCAAAGAGCATTTACCTCTCGCCCTATGACATCTATAGCGAAGGCGCGGTGGGGATAGGCGGTCCCTGTGTTACTGGCGCGACCGTATGCCAGACAGCCAATAATCCGACGATTTTTGGTTCACCGCAACGAGGTATCGAGTTCGGCGGCACGCCGAACAATGGCAATTTCGACTGGTCCGTGGCCATCACCAACGGCAGCAATACCGGAACAGCGACGCGGAGCTCGAAGGACGTTTATGTTCGACTCTCTCAGAAATTCAACCTGGAACGCGATCCGGAGAGCCGCAATGCCATTCAAGCGGCCGGGCCCACTGGCCCTCGGGACCACACCTCAGTCCGGGTAGGCTTCCTCTACTATTATGGCAAGAACCAGCAGAACCAGGACGGCGTCCTCTTCCCGGGCTTGGCTACTATTGAGGAACCATTCTACCGGGTGGGCGCCGACATCCGTTTCAAGTATCGTCAGCTCGAACTCTTCGGACTAGGCATGTTCGGCCATCACGACAACCACTTGGTCACTGGCGGAACACCACCGACCATCGCTGCGGCACCAGCGGTGAAATTCTCTGGCGGATTCGCGGGCGCCAATTACTGGTTTTATCCGTGGCTGATCGGAACGTTCCACTACGACGCCGTGAACTCTCATGCGGACTTCGTGAACAGTTCTTTGCCCTTGAACTACCACACCCGGAACCGCTTCAGCCCCGGCTTTCAGATCCTCGTGCGCGCCAACATCAAGGTGGTGGGCGAATATCAATATACGTATGGGCGTCCTTACACGGATCCCCTCACAGGCAATACCCTTTACTTTCGTCCGAACACGTTTCAGACCGGCATCGACTACGTCTTCTAGAAAGATTGGTCTTGGAAATAGGAGTCGCACGCAAATCAAATACGAGAGGAATGACATGAATCTATCGAGAATCGCAGCAAAAGCAGCCGTTGCAGTGAGTGTCACGCTAGTTTTGGCAGTGGCAGGCCGGGCCAACGACATCAAGGGCAAGGTCAGCGTACAGGGGATCAAGTCCGCGGAGAGCATCGCCGTGTACGTTGATGTGATCCCTGACAAGAAGTTCGATGCCCCGAAAGACCACGTGGTAATCGATCAGCGGAAGATGGCTTTCCTTCCGCATGTGGCGGTCGTCGAAGTGGGAACTACAGTGGATTTTCTGAATAGTGACCCTGTCGGCCATAACGTTTATTGGCCGTCGGTCAGCGGGAACAAAGCGCTAAAGGGAAATCTCGGCACTTGGCCGAAGGGCGAAAAGAAGCCCTTCCTGTTCAAGGATCTCGGCGTCGCTTCCCTGCTCTGCAACGTTCACCCGGAAATGTCCGGCTACGTCGTCGTCGTTCCTACGCCGTATTTTGCAGTGACGGACAAAGACGGCAACTTCGAAATCAAGAATGTGCCGGCCGGGAAATATACGCTGAAGACCTGGAGCGAAGACGGCAAGCCCACCACTCAAGCCGTGGACCTCAATGGCGAGACGGCAACCGTGGACCTGACGGTCAAAAAGTAAAGATTGGGGACCCCGGAGGGCCATTCCATTGAGCACGCGGACAAAACTAGTCGACCTTGGATGGCTGGAGTCCAACTTCCCCTGCATGCAGGCGTGCCCCGTCCACACCCAGGCCGGGCGGTACGTCGCTCTGATTGCCGAGGGGCGGTACGAGGAAGCGTACCGCTACGCCCGGGTTCCCAACCCTTTTGCCTCCATTTGCGGTCGCGTATGCGGGCATCCCTGCGAGCCGGCCTGCCGACGCGGCCAACTGGACTCGCCCATTTCCATTCGCGCGTTGAAGCGTTTTGTCACCGAACGTCATGGACCGGAATCGCGCAATCCCGTCGACGTTTTTCCCGAGCGGCCTCAGGTCACTCGCCCTGAAAAGATTGCCATCATTGGTTCCGGTCCTGCGGGCATGTCCGCTGCTCACGATTTGGCGCTGCTCGGCTATCCCGTAACCGTTTTTGAAGCCGCGGCCGTGCCTGGCGGGATGATGCATCTGGGCATTCCGGAATACCGGCTGCCGCGCGACGTTTTGCAAGCACAGATTCGAGAGATTCTCGACCTGGGGCCGGAACTTCGCCTCAACTCCCGGCTGGGCCGCGATTTTTCATTCGAAGACCTCCGCCACCAAGGCTACAAAGCCGTGCTGCTGGCGTTTGGACTGCATCGCAGCCGGGATCTCAATCTTCCCGGGCACGAACTCGACGGCGTCGTAAAGGGCATCGATTTTCTCTTGAACGTAAATCTTGGCTACCGCTTCTCCATCGGAAAGCAAGTGGTTGTCATCGGCGGCGGAAACGTGGCCATCGACGTAGCGCGCTCGGCGATGCGCGAACAGCAACAGAAGCTGATGACCGACATCGCGGATGTGGTCCTGCCGAATGAGTTGACCTCCAGCGAACAAGATGTCGCGATGAAAGAATTCATGGATGTTTCCCGCCAGGCGCTGCGGATGGGAGCTCGCGAGGTTCATCTTGTCTGCCTTGAATCGCGCGCAGAAATGCCTGCTTCGGAAGAAGAAATCGAGGAAGGTTTGCTCGAAGGGATAAGGATGCATCCTTCGCTCGGGCCAAAGCAGTTTGTCGGGAAGGATGGTAAGTTGACGGGCCTCGAGGTCCTTCGTTGCACCTCCGTCTTTGATACCCAGCACCGCTTCAGCCCGACGTTTGCAGAGGGCTCGGAATCCGTCATTCCTTGCGATACGGTGATTCTCGCCATCGGCCAAGCCTCCGATATTTCGTTCCTCAAACCCGGAGATGGCATCGCAACCACGCGCCAGGGAACGCTGAAGATTGACCCCGCAACACTGATGACCACCGCGCCGGGAATCTTCGCTGCCGGGGACCTTGCGTTCGGCCCACGCTTGATCATCAATGCTGTCGCGGACGGCAAAAAAGCCGCCGAAGAGATCGACAAGTTTATCCGGGGACCGGAGTGGAAGCCCAAGAACCAGTTCGTGCAAATTACGGTATTGGACCATCACAAAATGGCCGAGCAGTACGACGAGTATTCGCGCCTGAGAGTGCCGGCAATTCCCCTTGAACGACGCACGGGAGTGGCCGAAGTCGAGATGGGCTTCACGGAAGAGCAAGCACGCCGCGAAGCGTCTCGTTGCCTCGAATGCTGGATCAACACGATTTTTGAGGGCAATGAAGCTGACGGGACGGAATGCATTTTGTGCGGCGGATGCGTTGACGTTTGCCCGGAGAACTGCCTGCAACTCGTGCCCCTCAGCCAGTTCGCTATTTCCGAAGAAACGCGCGAGCAACTCGCGGCAACTTCCGATTCGCGCCGGCTTGAGCTTCTTCACCTGTCGCCGGAAGAACTGACTTCGGTGGAAGGCTCTGTGATGGTAAAAGACGAAACGATCTGCATCCGCTGCGGGTTGTGCGCCGAGCGGTGCCCCGTAAAAACGATCACCATGGAGGCTTTTGAAGTGTTCGATCGTGAACCAAATCTAGTCCAAATTGCGGAGATGGTTCTACACCCATGAGCGAATCCAAGAATTCCTCCGTCCCCTCAACACCCCGCTCCGAAGGAGCCGGAAAGGAGATCACCCGGCGTGATTTTCTAAATGAAATCACGTTGGGCGCCCTCGGAGTTGCTGGCCTCGGCTCAGTCGCCGTGACTTATCAATATTTTTCGCCCAACGTGCTGTTTGAGCCGGCAACCACATTCTGGGCCGGCCATCCCGATCTTTATCCCGTCCATTCCGTGACGTTTCTCCAAGACCAGCAGGTTTACATCGTACGTCTGCCGCAAGGCTTCTTCGCGGTGTCCGCCGTTTGCACCCACCTTGGCTGCGTCACGCAATGGAAACCGGACGCTGATCAAGGCCAGGGGCAGATTCAATGTCCATGTCACGGCAGCAAATTCAGGGACGACGGTTCAAAAGTTGAAGGCCCGGCGCCACGACCGCTCCCGCATTTCGCGATCTCGCTGACCGCGGACGGCGAATTGCTGGTCGATAAGCTGCAAAACATTAACCCCGCGCAAGTCTTGAAAGTCTGAGGGAGAAGATGGCAACATCCTTTCAATCGGCGCTGCAAAATATTCGCGAGACGAAAGTCTGGAAGTCCATCTTCCGGCGCGGCCCCGCGAACACCAATCGCACTCGAAGCCTTGCCATCTTCGGCAATATTTTCCTTCACTGGCTGCCGGTAAAGGTTCGCGAGAAGTCCCTCCGCGTGCGCGCCTCCTACTATCTGGGCTCGATCTCTTTCCTGCTCTTCATCGTTCTCTTTGTCACCGGCATTTTGCTGATGTTCTACTACCACCCGGCAGCGCCTCATGCTTATCGCGACATGAAAGATCTTCAGTTCGTCGTTTCGAACGGCGTCTTTCTTCGCAATCTTCACCGCCTTGCCGCGCATTTGATGGTTTTTGCTGTCTTCTGGCACATGTTTCACGTGTTCTACCGCGGCGGCTACAAACCGCCCCATGAGTTCAATTGGGTGATTGGTGTGGTGCTTCTTCTGGTGACGCTGTTCCTCAGTTACACCGGCTATCTCTTGCCGTGGGACCAGCTCGCGTTCTGGGCTGTGACCGTGGGCACCAACATCATTTCCGCCATGCCCGTGGTGGGCAACAAAATTCGATTTTTGGTGCTCGGCGGGAACATCGTTGGAGAAAACGCTTTGCTACGTTTTTACGTCTTGCACGTCGTGATTCTCCCGCTCGTCGCGTTCTTGCTCATCGGAATTCACTTCTGGCGTGTGCAAAAGGATGGTGGCCTGACCGTGAAGCACAAGGATGAAGATGGAGAAGAATAAAATCGAGACCGGACTCAGCTCGGACGCCAAGAAGGATCCGCGCCGCATCGTCTTCGTGACCAAGAAGACCTCCGCCAAGGTTGTCGGCGATCCCGGCCCGCAGCTGATGACCTATCCTCACCTGCTGATCCGCGAGGCCATTGCCTTTCAGGTGCTGGTCATCGCCATGGTGCTCGTCGCGCTTTTCTGGGATGCACCGCTCGAGCAGTTGGCAAATCCCCTGCTCACCCCTAATCCTGCCAAGGCCCCCTGGTATTTCCTCGGCCTTCAGGAACTGCTGCACTTCTTCCCTCCGTTCGTCGCCGGCATCCTGATCCCCACTCTCGTTGTCATCGGCCTGGTAGTCATCCCTTACTTCAACGTGAATATTGAAGGGGCAGCGATCTGGTCGCGGCCGGCACGAAATCTGAGGGCTGTGCTTGTCATCGTGTTCCTCCTGCTCGTGTTTCTGGCCGTTTTCGATGCTTGGACGATTTTCCTTCCCACGGCGCTCGTTTCGGCTCTTTTGCTTTTTTCCTATACCGCCAGGCCAGCAGAAAAGGGCTTGCTCCCGTCACTGGCCAGAAAGCCCATCTCCTGGTGGGTCATGACGTGGTTCATTTCTGTCGCTCTCTGTTTGACTGTCGTCGGGACATTTTTGCGGGGCCCGGGTTGGTCTTGGGTCTGGCCGTGGAGAACTCATGTCGGCTGAAGAAATGGGCAAGGTGACGAATCGCACTCGCTTGGTCTTCGCGATTTCCAGTTTGCTGTTCCTGGCCGTGCTGGCGATTTCGCCTTTCAAGGATTATCGCCGCGAGTGGAAGCAATACAAGCGCTCTTACTTACGGTTTGCGCAAACCCGTCCTGACACAAAAAAACTAGTGGCCGATTACCGGCCCGACATCGATCAAATCTGGCTGCCGGCAATGAATAATGTTGTCGATCGCTGCACCACTTGTCATCAGGGAATCACCCAGGCCAGCCTCGGGGATCAAACGGTACCCCAGCCCTTCCGCGCTCATCCTCCCATTCCCCATAATGTTCGCGATTGGGGTTGCACCGTCTGCCACCGCGGCCAGGGACCTGCCACGGAAGTCGCCGAAGCGCACGAATCGACCCTGGCGTGGGAACAACCGATCTTGCCGACTCGTTTTATCCAAGCATCTTGCGGCACGTGCCACTACGCCGATTTGCCTCAGACGCCGCAACTCACGCGTGGACGCCAGCTTCTGGCCGAGTTGAATTGCCAGGGTTGCCACCGCCTGCCAGGAATCGCGCGTCCCGCGATGCTCGGTCCCGATCTCACGAACGTCGGCGCCAAAGTCACACGCAGATGGATTTACAAATGGTTGAAAGAGCCATGGACAACTCTCGACAAAGACGGCAATGTCGCGGTGAATGGTTACGAGACGGAAGAAGAACCGCGTATGCCGAAGTTCCGCCTGACCGAGACTGAACTCCGCGGTCTTTCCGCCTATCTCAGCGTTCAAAAAACCAAAGCTTTCGCGCCGTACAAGATCGCTGCGCGCGTCGTTGCCGCCTGGAGCAAAAATCCAGAATTAGTTTCTCAAGGCGAACTTCGCTTCCGAGAAATGTTCTGCTCCACATGCCACTCGCTCGCGGTCACACGCGCCGGTGAAACGAAGTTGATTGGTGGAGACATCGGCCCGGAACTGACCAAAATCGGCAGCAAAGTCAATCCGGATTGGCTCGTGACTTGGCTCCGTGATCCAGAGAGTTATCTGCCGCATACGCGCATGCCGCGCTATGGCTGGTCGGATGAAGATCTCTACACCGTCACGCAGTACATCACGACAAAACTTACCGATTCCGATTTGCTCACGAGCGCTCCACAACTCGGGGACCCAACGGAAGAGGAGATTCAGCTCGGCCATCGCCTCTTTGTGGAAAAAGGTTGTGCGAGCTGTCACTCCATCGAGGGCCTGAATCCCCAAAAAGACTTTGGACCGGACCTCAGTGCCGTCGGCGGAAAGAACGCTTCCGAACTCGAATTCGGCGGCGCGAAAATTCCGCACAACCTGGTGGCCTACATTCAGGCGAAGTTGCAAGACCCGGCCTCCGTCAACGCCGCGGCGCGCATGCCGCAATACAATTGGAACCCGGCGGACCTCGACGCTATCACCACCGCGCTCCTCAGCCTGAAAGGCGCGCCGCCAACCAGCGCTTGGCAAAACTTGGTGGTGCCCCGCAAGGAAGTCAGTTTCCACCCCACCGGGGCGTTTGCCGAAGTCTACGAGCGCTACAAATGCTACGCCTGCCACAAATTCAACGGTTTCGGCGGTGACCTCGCGCCCGATCTCACCTATGAAGGCAGCCGCGCGCAACGCCAATGGATAGTCGATTTTCTGAAAAACCCGCAAACGCTGCGCCCCACGCTCATCTTGCGCATGCCACAACTCAATATGAGCGACAAAGACGCCACCACACTCGCCGATTATATGACCATGGTCTTCGAGCATCCGGCCGCGAATCCCGCGGCCGTTGACGCCCGGCAATTCACACCCGCTATGGCTGCTCTGGGCAAGCAGCTTTACGAAATGAAGTTTCAATGCCAGTCGTGCCATTCCATCGGTGGCGCCGGCGGATACGTCGGCCCCAACTTGAACAACGCCGGCGGCTGGTTGACGGCCGCATGGATCGAAGCTTGGCTGAATAATCCGCAAGCGCTCGTTCCCGGCACCATCGAGCCCCGGCGAAATTTCACCGATCCTGAAGTCCAGGCCCTGACCGCCTACCTAATGACCTTGCGCCAAAGCATCAAGCCGCAAAAAACCGCGAGCAGCAATACAACCCACTCCGCGGCTCAGGGGGCCAGCCGATGAAACTCCGCCTCTGCGCCAGCGCTCTCGTAATGATGGTCATTGGCGGCTTCTCCGGATGCCGCCAACATGCCGAAAGCCCCAAAGTCGATACGCTGCTCTCGGCCTATGATACTGAAGCCGACTGGAACGACGCGGCGCGGGTCATTCCCTTGAGCTACGAGCAAGCGCAAGGAAAACGCGTCTTTTACCAGCAATGCGTGTGGTGCCACTCGGACTCCACGCCCGCCGGCCCTTCGAATCGCTCGAACCTGACGCCCGTCCCACCCTTGCTGAACGATGGCGCAACGCTGAACGCGGAGAGCGACGAATTCATGCAGAACATCGTCACGCTGGGCGGTAGCGCCATGGGCAAATCCGCGATGATGCCCCCTTACGGGAAAATGCTTTCGGCGGAGGAAATCCGGTTCGTCATGGCCTTCACGCGCGCCATGGCCCAGCCGCCTTACCGGCCCCCAGCTCGCCCGGCATCGCAGTATTCTTCGAAATAGGAGATACTCACTTTGCGAAAGAGGGGATTCAGAATGGCCAACAGCGCTTGGCGCCGTTTTCTCCTTCCCACGCTGGGAATCGTCCTCGTCGCTTTCTGGGCGCCATCCGTATCGGCGCAGGTGAGCCCGGCGGAGATCCTCAATCCGGATTTGCAAGCGCTGGAAGAATCGTATTTCCCGCAATTGAAGGCCCTCAACCAATCGATCGCCAGGCTCAAATTTCCCTTTCCGTTTTATCTCAGCCGCTACGTAGGAATTGATCCCGCAAAGCAGGCGGAAGCCGATTCTCGCGGATTGGAGTTTGTCCGCTTCCAAGATCGCGTGATTCTGAAAGTCACCGGGAGTTACAACGCGGCCTATGACACGGCTCGCATGACCCAGAATGAACGCGTTGCCGCTACGTTTCGCACTGTGCTCCTTCCTATCCTGAATTTAATGACCGCCGCTCTCCCACCGGATCTCGCTTGCGATGGAATCGGCTTTGAGATTTCTCATCACGCTCATACGCGGGAGCGCAGCTACGATTATGAAGGAAAAGAAAACCTGGTCGTGGTGGTAGACCGCACCGATGCTTGGGAACTCTCTAGCGCCGCCACGGATGCCGCACGCCAAGAAATTCTGAACCGCTCGAAAGTTTTTGTCAGTGGCATCGACTTTGGCCTTTCGCTCGTCGAACGCGATCCCCTCAATGTGCAAGCCCTGCCGCGTTCCATTCCTGCCAAACCGGACGCCACTTCCACGGCGCGTTCTACGACATTGGTCGCCCACTCTTCTTTGCTCAAGTCGAATCATTCTGAGGCGCCCGCCTCCCCTCCAGCGGGGGCTCCGCTGGATCCCCCGCCAGCAAACTCCAATGCCGCCTCTACGGGCGGGAATCCAGCTCTTCCAGCAGCGCCCAGTGCTGGCCTTCCACCCGCGGTTCCTCCGGCCGTGCCCGCCGAAGCCGACCGCCTGAACGAAAAGTATCAAGCTCAGCTTGAGGCCCTCGCCAAGGAAGGCGCAGCCAAATTTCATTTTGTCGATTACGCTCCGCCCGCTTTCATGATCTTCCACGATCGGCTGGCCCTCCAAATAAGCCTGCGAAATTCCATGCCATTCGAGCTCGGGAAAAGTTCCATTTACAAGCGGGCGGCGCAGAGCTTTGATTTGTTTCTAGCACCGCAACTCAAGGATATGTTGGACAGGATTTCATCCGACATGGAATTCCAGTTTTTTGATTTTTCCGTCCTCAACAAACTCTCTCCCGGCGCGAAAGGGACTTCCGAAGCGATTGAATTCATTTGCCCGCGGTCGGGCCTCAAACAATTCGCAGACGCCGAAATTACGAACCAGCAGCTACTGGATGAGAGCTTCATCCTCGTTAACGGTGTGCGCATTGCCTTAAACCTTCAACTCGTGGAGTAGTACAGATGAAGCTATCCGGAAAGGGGATCTTGGCCCCTCGCTCGCCTCTTCTTGCACTTTCCCATTGTATTTGGAGGCGCCGCCTTGCAAGATTGCAAGTGGTGGCCACTGGCGGGGCGACACTCGCGCTCATGGCGTGAGCAGCGCTGTGTAACGCCGCCACCTCCCAACGATCACGAGTATTCGTATCCTCCCTCCATTAAATGAAAATCTCCGCCACGGCGTCCGCTGGGGCGGAGATCGCAATACTGGAGTACATTGCAACGCGGCCCGTCTTTGGGCCGCCATGCATATCGCATTCACACGGTATTAATGCAGCGGGGGCCGCGTCAATTCGCTGATCGAGCTAACCCGTGGGTTAGCACTTTCCTGCGGCGAACACCTGAGGAGAGACGGAAGCAATCATCGCTTCCGTCAGATCTTCAAAAGACGGCGACTTCCGATTGCTGGGATGGAATGGCCATTGGCTACCGCCCAGCCGTTGGATAGCGCAGTCGAACCCGTTTTTTCTGTGATCCCGTCCGCACGATGACCCGGCTTACCTTAGAAAACCCATCAAGACTCTAGAATGAACACCGGACGAACAACGGATGATTCTAAAAACAGGTTTCCCCGTTCACAGCTTTTGACGCCTGAAGAATTCTTCCGATAATTCCCGTCCTATTCTCCGCTCCGACTTTGATCATCACGGATCTTAGGAAGGCCTTTACTGTGTTTGGGCTGATGTCCATCCGGCTGGCGATCTGCTTGGTACTGAGATCCCGGAGTAGAAGGTCAACTGCTTCCATTTCCCGCTGGGTCAGACGGAATTTCCGGGCAATGCTTTCGAGATTGAACACGTCTTTGCGATTTCTTTCCAGCAAGAGAGCGATCGCAGGTCCTCGCCCAATCCCAAGATTCGATTTCAAAGAGAATGCCCGCAACTGGTAGCACCTCCTTCCGGAGGCCACGGCATTCTGGAATTCAGCAGGAGATAGAGCGTTGGCACTGCTGGAAGTTAGCAATCGGATCTTGTTTTGCAAACAATTGTCCAAGCCCTTGTTTTTAAGGGGAACCCCTGGATAAGCAAGGATGGCCAGAGCCTCTTCGCTCGTGTAGATGGGCCGGAGGGAAGCATCCAGAAGGAGAAACCCCGCTTCATGTGGCTCTTCGCGTCCGTTGCTTGAGACATGACCATCCCCAGAACTCTTATCGATTGCATTAGGAAACTGTTCCGCAGGAACACCTGCGCATCGCGCATTAGGGTTTCGAAGTTGCTTCGAGAATGACCTTGATGAATTTAGCTTTCTCGTTGCTAACATCTGCGCCACCAATCATTTTAATCCTCCGACCCGATAGGGCTGGGTGCTGACGATGCTGCTTGCCCTCGGCGATCATAGGTTTCCTTGCCCAGAGCTGCGCGGCCGCCTGGGTCTCCGGATGGATACAAATACAAAAGGGCCCTTTTTGAAATACTCGCGGGGGCCGATTGTTACAATCAGGTGAAAACCGTATTTCACAATGGGCAAAACTTCCCTTGTCCTTACCGCGGCGGGTCGCATCCATTACGAAAGCCACCCGGAGAGAGTCAGGGCTGCCCGAAGCGAAAAACATGCTTTGCGCCCGGATCGTTGTTCTGTTCTCTAAAGGTGCTTTAGCGACAGAATTTCTCTATAGACAAGAATGAGCACGCTCGCTTTAACAAGCACCTGCCGGATCCTGCTGCGACCTGGCTAAGAGCGCGGCCACAATCCCGCACACGGCTGCAAAAGACAACCATAGCCCCGGAACGGCTCGGTTCCCGGTAAGATGAATCAAATAAGCGCTGATTGCCGGCTGTGGATCTTCGGTGAGGCTGCTATATTTCCCGTCTTCTACAATACCCACGAATTGGATTTTTCTTTGTTACGCATCAGTCAGCCCCCAGAAGCCTCTAAATCATACTCCTGAAACATTCCTGTAATCTGCTTCGCTCGACACTAAGGCATGCCCAAGGCCGCTGTCCTGATTCATGACTGCGAGAATCCGCTTGCCACCACAGAACGATTCCGCGTGGGAATGGCCCAGACGCTCGAAGACGTCATCCAATGCCAGCGCCTGCGCTATCTGGTCTTTAATTGCGAGCTGGGAGAAGGGCTGGAAAGTTCCGTCAAGACCGGATTGGACCGCGACCGCTTTGACTTCATCTGCGATCACTTGATGGTGCAGGATGCGCTCGCCGGCAAATTGGCTGGAACTTACCGCATGCAAAGCGGCTACCGCGCCAAGGGAAACCTTGGCTATTACGGCGAAGAGTTCTTCGATTTCCGCCCCTTCGAGAGCTTGCGCGCGGAAGTTCTCGAACTGGGCAGAGCTTGCGTTCATGGGGAATACCGCAGCAGCAATGTGCTGCATTTGCTCTGGCAGGGCATCGCGCGCTACGCGAAGAGCTGTGGCGCCCGTTATCTGATGGGGTGCAGTTCCCTTTCCTCTCAGGACCAGGCCGAAGGCATGGCCGTCTACGAAATGCTGCGGAAAAAACACCTCGTCGAGCCATCGCTAAGAACCGCTCCGACCACTGGGCACCGATGCCGTTCCGGCGATTCAATTGCGCCGCTGCCTGTGCTTCCCCGACTCTTCCAGGCCTACTTGGATATCGGCGCGCGCGTTTGCGGGCCGCCGGCCATTGACCGCGAATTCAAAACCATCGACTTTCTCACGCTGATCGATCTGCGCCGGCTTCCGGACCGCGTGCGAAGGCGTTTCTTCTGATCTCGCCCCTCGTCGAGTAAGGACAGTTTTGCGTTGCCGGTGGGCAAACCATCTTGCACGCTAAGCAACGCTATAACAGCGTCATGGCGGCAGCAAGCGCTTCGCGGACCTTGGCCGGATCGGAAAGCTTGCCGCGCGCGAAATCGCGTGTTCCGCCGCCTTTGCCGCCAGATTTTTCCAAGACCTGTTTAAGAAGAGCATTCATATCAACACCGGCGGAAGGATGCTGGGCGAAAAGCACATGGCCATCCTCCTCCGTCGCCAGGAGCGCGATGGCATTTTCTGTCTTTGCGAATGCCGTCGCGAAGAACCCGAGGTAATCGGCAGGAACACCTTCAAAGACGCGGGAAACGACGCGGAAGCCGCGCGCCCCGGGCTTCGCAGCTTGCAAGGCGATGCCAGCCTCTGCTTCAGCAAGGCGTTGCTGCGCCGCACGCAGATTCTTGAAGCTGGCTTCCCGTTCCGCGAGAGCACGCGCCGCCGCCGCCGCGAGGTCTTCCGGCGCGCAACTCAATTTTTCCGCGGCCTCCCGCAACAACTGAAAATCATGGCGCGCGGCTCGCTCCGCCCGCCCTCCGCACACAAATTCCACCCGCCAATCCTGCCGCACTTTGCTGCGGCACCGCACCAGAATCGTGCCGATTTGGCCGGTGCTCTTCACATGCGTCCCGCCGCAAGGCTGCAAATCCGCCGCCTCAATCTCAATAGCGCGAAGGATGCCTGGTCGGTCGACTCCTTTTCTCACCCCCAGCTGCGACAATTGGTCCGCGGTTCCGTAGCGCACATTGACCGGCCGATCCTCGAACACAATTTGGTTCGCCGCGCGCTCCGCTCCTTCCAAAATCTTTTCCGTTGGTTCCGGCCCGCGCAGGTCAATGGTGCAAACCTCGCCTCCAAGATGGAACGAAACCGTGGGCAAGCCAAAGCGCTCCTGCAACATGGCGGACAGCAGATGCTGTCCGGTGTGCTGCTGCATGTGGTCAAAGCGCCGTGGCCAATTGATGCAACCGAACACATCCGGATCAGCGGGTTTGCGGTCCACCAGGTGCAGAATCTCCTCGCCTTCATCGCGCACATCAAGGACATTGGCATCCCCGATCTTGCCCAAGTCGTGCGGCTGTCCGCCGGAGGTCGGATAAAACGCCGTGCGGTCCAGTAGCAGCCCCCACACCGTTCCGGTGATTCCTGATTTCACATCCGGCGGCAGCACTTCGCAGTGCATCACGCGCGCTTCGAACTCCTTCTCATAGGCATTGTCGTAATAGAGTCTTCGAGTCGTCACCTTATTTCTGACCTCCGGCTTTTCCTCGCCGTGCGACAATGCTCATGCGAAATTCCGTGTTTCCTGTGCAACCTTTTTCAGTTTTTCTATTTGCAATTTCCATTTCTACGCCAGCGCGCGCTGCCAAGCTTCGGCGTATTTGTACCCCGTGCCGGTGTTAAACAGGACCACGGTTTCCTCCGGCTTAATCCATCCGGACGCCGCCAGCTTTCTTGTGGCCATCACCGTCGCGGCACCTTCAGGTGCCGCAAAGATGCCTTCCATCGACGCCAGTTCCCTTCCCGCCTTCAGCATCTCTTCGTCCGTCACCGTCAGCGCCGTGCCATTCGTCTGCCAAAGCATTTTTAGGATCAACTGATCCCCCAGCGGCGCCGGAACGCGCAGCCCGGACGCTACCGTCGCGGCGTTCGCGAAAAACTGTGCCGAGCTTTGATGCGTGTCCCACGCTCGCACGATCGGCGCGCAACCTTCCGCCTGCACCGCCACCATACGCGGCCGCTCGGCGCCGATCCAGCCCATCTCCTGCATCTCATCAAAAGCCTTGCACATGCCAATTAGACCCACTCCGCCTCCCGTGGGATACAAAATCACGTCCGGCAGCTTTCCGCCGAATTGCTCCCATAACTCGTACCCCATGGTCTTTTTGCCCTCGACGCGGTACGGCTCTTTGAGGGTGGACACGTCATACCAGCCTTCACGGTCCTTGTGCTCCGCCACGTACTTGCCGCAGTCGGAAATCAAACCGTTCATTTTGACGACCTTCGCGCCAAACGCCTGGCACTCCATCACGTTGGCCGCTGGTGTGTCCGCCGGCATCACGATCACCGCCGGCAGCCCGGCAGCCGCCGCATACGCTGCCAGCGCCCCGCCGGCGTTGCCGGCGGTAGGAGCCGCCAGTGCTTTTGCGCCCAACTGCTTGGCGCGCGACACCGCTGCCGTCATACCGCGCGCTTTAAACGACCCCGTGGGATTTAGTCCCTCATCCTTGATATACAGCCGCGGCAACCCCTGGTTCCCGCAAAGTATGGAGGCCCCTAGCCGCTCGGCGTGTACCAGTGCGGTCATCCCTTCGCCCAGCGTAACCGGCGAATCGTTCGGCAACACTTCCGCGTAGCGCCACAGCGTACGCGGCCGGCTCTTTAAGTTTTCGAGTGTAAGGGTCGCCGCGGCCAGCCGCAGGTCGTACCGCGCCAAGAGCGGTTTCCCACAGCTACACAGATGTTGCTCGACCGAGGCATCGTATTTCTTCCCGCAAGCCGAGCACTCCAGCTCAAGCACATGCAAGTGTTTGGTGATCACCGTGAAAGTCTAGCACACGCCTTTTGGCTAGACCTCGGCCTAAGCCATGTGCATGAGCGGTTCTTACTTGGGTCTGTGCCAAGTCTACCCACTCTACCCCGCGTCCATTTATCCGTGGGGGCGTAAAACCCCGTCCTTTCAGGCCGGGGAGTATGTGACGGCTTTTTGCTACAATTCAAAACGTGGCCGTCCGGTTGACCATAGACGTGAAGCAGCGGCTGGTGGTCTCGACCTTCTCCGGCGAAATCAATGACGCCGAGGTATTGGACCATATTTCCGTGATTGGCTCCCAACCGGACTTTGACCCCAGCTGTTCGGAAATTGTGGATTTCAGCGGGATCACCGCTGGCCGTATCTCAACCTTTGCGGTTCAGGAGTTGTCGCAGCGTGCCAGCATTTTCAACCCCGCCTCCATCCACGTCATCGTCGCTCCCCAGGACTTTGTCTTTGGACTTGCCCGCATGTCTCAAGTGTTCGCCGAGAAAACGAAACCAAACCTTGCGGTGGTCCGAACGATCGCGGAAACCCGCAAATTTCTGAGGCTTGAACAACCCGCCCCGGACTAACCAAAACCCCACGACGCCCAGAATGGAGCAGTACCATGCCACCGAGCTTGCCGCAAACCGTATCCCTTCTCACCCGCACTCCCGCTGCTCTCAACACGCTTCTCCGTGAGCTGCCAGAAAACTGGACCTTTGGCAATGAAGGAGAAGGCACTTGGAATGTGTTCGACATCGTTGGCCATCTGATTCACGGCGAACGCACGGATTGGATGCCGCGCGCCAGGATGATCCTGCAATTTGGCGAAACCAAAGCCTTTGCGCCCTTTGATCGTTGGGGACAAGAACGAGAAACCGATGATAAGTCGCTCCCGCAGTTGCTGGATGAATTTGCCCGCGTGCGCTCAGAAAGCCTGGACGAACTGCGCGCCTTGAATCTGCGACCCGAAGACCTCGCGCGCCGTGGACGCCATCCCGCCCTCGGCGTAGTTACCCTCTCGCAACTTCTCGCGACCTGGGCAGCTCATGACTTAACTCATCTCCACCAAATCTCCAGGGTCATGGCCCACCAATACCGCGAAGCCGTCGGCCCCTGGAGCGCCTACCTTGGCGTCCTCCAATGCGCCGGCCACAGCGCCCCTTAAGTGGCAATGTAAAGACCGCCAAGCCTGTTCAATATCCTGCAGGCCGCATCCGGCCGATCATTTCAGCCCTTGTCCTCTTCGTCTGTTTCTGGCCGGGCGTACTCCGTGCCCACCATCCGGTTCCCTGCGTATTTGACTTCAATAACGGTATTGGTCAAGTCCCGCGCGCCGATAGGCTGGAGCGCCGCGCTGAAAAGTTCTCGCTGAGGAGCCGGCGCATGTTCGGAATAATCATGATTACTCCGGCATGCCATGGTCCCGTTCCGTGGAGGGCAAGAAAATCGCAGCGATTGTTCGTAACAAACGTAAAGTCCTTCTGCCCGATGGTGGGCAGAAGGCGCCAGTCTTTTGAACCGCCAAGACCGCCATAATTGACATGCTCCGCCGCTGAACCTGCTGCAGGCGCTACTTCCACCAACGATGAGTGTAAACATTCATCGATCAATAGCTTCACTGCCGCCCCGCAAGCGCACTCCCGCGCCCCGTTGCTTGTCCCACCTAAGAGCCGCCGAGCCAAAGGCGGGTACCAGCACTTTGGGACAGGAATTTGTCTTAAGGACCGGATTTGCGCCCTGTCCGAGATTGCGACCTCAGGACCATTGCGCTGCCTGTCCACTTAAACGCACACTGGCGAAGTTGAGACCCCCAGAACGAACTTGAAACGAAAGATGGGAAGTCCACTTTAGGCGGTTAACGCACATGCGCAACCAGCAGAAGGGTTTCTCTCTCATCGAACTGCTAATCGTCGTAGCCATTTTTCTCATTATCTCAGCCATCGCCATTCCCAATTTTATGCGCTCCCGTATGCGCGCCAATGAGGTCAGCGCGGTGGCTTCTTTACGCGCCATCAACACCGCTGCGGTGACCTATTCCATCACCTATCCTGACGTCAATTTCCCGGCTACCCTGTCAGCTTTGGGCGGTCCTGCTCCCTGCACCACCTCCTTGGCCACCTCGGCTGGAGCTTGCTTGATTGATGAGGTTCTCGCGGCCGGCACAAAGAGCGGTTACAATTTCGTTTGGACGGGGGACGGCCTAGTGCCTTCGGTTACCTTCACGGTCACTGCCACTCCCCAGGTGCCGGGTTCTTCCGGCCAGAACAACTATTGCACGGATCAAAGTGGTCTGATCCGCTTGGAGCCCGCCGGCACGGCCTGCACCAGCGCAAGTGCTCCGCTTTAGTAGACCCACTCCCCGGCCCGTCCCGGCGGCCTTCCGTCTCTATTTTCTACCTAGTGTGAACTCTACCCCTTGTTTTTTTCTCTTTGCAAAACCATTCCTAGACTCCTCCCAGCACCGTATCCGGTAGCTCTTTTGCTTGCCCTTAGGAATACTGCCGAGGGGTGCCAACAATTCCCATTTTTGTTCATGGCTTCGGCTGCCGTAGCGTTACCTCTTTTGTTCTTTTACTCATCTAGCTACTTTAGGTCCAATTTTCAGCCCTCTCGACAAAAAGGGAACAACCCATGAACAGAACAGCCCATCTCCAGTTCCTCCGCTATAATGGAAAGATGGCGGTGCGACTCATAGCCCTGGACATCGACGGCACGCTGCTGGACAGCCGCTGGCAGCTACCGGAGGCCAATCGTGCGGCTATCGCGGAAGCCACTCGCCGGGGCATCGAGGTTGCCCTCGTCACCGGGCGGCGCTATGACTTTGCCATGACCGTGGCCCATCAACTCCATTCCGCCCTGACCATGATCGTGAGCAACGGCGCGCTCATCCGCTCGAAAGACGGCCACACACATCTGCGGCACCTTTTGCCCAAGCAAACGGCAGCGCAGGTTTTGCATCTCACCAGCGAGTGGAGAGAAGGCGCGGCTGTCATTTTTGACCGGGAACGCGAAAATCAGCTGATGCTGGAATCCCTGGACCCGGATGATTCTCTGCGCTATGCCTACTATTCGCGCAACTTGGAGTTTATCGGCCTGGCCCGGCCACTGGAGACTTGCCTGACGGAGGATCCCATTCAGGTGATGCTAAGCGGCAGGATGGAAGCCATGCGCGAAGCCGAAGCCTGCCTGCGCGGCTCGGCTTTCATGGAAAAGTTCCGTCTCGCCGTGACTGCTTACGCGCAAAAAGATTTCGCCATGATCGATGTGATTCCTCCCGGCTGCTCGAAGGGCTCGACGCTGGCGGAATGGGCCACGTTGCGCGGAATCGCGCGCGAAGACATTCTAGCCATCGGAGACAATCACAACGATTTGGAAATGCTTTCTTTCGCGGGCATCCCGGTGGTAATGGGCAACAGCGTCGCCGAACTGAAAACCTACGGCTGGCACGAAACTGGCACGAATGACGAGAACGGCGTGGCGCTGGCCATAGAAAAGTTCGCCTTGCCGGAGGCGCCGTCGTGCGTCTGACGCGAACCGCACTCTTGCTTCCGTTACTCTTGCTAGTAGCGCCAGCGCTGCGCGCGGAGTACGTGGTGCTTCGCAGCGGGCTACGGCTGAGGATAACGGGCTACCAGCTTGTGGGAGACGAATATCACTTGCAAATGGCCGGAGGCAAGGTGGAGATTGCCGCCAAAGAAGTTGTGGCGATCGAGCCGGAAGACACTTTTGGGCCGCCGGCGACGGTGCAGCCGGATCCGCAACCGCTTTACCGCGATTTGGTGGAAGCGGCGGCAAAACGCTACAACATGGACGCTGACCTGATCAGCAGCGTAATCGCCGTCGAGTCCAACTTCGATCCCAAAGCGGTGTCGCGCAAGAATGCGCGCGGGCTGATGCAGCTTCTGCCGGAAACTGCCGTGCAACTTGGGGTGAAAAATATCGACGACCCGGCGGAAAACATCGACGCAGGCACGCGCTACCTGCGGGACTTGCTGCAGACGTACAACAACGATCTGGCGCTGGCGCTCGCGGCCTACAATGCCGGACCAGACAAAGTCCAGTTATATGGCCGCGTACCTCCGTTTGCCGAAACAATATCCTATGTGCGCCGCGTCAAGCGCGGCTACGAAAAGAGCAAGTCGGAAGCTTCCAAGAAAGCTCCGGCTACGAAAACGTCCGCTGCGAATCCACCAGCCGCGGATGCGCCTGCGAATAATCCGGCAGCGAGTGTGCCAAGCACAAAGACGCCGACCGCGAAGCCGCTGGCCGCGCCAGCAGCCGGAACTGCGGCCGCGCCTTTTCCCGCGCCGCCGGGGGCCGCTTTACCTTTCACCTCGGCTCCCGGAGCTGCTGCTCCTCCGACTTCCCCGCCCCAATAGCTCCTCCGATTGCGGCTACTGATTCTGCGGCGGTTGCGGATTTTGCGGCGGCTGTTGAGGATTCGCTTGCGGCGTGGTGGGGCCGGGACTGCCGGGACTACCGACATAGACCGGCTGGCCCAAACCCGTTCCCGTCTGCAACCCGGGCTGCCCCACGCCGAAATAATCCTTCGAGGGATCCCAGACGAATTCGAACAGCCGGTAATTTGTGGCTTTTTCGTACACAATGATGGAAGACTTGTTGATCTTGCTCCCCACGCCGACGATGTTTCCGCCAATAATCGTCGGCGTGTCGCCCGACTGCGAGTCGGATCCGGGGGCGCCTTGATCGGCTGACACCGGGGCTCCGGTGGTGGCCGGCGGATTCGTGGCAGACAGTGCTCCACCCGGCTGTGCGCCGCCAAGTAGCGGCCCACCTGCGCCTTGGATGCCCGCCGCGCCCGGCAGCGGGGGGGTGTTGGGACCATTCAAAGCTCCCGCGGGAATACCAAATCCGCCGTTCCCCGGGATCTGAATATTTTGCTGAGGTTTAAGGCTGCCAATGAGCTGTCCCGCCGCCCCAACGTAAATAAGTCTCCAGGAGCCGTCTTCTTTGTTCATAGGATCCTTGTAGGCTTGGCGCATGAAGCGGAGGGAACCCAACTTGGGTTGGGTAAGGTCGTCGAGGGTAGTAGGAAAGCGGCCCATTTTGCGGTAGTAGAGTTTTACGCCGCGGGTGTATTGCTTTCCGCGCCAGATCATTTCCTTTTCTCTCTCGCGGCGGCCCTCGGTGAGGACGTTGGGCGCGAGCACGATAGTGGAAAGAAGCAGAATGGTGGTGAGGAAGATCACTACCAGCAAAGCATAGCCGCGCTGGCCGCGCTGGTGTGCCGTTCGAATGCGCCGTGTGCTCATGGTGCGGACGGGCCTCCCTGATCCTCGAGGATGGCCGTGCCGCGGAGCCCGGTGGAAGTATCCTCGTATTCAAGACTGTTGTTGCCAATCCTCAAAATGCGGAAACGGTTCATTAAAAGCTCGCCTTCTTTGACGACGTATACCGCATCCACATCCGTGAAGAACGCGAGGCGAACGGTGCCGTTGGGAACAGTGCCGTAGCCGAAGAATTTCACAAGAAGCGGCGCCACTGTCGGCGGAGGCGGTGGTGGAGGGGGGAGAGGCGGAAGCGCAGGATGCTCCTTGTCAGGCTTGGGCACCGGCGGGGGAGGAAGTTCGCGGCTGAAGATATTGCGGCCACCGCTCTTGTATTCGGTCTTGCGAGCCCGGTCGACACTGTCGTTGTGGAGACTGAGATTGTCCACGAGAAGCAACGGGGCGGGTGAGCCAGTATCGGCGGTCACCACCGGCTTATCGTTGTCGAAATAGAAAAAGCCAACGGCGCCCAGGATCAGCAGGAGCACGGCAAGTACGGCGAGTTGTTTCTTCTGCTTCACGGAGCGGTCCTGAAGTAAGTCCTAAGGTGCAGGGCCACCTTGATCATGTTCGAGGATACCTGACCGGTATTCTCAGGAGCCAATGACAAGGCATCCACAGCATAAAGATTGTTGGAACGCTGCAAGCCGTTCAAAAATGCGATCACATTTTTATAGTTTCCACTGACAGTGGCATCGATGGCCACTTCCTTCATCCCGCGATTGGAGATTTCCGTAGGCTTGAAATTGAGACCTTCGAGCAGGATTCCGGTCTTCCTAGCAGTAGCGCCGAGTTCCGCGGTGACAGCAGAAAAGCCGGAGCTGGCCGGCAGAAGAGATTGTTCGAAACGATCGCAATCTTTCTGGGTGGCGGGAATGTTATCGCGAATATCCTGGGCCCGCTTGATATCGGCTTTCAGGAGATTATGCTGTTTTGTTTCGAGGGCAAGCTGCTGCTCCGGGGTGTGCGGAACAGAAGCCAGCTGCCAACTGTAACCCGCCAGGCCGATATCGGCGAGGACCAGAGAGACCACGCCAACGAGAATGATTCGTTTCCGCAAGGTGAAATCGCGCCGCATCAAGTCCTCGAATATACGGTAGTCAGCTGGACAACCTTCTGATCGCCGGCGGTGTTACCCGTCGAATTGGACATACGAGTAGTCTCTATTTGAACTTCCGAAAACACTTTGGAGCTTTCAAGGGCATGCTCGAATTTTAGCTCGGCTTCCTCGTTAGCGGCTCCCACAGTCAATTTCACTTCTACGTGCCCTCCAACCTGCTTGGGCTCGATGCTGATAACGCGCACGCCCCCCGGAAGGAGGCGCTCGAGATCCATGAACATGAGGGTCCAATTGAAGCTGCGGGCGTCGAGAATGTTATTGATGAAGGTGGCGCGATCGTGCAAATCGGCAATGCCCTTCTGGCTGAAATACCGTTCGAGATCTCGGCGCTGCGCTTCGAGCTTGGCCATCTCCAATCGCATTCTTTCGGTGCGCGCGCGCTGCTCGGCATGCACTTTGCGCGCGGAATACACGTGCCATCCGAGGCCGAGAAAAGCCAGAAGAGCGAAAACAGCGGTGAGTCCAGTACCCGCCATGAACCGCCGGTGGGTGGTCAGCACTTTAGTCGCTAAGTTAAGCCGGACTTTCATACGCTTTTGTTTCCCGGTGCACTTCCCATTCTAGCTACGTTGCAGCATCCAGCCAATCAAACCTTCCAGCTCACGATCCGCCAGCGGAAGGGCATCATCTTTGAGGCGTTCCTCGGAAACCGCGGCGTGCAGCAACGAACGAACCTCGCATCGGAATTCGTCCTCAAGCGCGCGCACAAATTCGGCGAGACGGGACCCAAATCCCGCTACCCGGACGGACTGAACGGTTTCTTGCCAGGTATCCTGATAATAAGCGGCCACCGGAAAAACCTCTTCGAGAAGCATCTGCGGGGTGAGGCTGGCGCCCTGGGCCGGGAGATCGGTGCAGCGATAACCGCACAAGACGCCGCGGCGCAGGATGGCAGTGGTGAGCGAGGAACCCGAGACGCGCGCGAGAAGCGCCGGCTTTTCATCTTCCAGCAGGGAAAGGGCCGCGAGCGACGCGCTCATCACCACGCCGGGGTAAAGCGCAATGCCCTCGGCGAGCGACTCGTACTCCCGAATGATTCTAAGACGCGCGAGCGCCGTTACAACATCAATGCCTGATTCGCGGGGCGCCTGACGCATGTAGGAAATGAGCGTTTCATCGACTTCGAAAGGCACGCTTTTCTTGAGCTTCCAGCGCAACATGGGCTCGGCTTCGGCGGCGGAGCGGGGGAACTCCTCAAAGTGCTGGACGAAAACGCGAATGACGGTATCGGGAAGAATCAGAGCAACATCTTCATCCCGGGAACGAAGGCGCTCGCAGACGGCGGCGACAGCGGCCTTGACGGCGGCGCTGTTGACGATGTTGGGTTCGACGGCGGAAGGGATAAGAGCGCCCGGAGGCAACAATTCCACGGCGAATCCATCCAAAGCACCGGTGCGGCTCCAGCGCGCGGCCGCCACGCGGTCGGGAGCGAATTCGAGGGCCAAGGCAGTGTAGGGCATGGCCTCGAGCCAGAGGGCGACACGACGCGCCCATGCGAATTGGTAAATTCCCTGCCGGAATGCGGTGCTGCTACTCAACGAAAGTCACCTTGTTAATTTCCTTCACGGTAGTAATGCCCTCGCGAATCTTGGCCAGACCACTTTCGCGCAAAGTGATCATGCCCTCTTCGCAAGCCACGCGCTTAATCTCCGAAGTTGGCCGGCGATCCACGATCATTTCGCGGATGCGATCGGTCAAATCCAGCAATTCGCAAATTGCCGTGCGGCCATGATAACCGGTGCCGGAACACTCGAGGCACCCGGCGCCTTCGGCAAACGTGATCTCTCCCCACACGGCAGGGTCGAGCCCGGCTTCTTTCAATTCGTCAACAGAATAACGCTTGGGCTTCGTGCAATTGGGACAGATGACGCGGACAAGGCGCTGGGCCATGATGCAGTTGAGGGCCGATACAAAGTTATAAGGCTCGACACCCATGTTGATGAAGCGGCCGATGACGTCGGTGACGTTATTGGCGTGGACGGTGGTGAAAACGAGGTGGCCGGTAAGAGCCGACTGGATGGCGATTTGGGCGGTTTCCTGGTCGCGGATTTCGCCGACCATGATCTTATCCGGATCGTGACGCAAGATGGAGCGTAAGCCACGGGCAAAGGTGAGACCCTTTTTTTCGTTCACCGGAATCTGGGTAATCCCGCGGAGCTGATACTCGACGGGATCTTCGATAGTGACAATCTTATCTTCGTCGCTCTTGATCTCGTTGATGGCCGCATAGAGGGTCGTAGTTTTGCCCGATCCGGTGGGACCCGTTACCAAGACCATGCCGTAGGGTTCACGGATGTAGCGGCGGAAGCGGCGGGTTTCTTCTCCCGAGAATCCCACAACATCGAGAGTCAGACTCTGGAACTTTTCTGAAAGCGTTTCTTTATCGAGGACGCGGAGAACGGCGTCTTCCCCGTGACTGGCAGGCATGATGGAAACGCGAAGATCGATAAAACGACCCTTGTATTTCACGCGGAAGCGGCCATCCTGGGGAACGCGGCGCTCGGCAATGTCCAGATCGCTTAGCACTTTGATACGCGAAAGCACGGTGGAATGCCATTCCTTGGCGATGGGCTGCATGGCGTGTTGCAACACGCCATCAATGCGGTACTTGACGGCGACTTCGAAGTCCCGCGCTTCGATGTGAATATCACTGGCGCGGCGTTCGAGAGCGGTGAAGATAATGGTCTCGACGAGGCGCACCACCGGGCTGGCGGTGCTATCACGGGTCAGACGGTCGCCGGAAATGGTTTCGTCGGTTTCGTCTTCATCCTTGGAGGTCTGGAGAGTGAAGGCTTCCGTAGCTTGCTCGAGGACGCGCTGGGATTGCTCGGTGCGCTTCAGGAGGTCGCCAATCTGGCGGGCCGTAGCGACACGGATCAAAAGCTTCTTGCCGAGAAGCAGGGGCAGCTCATCGCTCATCTGCACCTGGCCGGGGTCCGCGGCGGCGATGGCCAAAATATTGTTGTGCAGTTCCAGAGGCACGAAGTTGTATCTGAACATCAGATCGGCGGGAATCGTGCGAAACAACTCCGCATCGATACGCTGCTCCCGCAGATCAATGAAAGCGAAGCGGTATCGTTCCGCGAGTTTGCGCGCAAACTCGCGTTCGTTCTGTTCGTTCTCGTCGCCGGGCAGCCCCGGCGCGGGAGGAATTTGTTCAATAGTGGCCATGAGACCCTTACTTTGTCGCTCCCATCAAGGAGAAAGAGAAGATGGGCAGATACAAGGAGATCAGAATGAATGCGACTAGCATTCCCATAAAGATTAATAGAATCGGCTCAATAAGAGAAACGAGCGCGGTCAAACGCAAGTTAACCTCTTCTTCATAAAACTCAGCCACGCTTACCAACATGGGAGAAAGCGCGCCACTCGATTCGCCAACTTCGATCATATCCAAGGCTAGCTCCGGCATGACGCCCTTGGAAGCCAGCGCGGCGTGGAGAGATTCTCCTTCGCGGACCGACTGGGTAGCCTGGCCCACTGTGGAGCGCAGCAATTTGCTGGTGATGGCGTCGCTCGCCGTTTGCAAGCCGGCCACCAGTGGCGTGCCGCCGGTCAAGAGGGTCGAAAGCGTGCGCGAGAATTGCGCGACTTGGAATTTGAGGAGCGTGTCGCCAATCACCGGCAGGCGGAACTTGAAACGATCGAAAGCCGTTCCACCTTCTTCGGAGCGGGACCAGAGAAAAACGCCTACTGCCGCTGCGGCCAGGAGCGCGACGGCCCCGAGAAACACGAAGCGATAGTCAACGGTCAAAGCAATCAGCAATCGCGTGGGTGCGGGAAGCTCAACGTTTAAATCGCGGTAGAGAATAGCAAACTTCGGAATAACCGCGGTAACCAGGTAAGTGACGATGACGATCGCCACGGTGATCAGCAAGACTGGATAAACAAGCGTGGCCAGAATTTTCTTGCGAACGCCGGTACTCACGCGCTGATAGGCGATGTAATAGTCCAAGACGCCGGGCAAGTTGCCGCTTTTTTCTCCGGCGAGAATGGCCGTCGAATAAACTTTGGAAAACACGCCGGCTTCGGCGATCGCTTCGGAAAGCGACTTCCCTTCCCGGACGCGATCGCGAACCTGAGCGATGACAGGCCGAAGTTTGGGCGAGGAGGCGCGGGTGGCGAGAAGCTCCAGCGATTTCAGGATGGGCAAACCGGCTTTGATGAGGGTATTGAACTGCTGGTTGAGGATAAGAAATTCCGAACCGCCAACCTGGCGAACGCTCTTCTGACGAAGCAGATCAGCCAGACGACCGCCGCGGGATTGCACGGAGTAGACAAACAATCCGCGGTCTACGAGTTTCTGGCGCGCTTCTTCCACCGAACTCGCGGGTTCGACGTGCGAAAAGACCCGCCCATCGGCATCGGCTACGCGGCAGAGGAATTGACCCATAGGCTTCAGTTTACCTCAGATAACTGATATGCGGGCAAGGGCTAGGGGGTTGGCTGTTCCCCAAATGAAAGTAGCCCACATACGGCAAGAAACCTCTTCGGCGTTTCAGGGGAAGGGGACGTATTCCCAATGATCACCGGAACTGGTTGCGAACGAATACCACCGCGAGATGGTCTTGGTAAGCAACCCGGTATCTAGGATCGCTTTGCAGGGCGGAAGCAAGCGGAACAGCGCGCTCGAGCAGCACAAAATTGGAGCGGGCGAGATCGGGATCGTCATGCCAGCCGAGCCCGTTGACGGTATTCACAGAGCGAGTCGCTAAATCGTCCCCATAAGCATCTACCCGGGGATCGATCGAAACCGGTTGCTCCCGGAGGTTGAAAATCAGGAACCCACCCCAATTGTAGCTGTTGTACATCGGCCCGGCCAGATGAGCATCCCGCACGAACTCCGTGGCCCGGACCGGGTAGACCTGATCAATAATGGCCATCAATGCCGAATCGCTCATGCCCTGGCGGATGGCCATTCCAAAGGACAAGGTTAGAGCCGCAACGCCTGCCGCAGCGTAGTTCAAGTTCATCAAGCGACGAGCACGCGGCAGGCCCTCAGGGTCAGCCGTTGGCTGCCTTTGGCCCGCGGCTTCGGCCAGCAGAAAGCCGGCGGCGATAGAAACAAACCAGGCATCGCGCAAAGAACGAAAGGAAACAAAGGCGGTTACAAGAAGCAACGCTGGCCGGAAAAGGTCTTTGCCGCTGGTGCGTCCAACCACATACCCGGCAGCGATCAGCAGGAGAAGCTCGGCAAAATGTTCCGGTCTGCGGAAGCTCATGGCCAGCATTTCTTGATTGAATTGGTATTGCGCGGTGTGTATTACGTAGGCGGCCACCACTTTGTAGGGAGATGCCCAATTTGGCCCAAGACAAGAAGCGGCGAAGGCCGTCGCAAGCGCCGTGAGGAGCCTGCTGGGAGAGGCCTCGCGCGACTCGAGGGGCAGCCATTTTCGCGCGAGCATGGCAAAGATTCGCGTCAGAACGTACAAGGCGAGAACGAAAAGGCCGTAAATAAACTGGATGTGGAAATTGGCCCAGAGAAAAAACAGAGGCGCGCTCCAGAACAGCAGTTTATCATCGGCTCTACGCTCGACTTCGAAGAGCAGCAACATTTCAAAGGTAAAGAAAAGTAAAGTAAACAGAAGCGAGCGCAGAGGATTAACGTAAAACGCGTAGATGGACAGCACACCAATCAGCCACGACCACCAAAAGCTTCGAGCAAAGTGCCGGATGGCCAGGAGATATACCAGAGAAATCAAAACCTGAAGACAGATTAGAAATCCGGGAATGCCGCCCAAGCCCAAGCCATGTTCCACCCGGGAAACGATCACATCAAAAAGCCAGCTGTAAGCAACCCATGGGCGTTCCATATGCTGGGAGAAAATGGCGTAATGCGGCACAGCATGGTGCGCGCGGATCCAATCCCCGGTGCGGATATGCCACCAGATGTCCGGATCCACGACCGAAGCCCACGTGCGAATCGAGTAGTAAGGCGCGATGAACAAAGCAACCGCAGTGGCCGCCCAACGAACCATGGAAGAAATAGCGGAGCGCATTATCTAAACTCCCCTGCTACGGGTCGGCTATAAATCGCGAGTTGCCAAACCACGGCTTCCAGCGCGAGATATCGGTAAGACTACCATTCCAAGCTGGCCTTCTAATCTAAGGTTCAGGAAGGCTTCTCCTCTTGGTCAACCATCCGGTAGGCCTGCTCAAGTCGCGGCAAAGGACGGCGTCCAACAGCAACGGGGAAAGAGAATTCTGGCATTTCTAGGGCCTGGCGCAGCTATTCGGAGCGGGTAACTCTCCGTTCACGATCGCCACGCCCGGAAGAGCACGGAAGTGGAAAAAGGAATCATCGACGGGAGGGTCGACGCGCCAGCCAGTAAAATGAAACTCAATGCCCACACCTCCGGGATCACTGACTTTAATGACGACTAACTCGCCCGTCTTCTTGGCGATTTCAAAATATACGGCTTCGGCGGCATCTTCACCGAGTGACCTGGTTGCGGAAGTCCTTGGATTTTGTGATTGGGATGCATCGCCACGGAGCTTGCAATGGAGCATGATGTCGCCCGGGCTTTCCATTTTCTCCGCTGGAGCGGCTTGGACGTGGGAGCAGACGCGCGATACCTTCATTTCGCCAGCGAGCAGTGCCAGAGGGGTTCGCCAATCCGTGCTGGCCTTCGCCGGAATGCGGGTAGCCGTGTGATCGGCGGGAACATAGAACCAAGCGGTTTTGCCGTCGACAAGGAATAGATTGTTCTCGGGGGCCTGGTATTCCCAACGCATCTTGCCAGGACGACGAAAATAAGCGATGCCGGATTCCACACGAACCCCCCGGCCACCCTCCGTGTAGCGCTCCAGAAAAGTAGCTTCGAGAGTGTGTGCCGCCCGGTAGCGCGATTCGAATAGCTCAACGAAAGGCTTGACATCGGGGGTGACATCGGCAATGGCAAGGTTCGAAATCATCCAGCCAAGCACCGTTAAGCTGGAAGCAAAGCGCAGGAAACGCGGAGTCATTGGATGATTCTAGCAGGAAGCGCGTCGCGTGGTGCCCTAGCGATCGCGCGGGGCTTAGATACAAAGGAAAAATCCCAATGCTAGCACCGATGGCCGCTCTATATGGAAGGATCGGAAATCGTGGCAGCAGCGGTGAGGTTCACTCGAACCACGGCTGTTTGATCGGTAAAAAAATACTTGCGGCCGCTATAGCCCGGGTTCAACGGATTAGTGTTCAGAGTAAAACCCTGGTAGTGATTCGCGGAATCCGCATTCGTGGGAGCGTAGGTAAACGAATACCCGCTCTTGATCCCGGCAGCAAGGACGGCATCGATCAAACAAGCGTTGGTGGAGGATACCGACCCGGTTCCACCGGCATCGCCAAGATCGGTCAGCGCAGAGGCAAAGCCAATATTGTATTGCGCTGAGTAGACAACTTCGGCGGTAGTGACGGCCCGTGTCTCTTGAGCGGACGAGGATTCGTTCGCAGCCATCCGCGAGGCCATGAGATTGGGGATGGCAATGGCAGCGATAACCAGGATAATGGCCACAACGATAAGAAGCTCAATCAGTGAGAAGCCGCTTTGTGTTCTATTCTTCATTTTGATTTCCGCACCACTTCACCCGCTCGCTAGAGCATCACGCCCAATCACCCCAAGCTATAATGAGCAAGTCATGGACCAATCTCAGTTCGCATGCGTACGCATAACACATTGATTCTGAATGCTTTGCTTCGAAGCACGGAACCGGATTTCTGACAAAAATCGTCACTGAATATGCTTTCTCGGACACTAGACGGCGCTGAAAGAGGAAACGGTTTTCCAAAGGACCTCTTGAGCATCTGACTCAGGCGATTGCAGCGCAAAAAAAAAGAAGCACGTGACTTTCGTCCCGTGCTTCTTGATTTCGGCTGTGGCCAAAAGCAGGCCGCAGAGCAACTATTACAGTGCGCTGTCCGTATTCGCGCAAGCGGTGCCGCCGGCGTTGAAACGGATGACGCCAGATTGATCGGAGCAAAACGCGCGCTGGCCGCTCTGGCCATTGACGGTGGGCACGGCCAACGAGGAATAGGTAACCGCTGGCGTACCGCTGCCGGCCGAGGCCGTAAAGTTATAACCGCTCTTGATTCCCACGGCCTGAGCTAGGACGCTGTCAATCAAGCAGGCATTGGTCGAGTTTGCATAAGTAGACCCCGCGCAGGACGAAGCGGCTCCGCCAAGGCTGGCCAGATTGGCGAACCCGATCGTAGGATACGTGGTGGAAAAGGTCACTTCCGCGGTGTTAATGGTGCGGAGCGAGCCCACCGCCGAAGCCTCGTTCGCGGCCATACGGGACCGCAGGAGGTTCGGGATAGCGATAGCCGCGATGATCAAAATGATCGCCACGACGATCAGCAACTCGATAAGAGAGAAACCCTTCTGTTTCTTCATGATACTTAGATCTCCTTGAGAAATTTTGTTTTGGTGCCAGAGCACGCCATACCTTATCGCAAGCGGGGGACCAATTTGGGGATAGGGCTGTTGGGGGGCAACATTTCTCGTATCTCGTTGATAATACTAGGTATAACTAGGTTTTTCTCATAGGACGAAAATACGGGTCTGCCCAAAAAGGGGCAAAAACATCAAATATTGACCTTTTTTGGCTGCTTTTGAAAACATAAAGCGTCACAGCGGATGGGTTCGCGAGCATCCTCAAAAGGGTGTATTCGGTCGCGGCAAGGCGCAAGAAAGATGCATTTTCTGCAGCGAGAAACATTCTGATTCCTTCATTTCCTGCCCCGTGAATCCGGCATTTCTTTTATCGCACAAGCGGATTCTGAGCTCACCCTTCCGCTGCTTCCTATTCTGTCAAATGGACATCGCTAGGGGCGTTTGCTCAATTCCAGGCACGCCGATTCGTTAGAGGTTATGCTTTTTCGCGTAATGGCGAAAGGATCGATAGCTGATCTTCAGCAGTTCGGAGGCTTTGGTACGAACCCCACCAGCCTTCTCGAGCGCGAATTGCAAGTATCTGCGCTCCGCCTCCGCGATTACTCGCTCAAAGTCCACACCCTCGGCTGGAAAATCCTCAGCCTGAACTCCTGGCGCCCCAGGGGAAGAAGTCCCCGAATAACCGGCGATGCGATCCGGCAGCACTCTCAGCGAAATCTCCCTGCTGGACTCCAAGGCCACGGCGCGTTCCATGGTGTTTTCGAGTTCACGGACATTACCAGGCCAATCGTAGGATTCCAGGCGGGTCATGGCTTCAGGGGAGATGCCCTCAATAGGTTTTTCCATGGTCTTACGGAAACTCTCAAGAAAATGCCGTGCGAGAAGCGGGATATCTTCGCGGCGTTCGCGCAACGCTGGAACCAGGATGGGGATCACGCTGAGCCGGTAGTAAAGGTCCTCGCGGAAGCGTCCTTCGGCAATCTCCTTCTCGAACTCCTTGTTAGTGGCGGCGATGATGCGGACATCCACGTCTGACTCGTCGGTGCTCCCGATCGGACGGACTTTGCCTTCCTGCAAAACCCGGTAGAGCTTCACTTGCATGGTCAGGCTCATGTTGCCAATTTCGTCCATGAAGAGCGTGCCTCCATGAGCCGCTTGAAAGAGGCCTTGGCGGTTTTCGTTGGCGCCCGTGAAAGCGCCCTTCATATACCCGAACAGCTCGGACTCCAGAAGAGCTTCCGGGAAGGCGCCGCAATTAATGGTGATAAACGGAGCTTGCGCCCGGGCGCTATTCTCATGAATGGCGCGAGCAACGAGTTCCTTACCGGTTCCGCTCTCCCCGGTAATCAGAACGCGGCTGGTTTGCGGAGCAACGGTTTGGATCATGTCGAAGATGGCGCGCATCTTGGGGCTCTGTCCAATAATATTGTCGAGTCCGGTGAGGCGGCGGAGCTCCCGGCGCAAGTACCCCGCTTCCTTCTTCCACTTCAAGCTCTCAGACACTTCGTGAACGGCGCGGCGCAACTGGTCCACGAGCTCGTGATCCTTGACGACATAGCGATCCGCGCCGGAGTTGATCGCGGCGATGGCCGTCTCAATGGTAGGGACGCCGGTAATGAGAAGAAAGAAGGATCCCGGCGCGATCTCCTTGGCAAACTTGAGCAGATCCACGCCGCCCGCCCCGGGCATGCGGATATCCGAAATGATGATGTCGTAGATCTGTGATTCAAGCTTGCGCTTGGCGGCCTCCACATTGTGCGCTACTTCGACGCGATGGCCTTCCTTGCGAAAGGTAATCTCCAGAAGTTCGCAGATGGATTTTTCGTCGTCGACGACGAGGATATGCGGCATCTCGCGTCCGGTTTCCTTGATTGCGGCTTTTGTGCCTTGCATGGCGCCTCACGCAACTCGCGGCAATTCGACGATAAATTCCGCCCCGCGGTCCTTTTCAGATATCACGCTGATCTTTCCACTGTGCGCTTGGACAATCTGATAGACGATGGACAGCCCCAGCCCAGTGCCCCCTTCGAAACCGGATTGCAAAGGCTCAAAGATTTTAGCGCGCTGCTTAGGGTCGAGACCGATACCCGTATCTTGAAAAGCGATGCGCAGCCAGAAAGGACGCTGTTCCAGTTTCACGGTCAGGGTGCCGCCCTCGGGCATCGCGCGGAGGGCGTTGTCACAGAGATTCCAGAAGACCTGCTTGATTTTGTTGGTGTCCACGCGCGCTCGTAATTCCTGGCCATTGAAGGCGCGCACAATTTGGTACTTGGAGCCGATCTCCGGTTTCTTCTCCATCAGCATGAGTGTTTCATCCAGCAAGCCGCGGACGTCCGCATGATGAAACTCGTAGGTCTTTTCACGCGAATAGTTGAGAAAGTCAGTGATGATATTGTTGAGCCGCTCGGATTCCCTGCTGACAATATTGACCAGATGCTTTTCGTCTTCTTCGAGCGGGACGAGACGCGCCAATTCCTTCACCGCGCCGGCCATGGCCGTCAAGGGCTGCCGAATTTCGTGGGCGATAGCGGCAGAGAGGCGTCCGAGGGCGGCCATACGTTCCTTGGTGGCGACTTCCTGCTCCAGCCGGCGAAGATCGGTCAGGTCCTGGAAATTGAACACGTAGCCGTCGCGCTCGGCATCGCGCGAGCGCAGCGGCGAAATGCTGATGCCCAAATAGCGGACGTCTCCGGAGGGAGTTCTAAAGTCAATCTCCTTGCGGAGCGAGAGCCGTTCACAATTTTCGTAATGACCAGGGAGCCAGAAATCGTCATTCAGCTCTTCGAGGCTTTTGCCCTGCAATTCGGCAAATTGATATCCAAGGATTTCCTCGCCGGTACGATTTAGCAGCAGGATGCGTCCCGCCAGGTCCGTGGTGATCAAACCGCCGCGCATGGAGTGAATGATGTCTTCCGTGAAGTCCTGAAGGCTAAGAAGTTCCTCCCGCTTTTCTTCAAGCTCCACACCTTTTCTTCGCAGAGATTGCGCCAGAAAGCTGGCCAGATAAACCACCGCCAGAAAACCCAGCAAGTTCATGACCAGCCAAATGCGAAGAGTTTCCGTCGTGGGCAGCGTGGAGAAAGTGCGCGGAATTTTCTCCGCGTAAGCCATCATGGTCATACCTACGAGGAGCAGAAAACAGAGCGCCGCCGTCAGGAAAGCAATCCGCCGGGAAAACAAAATGCTGGCGACAATAATCACCAGCAGATAGAGCGAGATAAAGTAACTCTCCTGAAGGCCGGTGGCATACACCAGAAGCGAAACCATCAAAACATCGCTGGCGACCTGCAGTCCACCGTGCCACTGCGCCTGCGGCAGCCATCGCAAGAGGATCAGATGCAGGATTCCGAGAGTTATCCAGAAGATGATAAGCGGAAGGAAAAACCGGTTGGTGCTGAAGCCGGGAATGTACTGGGGCCAAACTACGCCAATGGTCAGGATGAGCGTGATGGTGAGCAGACGGACACGCGTCAACCAGTCCAGCCATTCCCTTGTGGCAAAACTCTTATCCATTGCACGCCCGCGCTTTCATCCGGGCATCCCCAAATCCAGGCAGGATCAACGGAAGACGGTATTGTCGCTCCGTCTTCCGCAAACAGGACACTGCCGGGCGGACAGAAGCCCGATTAGTGCATCGAGCTCAGTTTGCCGATGAGCGAGAACAGAGGCAAGTACATGGAAATGACCACGCCGCCGACCACCACGCCAAGAAAGACGATCATGATGGGCTCGAGAGCGGTCAGTAGGTCTTTCACCGCCGCGTCAACTTCTTCTTCATAGAAATCGGCAATCTTCTGAAGCATGGCATCCATTGCGCCGGTCTGTTCGCCAACGGCGATCATCTGCGTGACCATGCCGGGAAACACTTCGGATTCTTTCAAAGGTTCGGTGAGGGACTTGCCTTCTTCGAGAGATCTTCTCACCTGCTGCAAAGCCTTCTCCACGACCGCGTTGCCGGCGGTCCTGGCGGTGATGTCTAGGCCCTCCAGGATGGGCACGCCGCTGGAGATCAATGTGCCCAGAGTTCGCGTAAACCGCGCCACGGCGATCTTTCTCATCAAAACGCCGATGACCGGAAGCTTCAGTACGATGGTATCTAGCACAAAGCGGCCTTGTCGAGTGCCGTACCAGACCTTCAATCCGAAGATGCCGGCGCCAATCGCGATAAGGATGAGCAAGCCAAAAATGCTTCCGATGAAATTGCTGAGGGCAATGACGATTTTCGTGGGCAGCGGAAGATCCACACCGAGGCCGGCGAACAAAGTGGCAAAAATCGGCACCACCTTCCAGAGCAGCAGGGTGATAACGCCACCGGCGACGGTCAAGACTCCCACCGGGTAGACCAGGGCGGATTTGACGGCGCGCTGCAATTTGACGTTCTTTTCAATGTAGCTCGAGAGCCGCTGGAGAATGGTGTCCAGAATACCGCCAGTCTCGCCCGCCTCGACCATGTTCACGTATAAGGGATCAAAAACCTTCGGCGAGCTCCGCATGGCGGCTGAAAGCGTCGCGCCGCCTTCGACTTGGCTACGCGTGTTCGTCAAGACCTTCTGGAAGAACTTATTTTCCTGCTGGCTGGCCAAAATCTCCAGGCACTGCACCAACGGAAGACCAGCGTCGATCATGACCGAGAACTGGCGCGTGAAAATCGCGAGTTCCTTGGACTTGACGCCGCCGCCGAAAGTGGGCATGTTGAATTCCTTGCCCTTCTCGGTCATTTTCGTCGCAGTAATCTGCTGGCGTTTCAGCAGGCTCTGGAGTTCGGCCTTGTTCGAGGCGGTCATCACCCCGCTGACGCTGCCGCCCGTACGGCTCGTTCCTTGATATTTATAATCTGGCATTGGACTACCTCCTCAAGTTTTCAATCCCTTGGGCCTATGGCCGTTCAGCCAAATCATTTCTTCTACCGCTTGCTGGGCACCGGGGCCTTGGATCCGGCGCCGGGCGTTGATACGCCGCGGTTGATCATGTCCTGCAATTCATCGGCATTCGATGAACGGGAAAGAGCCATGTCCAGGGTGATCATCTTTTGAAAATAAGCGTTTGCCAGACCCTGGTTAAACGTCTGCATGCCCGTCTGACCGGTGCCGGTCTGCATCGCGGAATAGATCTGGTGAATCTTGTCTTCGCGAACCAGGTTACGGATGGCGGGCGTGGGCACGAGTACTTCCATAATCATGGCGCGCCCTCGTCCATCGGCACGCGGGAGCAGCGCTTGACACAGAATGCCTTCGAGAACCATGGAAAGCTGGGCGCGAATCTGGGGCTGCTGGTGCGAGGGAAAGACGTCAATAATACGGTTGATGGTGGAAGAAGCGGAATTGGTGTGCAGGGTCGCGAAGGTCAAGTGCCCGGTTTCCGCGATGCGCAATGCTGATTCAATGGTCTCGAGGTCGCGCATTTCGCCGATGAGCACAACGTCGGGGTCTTCACGAAGAGCGGCGCGCAGGGAATTCGCGAAAGAATGCGTGTCGGCATGGACTTCGCGCTGATTCACCAGGCACTTCTTGTGATTGTGAAGAAACTCGATGGGGTCCTCGATGGTGATCATGTGCTCTTCACGTTCACCGTTGATCTTGTCCAGCATGGCGGCGAGCGTGGTGGACTTGCCGGAGCCCGTTGGTCCCGTCACCAGGACAAGTCCGCGGGGCTTATCGCACAAGCCTTTCACGACCAGGGGCAAGCCAAGAGCGTCAAAGCCTTTGATCTCCCAGGGAATGGTACGGAAGACGGCGCCGACGGCGCCTCGCTGATTGAAAACGTTGCCGCGGAAGCGCGCCAGGTTTTTCAATCCAAACGAGAAGTCCAATTCCAGGTTTTCTTCGAAGCGGTGCTTTTGTGCATCCGTCAAAACGCTATAAGCGAGAGACTTGGTGTCCGCTGCCGTCAGAGGAGGCATGTCCAGGGGCCGCAGGCGGCCGTGAACGCGCACGCGCGGCGCGCTGTTCGTCGTGATGTGCAGGTCGCTGCCTCCCATCTCGATCATCTTCTTCAGTAGTTCACTTAGCGTGATGCCAGCCATCGCACAACCTCAATTCTATAAAACCGTTTCGCGCAGGACTTCTTCCATGGTGGTCTGTCCAAGCGCCACTTTTGTCAAGCCGCTGCGGCGCAGCGTGATCATGCCCTGTTCGATCGCCTTCTTTTTTAATTCCAGGGCCGAAGCACCGACAAGAATCAATTCGCGCAGCTCATCGTTGATTTCCATCACCTCATAAAGGCCAGTACGGCCTTTGTACCCGCGCTTGTTACAGGTGGTGCAACCCTTGCCGTGATAGATCTTGGTGGTTTTGGCTTCTTCGGGGGTGTAACCGGCGTCGATCAACGCCTGCTGGGGTACCTCCAACTCTTCCTTGCAGTTGCTGCAGACGCGTCTAACGAGACGCTGAGCGCAAATCAAGTTGACCGAGGTGGCCACGAGAAAGGGCTCGATGCCCATGTTCATCAAGCGGCTGATGGTCGAAGGCGCGTCGTTGGTATGGAGAGTGGATAGTACCAAGTGGCCGGTAAGCGCGGCTTTGACTCCGATTTCCGCCGTTTCAAAGTCGCGAATCTCACCGACCAGAATAATGTTGGGGTCCTGCCGTAAGAAGGCTCGGAGCGCGGCGGCAAAGTTCAGGCCAATCTGCTCCTTCATCTGCACCTGGTTGATGCCCGCCAGCTGAAATTCGACGGGGTCTTCCGCGGTCATAATATTGGTGTCCACGGTATTTAAAGTCGCGACGGAGGAATACAACGTGTTGGTCTTGCCCGAACCGGTTGGGCCGGTGACCAGCACCATGCCGTAGGGCTTCAAGATGTTGCGCTCGAATTTCTTCAGGGACTCGGGTTCGAAACCGAGCTTGGTCATGTCCAGCCGCAGGTTTTCCTTGTCCAGCAAACGCATGACGACTTTTTCCCCGTACAGGGTAGGCACCGTCGATACGCGAAAATCCAATTCCTTTTTCTTGCCGTCAGCCTTGTACTTGATCATGATGCGGCCGTCTTGCGGCAAACGCTTTTCGGCAATGTCCAGCTTGGCCATGATCTTCAAGCGGCTCGTAATGGCGTCCTTCAAGCGCAAAGGCGGGGTCATGACCGTGGCGAGTTGCCCGTCAATGCGGAACCTCACGCGCATTTCGAGCTCGTACGGCTCGATGTGAATGTCGCTCGCCCCGCGCTTAACGGAGTCCGTCAAGATCAAGTTGACGAGCTTGATGATGGGAGCTTCTTCCGCGGCCTTCTCCAGCGTGGCGGTGTCCAGCTCCGATTCTTCGGCGGCCAGTTCCAGCTCCTGGTCCTCGTCGACTAGGTCCTTCATCAAGTTGCTGATTTCTTCCTGGTTCGTGGACGTCCCGCCGTAAAAGCGCGTAATGGCGTCGCCAATGGCTGATTCCGAGGCCACCACCGGCTCCACGTTGAAACCGGTCATGAATTTGATATCGTCCATCGCGAAGACGTTGGTGGGATCCGTCATGGCGATGGTGAGAACGGAGCCGACGCGCGAAAGGGGGATAACTTGGTAGCGTGCGGCGGTGTCCTGCGGAATCAATTTGATGACGTTGGGATCGATCTCGTAATACTTCAGGTTGATAGAGGGAACCCCGTATTGGCGGGATAGCACGCCGGTGATGTCGTCATCGGTGATAAAGCCCATCTTCGTCAGACAGCTTCCCAGCTTGCCTCCATTGGCACGCTGAAACTCCAGCGCTTTCTGGAGCTGGTCTTGCGTGATGAGGCTTTCTTTAACTAATATTTCGCCCAGACGGACGGACATCCAGAGTACTCCCGACGGGTTTGCACCCAACGCTCACCTTAACAAATGCACGAAGGGAAGGCAGGCAGAATTTCGCGCGCCGTTCTGAAATGGCTAATACCTGCCCAAAAGGGCAGGTTCGCCAGTGACGAGGGCAGGTAGAAATCTTGACTTGCCTCATTACGCTGGCTATCGTGCCAAAGAGATGTTTGAGCGAGCGACCTAGGCAGATTCCGCCCCTGCTGGGCGTCGCTGACGAAAAATGGCTATGGTGAATATGACACCTGTGTCTTTCCAAGGCCGCGCGCGTATCACCCGGTCGTCTTCGTGATAGCTGAATTATGAGCCGTTTGGACAAAAAGCAGCGCTGGGGTTTGGCCATCGGCGGAATACTGCTGACGCTGCTCCTCGCTGCGGTTTTCACGTTTGGATCTCTCAACGCCCCCTTTGAGCCGAAGAGCTGGCGCGAGGTGATGGTCCTTTATGCCGTCTCCAGTTTTATCACCGCTGCATTTCTCATCTTTGGTCTCATCCTAGCGCGGACTGTTCTTCGTCTTTGGGTCGAACGCAGCAGAGAACAACTCGGCACTCGATTTAAGACCAAGATGGTGGTTGGCGCAATGGCCATTTCTCTCCTGCCGATCGTATTCATGTTCATTGTTAGCTATTCGCTGATCAATCGCAGCTTGTTGCTATGGTTTCCCAAACCGCTCGAAGTCGCTTCCGATGAAACCCAAAAACTTCTGAACGATCTGGGCCGGGCGCAATTACCGCGACTTCGCGCCATGGCTCTCGAAGCGCAAGCGGAGGCGCATCGTTCCAGCGCAGATTTATTGGAACATATTTTCGCCAGAGGCGCGGACGCCGTCTGGTTTCTGGATGGCGACGGCAAAATCCTGCGAGGCGGCATCCTCTGTGACAGCCAGCCGGAAGATCGCACCGGAGCCATCTGCGTACAGCCGGATGTTCCCGGACAATATTTGCGCTCGTTGCAGAGTGGAGTGGAAGTCTGGGTGGCTGGCGGGAGGAGCTACTTCGCTGCTCGCGTTCCCGCAGCACCAGGAAATCAGCCAGACGGATTTGTCGTTGCCGCCTATCGAACCAGCCCCGACATTCTCGGCCGCCTCGCCACGATTCAGTCCGAGACCGGCGAGTATTATCAGGAAAAACAGGAGCTGCGGGCATTGAAGACTCAGATGCTGATGTTTCTTCTGCTTTTTACGGTGCTGCTGCTGTCGGCGGTCATGTGGGTGGCCTTGTTTCTGGCCAAGCAGGTCACCGTTCCCATTCAGGCGCTGGCGGAAGGGACGCGCGAGGTTTCCTCCGGTAACTTTGATTACCAGGTGCCGGAGCAAGCTCAAGATGAGCTGGGAATCCTGGTGCGCTCCTTCAACACCATGACCACGCAGTTGCGCGACAGCCGTTCGCAAATCGACCAGTTCACCAGAAACTTGCAGATGGCCGTGCAGGAACTCGAACGGCGCCGCCAGCTCATGGAGACGGTACTCGAAAATATTCCGACGGGCGTCATCTCGCTGAGCGCCGAGGGAACCATGCTTAGAGTCAATTCTTCTGTATCGAGGATGTTTGGAGTTGTCAGCTCAGAATCTCACTCGCTCGAAGGTCTCCTCGGCGTGGATGCAGCACGTATCGTGAACTATCTGATGCGAAGATCCCTGCGCATGGGGGTAGTCTCCCGGGAGATCGAAACGGTCGCAACGGGGCGTGTGTTACACCTCGCCGTCACCGTTAGTTCTCTGGGGCCGCGCCGCGCCAACACCGGGTACGTCCTGGTGCTCGACGATCTGACGGAAGTTCTTCGAGCACAGAAGTCGGCGGCTTGGCAAGAAGTGGCGCGGCGTATCGCCCATGAGATCAAGAATCCCCTGACTCCCATTCAGCTTTCCGCCCAGCGCCTGTTGAGATTCCTGGAGCGTAGTGACCCGTCCCAGCCGGTTGCGACTCGTTACCTGGAATTGGCCAAGCTGGTTCAGGAATGTTCTCGTTTGATCGAGCGGGAGGTCGCCACGCTCGCCGAGCTAGTCAACGAATTCTCGCAATTTGTGCGCTTCCCCATAGCCAAGTTAGTGCCCGCTAGCGCCAACACCATCGTCAATCAAGCCGTGGAAGTATTCTCCGGGCGGCTCGATGGCATCATCCTTAAGACGGCACTGGCCGAGAATCTGCCACCGGTACGCGCCGACGCCGGGCTGCTCCGCAGCGTCATCGTCAATCTCATCGATAATGCCGCTGAAGCGCTTGAGAATTCGGCTTCTGGGGAAATCCTAGTCTCCACCGTAGCTCATTTGGATGCCGAGATTGTGGTGATCTCCGTTTCCGACACCGGCACAGGCATTTCACCGCAAGACAAGGACAAACTTTTCCTGCCGCATTTTTCCACCAAGGACCGCGGAACGGGCCTTGGCCTGGCTATCGCGGCCCGCATTGTGGCGGAGCACGGCGGCAGCATTCACGTCGAGGACAATTCTCCGATTGGATCGCGCTTTCTCATTGAACTTCCGGCCGCGGAATTGACGCCTGCCTCTCTTGCCGACCACAATGGATCGGACGCAGCTCGATGACTCTGGCACCGCATCTCCTTATCGTCGACGACGAGGTTGGCATTCGTGAATCACTCTCCTCGATTCTCCAAGACGAGGGCTATCATGTGGAAGCGGTAGGTTCCGCCGAGGAGGCTTTGGACCGAGCCGCCACCGGACAATTTGAGGTCGTTCTTTTGGATGTCTGGCTTCCCGGATTGGACGGCCTCGAAGCGTTGAGCCGCTTGCAAGCTTCCCCGCGGCCGCCCGCGATCATCATGATTTCCGGTCACGGCACGATTGAGACCGCCGTGCGCGCCACCAAGCTGGGCGCCTTCGACTTTATCGAGAAACCCCTCTCGCTTGAGAAGATCATCGTTCTGGTCCGTAACGCCATTCAACAGCGGCGCCTTCAGGACGAAAACCAGCTGCTGCGAAGCGAACTCGGTTACCGCTATCAGGTGATTGGCGAAAGCGTCCCCATGAAGGCGCTGCGTCAGCAGATTGCCGTCACCGCGCCGACCAACGGCCGCGTGCTGATCTACGGGGAGAGCGGCACTGGCAAAGAGCTCGTTGCGCACGCGCTGCACGCTGCCAGCCTCCGCAGCAAGGGACCTTTCGTGGAAGTCAATTGCGCGGCCATTCCCGAAGAGCTGATTGAGTCCGAGCTCTTCGGGCACCTCAAAGGCAGCTTTACCGGCGCCACGGAAGACAAAATCGGCAAATTTCAAAAGGCCGACAGTGGGACGCTCTTCCTCGATGAAATCGGTGACATGAGCCTACGCACACAATCAAAAGTGTTGCGAGTTCTCGAAGAACAGCGCTTCGAGCGCGTAGGTTCCAACGAAACCCTGAGCGTGGATGTGCGCGTCATCGCCGCGACGAACAAGCATCTCGAACAAGAGATCGCGCGTGGCGCGTTTCGCCAGGATCTTTTCTATCGCCTCAACGTAATTCCCTTTTACGTCCCTCCCTTGCGGGACCGCAAGGAGGACATCCCCACGCTGGCAAGATATTTCCTGGGCGAGTTCAGCTCGGCATACGCGAAGAAGCCGCGCGAACTCAGCGACTCCGCCATGGAAATCCTCATTCGCTATCCTTGGCCGGGAAACGTCCGCGAACTGCGCAACCTCGTCGAGCGCCTGGTGATCGTGTGCCCCCAGTCGCGCATCGAACCGCATCACCTCCCGCCCGAACTCTTTCGCGGCGCCGCGGAAAGCCCGCACCATCCTTACTCCACGCTGCATGAAGCGCGCAGCGCCTACGAGCGGGAATTCATCTTGCGCAAATTGCAGGAACACCGTTGGAACATGACGCAAACGGCCACGGCCCTGGGCCTTGAACGCAGCCACCTCTACCGCAAAATGAAGTCTTTGGGGATCGCCGCCCCCGATTAGTGTTTAGCAAACTGGCCCCGCTCTCTTTTTCCCACGCCACAGCGCAATTCGTGTAAAATCCGAAAAACCTGGTCATTCATTTCGTGGCATTGACTGGATCTGCGGTTCCCGCGCGGACGCTTTCGTCCACCGCCGCTTCATTCATCGAAATTCTGACTGCTATACAAAGGTCATTGCTTGCTTCAACAAATTTCGCATGAAATGCGAGGGCTCTTGAAAAAAGCTATTTTCCTTTCCATTGCGCTGTTGACGGTCTTCGTTCTCGCTTCCCAGTCGCAGACCAGCACGGTCCAAACCGGCCAGGCATTTCAACCCCCGGCACAAGCCCGCACATTTTTTCCCCGCAACTGGGTGCGCGGTTATACGGATTTCGCGGTGGCTCCCTCTCACAACGAACCCGACCTTGGCCGTTGCATTTTTCCCCAGCCGTCCAGCGCCGGCGGCACGGCTTCCCTGTGCACCGCTTACGCGCGTTATCTGTTGAGCGGGTACATCGAATTTCAGCCCGTGGGCCGCACGCCGGCGCGGCATTTCTTTCTCTTCTTCGAACCGAAATTCACCTTCGGAAGAAATATCCCCCAGCTCACCTACACGGCATCCATGATGCCGATGGCTTACGATCGTTCGGTTGGAATCGGTTTCAAATTGCCGAAACACTTTGAACTGCGCGCCACGCAACACCAACTCGATTGGCTCGGGCGTTACAGCAATTCCCTGGGCACGGCGGACCTTCACAGCAATGGCCCTTACGGTCTTTATGCTACCTTAGGAGTGCGCTGGTTTTTCGGCGGGTATGGAAGCCAATCGGCTTCCCCGGAATACTGAAAGTGAAGACCCCAAGGCACGAGAGATTGCGGCGTCGCCCTGCACGGGCTAATATTCACCCGCCGCGTCGTGCTCGCGGCCACCGAAGGTAAGATTAGCCTTCCCCTTACCGTCTACCAGCGTCAGCAAGTTCGAGCATCGTCGCGCAGTTACGTCGGGGCTTTACCTTGCTCCGAGGAGTCTTGTGCTACCGGAAGCATTTCTCTGACGCTGAATGCAAAGCGTTTTAGTCCTCGCGGGGTTCCTTGGTTTCGGCGAGCCCTTCCAGTTGGTACCGCCAGTCCAATTCGCGCACCTTCTGCGGATTTTCCCGCCAATCGCGCGAGACTTTCACGAACAACTCCAAATAGATCTTGCTGCCTAGGATCCCCTCGAGCTCCTTGCGGGCTTCCGTTCCAATCTTTTTGAGCATTTCGCCCTTGTGGCCGATCAATATCTTTTTTTGTGAATCACGCTCCACATTCATCACCGCTGCGATGCGCAGCAGGTTGGGTTTCTCTTCATATTTTTCAACGACCACCGCCAGCGCATACGGCACTTCGTGATACATGGCCTGAATCGCTTTCTCTCGAATGATTTCCGCGGCCAGAAATCGTTCCGGCTGGTCGGTCACCTGGTCTTCTGGAAAGTGCGGCTCACCCCGGGGCAACTGCTTCAGAATCTCGTCAAGCAGATCTTCGCACCCCGTGCCCTGCAAAGCGGAAATGGGCACGATGGCGTTGAATTCAAATGCCTTCGAAAACGACTCAATCAGCGGCAGCAACTTCGGCTTCAGCAGGCGATCGACCTTGTTCAGCGCTAGAATCGTTTTCCCTCGAAATCGCTTGGCCTTGTCCATCAGCAAATCATCCGCATGTGAATGCAGGCCGCTGGCATCCGCCATCAGCAACAGCACGTCGATCCCTTCGAGCGCCGCCGCCACTTCCTGCATCATCTGTCGTCCCAGCGCCGAATCCGCTTCATGCAAACCGGGTGTATCGATAAACACAATCTGCCCTTGCGGCTTGGTCACAATTCCCTGGATGCGGTTGCGCGTCGTTTGCGGCTTCGAGGTCACGATGGCGACCTTCTGCCCTACCAGCCGATTCACCAGCGTCGACTTCCCGGCATTCGGCCTCCCGACAATGGCCACAAATCCCGAGCGAAAATCCTTTTTCGCCGCGTTGTTTTCTTTAACGGACATCAAGGCTTCACGATCGGCAATTCCAGTACACTGGGATGCTCAGCGTCGTGCAGCAGCGTGATGTGCGCCGTCTTGGCATCTTTGCTTGTCTCCGCGGCCACAACTCCGCCGCTGTTGTAATTCTTTTCGGCGCCTGGCGAATTGATGCTGTGCACCACCAGTCGCAGCCGGTTCCCTTTCGCAACCCGCCGCGCGAAAAATGTAAAATTGTCGAACACGTATTTTTCAATCTTCCCCTCTGTCACTAGCTTCGCTTCCCTCAGCGACTCGCGATATCTTGCGCGCATGGTGGCACTCGTCAACGACACCGATCCGCCGTCCGCCGTAATCTCGTAAAGATCCGCATCTAAATCCGTATCCGGGACGTCCATCTTGAGCCACACCGTCAACTTCGCAAATCCCGCGATCTCCGTGTCTTCCGCGAATCGTGCACTATGGTAGATCACTCCCTCCCCAAACAAATTTAATACTCCCCGTTGCGAAGTCAGCGAATTTCCATCGTCCTCAGGTTCCGCATTGCCTGGCCTGGTATCCAACGGGTCATAGACCCACGAATCCGTCGCCGCGCCAATGTCGGCCTTTTCCTCCGTCAGCGTTCCAGAGCGAAACACGTCGCTCGCCTCGCCATTCGAGCCCAGAGACAGCGTCTTCGTCGCATTCGCGATGCCTTCGAGACTGTCCGCGTACTTCCATTCTTCCGCTCCCACCACGTAATAAGCCACCCGCTTCTTCAGAAATTCCGGCTTCGTTCCGCTCTTCATGGCCCAGTCGTACCATTCAGTGTGCAATTTGTTGAGGTCCAGCAGGCTCGCTTGGCCAAACTTCAGTCCACCCACTTCTGCTTTCGGCGTGCGCGTTCCCGCATGATCCCACGGGCCGATAATCAGATAGTGCTTTGCTTTCGCTTCCGCCGTTCCGTACTGCATGTGCCGCTTGTAAAACGTGAATGCACCGGGCTGATCGCCGTCGTAATCTCCCGTAATCGTCAGGATAGGCACGCTCATCTGCTTGTACTGCTCCGGCGACGGCGCCATCGCATCGTAGTATGCGTCCGGAGCCGGATGCTTGATCCACTTCTGAAACACTGTGGAACTGTTCCCCACCACTTTGTCGAAATCCTGAAACGCCGAGTGCGCCATGTACATCTGGCGCGACTTCGCCGTCCAGAAAGCGTTGTTCCCGAAAAGACTTGCGTTGCTAGTGACTCCGCTCGTAAAACTCAGCCATTGCATGTCGTACGGCGCAAAAATGTTGAACTGAAAAGGAAAATCCACGCCCGGATGTGCCGCTGCCGCGGGAACGATCGTCGCCAGATGCGGTGGAAATTCTTTCAAGACCGTCCACTGGTCGAATCCCGCGTACGAGCCGCCCCACATCGCCACCTGGCCATTGCAATACGGCTGCTTCGCCAGCCATTCCACCACGTCGAATCCATCCTTGCCATCATTCGCGAAAGGCTCGAACTCTCCACTTGAATTTCCACGGCCCCGCACGTCCACCAGCGCGTACACGTAGCCATGCTTCGCGAAATACACCGCCCGGTCGGTGTAGGAATCGCCGATGTACGGCGTGAAGGTAAAGATAACCGGCAGCTTCTCTTTCTGGCCATGCGGCGTAAACACCGTCGCGTTCAGCTTCGCGCCGTCCCGTGCCGGAATCTTCACTGCCCATTGCATGTCCATGGTGGGTTCTTCGGCGGCAGGCTTTTGCTGCGCGCCAGCCGCGATCGCTCCCGTTAAGAGGGGCAGCGCCAACCCTGCCGCGGCCGTGCAAAACTTCTTAAACGTCATACCGAGCATCTATTCCCCCGCTTTTGTTGATTGTTTTTGATCGATGGCCCTTGACGCAAATCCGAAAGTCTATCGCTTTGTGGGAACGGCTTTCATCTGCTTGCGAATCCGCACGCGCAGCACTTTTCTCTGGTTCGCCTCCAGTACTTCGAAGCGATGATCCGCCAGGTCGATCTTGTCGCCCGGCGCCGGCACTTTGCCGGAAACGTGGCTCAGCAAACCCGCAAGCGTGGTTACCGCTTCGTCCGTTTTGTCGCCGAACTTTACGCCTAGCAACTCCTCGACGTCTGCGATCGGCATGCTCCCGCGCATGACCAGCCCGCCATCCGCTTCGCGCACCACATCCGGCGACGGTGGCTTTCCATCGTTGCCACTTGCGCCGACGATCTCTTCCACCAAGTCTTCCACGGTGGCGATTCCCGCCACCGTTCCATGCTCATCGATGACCACCGCCAATGGCTGGCCCTTCTGCCGCATTTCTCGAAGCAGTTCCGAGCCTACCTTGGTCTCCGGTATGAACAGCACCGGTTTGACCAGTTCACGCACCTTGCGTTTCAGCAAATCCAGGTCCGCAATTTGCAAAAGGTCCTGGGAGTAAACCACGCCGAAAATATCGTCGAGCGATTTTTCATACACCGGAATCTTGTTCAATTTGGTCGCAACCACTTTGGCGTGCAAATCCTCAAGAGTAGCGTCCGCCGGCATCGCCACAACATCCGGCCGCGGCGTCATCACCTCACGCACGCGTTTGTCGCTGAATTCCACGACTTGCTCGATCAAATCCGCTTGCTCCGGCTCGATGATGCCTTCTTCTTCCGCCGCCTCTACCAGGGCTTCAATTCCCTCTTCCGTGCGCTGCTCCTCGCTTTTTTCGGCCTCATGTTCCGAGATGCGCGCCAGCGATTCCGCGCCTTCCAGAAATACGCGCACCGGCCACACGAACCACATGGCCACGCGAATCAGCGGCAGGAGCGGCCGCAGCCACCGTCCCGTCGTGCGGTACAGCAGCATGTCCGGAATGAAGTGCATCGCGAAGACCACTTCGAGCACCACGAAAACTGTGATCTCCACGAACGATTCCCACGTGCCGCGAACGAAGTACACCACCCCGCGCGTCGTTTCCAGCACCAGAAACGCCAGCCAAAAGTGCCCCAGGATGCGAAACGTGCGGCCGCCGCTCTGCCGCTTGATTTTTAGTTTCGGTTCGATTTCCGCTTCGAAGATTTCCAGGTGTTCGTGGACCCGGCCCGTGGTCATGCGCCCGAGCTCGCGGTAGATCAAAGTCAAGTAGGAAAAAATGGGCAGGCTCAGTCCTACCAGGACAACGCTCAGTGCGTAGAGCCAGCTCAGGTCCATCACGCTAGCCCCAGCCGTTTTCGCAGCTTCCGTTCCACCCGCTCCATTTCGCCGCGATCGGTTTCGTGGTCGTAGCCCAGCAAATGCAACACTCCGTGAAGAATCAACACTTGAAGTTCACGGGAAAGTTTTCGCCCGTTTTTTTTCGCGTAGCGCCGCGCCGTCGCGGGAGAGATGGCGATGTCGCCCAAGTATTGGCCCGCTCTCATTCTCTTGTAGGGCCCGCCTTCCGAGGCGGGCCGTCGCGGTCTTCGCCTCGCCACCGCAGGAAAGGAAAGCACGTCGGTAGGACCGATCTTCTTTCGAAACGTCTCGTTCATCCGCGCGATCTCGGCATCGCTGACCAAGCGAACGGTTAAGTCCGCTTCCCGCAGCCCCAATTCGCTTTTCGCGCGGCGCAGAAAGCTTTCAAGTGCAGGCCGCGCCAGGCGCACCGCACGCTGCCGGTTGTCGATCGCTTGGCGATCGCACTCCTTTACAATCGCTCCGCGCTCGTTCTGAGGGAAGCTCATCCTTGCTGGATTTCTTTTTCTCGTTCCTTGCCGGACTCTCTTGCCGGCGTTCCCGCTTTGCCATTCGCGGAGTTTCCGCCGCGCTGCGGTTGCGTAACATCATACTCTTCATAAGCCCGGATAATCTGCTGCACCAGGTTGTGCCGCACTACGTCCTTCTCTCCAAATTGCACCACGCCGATCCCTTCGATTTTGCCGCAAACTTCCAGCGCTTCGATCAACCCGGATTTTTTTCCTTGCGGCAAGTCGATTTGCGTTACGTCGCCGGTAATCACCGCTTTGGAGTTGAAGCCCAGCCGCGTCAGGAACATTTTCATCTGCTCGCTAGTGGTGTTCTGCGCTTCATCCAGAATCACAAACGAATCATTCAGCGTGCGCCCGCGCATGAACGCCAGCGGCGCCACTTCAATAATGCCCTTCTCCAAAAAACGCTCCAGTTTGTCCGCGTCCAGCATGTCGTATAGCGCGTCATATAGCGGCCGCATGTACGGATCGATTTTCTGCTGTAGCGTGCCGGGCAAGAATCCCAGCCGCTCGCCCGCTTCCACTGCGGGCCGCGCCAGGATGATGCGGTTCACTTGCTTGGTCAGTAGCGCGCTTACCGCCATCGCCACGGCAATGTAGGTCTTCCCCGTTCCGCCCGGGCCGATGCCAAACATCATGTCGTGCTTTTCGATGTCTTCCATGTAGCGTTTCTGGCTGGCGTTTTTCGGCGTGACTTGTTTTTTCCCGAACGAGCGCGTCCGCCCCGGTTCAAACATCCCGCGCGGCGATTCGTGCGGTTCTTCCGTCGCCACCCGCAACAGCGATTTGACTTCCGCGGCCGAAAGCGCTTTCCCGTGCCGCGTCAGGTGGTTGTACTCTTCGACGATTTTCACCGCCTGATCCACGCTGTCTTGCTCGCCTTCGATGGTTAGCCGCGTATCGTGCAAGTGCGTGCGCACGCGCAGCACGTCCTCGAGCAAGCGCACATTTTCATCCAGCGTGCCAAAGAAAGGTTCAATTTGTCCGGAAATGTGAACGGTACGTCGCATCCAATTGGAAGGTCTTCCAGCTACAGGAACCGGGTGGCCGATGGGATTCCTCCTGCTTGTGCCTGCCACAGCTTGCCTACTACAAAGAAGGGCGGACCTGACCGCTTCGCGGTTCACTCACGGAGAAACTCTTTACACCCTAACGCAGCACTCCTCGCCGGTCAAGTTACAGCTTGGTCACAAAAAACTCCCCCTAAAAAGGTCTCACGGAGAATAATTGTCCTCTTGACATTTGTAAGCCCTTTGCTTTGTTACGATATTCTTGAGAAATCCTCGGGTATCGGTGCTCCACCCTGTTTCGCTCCCCAACAGCGACCAGGTTTTCCGCTCGTCCCCTTTGTTTTGCTATTCTTGCAAACTCTTTTTGCACCAGAGAAAAAGCTAACGTCATTGTTTTCAGCCGTTTCTGAAACTTTTCCTCAAAAACACAGGGGGTGGGGGGTAACTGATTCTTCAGCGAAGTCTTCCCTTCCTTCTCCTCGCATGGCGCCGTTCCAGGCCCCCAGCTACAATGTTGCTACATGCACTGCCCCGGCTGCAAAACCGAAATGACGACCATGTCGCTCGACGGCCGCTCAGCCAAACCGGTCACCATCGATGTCTGCGCCACTTGCCAGGCCTTCTGGTTCGATCAGTTCGAGAGCCTACACCTTTCCGCGGGCTCCACGCTGAAGCTCATGAAGTATATCGGTGAACACTCCTCATCGGGGAAGCCCACGCTGCCGGGCACGCTCTCCTGTCCGCGTTGCGCCACTGCCCTGCGGCTCGCGCACAACATGCAGCGAAACATGCCCTTCACCTATTGGCGGTGCCCGAACGATGAAGGCCACTACATCGCCTTTTTCGAGTTCTTGAAAGAAAAGAATTTCATCCATCCGCTGTCGGCTGAGCAGATCAAGGAGTTGCGCCAGAACGTTCAGTTTGTGAATTGCTCCAATTGCGGCGCCTCCATCAACCTCGAATCCAACTTTGCCTGCCCCTACTGCCACTCGCCCATCTCCATGCTCGATATGAAGCAGCCGCAGCGCATGCTCGACCAGCTCAAACAAGCTGCCGAACCCAAGCCGCTTGATCCCACGCTGCCCTTTAAACTCGCTACCGCCAAGATGGAATTGGAAACCTCTCTGGCCGATCATGATCGCACTCCTGAATGGTGGAGCGATGCCGGCTCCTACGGCCTGGTCCAGGCCGGTGTCAACGCCGTAGCCCGCTGGCTCAGCGACAAGCTGGTCGATTGAGGTAGTTTTTGGGTTAGGAACGTTCGGCAGTCAAGATTACGAGGTGTTCGACATGGGTCGCGACCTGCTTGTGGAGGGCTGCCCCAAGCCTGGGCTCTTAGGCAGATGAAGAGGTATCAGAGATCGGCGCACCACGGGTTGCCTACGATAGCGCCGCAAACCAATGGATCCTGGAAGCGCGAAAAGCGAAAAAACCCGAAGACGCAGCTTTTGTGTTGAAAGAGTTCGAAGGCTACTATGTCGTGCAGCTTGTGGAATGCGATGGCGTGCCCGAGTATTCTCACGGAGGCTTGTACTCGGGAGGGCCGACGAAGCGAGTTTCCGTGGGGCGTTTCTGAATCAATATGGAAAAGCGCTACTTGCTGCAGCCGAAGCCACGCAAGCCGCCGGGGAAGCGCCCGTGCGACGGCGTACCCTTCTTTCGCGCCTAAGGCTGGCCAAACAGCCTCCAGCGCGGTGCAATTGCGGACCAACTTGAAATCGTGCCAGCGGCCGGGCGCTGGCTCATTTTCTGGGTGAGCGCGGGCACCCCATCCCCGCGTGGTTCTGCTGGGCACAGCTTGATGAGGAAGCTAGCGGATAGCACTCGGACTAGCGAACTTTCGCTAGTCGGTCAGTTTGAGAGTGGTTCCATGAGTTCAATTCGATTTCCGAAGGGGTCTTCAACGTAGATTCGGTCATAGCCCTCCAGAGGTTCGTCCGTCTTGACGGTATACCCGGCAGATTCAATGAGCGTCTTAAGGGCAGAAAGATCCTCTACCAGAAGGGCGGGGTGAGCCTTGCGGGCCGGTCGGAAGTCATTTTCCACGCCCAAATGAACCTTTAATGCGTCTCGAACGAACCAACAGCCGCCTCGTTTCGCTAGATTTGGTGGCTTTGAAACTTCTGGTATGCCGAGAACACCCTCATAAAAAGCGCGCGCTTCGGCTTCTCTACCCGATGGCATCGCCAATTGTACGTGGTCAATCTCTTTGATACGCATTCACCCTCACCTATAGTTGATTTTCTGCTACCGACTGTCCGTTTTCAAACTGACCCACTACCGAACTTTCAGCTCGTTTGACAAAGCTGGAAGGCTCGTTTAACGTTAGAAGTTTGAGTGATACACACAAGGAGCAATAGATGGCGCAGGGACAGGCTACTAAAGTCAAAAAGAAGAAAAAGTCAGTTTTGAAGCGGGCGGCGCAATCTCTCGAACGCGCCGAAGTGAACCGCGCCAACCGCACCCGGGTCCGCACGATGATGCGCAAATTGCGCACCGCCATCACCGCCGGTGACGCCACCGCCGCGGGCAATCTTCTCGAACCCACGATGTCGGCGATTGACCAGGCCATTGCCAAAAACGTGCTGCACGAGAACACTGCCAACCGCTACAAATCACGCCTTACGCTGGCCTACAACGGCATCAAAGCCAAGGCCGTGAAGTAGCAAGAGGTCCTCTCGCGTTTCGGTTTTGTCGGTGATGTAGGGGCGGGCTTTAGCCCGTCCCTTCTTTTTGAGGCCCGATGTCAACACCGATCCCCATCACCCGCGTAACAGCCTCGCGGCTCACGGAAACCCGGCGCGAAAATTCCGAATTTGGCGCCACCTTCAGCGACCACATGCTCGTCGCCGATTGGGAGGCGGGCGCCTGGAAGCAACCTCAAATCGTTCCCTTCGGCCCCATCTCTTTTTCTCCCGCGCTGACTCCCTTCCACTACGGCCAAGCGATCTTCGAAGGCTTCAAAGCGCATCGCACGCCCAAAGACGGCGTCGCGCTCTTCCGCCCACGCGAAAATTACGTTCGCTTGAATCGTTCCGCGGCGCGCCTGGCCATGCCGGAAATTCCGGAGCCGCTTTTCCTCGAAGGGGTGAAAGAATTAGTTCGCCTCGATCGCGATTGGATTCCCCATCGCGAAGGAGGTGCCCTCTACGTGCGGCCCACCTACTTCGGCATCGACGACACTCTTCTAGTTCGCCCCGCCAATCGTTTCCGCCTCATTGTGATGACTTGCCCCGTCGGTCCCTATTTCGCGCAGCCCATTCGCTTGCTCGCCGAAGAGCGTTTCGTCCGCGCCTTCCCCGGCGGCACCGGCGACAGCAAAGCCGCCGGCAACTACGCCGGAGGCTTGCTCGCTGCGCGTCTCGCCCAGGAAAAAGGTTCTCACAACGTGCTCTGGCTCGATGGCGTCGAGCGCCGCTACGTCGAAGAGTCCGGCGTGATGAATGTTTTTTTCGTGTTGGATGGCAAAGCGATTACGCCGCCGCTGGCGGGCACGATTTTGCCCGGCGTCACGCGCAACTCCGCGCTCACTTTGCTTCGCGAGATGGGCATCCCCGCCGAAGAGCGCCAGATCACTATCGATGAAATCCTCTCCGCGCACGCTACCGGAAAACTCACCGAAGCTTTTGGCGCCGGAACCGCCGCCATCGTCGCGCCCATCGCCTGCATCCGTTACCGCGAACGCGACTTGCCATTCCCGGCTGCAACCGATTCCTCGGTTGCCGCCCGGCTCCGCTCCCGCCTCGTCGCCATTCAAACCGGCCGCGAACCGGACACCCACAATTGGCTCCTGCACGTCTAAGTTCGTGTGCTCGTTCGGAATGATTGGTGACACTCGATGAACTACTATGCCTTGTTTTACGAACTCGTCGATGACATGGTCAATCGCCGCTTGCCCTTCCGCGAAGAGCACCTCCGCCTGGCACGGGAAGCCCGCGAAAGCGGCGAACTCGTTCTAGCCGGCGCGTTCGGCGAACCCGTCGATCGCGCTCTGCTCGTTTTCCTGGTCGACGACAAAAGCAAAGTCGAGTCTTTCGCTCGCCAAGATCCTTATGTCCTGAACGGGCTGGCGAAGAAATGGGAAGTTCGCCCCTGGAATGTCGTCGTCGGCAACGAAAATTCAACTTCTTCCGTTAACACAAACGCGGTAGCATCCGCGCCCGGAACGATTTTGCGCCGGTGGTCCGCTCGCACCACGGAAGCGCAACTGCCAATGTATCTGGATTACTTTTCGAAGAAAGTTGTGCCCGAGCTCCGCCGCGTCTCCGGCTACATCGGCGCCAACGTCTCCCTCAGCCGCCTCGAAAGCGAAGTCGAAATCGTTGTCGAAACTACCTGGCGCTCCCTCGAATCGATTCGCGCCTTCGCCGGCCGCGACCTGGAAGCCGCCGTCGTTTCCGAGGAAGCCGCCGCCTTGCTCACGAGCTTTGGCCCCCGCGTCTGCCATTCCGAAATAGCCTTGGCCGACCGCTCTTAAGCCCCGCCGGGCAAACTCATTTTGATGATTGGGACTCGCGGTTAATCTTATCCGCGCGCGGCCTGGGCTTCTCCGCCAGTCAACTGCGCCACTAAGAATTCCATCACTGTCCGCGGCTTTGCTCCGCCGCCTTTCAGCCGGTCGTCAGCGGCGCGCAGCGCGTGCAAACCCGCCAGCAAGCGTGGCTTCGAAATCTTTCGCGCGTTTTGCAACGCCAGTTCCGCCTGCTCCGGACGCATGCGCAGCGCTCGCGCCGCTTGCCAGCCATTCGAGACGCCTTTTACTTCGCTGGCCTCGATCAGCTTGCGGTACATCCACGTAATCGCGCCGAGCATTTGCAGCGGCTCTTCGCCATCGCGCAACAATCGATCCAGGAATTCCTGCGCCTTCTTCGACTGCCGCGCCGCCAGCAGGTCCGCCAATTCCCAAACCGTGGTGGTTTTCTCGGAAATCACGAGCGCGCTCACGTCCGCCCGCCCAATCACTTTTTTCTCAGCCGCGTAGGTCGCCAGCTTGTCGATCTCCGTTTTCAGCCGCATCAAGTCCGCGCCCACAAACTCAGCCAAATCTTCCGCCGCTCCTTTCTCGAACTCCACTCCCTGTTCTTTCCCAAGAGCGCGCGCCAACGCTACCGCCGCCGCTTGGCGTTCCCCGGGGTTTTCGCCCAGCCCGCATTCCACCACTAGCGTTTTCTCCGCCAGCACCTTGCCCAATTTCATTCGCTGGTCCAGACCGGTGGCTTCCACCACCAGCACCGTGAACGGCGCGGGATCTTCAAGATACGCAACGAGCTGCGCGACGGTCTCGTCACGATTTTTGTCCCCAAACTTCTCGATGGCTTCCGCGTCCTCGAGAAAAACCACCTGCTGCGGCGAAAGCATCGCCATCGTTTGCGCTTGGTCCAGCGCCGCTTGCGACTCGCCGCGATCCGCCGAATACCGCGACACCGCCCAAGTCCGCGAAGCCTCCGGCACAAATCTTTCGATCAATGCCGACCGGCACGCGTCGCGAAGGTACGGCTCTTCTCCCAGCAATAAAATTGCCGGAACGGGCTTGCCCTTCTCCAGCCGCCTTACGAATTCTTCCGCCGAAATCCGCGCCATCTACTCTTCTCCGTTGTAGAGGCCGGGCTTTTACCCGGCACATTCATCGGCCTCAATAATTTTCGATCACCGCCGCCACCAGCCGCGCTGCAAAATCTCGCGCCAAGCGGTCCAGGGCGGGATCCTGCTCTTCAAAGAAACTCTTTATGCTGCTTGGATTAGTTGGATCCGTCGAAATTTCGTACTGGTTGCGGAAGATAAAATTGTCCGTGTGATAGAGAATTTTTCCCGTCTCGCGCTCCTCGAAGGTGATTTCGCACTTCACGGTAACCAGCATGGCCGTCGCGCGGCCCGTCGTGGTGTCAAACACCAGCGGCACGGCTTCCATGCTTAGCACTTTGCCCCGCAGCACCGCATCGCCATTCGCCGGGTCGGAGACTACCTTGTACGGAGTCTTCGCCAAGAATTCATGCACCGTAGCGCTCGTCAATCGCTGCTCCATGCGATAGCTGGTCGTCTTATTTTCCAGCGCCGGCACGGCAATCACATGGATCGTTTTCGGCAGCGAGTCGCTTCGCCCCGCCACGTGGTACCCGCAGCTTGTGGTCCATATCGCAGCACCCATCAACACAAATGCAATACACCGCCTCATGGCAGCAATTTCTCCGCCAGCTTCATCGCATTCCAAGCTGGCAAACGAATATTATCCGCCGCTCCCCAGAACCACCAACTCCCCGGCCGCGAGGGGTCGGCCTCCGGCTGCGCAAGCTGAATGGCGTTCTCTCCAGCGGACGTTAGATTGCCAACAATGGCGCCTTTCTCGGCCAACGAGAATCCCGCCGCCGCACATGAGGAACGCACTTGTTCAGCTGTTGCTGACCCATCAAGTTCAGCGCTGGCCGAGAACGTATATCCGTAAAACACCGGCGCATGCAGCACGCGAATCGCCGGTTGGATTCCGCCCGGAGTGCCGGTACAACACCAGACTTCCTCGCGAAGACTGGTTTCGTAGGCGGAAAGATTTTCGCGGCTTCCAACTCCGAAGCGATCCGAAACGGCGAATGCGACCTGCGCGTCAAAGACGGTCTGGCCCGCGTTCTGGAAAGACAACAGTTGCTTTGTTTGGCTTTCCAATTCTTCTATTCCTGGGCGTCCCGCTTCGGACACCGGCCGAAGAAAAGTGATGCTCATCCTCTTTAAACCGAGAGGCTTTAACCCGAGTGAAAGTGAGGCGGCGGCAACACCAGGCGCCGAGATTACCCAGAAATGCGGCGCCCCGGGTGTCGAGGGTGTGCCCCGAAACTCATCGAGCTTGGGGAAGTACGCAAGTTGCGACTCCTCCTTCGTCCTCACCTTGCCCGTGAAATTGATTACTACCGCTCCGGCTGCGAGCGCGGCCTTGAAGTTGCGCTCGACGAATTCGCGTGAACCGGCAAAAAAAACCAACCGCGCCTTCTCGAAGCTTCCTTCTTCCACCGGCTGAATCACCGCCGGTTCTCCGCCTGCCTCCGTCAAGGTCCCCGCGGCTACTTCTTCGTCCACCAGCCGCAAATCCCATCCCGCGAACCTACTCTCTTCCAATAACAATTTCAGCTCCGCTCCGAGCAGCGAAGACGCCCCGGCAATCACAATGCGATGGGATTCCCGTTCCAACGAAGGCATGAATCACGTGGTCCGCGAAACCAAACGATGGCGAATAAAGCGAGTCAGGTGCAGAGCTACTCCCACGGCCGCATAGGTGCCCGCCAGAAGCACCAGGGCAAATTCAGAATACCGCCAGATCACTCCGACGATCACCACCAACAATACAATGGAGAGCGACGGCTGCTTTCGCGTCCAGGGAATATCCTTGAAGCTGTAGTAGCGAATGGTGCTGGTCATCAAAGCACCGAGAGACGCGGCCAAGAGAAACCAAGCGACCGACCACCGCCAGCCGTGCAGCGGCGCTTTGAAGCCATGCACCACGGCCGCAATCATTCCGGCCGCCGCGGGCGTCGGCATGCCCACGAAAAATTTAGAGCTGCCCGGAGCCATCCCTTGTACGTTAAACCGCGCCAGGCGCCATGCGCAGCAAACCAGGAATCCCAGGCAGCATACCCAGCCCATATCCGAAAGAAGCTGTCCCTGCTGCGTCCCGGCAATATCGAGGCTGCGCGCTCCCCAGGCGAAGGCCACCACCGCCGGCGCAATCCCGAAACTCACCACGTCCGCCAGCGAATCAAACTGCACTCCGAAATCCGTGTTCGCTCCCAGCAGCCGCGCCAGCCGTCCGTCCAGCGAATCAAACAAGATCGCAAAGCCAATGGCTTTTGCCGCGCGATCAAAATCCGCGGTGGTCCCGATGAGCGCGGCAACAACGGCAAAGTACCCGCAAAGCAAATTCGCCGACGTGAATAACGCCGGCACAAGGAATATCCCGCGCCGGAGCCTTGCGTTCTTAAACCGGCGTTCCTTGAAGGGTATTTCGTGCTGTTCGCGTTCGCCCATGGTTACGATCGTTTCCCCGTCGCTGTCAGATTTGCGTCCGTCTCTGCTGAACTCGATACTCCCAATTTAACTGCCGCCGGTTTTGCCGGCCAACGCGCGAGCACACTCGACCCGCCCTTCACGTTCTCTCCCACTTTCACCAGAATCTCGGCGTCCTTCGGAACCCACAAGTCCACCCGCGAGCCGAATCGCACCAGTCCAATACGCTCGCCGCGAGCCACCTTATCACCCTTTCTCTTCCACGAGACTACCCGCCGAGCGATCAGACCCGCAATCTGCTTGAACATGATTTCGCCCGCATCGGTGGAAAGCGTAAACACGTTCTGTTCGTTTTCCACGGAAGCCCGCTCGCGCATTGCCGCCAAAAATTTCCCCGGCCGGTATTCCAGGTGCGTAATCGTTCCCGCCGCCGGCGACCGGTTCACGTGTACGTTCCACACCGCCAGAAAAATGCTCACACGTTTTCCGGGCTTCCCCGCGTTCACTTCCTCCGCGACGACGACCACGCGGCCGTCGCCGGGAGACACCACAGCCCCAGGCTCGGTGGGAATCATGCGCTCCGGATCGCGAAAGAAAGAGAAGACAAAAATGGCAAGCAAGGCCATCGCGACGGCGGCAATATTCCATTGGAGTAGATAGAAAACGCCGCCCAGAATCAGCAGCGGCAAGCCGAAAGTGTAGCCTTCTTTGACCATGCTCTCCGGAGTAGGCTTCAGCATTTGCAGCGCGCGGCTTCGCACCGCGTGCACGCATGGTCATTCTACGACAGATTCGCCCGCGATAAAGCGTTATTGGCTATAACTGGCTTTCGCGCGTACGATACGCGCGGCAATCCGCTCCATCTCATCCTTACAGTGGAGCTTCATTTTCTTTAGCTTGATTTCTTCCAGGAGGTCTTCCGAATTGAGGTAGGGCGACTTGGAGATTTTCTGAAGTTCTGCTTCGTATTGCCGATGCTGCTCTGCCAGACGCTGATACTCGGCGTCTGTTTCGAAGGGTATGTCCCGAGGTGTCCGCTGCGCGCTTGCCATGCGTTCCTCCTGACGTTTCTGTGAATGGGATATGAGCACTACATAAACGCAAGATAGCACTCTGGCGTTCCACGTCAAGGGGGAAACTGTGGGAATTTGATACTAGCCGGTGTCTCAGTGCGAAGCGCCGGCCACCACCACCGTCGGCAAATGCTCTTCAAAGTACCCGAGGATATTCGTATACACGTCAACGCTGGTGCCCTGGCCCTCGGAGATGGCGTGGGTGCGGCCAGGATAGACGCGCATATCAAACTGCTTGCCGAGGGAAATCAATTTGTTTACCAGCAACTCGAAGCCCTGGAAGTGTACGTTGTCGTCCCCTGAACCGTGCATCACCAGCAAGTCTCCGCGCAGGCCGGAAGCAAAATTAATCGCCGAACTTTCCTCATAGGCTTTCGGACTATCTTGCGGCAGTCCCAGGTACCGCTCTTGATAGATACTGTCGTACAGCCGCTGGTCGGGCACCGACGCCACGGCTACTCCCACGCTATAGACTTCGGGATAGCGGAACATCAAATTAAGCGTCTCCGTTCCGCCTCCGCTCCATCCCCACACTCCGACACGTTTCGGGTCAATATAGGAATGAGTTTTTTCGAGAGATTCGAGGGCGGTCGCCTGCTGTTGCGAGGATAGCGGCCCAACGTTTCCGTATACAATCTTGCGCCATTCGCGGCCCCGCGGAGCGGGAGTACCCTGGTTGTCAAAGCTGGCCACCAGGTACCCGGCGCTGGTTAAAGTCCGGTCAAACATGGAGGGCCAGCGGTCCGCGGTGGTTTGTGCGGCCGGCTCGGAGTACACATTCACAATGAGGGGATACTTTTTCGCGGGGTCGAAACCCGGCGGCTTGATCAGCCACGCGTCCACCATCAAGCCTTTCCCCGCGTCCACCTTCACAAACTCCGCAGGTCCGCCTGATAGCAGCTTCACGCGCTCGCCAATCGCCGCGTTATTCGCCGTGTTTCGCACCACGCGATGATCGGGCAAGTGCACTACTTCAAAAACGGGCGGCGCATCGAACGAAGAGTAGCTGTGAAACGCCCATTCGCCGTTCGGCGAAATAGTGTAGGAGTGCGTGGCTGGCAAACTCGGCGTCAAACGTTCCGGCGCGGCGCTGCCGTCCAGCCGCGCGCGGTACAGGTAACGCTGCGTTGGATTTTCTGGCGAGGCTGTGAAATAAGCCCACTTCTCATCCCGGCTGATATGGTTCAAGGTGACGACATCGAAATCACCACGCGTGACCAGCTGGGCTTTGCCGGTGTCGCGCGCCACGCGATACAAATGCCGCCAGCCGTCCCGCTCGCTCAGCACCAGGAATTCCCTTCCCTGATTGATCCAAGAAACGTCACGGTTAACATCCACCCAAGCGCGGTCTTCGTCCACAAAGACCGCTCGTGAAACACCGGTGGCGGCATCCGCCAGCAGAAATTCATTCTTATTCTGCAAGCGGTTCATGTGTTGAAGCAGCACATGACTGGAATCCGCCCACCCCATTTCGGGGATGTAATTGTTGTGCGGATCTCCCGACGTCTGCATCCAGATGACTGGCCCGCCCGCGGCGTTGGCTACTCCCATGCGAACCGCGGAATTTGCCGTTCCTGCCAGCGGATACGGATACTCCAGCGTTTGCGGATAGACTCCCGTATGCGGATAGGGAATTCCGGTGACCACCTCGCCTCTCGGAGCTCCGAGGTCGTAAATCAGTGTGTATTTCTCGACGCCGCTGGTGTTGAACTGCCAGAACGCGATGGCCTGACTGTCCGGACTCCATTCGAAACCGTCACGGATGTCGAACTCTTCTTCGTTCACCCAGTCGGAAGTCCCGTTGATAATCGTATCAGAGCCGTCCCGGGTCAATTGCGCAATTTTTCCGCTGGCCAGATCCTCGACGTAAACATTGTTCCCGCGAACGTATCCGACCTTGCTGTTGTCCGGCGAAAACTTCGCAAACATCAAGCTCGACGCGGGGGCATCGCCTCCGAGTTTGTGCAAAGCGCCGTTCGCCAAGTCGAGAACCCAATAATCTCCGCGCGTGTTCTGGCGCCAGACCGTCTTTGAGTTTGTGAACACCAGAACCTTGCGTCCATCCGGAGAAATCCGGTAACTTTCAACAGCCAACGGCGTTTTCTCGCCGCTGGGAATCAAGCGGTCTGCCGCAATCAGAATTTCCCGCGCGCCCGTTGCCGTCTGGTATCGCACAATGTCGCTGCCCGGCCCTTTGGCTGAAGATTCAAGATCCAGATAGGAATCTCCGTTCCCCAGCCAGGCGCCGCCACGAAAGGTCTTTATCCGGAATTCTGGATTGTTCATGGTGCGCGCCAGCAGTTTCGCCGCAGCCTGCCTTTGATCGGCTTCGGCCGTAAGCGGGGCGCCAATGACTGCGGCGACGACGAAAACAGTCCACGCAGCTTTCGCGAGGGTGCGATTTCCTCTCGACCGAAGATGCGCCGGGCCATATTCCAGTTTTCCATGAAACATCTTTGTCTCCTTAGATCTCTAGCGCGAGGAAACACTACCAGATTCGGAGCCGCTCCTGCGTCTCCCGGCGACTGGAGAATCCCTGCGGTGTCCTCACTCACGAATGTGGGCTCGATCGAACTGCGGGACATCACCTGTTTTGCCTGTTTGCTGCGGACTTAGTCACAAAGTCCCGTGGCTCTCCTGGATGCTAGTGCTCCAGTTTCCTCTCCATCAGGACGGCCGCCTCGTCCGGGTGTCGATAATAGCCCGCGCGGCGCCCTTTCCTGGCAAAGCCGTGCTTGGTATAGAACGCGATGCCGCTAACGTTGGAGTCGCGAACTTCTAAAAAGACTCGGGTAATCCCGCGAACCCGGAATTCCTCCATGGCTGCCTTCAGGAGTCTCTGGCCCTCTCCTATGCGGCGTTTCAGCAGGTGCACGGCAAGGTTCAGAATCTCGGCTTCCTCTCCCACTTGCCTGGCGACGAAAAAGCCGGTGATTTTACCTTCCTTTTCCGAAACCAGCGCCAGGACGCCAGGCCAACCGAGCAATTCCTTGAAACCTAGCTCCGTCCACTGGGCCGCCTCCGGTGAACCCCTGAGGATTTCCCGCGCGGCGGCGGCGTCCGCTGCGCCAAAGGCCCGAATCCTCGCGCCGGCCCGGTCCACCTGCGGCTTAGCGGCCATGCGCGGCGTTGCCTTTCCAGAAAATCTCCGCGTCCGACCGCCGCACATAATTGGCATCGAGCGCCAGCGCGTCTGTAAACCGCCCCTCCGCTAGGGCTGCCAAGCCCAGCCGGCCAATCATTGGCGCGCGCACGCTCGAAACGCTCTCAAGCCTCTCTCCCAGCATTTCTCGCGCCCTCCAAGCCGCTTGCGATTCTACGCACTCCGCATCCATCGAAACCCATGAGATTTTGGCGCTTTTCGCTACTTCCGCTGCTGCTTCCACGAATTTCCCGGGAGCAATCACCATCTCGTCTCCCACCCGCGCCAAGTCCTTCCCATCGCCACGGTAGATCGCTCCGAACACTTGTTCCCGCTGGGCATTGAAAAACGACGCTATCCAACCGTGGACCTCGGAAGCTTCCCGCGCCAAGGACTCCAATCGCGAAACCGCCACGATCGGTTTCCCGTATACTTCTGCCCACGCTTTCACGGCCGTAAGCCCTACCCGTACCCCGGTAAACGACCCCGGTCCAGCCGCCACGGCATAGACACCAACTTGTTCCATCTTGATTTTGCTGCCCGCCAGGGCTTCGTCCACCGCCGGGAGCAGCCAAGACGAGTAATCCTCCGATGCGTCATGTACTACGACTTCGAACACCTCCGCACCCTGGAGCAACGCGACGCTGCCCCGCGAATCGCACGTATCTATCGCCAGTACAATCATATGGGCGCCAGGACCTCACATTTGGCGGCTAGAACAATCACATCCGTATTCTACAGTTCGCCAACACACCCCGATAGTCCCCGCGAGGACAGCCGTCCCTCCGAACGGGTAAGATTCCTCGGGAATTTGCTCATTTCGCAGCGGCAAACCTCTGCTTCGCCTGAAAAAATAGCGAGTTTTGGTACAGCGAACGGTCGTTTTTTAGGTTTAAAGTGTCGATAAAGCACGTCGAACGACAGCTGAAATTCGCCCTCCTACAGCAATTCTGTTGCCAAATTAGTACCTAAATTTCGCTAACCCCCTGATTCCACTGGATATATCTTGACTCTTCCAACACACTCTTATACACTCCTCCTGCATCTCCTGAGGGGGAATCCAAAAAATCTATGGACTACAAGATCGGTGACAAGGTCGTTTACCCGAATCACGGTGTGGGCATTGTTGAACAGATTAGCTACGGAGTTTTGAACGGCAGAACCGAACGTTACTTCATGATTCGCATTGTTTCCAGCGGCTTGCGCGTGATGGTCCCGCAGTCCAACGCCATGACCGTTGGCCTTCGTTCCGTCATTCGTTCCGCGGAATCCAGCAAAGTCCTGGGCTTCCTCGAAACCGGCAAACTCAACTCTCACCACGACTGGAAACACCGCTTCAAAGAGAATTCGGAGCGCATGCGCACCGGGTCCCTCCTCGAAGTCGCCGTCGTCCTCAAGAGTCTCGTTTCCCTCAGCCGCAGCAAGCCGCTCTCTTTCCGCGAAAAGAAAATGCTCGAACGCGCGAAGTACCTGCTCGTCAGCGAGATGGCCACTTCCCGCAACACTACCGCGGAAAACGCCGAGGCCACTGTCGTGAAGTCCCTGGCCAAAGCCAAGCTCACGTTTCCCGTAATGACCGAAAAATTTGAGTAGCCCTTGCCGCTTCGGCGGCACTTCCTTCCCCGAGCGGGCAGCTTTCTTAGCTGCCCGCTTTTTTTCGCCCCGTTAAATGTAAGGCCCGACGTTGCGCCTCCCTAAGCCGCCTATTCAACATGCGGGTCTTGGATACATACTCAACTATCGGCTTGCCGGGAGCGGCTTATGATGTGTTCCAATGCGTTGTTCATTTTGAAGTCCCACGTTCTTTATATCGGGGAGAGCGCGGTCAACGCCACTTGAGCTTCGCGAAGCGTCCTGGCAACCGTAGCGGCGATCTCTGGCGCCCCGGGAGTGTCGCCGTGAATGCAGAGGGTTTGCGCGTCAACCGAAACTTCGCTGCCGTCGCTCGCTATCACTATGCTTCGCTCCGCGATGCCAAGGGCTTGCCGAGCCGCTTCCTCGGGATTGTGGATCAGCGCGTCGGCAAACTTGCGCGAGCGCAAAGTGCCATCAGGGGCATACCGGCGATCGGCGAACGCTTCCGCAGCTACCGCGAATCCTGCTTCCCGAAAGACAGCCAGCATCAGCGATCCGGCCAAGCCCACTAGCACAACGTCGCGGTTCCATCGCCCGACACCCGCCGCAATGGCCTCGGCAAGCTCGCGATTGCCTACCGCTTGATTGTAGAGGGCACCATGCGGCTTGACGTGAACGACGCGCGCACCGCATCGTTTGGCAACTTCGGCGAGCGCGTGAACCTGTTCGAATACGGAAGCGCCGATCTCTTGCGGCGGCAGTTTCAACTCCAGCCGCCCGAAATTCGCGCGATCCGGATAACCCGGATGCGCGCCAATCGCCAGTTTCCAGCGCAGCGCTTGCTCGACCGTCGTCTTCATGGTCTGCTCGTCGCCAGCATGCCCGCCGCAAGCGATGTTGACCGACGTGATCGAGCGCATCATCGCTTCCTGCGTGCCGTCGGCAATCGCTTCCGGCAGTTCGCCCAGGTCGCAATTCAGGTCAATCTTTAGCTGGCCAAGCTTCATTCCGAAATCAGCTCCTACCACTCCATCAGCTCTTCCTGTTCTTTCAGCAGCTCTCTCGCCGTGTTCCAATCGACCCACTCAAATCGAATCTCATCGCGCGGCCGAAGCTGGCCCAAATGATGCAGATCCGCCGAAACGACATTCGCTATTTTGGGATATCCCCCCGTGGTTTGCTGCTCTACAAAAAGGATGATAGGCATTCCACCTTCCGGAACTTGAATGGTTCCCAGCGCAACGCCTTCCGAAATCATCTCTCCGCCCGCGGGCCCTTGAATCGGTGGGCCCTGCAGTCGAATTCCCATCCGGTTGGAGTCCTCCGCCACGCGATACGCGCTCGAATAGAAAATTTCTTTAGCACCCTGAGAAAACCAGCCGCTCTGCGGGCCGTCCGTGGCGCGCAATACCTTTCGAGGTTCCACAATCTTCATGACTCGCGGTGACAGCATGCACTCCCCTTCTCGAAACTTCGCGGACCAGTCGCCTGCCCCCTTCCACTTGTGCGTGCCGATCTTCAGGACATCCCCTTTCCGCAACGCTCTCCCCTCATGCCCGCCGAGCCCGCTCAGAATATGTGTCGACGCCTTTCCCAAGAAAAGCTCCACTTCGATTCCACCTAGCACACACAAATAACACCGCGCTCCGGATCGCGTCGGCCCCACCCGCAGCACTTGCCCCGGCTTCGCTTCCAACGCCTTCCACAACTCGACTGGCTTTCCCTCCCGCGTCGCGCCGAAATCCGACCCCGCCAGCGATAGCACCGCGCCTTCCGGAAACGCAAACGTCCCCCCCAGCAGCGTCATTTCCAGCCCGGCTTCTCCTTCAGCGTTCCCTACCAGCCGATTCCCCATGCGAAGTGAAATCGCATCCGCCGCACCCGAAGGCGAAACCCCCATCGGACCAAACCCTTCCCGCCCCAAGTCTTGCACGGTCGTAAAAAGTCCCGGGTCCAGCACACGAATCACGCCCATTCTTTCTCCACCGCGGCAAATCGCTCCGCACCAATCGGCCTGAATCGCACGCGATCGCCAATCGATAGCAAACTCAACTCTTTCCGGTTCGCCCGGAACATCTTTATAGGCGTGCGCCCAAGAAGCCTCCACCCGCCCGGCGTGGCAAACGGGTACACGCCCGTCTGATTCCCCGCGATCCCCAAGCTGCCCGCCGCCACGTTTCGCCGCGGCGCCGCCAGCCGCGGGGTCACCAGCTCTTTCGGCAAGTCACCCAAGTAGGCAAAACCCGGCACGAATCCCAAGAAATAAACGAGATATTCGGCCGAGGCATGCAACTCGATCGCTTGCGCCTCCGTCAGTCCACGCATGGCGCACACTTCCGCCAAATCCGGACCAAACTCTCCGCCATAGCAGACCGGAATTTCCACCCGCCGCGCCTCCGGCAACTTCACCTCTTCCAGCCGCTCGAGATATTTGCGCAGAATCTCTTCCACTTCCTCATGCCGCAGCTTCAGAGCGTCAAATTTGACCAGCAACGAACAATACGCTGGATGCAAATTGCGAACTCCCTCCACTGGCTCCAATTCCAGCAATCGCAGCAGCCGGCGAACCTGTTCATTCGCCTGGAGTGTGATCTGACCGTGTAGAGGCGGGGCTGCAACCCGGCCTTCGAGGTCCTGCCCGCCCGGGTCCCCAAAATAAACCAGCAGCGATTGATCGCTCGCAAACTGAAATCGCGCGCTCTGGTCCGCCAAAGTGCCCATGCCCGCGAAAGTATACCTCACGCACCAACGCCGGAAGCCTCTGCCGCGGGATTCTGTCCCCCGCACCTGCAGTGTTCTATGGCAAAATGCCGTGGTGCTCCAATCGCTGACAGCGCGCAAAGAATGGAAGTTCTTCGCCGTCCTGCCGAAGGCGGATCCTTTTCTCTCCGCCGTCTGGTGGACCACGCTGCTTCTCAGAGGCATCCTTCCAGCCGCATTCGCGATCGCCATGGGCGTGCTCGTCGCCGCCGTCGAGCACGGTCATCCTCTCACTGGTCCGCTCGCCTTTGCGGGTGCCATCTTCGTGCTGCTTCAGGTGCTCAGCCCGATTCATCAAGCCGTCAGCACCAATCTTGGCGACCGCACTGCCGCATGGCTTTACGACCGGCTCACCGAGGCCTGCGTGCGCCCGCCGGGCATGGGCCACCTCGAAGATCCGGCGCTCACGAGCGACCTTACCGTCGCGCGGGACTTCGACCTCGGGATGACCGGCCCGCCGCTCTCGATCTCCATGGATTTCATCGCTAGCGGCATGGTCGAGATGATTGGCGGCGTCGCCTCCGCTGTGATTCTTTTCCGATACGCTTGGTGGGCGCCCATCGTACTTCTAGGCGCGTGGCTGGCCACGCATTGGCTTCTCCGCGAGAGCGCCATCTGGCGCGATCGCAACACCGAAGAAGTGCGCGGGGCGCAGCGCGACGCCGACTACGCCTACCGCCTGGCCGTTGACCCGCCTGCGAGCAAGGAGCTGCGTCTGTTCGGTCTCACCCAGTGGACCATCGAACGCTTCATCGCCAGACGCACTCGCTTGCACGAGCTGCAGTACGCCGCCACCCGTCTGCGCGAGCGGCCTGTGATCTGGAGCATGCTTCTCGTGGTCTCGGCAAACGTTCTGGTGTTTTTCATGCTGGCGAACGCCGCCGCCAACGGGCGCATCAGTCTCGGAGAAGCCGTCGTCTACGTCCAGTGCGCCATCGGCGTGTCGATGATCGCCTTCGGCGGATTTAGTTGGGCCCTCGATGGAGCGGCAGCACCCGTCGCGGCAGTCCTGCGGCTGGAGTCGGCGATGCGTCCCAAAGGCGCGTTGCCGTCGGGCAATCGCTCCGCAGATGCGAAACCTGCGCGCGAGATTCATCTTCGCGACGTCTCGTTCGCATATCCCGGCGGCGCGCCCGTCTTGGAGCACTTCGATCTAACGATTCCCGCTGGTTCTTCGCTCGCCATCGTTGGTCAGAATGGCGCCGGCAAAACAACGATCGCAAAGCTGCTGTGCCGCTTGTACGATCCGCAGTCGGGTGCTATCGAGATCGACGGCCTCGACCTTCGTGAGTTCGATCTCGAGTCATGGCGCTCGCGCGTCGCTGCTGTGTTCCAGGACTTCATCCGCCTCGAGCTGCCGCTGCGCGACAACGTGGCGCCTGCGGGCGCGCCGGACGATATCATTCGCGCCACGCTAGAATCCGCTGGAGCGGCGAACCTAGCTTCGTTAGACACCGTGCTCTCACGCGGGTACCACGACGGCACCGACCTCTCCGGCGGCCAATGGCAGCGCATCGCTCTCGCGCGCGCCCTGGCGGGCGTCAGGATGGGCGCGGGAGTAGTGCTGCTCGACGAACCGACCGCGCAACTCGACGTGCGCGGGGAATCGGAAATCTTCGATCGCCTGCTTGCCGCCACGCGGCATTGCACGACCATCCTGATCTCGCATCGCTTCTCGACGGTGCGTCACGCCGATCGTATTTGCGTGCTCGAGCACGGCCGGGTCATCGAGCTTGGCACCCACGACGAGCTGATCGCGCTTGGCGGACGCTATCGCACCATGTTCGATCTGCAAGCGCAGCGCTTCATTGTCCCCGAAGAGGAGGAGGGGAAAACGTATGACGTCCTCTCCTAATCGCGCGTCCGGGAAGCCCGCAGCACCTGGAACGTCCGCAAAGCCCGTGACTTCCACAAAGATTGAACCGCTGCCTCCGGCGCTTTCCTCGATGTGGCGGTTGTGCAAGCTGGGGTATCGCCACGAGCCGCGCTTGATGCTCGTGGCTTTCCTGCTGTCCCAGCTCGCGGCCCTGCCCGATGCGCTCTTCGCTTTGTGGCTGATGCTCCTCGGCAAAGGAGTCCTCGAGCACCGCCCAGGCTTGATGCAAGGCGCGGCAATCGGCCTCGCGGTGTCCGCCGCCGCGACTTGGTTTCTCCGCACGGTTAGCACCCGCATGCAGCGTCGTTTCCGCGACAAGGTGACCATCGCACTCGAGTCCCACGTCGCGCAATTGCAAGCATCGGTCGCCACCATCGCGCATCAGGAACGCCCCGAGTATCTCGATCGGCTGTCCATGCTCCGCAACCAGGTTTTCGTGCTTGACCACATGTACATGTCGGTCTTTTCGACGACCGGATGGATCCTGCGGCTGGGCGTGACGATGGCCCTGCTGGCCTCCATTCATCCCGCTCTCCTCCTGCTCGCAGTCTTCGCGATTCCCACGGTACTGACGGCGACCTGGCGGCCCGCCGTCGAGCGGATCGCTCAAGAACGAGGGGCGCAAAGCGGCCGGCTCGCGCGTCATCTATTCACCATGGCCACGACTGCAGCGCCGGGCAAGGAAGTCCGCGTCACCGGCATCGGCGAGATGCTCATTACCGAGCGTCGGTCGGCGTGGGAGCGTTGGTACCGGCCGGTGGCTCGCGCCCGCTGGGGCTCGGCCCTTTGGCACTCGCTGGCCTGGGCGATTTTCGGCTTGGCGTATGTCGGCGCGGTTGTGTTTGTGTCCTCCAGACTTCACGCGCCTGCGTCTGCCGTACTCCTGGTGCTCGCCGCCGGTGCGCGGCTGTCGGCCTATATCGGCGCCACCGTCGGCGAGATTGGATTCTTGCGAGGATTCTGGATGGATGGCTCGCGCCGGCTTGCCTGGCTGGAAGACTACGCCGCCTCGGTCGCTCGGTCGGGCGATCTGCCAGTCCCTGCCGTGTTGCACCGCGGCTTGCGGCTCGAGCATGTATCCTTCGCGTACCCCGGCACGTCGCGTCTGGTGCTGGACGATATATCTGTAACCCTGCCCGCGGGCGCCGTCGTCGCCATCGTCGGTGAGAACGGCGCCGGTAAGACGACCTTGGTCAAACTGCTGGCGAAAATGTACGAGCCCTCGTCAGGCTCGATTTTTCTGGACGACACGCCGCTGGCGCGGGCCCCGGCTCCCGAATGGCGCGAGCGTCTCGCGGGCGCTTTTCAGGATTTTTTCCGTTTCGAATTTCGCGCCAGGCACACCGTTGGTTTGGGAGACGTTCCTCGCCTGGACCACGAGCCCGCCGTAGTTGCGGCTGTCGATCGCGCCGGCGCCAACGAGGTCGTCGCCCGCCTGACCCTGGGCCTTGATACGCAGCTTGGTCCGACGTGGCCGTCCGGCGTCGAGCTATCGTTCGGCCAGTGGCAGAAGCTCGCGCTGGCGCGCGGTTTCATGCGCGATCAGCCGCTTCTGCTGGTCTTGGACGAACCAACCGCCGCCCTGGATGCGGAGACAGAACACGCCTTGTTCGAGCGCTACTCCGCAATGGCCCGCGGCACCGGCGAAAACCACAGCGGCCGCATCACCATCCTGGTGTCCCACCGCTTCTCGACCGTCCGCATGGCCGATCTCATTGTCGTGCTCGATGGAGCTAAGCTCGTGGAGGTCGGAACTCACGATGAACTGATGGCCAAGCGCGGCCAGTACTCTGAGCTGTATAGCATCCAAGCCGCCGCCTACCGCTGACCACCCCGTCGCCGGCTAGACGGCGGCCCGAATCCTATCGAACTGCATCCTCCCCAAAAAACGGAATAAGAACGAATTTCGGTGCCCAAGTGTCGGCTTGTCTAGGCCAGGGCGAGGCTAGGATCGGCGTTGAGGTTTGTGTCGGCGACAATGCCGGCGCGGAATCGCGGATACGCCGCCGCGGCAATCATCGCCGCGTTGTCGGTCGAAAGCGCCCGGCTCGGAAAAAATACTTCGACGCCAGCGGATTTCGCTCGTTCTTCAAACCTGGCGCGCAGTTGCGAGTTCGCGGCAACCCCGCCGGAAACCAGCACGCTTTCGACACTCAGCTCTTCCGCGGCGCGCATGGTACGTTCGACTAAATCGCGCACCACTGCGTTTTGAAACTCCCGCACCAGCGCGAGCGTTTTCGCCGAGCACAGGGGCAGCAACTGTTCGAATTTTCTCTCCCCGCGTTGCAGCGCTTCTTCCCGCACGCGAATCTCCTCTGCATATTCCTCTTGTTCGCGCACATGATAAAGCACCGCCGTCTTCAACCCGCTGAAACTGAAATCCAGCGCATTTCCTTTCATTTTCGTCGGCCCGAATTTCACTGGCGCCGGCGCGCCATTGGGGACGGCCGCCAGCCGGTCGAGAATCGGTCCTCCGGGATATCCGAGCGCAAGGAGCTTCGCTACTTTGTCATACGCTTCCCCGGCTGCATCGTCCCGCGTCTGACCAATTTTCCTGTAAAGCAATCGCGCGCCGGCATCCTGCTGGTCCGCATCTTGCAGCTTCACTTCATAGAGAACGGTGTGTCCGCCTGAAACAATCAAACACACCGCCGGCAATTTCGCAACACGACCCGCCTTATGGGCCTCCAGAAAAACCGCATGAACATGCCCTTCGAGATGATTTACCGGCACCAGCGGTTTCCCCAGCGCTTGCGCCAGCGTTTTGCCATAGGTAATTCCCACCAGCAGCGCTCCCACCAAGCCCGGCCCCTGCGTTACGCCAATCGCATCGACATGAGCCAGCTTCATTCCCGCTTGCTCCAGCGCCTCCCGCACCACCGGCACAATCTGCCGCAAGTGTTCGCGCGACGCCAGCTCGGGAACTACTCCGCCATACTTTCGGTGAATGGCGATCTGCGAAGCCACCACGCTGGACAAAATTTCCCGTCCGTCGGCCACCACCGCCGCCGCCGTCTCGTCGCACGAAGATTCAATCCCCAGAATGCGCGTGCTCATCGAATTTCACTCTCTACAACTTCAAATTCTTCAAGTACTCGCGGAAGTCGCCGCCAAACTCGGCATTCTGCAACGCAATTTCTACCGTCGCTTTCAGGAACCCCAGTTTGTCGCCCGCATCATAGGAGACACCCTCGTAAATGTAGGCCCATAGGCCGTCTTCCTGCGCCAGGATGCGCAGCGCGTCCGTCAATTGGATTTCGTTCCCAGTTCCCGGCTTGGTGCGCGCCAAACAATCGAAAATCTGCGGCGGCAAAACGTAGCGCCCGGTAATGGCCAGGTTGGACGGTGCTTTTTCCGGCTTGGGCTTTTCCACCAGATCGCGGATCCTCAACAGCCGCGCGCCGAACGGCGCTTGCGGCGCCGGTTCGCAATCCACGATTCCGTAAAGATGCGTCTTCTCTTTCGGCACTTCTTCCACGGCAATCGCTCCAACACCGGTTGCCGCATACACATCGATGAGCTGTTTCGTGGCTGGATTGGCGCCGGGAATCAGCACATCCCCGAGCAGAACCGCGAACGGCTCGTCACCTACCAAGTCTTTTGCCACCAGCACGGCGTGCCCCAGGCCTAGAGGCTCTTTTTGCCGCGTGTAGCTTACCTGCACCATGTCGCTGATGCGCCGCACCATCGCGGCTTGCTCTTTCTTTCCTTTTTCTTCCAGGAAGCGCTCCAATGTCGGCGAATGGTCGAAGTGATCTTCGATTGAATTCTTCCCTTTTCCGGTCACGATAATAATGTGCTCGATCCCTGACACCACGCACTCTTCCACGACGTATTGAATTTGCGGTTTGTCGACGACCGTCAGCATTTCCTTAGGCTGCGCTTTTGTGGCCGGCAAGAAGCGCGTCCCTAGTCCCGCCGCAGGCAACACGGCTTTGCGTACTGTTCGTCCAACGGCGCTCTTCGTTTGCGATAGGTCAGCCATCGGTTTCCTCGCTGGACTTACTTTTTCTTTGCGGGCTTCTCGCTTTTTGTTTCCTTGGAGGACGTTTCTTTCGAAGTCGTTTCCTTTGAAGTCCCTTCCTTGCTCGCCGAATCTTTCCCTTTGCTCGCGGATTCTTTCGTTTCCCCGGCGGGCTGGTCCACTTTATCGCCGTCGCCGCTGCTGGGCTTCTTTCCGCCGTAGTCTGTAACGTACCAGCCCGCGCCTTTGAATTGAATCGCTGGCGCGGTGATTACCGGTTCCACTTTGCCGCCACAGTGTGGACATTTTTTCAAGTACGGACCGGAAACGTTTTCAATTTTTTCCGTGTTGCGCCCGCATTTTAAGCATTTGTAGTCGTACAGGGGCACTGACGCTCCTCCCAAGTGGTGCTCAAAACTCAAAGTATAGCATTGCTCTTACGCCGGAGAGACCTCGGGCTCCATTCCCTTGGCAGGAATCGCTCTATCGCCGGCGCGCCGTTAGTAGTAGCGGGTCTTCAGACCCGTGCTTTGGACCTTATCTTCTCTAGCGCCGGCACCCTTGCCGGCTCCTTCCCTGCTTCGCGCGCCCGGTTCGCGCGACAACCGCGAATGGTAATCGCGACCGCGTGCTAGACTCGACGGCATGAAAGCGAAGCCAGTTCCCCGCAATCTTGACGAAGCCGCGAATCCGGCAGCCGCCGGATGTCTTTATCTTGTGGGCACCCCCATCGGTAACCTCGAGGACATCACGCTTCGCGCCCTGCGCATCCTGAAAGAGGTCGCTCAAATCGCGTGCGAAGACACCCGCCACACGCAAAAGCTCCTCACCCACTACGACATCCACAAGCCGCTCGTCAGCTACCACGAACACAACGAATTGACCCGCGCCCCGGAACTGGTCGTCGCGCTGGAGCAAGGCGCGAAAATCGCCCTGGTCAGCGATGCTGGAATGCCGCTCGTTTCCGATCCCGGCCACCGCCTCGTGACGCTCTGCTTGCGGCACCATATTCCCGTCGTCCCGGTTCCCGGACCATCCGCGCTGCTCGCTTCTCTTTCCGCTTCCGGCTTACCCAACGAAGAATTCCTCTTCGTCGGCTTCTTGCCGGCACGCAGTGGCGAACGCCGCCGCGCCCTCGAACGTCTGCGCATCGAAGACCGCACCATCATCCTTTATGAAGCGCCGCACCGCATAGCGGAGTGTATTGCCGAAGCGCGCGAAGTCCTCGGCAACCGCAGCGCCTGCATCGCCCGCGAAGTCACCAAGCTGCACGAAGAGTTCCGCCGCGGCAAACTCTCCGAACTCTCCCTATCCCTCGAAGAACGCCCCGCCCGCGGCGAAATCACCCTCTTGATCGGCCCCGAAGCTCCCGCCGACGCTCGCACCCAGGCCAATTCCACGCAAAGCCTCGCCGATCGCGTCGAAGAACTCATCCGCCAAGCCAAGCTCGACCGCAAAGAAGCCCTCAAGCTAGCCGCCAAAGAGCGGGGCCTCTCGCGCCACGATGCCTACTCCCAAATTGTCGATGCCAAAGCGCAGCACGAAGAGACGTGAGGGAAACGGAAGCATCCTGCGAAAACGGCCAGGGAGTGACATGAGAATGAAAAAGCTGAAATTCGCAATAGGGCCATCGCAAAACTAGCGATCCCCAAGTTGTTGCTGATTCTTGCCCGTTCTACCATGGCCCGTATTCCAATCGAAATTGTTTTTCCCTCTCACCTATTTCAATGTGACTGTGATAGCGACATTTTGGGAAGGGTACGCCTTCGCTCCCGCGCTGGGGTTAGTAAGACGTCCCTGGTTTTTCCTTTCGGAAATCTGCTTCTGGACTACGCTCTGGTGACAGCCATAAAGGAATTCTGAGTAAAGTGAGCGGTCAGCTTGCGTAGAGAAACATCTCCTTCATCCGGCACCTTTTCTGGGATGAGATCTCTCTTCTCCGCGAAACTAATCACGAACAACCAACCACTGCCTAGCCCAGCGCGCGTTTCAAGCGCTTGGCGGCCGCCTGCAATTGGCGCTTCAATCCATCCACTTGTTTCGATAGGTCCGCCAACTCCTTTTTCGCCAGCTTTCCGGCCTTAACAATCTGATGCGCCTTGCGATCCGCCCGGCCCATCGCGGATCCAATTTTTACCGCCACTTGCGTCAACCTGCCCTTCTTCGCCATAGTCTCCTCCCTTTGCCATCCAGTCTTCCCGTTGGAACGGGTCTCATCCTACAGCGGCATCGCCGTGCTGCCAACCACACATTATAAAAGGGCGCCCCTTTGGAGTAGGGTTTGAGTGCTTGGCCCATTCCCTACAGAAAGGAACACCCTCTATGACTAGCACCAAATATATCGGCTTGGACGTGCATAAGGAAAGCATTT
>Ga0307478_10000158_pt1 | contig 78789 bp, 77 predicted proteins | sample atmos_gasesECM4C_2_FD_203713 | JGI IMG/M metagenome (GOLD analysis project Ga0307478, IMG submission 203713) | Hardwood forest soil microbial communities from Morgan-Monroe State Forest, Indiana, United States - atmos_gasesECM4C_05 | ecosystem: Environmental > Terrestrial > Soil > Temperate...
GAACGCCGTATACCCTCCGGTCCGCTCGTAGACCTTGAGCTGCTCGAGATTCTCGGTCGCAAAGTCTTTGGTGAGCACCGGCTTGAGCGGCATCAGTTCTCCGTCTTCCGAGCGCGCGGACGCACTGGCTTCTTGGCCGTTTCTCCCCCCGCCTTGTCGGGAGCTTTCTTCCCCTGCCCCGCCTGCACGGAAGGGCCAGGGTCGGGGCCTGTCCGGAGGCGCTCGACGATGGCATCGATCCGTTGCTCGGTCAGGTTTTCCTCGAAGCGATGATCGACCTGCATCATGGGCGCCCCACCGCAGGCGCCCAGGCATTCGATCGTGGAGTGCCAGGTGATGGCGCCGTCCGAGGTCGTCTCTCCATCCCGGACGCCGAGCGCGCGCCCCAGGTACGCCGCCATCTCGTCGGCACCGCGCAACATACAGGGGGCGTTGACGCAGATGACGACGTCGTGCCGGCCCTCGGGTTTGGACAGAAACAGGGAATAGAAGGATGCGGTCGCCTCGATCAGGGAGGCTGGCAAGTCGAGGTGTTCGGCGATCTCGCCCATCGCCTCTTTGGTCACGTAGCCCTGCTCGTGCTGGACGGCCCAGAGGGCCGGAATGATGGCGGACTGCTTGGACGGATACCGCGCCGCCAGGTCCCTGATGTGCTCCACCGTCGAGTTAGCCAGCATCAGCGATCACAGTCCCCGAGGATGAAGTCGAGGCTGCCCATGATCGCGATCACGTCCGCCACCAGCACGCCTTGCACCAGTTTCCGCAGCGCCTGGAGATTGCAAAACGACGGTGGCCGCACCTTCATCCGATACGGCTTGTTGGTGCCATCCGAAACCAGGTAGAACCCCAGCTCGCCACGCGGGCTTTCGACAAACGCGTACACATCGCCGACCGGGCCCTTGAAGCCCTCGCTGACGAGGCGGAAATGATGGATGACGGCCTCCATGCTCTTGCTCAGCTCCGCCCTGGGTGGCAGGGCGACCTTGCGGTCGGCGCTGATCCACGGTCCGCCCGGCAGGTTGTCGACCGCCTGCTGCAGGATGCGCAGGCTCTGGCGCATCTCCGCCACCCGCATCCGGTAGCGGTCGTAGCAATCGCCATTCGTCCCGACGGGGACGTCGAAATCGTAGTTCTCATAGCCGCAGTAGGGGAAGGCCTTTCGCACGTCGTAGTTCACCCCGGAGGCGCGCAGGACTGGTCCGGTGACTCCAGCCTCGATCGCGTCCTGTGCCGAGATCACGCCAACCCCCTTCAGCCGCTGATGCCAGATCGGGTTGTCGGTCAGCATCGATTCGAAGTCGTCGAGCTTGCCGGGCATGACATCGATGAACCGCTGCAGCTGGTCCAGCCAGCCGTCCGGCAGGTCCCATGCCACCCCGCCCACCCGGGTGAAGGAGGTCATCATTCGTACCCCGGAGTAGGCCTCGTTCAGATCGAGGGCAAGGTCGCGGTCGCGCCAGGCATAAAAGAACCCGGAGTACACGCCAAGGTCGAGGCCGGTGGTGCCCAGCCAGAGCTCATGGCTGGCGACGCGGGCCAGCTCCATCATGATCACCCGGATCGCCTGCGCCCGCGGCGGCACCTCGACCCCGATCAGCTTCTCGACCGCGCTGACGAATCCCACGTTGTTGATCGGCGGGGCGAGGTAGTCCATCCGGTCGCTGAAGGTGATCCCCTGGGTGTAGGTCTTGTCCTCGAACGACTTCTCGAAGCCGGTGTGGAGATAGCCGATGTCCGCGTCGGCGTCGCGGACGATCTCGCCATCGAGCTTCAGCCGAACCCGCAGCACGCCGTGGGTGCTTGGGTGGTGCGGCCCCATGTTGAGCTCCATCCATTCCGTCGGCGGCTCGTGTTCCGGGCCGAACGGCAGCGGTTCCGTTCCGGGACCGGATTCCTCCTGCGCGATGCGTGTCTCAGCCACGGATGGCGTCGGGCTCCAACCCTTCGAGTTTTTGATCGCTGAAGATCACTGGCTCGCCGAAGGAGACGTAATCCTTGCGCAGCGGAAATCCCTCCCAGCTTTGCGGCATCAGGATGCGGCGTAGGTCGGGGTGGCCGTCGAATTTGATCCCGAGCAGGTCCCAGGTCTCGCGCTCGTGCCAATTGGACGCGGGCCACACCGAGGTGAGGCTCGGGACGTGCGGGTCGGGCATCGTCGCGGTGGTCTTGAGCCGGATCCGGGTTTTGTCGGCCAGTGAGCGGACCTCCCAGACGACGGTGAACCGGGGCTCGCGCGCCGGCCAATCGACGGCCGTGGCGTAGAGCAGGTAATCGAACCCCTCTTCATCTTTGAGATAGCGCGCCACCTCGACGACGGACGCCGGGTCGATGACAATGCTCAGGTCGCCGCGAAATTCAGAGCTCTCCTGCAGCGCCTGCTTGAAGCGCTCACCGAGGCGCTCGACGAGTGGGGCGCTAGCGTTCACTGTCATCCAGCCGACCTCTCTTTCCCCTCAGGACACGCTGGCCGTCAGGCCGACCGCTTGACGAGCGGCTCGCCGCGGATCTTGCGCTGCAGCTTGATGACCGCGTCCAGCAGGGCCTCCGGACGAGGCGGACAGCCCGGCAGGTAGATGTCGACGGGAATGATCTTGTCTACGCTCTGCACGATCGCGTAATTGTTGAACATGCCGGCCGAAGAGGCGCAGGCGCCCATGGCGATCACCCATTTCGGCTCGGGCATCTGGTCGTAAACCTGCCGGATGACGGGCACCATCTTGATGGCGACCCTGCCGGAGACGATCAGCAGGTCGGATTGCCGCGGTGATGCGCGGAACAACTCCGAGCCAAAACGTGAGATGTCCTGCCGGGGCCCTACCGCGCCCATCATTTCGATCGCGCAGCAGGCGAGGCCGAAGAGGGCTGGCCAGATCGCGCTCGAGCGGCCCCAGTTGATCACCTTGTCGATGGTGGTGGTGAGGACGTTTTCCCCCAGGGCGTTGAGGGGCGTCGGTCCGGCGGCTCGGCCGGTCAGAAACGGTTTGTCGCGAAGCTTCAGTTCCCCCATTGCAACGCTCCCTTTCGCCATACGTAGATCAGCGCGACCAACAGGACGGCGACGAAGACCGCCATCTCGGCGATCCCGAACCAGCCCAGCCCCTTGACGTTGACCGACCAGGGATAGATGAAGATCGCCTCGACATCAAAGATGATGAACAGCATCGCCGTGAGGTAATAGCCGACGGCAAATCGGCGCCGGGCGCCGGTGCGGGGCACGATGCCCGACTCGTAAGGAAGATCCTTGGCGGCCGAGTCGAGGTGACCGGCGAGCCAGGGCGGCAGAAAAAGGGCAATGAGACCAAAGACAAAGACCGCGATAAGAAAAATGAGCAAGGGAAAATAGTCGCTCAGCACGGTACGCGGCTAGTCTAACAAAGCGCTTTCTGAATACGAACCGGGGATCGAGCTCTGCCGCGTCGAATCAGGTCAGCGCCCTATGGGCGCAGGTCTTCCAACTCCCAGAGCCCGCCCGGATGATGAGCGGGCGGAAAGCGGCCGTCGGGATTTTCTTCGAGAAACTGGCGGGAATGCTTGCGGAACCGGTCGACCGTGCACATGTACTGGGCCGGGATCGGAATCGGATCCCCCGGCTTGAACCGGTCGCCGATCCGCACCCCCTTGCCGGGCTCCAACCGCGGCGCCGCCTCCCCCGGCGACCAGGCGCCGCTCGCCACCCGTGGCCGGGGTGGCACCCCACCGTTGGCATCGGGTTTGACCTCCGGCCCCGACTGGGCCCTGGGGAAAAACGGGACGGGTGCCATGTCCGGACGGCGCGGGTCGCGCGTCCACCCGAGGGCGTTGACCTCGTTGATGGAGCGCTTGAGGTAGACGGCCTGCTTGACCTCGCTGACGTCGACGATCTCCTCGAATGGAATGAAGAGGTCGGGCTGCCCGTGGTCGACCACGCGCATGTAGGGCTCGGTGGAGACGAAAATGCCCTGCGCCGATTGCGGCGGCCCCTCGAAGATCTCTCGCACCGCGCCCAGGCGGCCGTCGCGCGTCTCCACGGCGTAGCCGATCTTCACCACCCACTGGACTACAGGCATGAGACGACTCCTACGACCATGGAATGGCGCGTATTCTAAGTCACGTGGGCGACGCGAGGTTCGGGCCCAACACCGCAGAGGTCGAGGCGTTCCTCGAGCGGCTCCGCCGGCTGACCCCCGCCGAGTGGGATCGGGTCAAGGACGCGGCTCCGCCTTTGGGTGCCGTTCCCGACCTCGAGGTCAGCCAATCGCCAGGATATTTCAAGGCGCTCGAGGCGGCCACCCGCGTCGCCAAGAGCGAGGTCTTTCCAGGATCCGAGTCGGCATTTTTTGACGCGATGCGCACCGCCCAGCTGGTCGCCGATGCCAGCGCCTTCCAGCCCTCCACCAGACCGGAGCCCGCCGGCTCGACTGTGGTGGATGAGCGGCTAGCTCCTGATGCGGAGGCCGAGGCCATCATCCGGATCATGTCGACCGCCTACGAAGAGGAATCCTGGCGGCGCGTCATGAACGCCTGCATGGTCGCCGCCGGCGCACTCGTCGTACGTACGGCCTTGCCGGCCGGGGACTTCAAGACGCTTTTCGCGCCCTTCTCCGCACGCTGACTGCGGCGCTAAGAGACCAGGACGTCGGTACTCGCGAACGGACCGGCAGTTGCAGATGTACTGCCGCTCGCGGTCAGCTGGTATGGCGTCAGCGAGGCCTTGTCGATCGCACACCCGGCAAACGTGGCTACGCCGCCTGTGACCGTGATCGGGTTGGTCGTGCACGAGAGAGTTGAGGTCGAATCACCCCCAGTACGGTCGAGGGTCACCACGGTCGATGTGTCCGTTGTGACGACGTTGCCGCCCGCGTCTTCCACCGAGACGACAGGTTGCTGACTCAATTGGACTCCTTGGCTCGCTGTGGGACTGGGCTCGGTTGTGAACACAAGTTTCGCGGCGGGTCCGACGGTGACGTCAACAGTATTGCTGTCCTGGTGGAAGCTGCCCGCGGTGGCACGTAGCTCGTAGCTCGTTCCCGCTTTGTCGATGGCGCAATCCGTGAACGCGGCCAGCCCGCTGCCATTGGTCGTCAGCGTGTCGGCCGGGGCGCTCGGGCAGGTGAGCGTCGCCCCGCTAGTCCCCGTCGACGGCGTGATGGTCAATGCCACGTTGCTGCTGCTGACCGGGTTGCCGCCCGCATCGGTCACGAGCACCGACGGCTGGGTCGCGAAGGCAATGCCTCCCGTCGGACTCCCTCCCGGCTGTTGACTAAAGCTCACCGTCGCCGGCGGTCCCACAACAACGTTGAAGCTCGAGCTGTCCGCCTGACTGGTCCCGGCCGTGGCCCTCAATTGGTACGCCGTGCCCGCCTTGTCGATCGCGCAGTCGGTGAACACCGCTAGCCCGCTTCCATTGGTGGCCAGCGTGTTGGCCGGGGCGGTCGGGCAAGTGACCGTCGCCCCACTGGTCCCCGTCGACGGCGTGATGGTCAATGCCACGTTGCTGCTGCTGACCGGGTTGCCGCCCGCGTCCGTCACGAGAATGTTCGGCTGCGTAGCGAAGGCGACCCCACCAGTTGGGCTCCCCCCAGGCTGCTGGCTGAAGCTCACGATTGCCGGCGGCCCTACCGCGACGTTGAAGCTCAAGCTGTCCAAGGGCGGGAGAATGCCGGCGGTGGCCTGCAGTTGGTACGCCGTGCCCGCCTTGTCGATCGCACAGTCGGTGAAGCTGGCGGTCCCGGTCGAGTTCGTCGCGAGCGTGTTCAGGGTAGTGCTCGGGCAGTTGAGCGCAGCGCCGCTGGTCCCGGTCAGGGGCGTGATGGTCAATGCTACGTTGGTCGCGCTCACCCCGTTGGCGTAAAGATCCTGAGCCAGCACCCCTGGTTGAACGGGGAAGGCGACCCCGCCGGTAGGAGCTCCGCCGGGCTGCTGACTGAACGTGATGTGGTCGAGAGCGGCCGCCGAGACGGTGAAGGCATTACTCATCCCCGTGTGCGCCCCGTCAGCAACGGTGAGGCTCCGGCTCGTTTCTGCCACGTACAGCGTCACGTTCGCCGAGGCCACACCGTTCACCCAGCTGCCGAAGGCGGCATAAATTGGCGGGCAGGCTCCGCCGCAACCGGCCGGCGCCGTACTCGGCGCGCTTCCCGTTGAGCCTACGACGGTGGCGCCCCCCGTGTAGTCGACTTTGATATTCGAGAACCTGTCGTAGGCCGTCGCCTGCACCGAGAACAGAGTCCCGGCCGTCTGCGTCGCTATCGGAGTAACGGCGAAGTGGTCGAGTGGGCCCGGAGTGATCGTGAACGGGTCACTCAGCGAGGGCGTGAGAAGCGGCGTCGCGGTCGACGTTAGCGTGTAGGTACCTGTCTTGTCGACGCTCAGTCCGGTGAAGCTGGCCACCCCGTTCACCACCGGCTGCGTCAGCGTCCCGGAGAGTGTTGCACTGCCGCTTGGTGGCGTCAACGCAACTGTCACCGTTCCGGCGAAGTCACTGACGACTTTGCTGCCGGGATCTTCGATCGTCGCCGTCGCCGAGAACGACGCCCCTGCCTGGGTCGGCGTCGTTGGCGACGACGTGAACACAACGTTTGAAGCCGGGGCCGTGGTGATCACCGTGTCCGCGGTTGTCCCGACGGCGATGCCGTTCGGGCCTGGAACCTCTAGCCGGTACGCGTAGGTGGAGGAAGGATCGAGTCCGCTGATGGTGAGAGCGAACGTTAGCGGCGTGATCTTGTCTGCAAGGGGCGGCGTCGGATAGAAATGTTGGTCGAACGGGATCGCCATGTTCGTGACCACGAACTGCCCCGACTGCGCACCGCCGGTCGCCCAGCCTTTGGGATCGATGTTTGCGTGTAGCTGGGCACCGTGGGCCCCGAGGAGGTCGGCAGGGGCGGTTATCGTCACAACCGGCCGCGTCGTGGTGTCGGTCGCAAACGTCGTACTGGACGTCGGCGTCATCTGGTTGTGAGCCAGATCCGGGACGCAATCGTGCGCACCATTCGCCGAGACGGTGTACGACCCAGTTGGAGCAAGCGAGGAATCGATGGGCGCGGTCCCAATCCATGTCCGGGGATCGTTGAGCTTCCAGGCCCCGGTAAAGGCAACCGGGGTACTGGCGTAGCTAACCGAGGGTAATGCCGTCTCGGGATTCATGTCCCGACTGAACGTCAATGTCGCCTGCACCAGACCGGTGCCCAGCGAAAGGTCCGACTTGACGGGATCCAGCGGCTGTGTCGAGCTTGGCTTGCCGGTAATGGCGATCGTCGCCGACGGATTCTGCGCCGTGACGTAATGGTTGACTATCAGGCCACCAGTAACCTGGCCATCCGGCCCAGTGGTCTGGCCCCACCAGTTGTTTTCGGCGCTCGCGCCGGCGGGCGCCGAGACGCCGACAGTGGGAACGAAATCGTTTTCTTTGACGGTTAGCCCCGCATCGCCGCTGATTCCACCCGATTGAATGCTCGAACACGCAAGTGTGACCGGAGCTCCGCTGGTCTTCACGGCTGGGCTTGCGTCGTTGCTGAAGACATTGCGCTCCAAGTCAGCCTGGGCATTCTGAAGGTTGATGGCAACCCCGCCAACGTGGTCGAACTGGTCGTCGGTAATGGTGTCTGCTGACCCGCCGTTGGTGCTGTCGATGGCGTCGTTGCCGATGTTGCTGAACGCCACATTCGTAACCGAAAGCGGGGACCCGGTGACGACGATGGCATTGGCCGCGATGTCGTGCATCGCTCCGCCCGCGAAGTGCAGGGCGCCACCAGTGACCGTCAACCCGTCATCGAATCCGATCGAGGTGTTCGTAAGCGTGGAAGCCGCGGTTGCTTTGATGCCCGCCCAGTCGCCGCTCGCTGCCGCCGGACATGAACCCGATACCCTCTGGAGGAACACTGAGTCGTAGCCCGCGTCGCACGCCCTGACCGACAGCGCCGAGTCCTTGAGGCTGGTGAAGGTCGTCCCAGTAGCTTGTAATGCCCCGTTGATCTGGATTTGTCCGCCCAGCACCTTGACCACGTCCCCAATGTTGGTCGTCAGCACGCCATCGACTGTCAGGCCACCGTCCAGCATGTATCCGAAGTGGTCGCTCGGGACCAGGGGCGCGACAACCGGCGCCGTGACGCCTGTGGTCAGCCACGTCAGCGGCTGACTGGCCTCACCATGGATCACCATCGCGTCGAGGCCGTTGCCGGAGCCGTGATTGTCGGCCACGGTGGTCGTTCCAGGCGTTAGCTCGAAATCGGCTTTCACACCGCTGAGATAGATGGCCGGGTAGCGGAACGTGGTGGCTGGTCCACCGCTGCTGTTAACACTATTGTCGTTCAGCGTCAACTCATCGGCGCCAGCTAAACGAATGCCGTAGGTTCCCGCGCTGGAGATGACATTGTTACTGACGATCGTGTGGCGTCCACCGAGGCCACTGGCGACGATTCCGTCCTTCGAGCTCGACGTGATCGTGACATGCTCGACATCGAGACTGGTGCCGCAGGCGCTTACGCAAGGGGTGCCGCCAAAAAACGTTGCGAGGATCCCGTGAACGCCAACGCGTTGAATCGTTGTCGTCGTGACCGAAATTGGTGTGTCCTGGGCGTTGATACCGTCGCCGGTGGCGTCCGATATCGTCGTTCCTGTCACAACCAGGCCGAGGTTGGTTGTCCCGAAGCTCGCGGTGGGGCCACTGTCGATACTGAGGGCCGTTGACGCAAAGCTGAGCTGACCGTTGGCGACGCTGGCACTACCGGTTCGGCCAGACGTGTCGTCGGTGATGACAACTCCACCCCAATCCCCTTGTTGTGGTCCAGAAGCGCATAGACCGGTAAGGATGGACGGGCATGTCCGCGCGTAGGCGGTTTGGTCCTTCAGGCTTGTGAAAAGCTTCGTCCCCGGATCGGTGCTGCTTGCGTCGAGGCTACCGCCCTTTATGGTGATCGGTCCTCCAAGCGACTTCACGACGTCGCCGGGATGCACCGTCATCGTGCCGTCATTGACCGTCAACGACCCGTCCAGGACATAGCCCAGGGCTGCCGTACTTGCATTCACGGTTGGCGTCTGCCATGAGAGGTCACCGTTGGCCGTCCCGTGGAAGGCGATGACGTCCAGGCCGTTCCCGGAGCCAACGTTGCCCCGTACGTTCCTTGTGAAGTCCGCCGAAATGCCGTTCAGATAGACGGCTGGATATCCGTTGGCGCCGGCACTTGGACCGCCGCCGCCACCACTGATGTTGTTATTTCGTAGCACGAGCCCGTCCGGGCCGACCAGCCGAATGCCGAAGGTTCCGGCACCTTGTACGCGGTTGTCCGTGATCCAGACCGACTGTCCAACGAGCCCCTGCCCGAGGATGGCCTCTGCGCTCTGGGAGGTGAACCGGTTGCCGCTGAATCGCACGGCCGCTGGCGTCGCGGAGGTGTTCGTCAGCGTGACGTTGGCGCCGTGGACCCCGCCACTGATCGTGGAGTCGGTGACCGAAATCGGGGTGTTGGTCGAGAAGACTCCATCCGTCTTTGTCGACGCCAGGGTGCTGCGCGAGACGACAAGACCAAAGCTGGAGGAGCCGTTTGTCGAGGTCGCTCCATTCGTGATGTTGATCCCGGTCGCGGCATAGCGCACGGAGGCATTCACCAGCGTTCCATTCGCGAGGCTCCCCGACAAGCTGATCCCGGCCCAGTCGCCCGGGGCAGCTGACACACAGCCCGGCAGCAGCGTCGATGGGCAGGCGACGACCCCGGCACTGTTATCGCTCAGACTCGTAAAGATCTTTTGCGCGCTCGACTCGGTGCCGTCGCCTCGGAGTGTGACGCCTTGAAGGTTGAGCGTGCCGCCGTTGCCAACTTTGACCACATCCCCGGCACTAACCGTCAGCATGTGACCCGGCAGCATGTTCAGAGTGTTGTCGAGCACGTAGCCAAGCAGTTGGGTTGGGTCGGACGTTTTGCGCGCGGTGTGCCAGACGAGGTTGTCCGTCACGGTGCCGTGGAATGCGATGGCGTCGATTCCATTGCCGGCGCCCATGTTGTTGAAAATGAAGGGCGACACGCTGGTGCCGAACGGGCCGGTGAAGCCGTTGAGGTAGATCGCAGGGTAGATCGCGGCACTGTTGGTGACCGTGTTGTTGGTCAGCGTGAGGTTGTCCGCGTTTTGCAGGTTGATGCCGAAGGCCCCGGCGCGATCGACGCTGGCGCCCGTGATCGTGACCGAGTGGCCGCTCAGCGCGAAGGCCAGGATCCCATCCTGCCCGCTGCCGCCGATGTGAGTGTGTCCGTTGATGACGAGCGGCTGTCCGGCCATCGGAGAGACACCGGTGAGATCGACCTTGATCCCGCGCCCACCATTCGCGGTGAAGGCGCCGTCGGTGACCGAGAGGGGGGACTTGGTCGCGACGCCGTCGGCCGCAGTGTTACGAACGTTGCTCCGGGTCATGGTGAGGTTTTCCGCCGACCGCGATCCGGTGGGCGTGCTTACTGAGATGCCCGTCACGGCATAGCGGATCTCCGAGTCCGTCAGCGAGTTCGGCATACCGGGATCAAGGACGAGACCCGCCCAGTCGCCGGGAGCGGCGGCCGGGCAGGCGCCGGAGACCTTCGGAACGAAGACCGAGCCGCAGCTCGGTAGATGCGGCGCCTGTTCCTTGAGGCTGCTCAGCACCGCGCCGGTGGCCGTGAACGTGCCGTTGTGCATCGTGATCGTCGCGCCGAGGACCGGGGCATAGTCGGTGGCGGCGAGTGTGAAGTCGCCGTTTACCGCCAGGTCTCCGTCTATGAGGTAGCCGAGGGCGCCCCCGCTGGCGCCGATGGTCTTCCATGTCAGCGGCTTGAGGTCGGCGGTGGAACCATGGAAGGCAATCGCGTCGAGGCCATTGCCGGTCCCCGTGTTGCCGCCGATCGGACCGCTGAAGTCAGCCTTGCTGATGCCATCGAGGTAGATCGCCGGATACGTGGTTGGGTTTGCCACACTGCCAGTGCCGCTGCCGGTAACGGCATTCGCCTTCAGGGTGAGGTTGTCAGCAGCCACCAGGTGCATGCCAAAAGCACCGGCGTTTTCGACGGTGTCGTTCTCGATATCGACCGGCCGACCGCCGAGGGCCGTCCCGAGGATCGCTTCATTCGTGCTGCCCTGGAAGTCGTTGCCCAGCATTTTCAGTCCGCCCCCGGCGATCGGACGCGGGTTCCCGGTGTAAGTCGCATTGATCCCGTGGTCGCCCGGGCCGGCGCCGCTGCATTGCAGGTAGCTCGTATCGGACGCGATGGTGTCGATACGACAGAACTTGCTGCCGCTGATGTATGCCGGCGTGGCGTTGATCGCGACGCTGTCCGAGAAGGTCGGCCCCAGACGGCTGTTGGTGACGACCAGCCCGTAGGCGCCGCCGTCGGGCCCGGTTAGCGAGGCTTGTCCACCGCTGAGATCGATCGCTTTGGTGGGGAACAAGATGTTGGCGTTAACGATCTTGCCGGTGCTCCCGACGAGGCCGATGCCGATCCATTCATTGGCGGGCAGTGGTGAGGGACAGCTCTGGACGAACACCGAGGGACAGGCCTGGATACCGACCGTGTTGTCTCGCAAACTGGTGAAGGTCTTGAGCATCGGGCTGCTGGCATCAAGGCTGCCGTTGGTAATCAAGATGGCGCCGCCCTTGACTTTGACGACATCCCCGTCCGTAACGGTCAACTTGTGGTTGACGAGCTGCAGGTCGCCGTTCGCGACGATATAGCCAAGCGTGTGCGCGTTTGGGGGCAGTGGAGGAAGAGACGGAGGAGTCGGGTCGTTCCACGGCGTCAACCATGGGAGGTCCGAGACGACCTGCCCATTGAGGACGATGGCATCGAGGCCGTTTTGCTGGCCCTTATTGTTGTCGAGGGCCCCAGCTCCGACGCTGAGGTTCGTGACATTACTGAGATAGATGGCGGAGTACCTCAACCCGCTTCCGACGCAAGTGATCACTGGCTTGGGTGATCCACTGCCGTTACAGGTGAAGGTGTTGTTGGTGATCGTCGGGTTATTCGCGTTCGTCAGTTCAAGGCCGTACGACCCGGCGCGGAAGAAGCTGTTGTTATCCAGCTTGATCGGCTTTTGGCCCGTGACGAAACTCGCCTGGATGGCGTCGTTGCCGATCGATCCGGCAGCGCACGGTTGCAGCGGCGCGCAGCCGGTCTCACCAAACGGCACGGAACTGCCGAACGACATGTTCTCCACATCGAGCGCCTTATCGCCGATCGTCGCCGGATAATTCGGCAGGCTGGTGTCGTACGTCACCTTGATGCCCTGGGAACCGATGTTGTTCAGCGTGCCGAACTGTCCATCGGGTCGCGACGTAACGATATCGACCCGGCCGGTCACCGAGATCGGGGTGTTGGTGGCGTCGATCCCGTCGAAGTACGACGGGCCGATGCCGCTGTTGTGGACCGTTAGGCCGTAGCTCGCGCTATCGGGCGAGGAGGTCGCGCCGCTGGTAATCGAAATCGCGGTCAACGCGTGCTGAATGCTGACGAACGATAGGGAGGCGTTGCCGCGGTTCGCCGCGTCGGCGGCGGTGATGTTGATGCCGTCCCAGGACGCGACATCCGGTTCCGCGTCGAAGATGACGGTGTTGGTCGCATCGGTGCTGATGGTCTTGAGTTGGCCCCCATTGACGAAGATCCCCGTGCCGTGCGAAAAGATCTGGACCGGACCCTGGCTGCCATCGATCACGAGCTTGATGCCCGCGGGCACGTGCACCTCGTCCGGAGCATTGGCGGTCGTAAGGCAGTTCGGATTATTGGGATCGTTGGTGGGGAGATTGGGATCGTTGTGCGGCAGGATGTACGGACTGCCGCTGGTCGTCCCGTATGGACTGCTCGTAGCGGTCCAGGTGGCGGTGTCGGTGCTTCCCTGATCGAGCTTGATGTCGCCACAGGGGACACTGGTCGGGACGATACTGGTCGCCAGCCCGTGTGGGTAGGTGACGACGGGCCCCGCCCCACGGGCCGTGAGGAGCAGCACCACGACGACGCCCAGGCCCAACTTCCACGCGTGGCGCGCCAGGAGGTTGGCGGGCGAAGATGGCGGCTTCAGCCGGTCACGTACGTCTAGCCTCACACCCTCCTCGGCACGGGTGATTAGCCCGTGGGCGGTCCAAAGTCTTAGCGGCGGGTTTTGACGTTAGGCGACCGGTTTTGGACCGTCAAGGAAATTGCGCGAAACTCGCCGCATCCTGCCCATTCGGGCGCAGGGCTTTGCCCAAAGGTCAGCTTCGATCTCAGGAAGCCTGGGCGCCGACGTTGTCACCCCGGCCGGCGACTTGCGCCGCGCGGTCGGAGAGCGATTTGAGCGCCCCGGTCAGAAGGTCCTGGGCGGTCAGGGCGTCGCCGTGGTACTCGGCGGTCCCCCACTGGATCGAGATCCGGTCGGACTGCAACGCGCCCTCGATCCGCCCGGCCAGGAGGGCCGCCTGCGAGGCGTCGATGCCCGGGGCCAGGATCGCGAAATCGTCACCGATCCAGCGCGAGGCGAGGTCGTCACCGCGGATCGAGGTGCGAATCGCGCGCGCGATCCGCTTCAAGACCGCGTCGCCGGCCCGGTGGCCGTAGGCCTCGTTGGTCTCACGGAGGTTCTCGACATCGATCATGAGCAGGGTTCCCCAGGATGGCGATCTCAACATCTGCTTGCTGAGCGCCTCCTCGAAGGCGCCGCGGTTCATCAGCCCGGTCAGGGCATCCATGGTCGCGGCCGAGGCGAGGCGCTCGATCAGTCGCGCGTTGGCGATCGAAACCGCGGCCTGGTTGGCGAGAATCGTGAGCAGGCGCAACTGGTCGAGTGAGTACTGATTCAGCCCCAGCTTGAGCACCACGATGACCGCCAGGACCTCGTCTTCGAACATGACCGGAACGGCCAGCATCGACTCGTCGATCACAGTGGTTCCCTTCACGTGCGCCGCCTTGGGATGGTGCTCGGTGTCACCCAGCACCGCGCCGCGGCGCGACTCCGCGACCCACCCGGCAATCCCCTCGCCCACTTCGACCGCCGCGTTGCCGGCGGTCACGTCCCGATATTCCTCGCGCTCGGTCCCTCGCATGTATACGACCTCCAGGCGCGTGCGGTCTTGATTCATCAGCAGCACGCGACACTGATCGAGCGGAAGCAAGGCGGTGATGGTCTCGCCAATGCGATTGCAGATGTCTTCGATGCTGGTTGCTCGGGCGAGCTGCTGACCGAGGGCCTCCACCGTCTGCATGTGCTGCGCCCAGCCGCGCGGTCCCGAAACCGTGGCATCGGGGGTCGGCTGTCCGATCGCCTCGGCGGCGGCGGTGATGTGGGGCGGGTCGTGCTCGATCACGTCGAGCATGACGTCGACGACGCGCGGGTCGAACTGCTGGCCGGTTTCCTTCCGAAACTCGGCCACGATCGCCTCGATTGGCAGCGCCTTGCGATAGGAGCGGTCAGAAGCCATCGCGTGGAAGGCATCGCACGCGTGGATGATGCGCGACTCGATCGGAATCTCCTCGCCCTTGAGGCCATCAGGGTAGCCCGTACCGTTCCACCGCTCATGCTCCGCTCGGACGATCGGCCCAAGCGGGGCGAGAAACGCGACGGAGGCCACGATGCGTTCGCCGATGACCGGGTGCTCGCGCATGATGGCGAATTCTTCGGACGTGAGGGGACCTGGCTTCTGCAGGATGTATCCGGGAATGCCGATCTTGCCGATGTCGTGGAGCAGCGCGCCGTACTTGAGCAAGCGGAGCTGGTCGGGCGGTAGATCGAGGCGCTCTCCGACGTGGACGGCCAGCTCCGCGGTTTCCCTCGAGTGCGCCTCGGTGTACCGGTCTTTCGCATCGAGTGCCGCGGCCAGGGCCCCGATGGTGGCGACATAGCTTTCTTCCTGCTGCCGCTGGCGACTCTCGTACTCGTTGAGCAGGGCGCGGCGAACGCGAGCCGAGATGAAGGCGCAGAGCATGGTCGATACCGCGAGCACGACCACGGTTCGCGCGTAATAGCTGTCCCAGCCGTTGATGAACAGTGGGAAGGTTGCTGTTGCCGCCGTCAGCAGGGCGATAGCGGCTCCGGAGCGAAACCCGTAGGCCGCCGCCATGAACACCGCCGGCGCGATGAAGATCGGAAGGATGTGCGAATGGGTGCCGCCCGTGTACATGGTCATGAACCCGAGCAGCACCAGGCCCGGCATCACGATCACGACGAGGAATCGCTCGACTGGTAGGCGGTGCCAGGGGAAAAACCAGCTCACGGCCGCCCCTACATAAGAAAGGATGCCGACGATCCAGATGCCCCTGAAGTCGAGGTGTGGGGCCCCGATGAAGCTGCTGCCGACATTGACGGTGGCCGCCGTCACGAAGGCGATCGCGGCGATCCGGAACATCCCCTGGTGGAAGTCGACGGGAATCCGCTCGTTTTGGGCCATGCGGCGCCAAATACAACGTGTATTCCGGCAGCTTCCAGCTACCCCTGACTGCCCACGGCCCGGCGTGAGCGGGCGGGAGTTGCCGGGGACGTTGGCAGGGGTTGCCGGACGGCGGCTGGGCGTCCAGAATGCCGGTATGGCAGTGGGCCGAAGCGGAAACGGGCAGGCGCCGGAGCCGCCGCTGCGGGTCGAGAGCCGGGAGGAGCTCGTCTACCTGCTCGGCGAGGCCTGCGAGCTCGAGCACGGCCTGCTCTGCGAGTACCTCTACGCCCAGTTCTCCCTCAAGCGCAGCGTCGAGGAGGGCGTGACGCCCGAGCAGCTGGCCCGCATCCAGTCCTGGGAGCTCACCATCATCGACGTCGTCAAGCAGGAGATGCTGCATCTGGCGCTGGCCACCAACATCCTGACGGCGGTTGGGGCCGCGCCCCATTTCGAGCGCCCCAACTTCCCGATCCTCTCCCGCTGGTATCCACCGGACGTCCAGATCGCCCTGGTACCGTTTGGCGAGCGGGCCCTCCGACACTTCATGTTCCTCGAGAGGCCGGAGGGGATGGCGCTCCGCGATGCCGAGGGTTTTGGCGCGGTCGGTCATCTACGGCCGCTGTCGAGCGACGATCCGCAGATCACCGGCGGTGCCGAGGAGTGGCACACGGTCGGTCACCTCTACCGCGGCATCGAGCAAGGACTCGCCCACCTCGTCGACCGCTATGGCGAGGCGGATGTCTTCATCGGACCAGCAAAAGCGCAGGCAACCACGCAGATCTTCGAGTGGCCGGAGCTGACCGCCGTGACCAACCTCGCGTCCGCCAGCGCGGCGATCGAGATCATCGTCGAGCAGGGCGAGGGCGCCCGCGGCGACTGGGTCAATTCACACTTCGGCAAATTCGTTGGGATCCTCGAAGACTATCTGGCGGTTCGGCGGGCGGACCCTAAGTTCGAGCCCGCGCGTCCCGTGATTCCGGTCTTTCTACGCGAGCCGCCCGACGTGGACCTGGTGACGCTGATCGAAGACCCACTGACCAGGCGCGTGGCCGACGTCTTCAACGCGACGTATGAGGTCACCCTGCAGGTCCAGAGCCGGTATTTCGTCCACCACGGTGAAACGCCGGACGAACTCGAAACGCTCGCCAAGACGGCCAAGCACCTGATGAACTGGACGATGCGAACCCTCGGCCCGATGATGACCATGCTGCCGGTCGGTCCGCAGCATACGGGTCAGACGGCGGGGCCGGCCTTCGAGATCGTGCGTCCCGCCTTCTTCGTCCTCCCCCACCGCGACGCCGCATGGAGGATTCTTCGCGAGCGCTTCGAGACGCTGGCGGATGTCTCGCTCAAGCTCGCCGACGAGCCCGGACTCTCCGGGATGAAGCAGATCGCGACCAACTTCCAGGGATTCGCGAGCGACCTCGCTCAGCACCTCAAGATCCGAGCAGGATTGGAGAGCGATACGGCGCGACGTTAATGGCGGACCCGGTTCCCCCGCCGCTGCTCTCGCGCCTCGCGACCAGGCGTCAGTTCCTGAAGGCGGCGAGCACGGCGGCCCTGGCACCGGCGGTGCTAACCGCCACAGGCTGCAACCTTTTTGCCAATGCGACGCCCCAGGCGGCTCCTACCACCCACGCCTTTGTCTCCCGTCCCGATCTGAAGCCACCCCTGATCGCGACGACGGTCACGGGAAGCGGGGTGGCCAGCGGATTCATCTTTCTCACAGCCAACGGCCCATTGATCGTCGACAACAACGGCGGTCCGATCTGGTATCAAGCGGCGGCGGCCGGCACGTCAGTCTCGGACCTCAACGTTCAGCAATACCAGGGCAAGCCGGTGCTCACCTGGTGGGAGGGCAAGGTCATGTCGCCAGGGTTCGGACGGGGGGAGCATGTCGTCCTCGATACGCAGTACAAGGAACTGCGCCGGATTCAGGCGGGCAACGGTCAGCAGGCGGATCTTCATGAGCTCGTGCTCACGCCCGAAGGGACGGCGCTACTCACCGCCTTTCAGCCGGTTGCTGCCGACCTGTCGGCGCAAGGGGGGTCGGCCAATGGGATGGTCTTCGACTGCCTCGTCCAGGAGATCGAGCTGGCCTCCGGGCGCGTTATCTTCGAATGGCACAGTCGGGATCACGTCGCCACCACCGAGTCCTACTCACCGGTGCCAAAGGTCGGTACAACGGCCTACGACTACTTCCACATCAACTCGATCGATGTCGGCCCCGACGACAACCTTCTGATTTCGGCCCGAAATACCTGGACGATTTACGAGCTCGAGCGCAAAACGGGCGCGGTGGTGTGGCGTCTTGGCGGCAAGAAAAGCGACTTCGCCATGGGCGGCGGCGTCAAATTCTCCTGGCAACACGACGCCCGCTGGCGCCCGGACGGTAGCCTGACCCTCTTCGACGATGCGGCCTCGCCGACGGAGGAGCCGCAGTCGCGAGGTCTCCAGTTGCTGGTGGACGAATCCGCGAAAACCGTCGCCCTGAAGCAGCAGTTCACCCACCCCGGAGGCTTGCTCGCCACCAGCCAGGGCAATATGCAGCGGCTCGACGATGGCCATCTCTTGATAGGCTGGGGAGCCTTGCCGTACTTCAGCGAATTCACGGCGACCGGTGAGATGATCTTCGACGGCAAACTCGCCACCAACCAGTCTTACCGCGCGTTTCGGTTCCCATGGACCGGGAAGCCGACGACCACGCCGACCGTCGTTGGCCGGCGGGCTGGCAATGGCAGCCTGCAGCTCTTTACCAGCTGGAACGGCGCCACCGACGTTACCCAGTGGGAGGTGCATGCGGGCGCGAGTGCGGCGGCCCTCGCCCGGGTCGCGGTGGCCGCGCGGACGGGCTTCGAGACCACCATCTCCATCGCCGGCAGCGGCCCGTTCGTGGCAGCTCACGCCCTCGATAGTTCGGGCGGCGTGCTGGGGATCTCTCCGACGATCCAGGTTTAGGTTGCGCAAGCTAACCCTGCTGGCACTCCTGTTCCTTGCTCTTTTTGCCTCGTGCAGCCCGGCCACAGCCCCTCCATCCACCTACCAAATCCCGCCCGGCATCAACAAGATCAAGCACGTGATCGTGATCATGCAGGAGAACCGCTCATTCGACAGTTACTTCGGGACCTATCCGGGCGCCAACGGCATCCCGATGCAGAACGGTCAACCGACCGTCTGTTTGCCGAATCCGCAGACCAAGAGCTGCGTCAAGCCCTACCCCGATCACGCCGATGTGAATGGTGGTGGACCACATGGCGCGGCGTCAGCGACTGCCGACATCAACAGCGGAAAGATGGATGGCTTCGTTCAGCAGGCCGTTCGAGGAAGGCGGGGCTGTACCGACATCACCAACCCCGCCTGCACCAATTCTGTCGCGCCGGACGTGATGGGATACCACACGCAGGGCGACATCCCGAACTACTGGTCCTACGCCAGCAACTTCGTGCTGCAAGATCGCATGTTCGAGCCCAATGCGTCATGGAGCCTGCCGCAACACTTATTCATGGTCTCGGAATGGTCAGCCTTGTGCACCCAGCACGACAATCCGGGCAGCTGTACCAACGCCCTCGAGAGCCCCGGTCTGCCGCCAGATTTCGGGGGGAACCGTCGCGGCCAGCCGCGCCAGGCACCGATCTACGCCTGGACCGACCTCACCTACTTGCTGTTCAAGCACCACGTGAGCTGGGGGTACTACATCGTGAACGGCACCGAACCCGACTGTGAGAACCCCGCCAGCGTCTCCTGCGGTCCGGTGCAGCAAAACTCGAAAACCCCCGGCATCTGGAACCCGCTCCCCTACTTCGACACCGTGAAGAACGACGGGCAGTTGGGCAACATCCAGTCGGTGGAGAACTTCTACACCGCGGCTCGCAACGGCACCCTGCCGGCGGTCAGCTGGGTGGTCCCCTCGGGCGCTGTCAGTGAGCATCCCCCCTCGCGGGTCAGCGCCGGCCAGTCCTACGTGACCAGCCTGGTGAATGCCGTCATGGCGAGCCCCGATTGGAACTCGACCGCCATCTTCCTGTCATGGGACGACTGGGGCGGTTTCTACGATCACGTGGTTCCGCCTTCCGTCGACGTCAACGGTTATGGTCTGCGCGTGCCCGGCATCGTGATCAGCCCGTATGCGAAGACCGGTTACATCGATCACCAGGTGCTCAGCTTCGATGCCTACGACAAGTTCATCGAAGACGCCTTCCTCAACGGACAGCGGATCGACCCGAACTCCGATGGCCGTCCGGACCCACGGCCCGACGTCCGGGAAAACGTGAGGATTCTGGGGAACCTGGCCGCCGATTTCAATTTCAACCAGGCACCGAGAGCGCCGACGCTGCTCCCGGTGCATCCCGTGACCACGCTCACCGGGCCGTGATCCGCTTCCCCAATTTGTCGAGCTGGCTCTCCCAGCCCATCACGGCCATCTTTGTCCACGACTCGTCGTGCATCGCGTCCAGTGTCACCACCATCCTCGCGCCGCGCGGGCTGGCGTCGAACTCGACAGCCGTCGCCACGTCGTAGGCCGCGACGCCCGGAATGAAGTCGGCCAGCTGCGTGAAGGCAATCCGCTTCAGCGGCACAACCTCGGTGTAGCGGGCGCGGGTCTCCGTCGTCAGCGGCATGCCCGCCTTCTTCAAGAAGTCGACCTGCTCGGCAGCGCTCGCCGTCATCGCGTACACGAACTCGCCTCCGGGGCGAAGGTCGATCTTGCGCACCTTCACCTCGAATCCATCAGGTCCCCACCAGGACTCGATGCCATCGCTGGTGGTCCACAACTTCCAAATCTCCTCGATGTCGGCGTCGAAGGTGCGCTCGATGCTGACCTTCCGGCGTGCCGGCTGGGTCTGAGCGGCCAAGCTAGGCGCCGCCCCGGTAGGCCCGCTCGAGCGTGGCGATGTCTAGCTTGCGCATCTTGAGCAACGCCTCCATCATCTTCGCGGGGTTGCCGGATTTTGAGTCGCTCATCATCTGGCCCAACGCGGCCGGGACGATCTGCCATGAGACGCCGAACCGATCCTTGAGCCAGCCGCACTGTCCTTCCTCGCCCCCGTCAGTGAGGCGCGCCCAGACCTCATCGAGCTCAGCCTGGGTCCCGCAGGTCGCCACGAACGAGAAGGCTTCGCTGAACACAAAGGACGCACCACCGTCGAACGCGGTGTACTCCTGCCCGTCGAGCTCGAAGCTCGCATGCCAGAGGCTTCCTTTGGGCAGCGGACCGTTCCCGTCACTGCGCAGCACGCTTAGGACCCTGGAGTTCGGAAATACCGAAACGTAGAAATTGACCGCCTCCTCGCCGCGTTCCTTGAACGTCAAACACGGTCGGACGCTTTGCACCTTGGTCTTGTTGGCAACCGTCGTCGACTGCGAATTCACCTGCGTCATTTCTCTTCCTCCTTGTTTTTCGGGCGTGTCTTGCCCCGTCGATCGAGCTCTGCAGCAAATCGGTCGAGGCGGGCTTCCCACATTCCGCGGTATCCCGTCATCCAATCGTCGAGTTCGCGGAACGGCTCAGGTCGTAGGGCGTACAGTCGCCGCCGGCCTTCGGGACGGACCACCACGAAGCGCGCGTCCTCCAGGATGCCGAGCTGGCGGGAAACCCCTGGTTGGCCGATGTCCACGGCATCCACCAATTCGCTCACCGAGCGCTCGCCGCCGCGGAGCGCGTCGACCAGGCGGCGTCGGGTCGGGTCGGCCAGGATCTGGAACATGTCGGGCACGGCGACATATTACTCCAACGACATATGTCTTGTCAACGATATGTCGAAGATCTCCAAAGAACGACGCGAGTTGATCCAGGGCTAGCCGCCGAGCTTGAACGCCTTGCGTACCAGCCGCGCGACGGCCGGCCGTTCAGCGTCCGCGGTGGCGCGCAGGGTGATGAATCGCGACTCCTTGCCGCCGCCCTGCAGCAATCCGCTATCGTCGTCGAGCTCACGGCCCCGGTAGAAGACCAGGGCCGCGTGCGAACGAAACGCGCCGATCCCGACGACGTTCCGGCCGTCGACGGCGTAGCGAATCAGCTTCCACATGTAGCTGCTCGAGCGCGGCGGCTCGTTCTGGGTGGTGATCTCCGCGGCGCCGGGCGCGGCAGCCTTCACCGTGCGCCGCGCCGCCTGCACGATCGAACGCACGCTCGGCGTCAGCTTTTTCAGCTGTTCGGACAGTGGGATCTCAGCAGCCATCCCAGGAATCTACCCCTTCGCGAGCGGCCGAGCGTGGGCGGAACTCATCCGCGGGGGGACGAGGGCCGCGCCCTCGTCCCTGCCTTCCGAAACTAGTCGCGCCTACTTCAGGCTCAGCTTCCAGGCTCCCTGGCCATAGCTGGCTGCGTACAGTGCTTGACCGGGTACCAGCGTCAGACCGGCGATCGGAACGTCCGGCATCCCGGTTGCCGCCACGGTCCACGCGCTGGCGCCCGAATCGAGCCGAAGCGCGCCGTAATCGGTACCGGCGTATAGGGTGCCGCTTTTAGAATCCCGTGCCAGTGCCGTGATCGGCAGATCGCCCAGGCCGTTGTCGAGGTTGACCCATGTAGCCGTTCCCGCCAGCGGGTTGTAGGTCACCTCAAAGACGTGGCCGACCGTACCCGAAGTGGCGTTGAAGCCGGAGTACGAGATCCAGGCATGGTTCGCGTTTTTGGGATCGACGACGATGCTGCTGACGAACCGGTTCGGCGAGTTGGGTGCAAGGCTGTCGATCCGGTTGAACACGACGCTGCTTGCCGGGTTGGCGTCGGCATTCTTCGAAACGAACACGCGGCCATGGCCGGTCGCCGCCCAAAGCGTCGAGGAATCGTTCGTCGCGCGCGCCAGGGCGACCACGTCCCCGCCGGCCTTGTCGGTGCCGAATGCCGTGCTCGTCAGGTCGGCGCCAATCGGTTGCCAATCGCCGCAGGTCGTGGCGAAGCTGCCCGTCCACTCATTGCAGATCGCGTTGAACTGCGTCATGCTCATCGACCCCTGGCCATCGGTCTGCGTCCGCCAGACGTGCAAACCTCCCGTAAAGAGCGTCTTGCTGACCGTCGGGTCGGAAATCCACGGCGTATAGAACTCGGACGGTTCGGCAAAGAGCGGATCACCGATCCAAATCCAGTCGGCCAGCGCACCATCGTTGAAGTTGACGTCACCGCCTTGACCGGCAAAAGTGTGCGTCCGGAAGTGCGGATTGCCGATGTCGAAGCCCGACTGGCCGCCGTCTCCGATCATCGTGTTGTCCCAGGTCGCCGTGCCGCCGTAGTTCTCCCAGGTGCCGTTGTCCTGGGTCCCGCCCTGCAGCTCGCTGCTGTTGAACGGGCTGACCGAGAGGCTCTGGAATTGCAGGCTCGTGATGCCCTGATTGATACCGGCGAGGCCGGAAGGAACCTGAGACAGCATCTGCTGGCAGCGATTGAGCGTTACCGAACTGAAACCACGGTTGGCGCACCAGTTCGAAACGTTCGTGAAGCTCCCGCTGGAGCGCATCGTCCCGCCGTCGTTTCCTTCCCAGAACTGGAATGGATTGTTGGGGTTCGTGACGATGACGTGTTGATCCGGATGCAACGCGTTCGGATGCACAGGATCGGTGCCATCGGCGGTCATGTCTGTCCACGAATGGCCGGCGTTTGTGGAGAGAACGACTCCGCGATGGTTCGCGATGTTCTCGCCATATCCGTATGAGCCACCGACGTAGACGATGTCGGGATAGCCCTTGGGGGTGTAGACGAAGTTGTCGTACCAGCACTGGGCCCCGCAGAAGTTGAATGTGCCCCAGCGAGGATCACCAATATTCGCGGAGGTGAGATCTGTCCAGTTGGCCGCCCCCGACTCCACCTGGTCGCTGCGAAAGACGCGGCTGTACTCAACGCCCGTATTTCCCTCGCTGACATACATACGCGTGTGCCCGCTGTTGAGCGTGGTGACCGCGATCCAGGGCAGAGTCGTTGTCTGCGTCGAATCGAGGGAGGCCTTGATCTGGGTCCAGGTCGCCCCATCGTCATTCGACCGCCAGACGCCACGGGCGTACGACGAGGCATAGACGATGTCCGGATTGGTCGGATCGAGAACAACTTGCCGAACCCCAATCGGCGTGCAATTGGCGAGTGTGTTCGTCGCAACCGCAGCGGGGTTGTCGCAGCCGGTGGTCGTGGACCCACCGGCGTGGATAAACGACCACGTTTGTCCGCCGTCGGTTGTCTTATAGACGCCCCATGGGGCGGCGCCGGGGATCACAATGCGCTCGACGCCCGAGCAGCAGACGGAGGACATGCCGCTGATTGCGCGGACGGTCGACACGTACATGACGTTGGAATTGCGAGGATCGATCGCGATCGAACCTGTGCCGCGACCATTGAGAATCGAACCGCCGAGCGGCCCGCTCCAGGTATTGCCGCCGTCGGTTGTCTTGAAGAGGCCCTGCCCGTGGACGCAACCGCTTCGGCATGCGTTCGCCTCGCCGGTGCCGACCCACAGCGTATTACCAGTCTGGTCGGAGGGATCGAACGTGATCGAGCCGACCGAGTTGATTGGGAAGGAGCCACTCAGATAGGTCCATGCCGGTTGACTCGCGAGGGCATCGTTCGTGCGCCAGATCCCGCCGGTTGCCTCCCCGACCCAAAGTCGGCAGTTGCCTGGCTGGCAGGTTGGAGCCAGCGCCAGGGTCGTGACGCGGCCTGCGGCCACATACGAATTCGGGACATAGAGCGGAAGGGTGCGCAGCGGGGAGAACGGATAGAGGGCCGAGCTCGGTCCGATCGAGGTCCAGCTCGCACCTTGCGAAGGCGATCGCCCTTTGGCTTTCGAGGCTGCCGAGCGGGCGGTCGTCATCTGCGCCAGCGGAATGTCCGTCCCTGGGTAGGCCAGTGCTTGGAGGTACGCCTCGTCAGCCCCACCGGGTCCCCGATTGCCCTCTCCCCCGTTGCTCGGAAGCGCCTGAGCCACCTGGTCGAGGTGAGCCGATAATGCCGCCGGCATTTCATCGCCCGAGCCACTCGCCTGCTGACTTGCGCCCCCGCCGGCAAGCGCAAACGCGCCGATCAGAACCGAAAGCGTGCCGATAACATTAATCCAGGTACGTCTGTTCACTCCCTTCCTCCCGTTGAGCGTGAGTTGCCCTAGCCCCAAACAATGCGCCCGCAATGTTCGTTTTGTCAAACGCTTCAATTTCGTTTACCGATTCATCTTCAGGAACCGCTAGCGGGTGAGTAGAAAGCGGGAGACGAGACTCGAACTCGCGACCACCTACTTGGAAGGCAGGCGCTCTACCAACTGAGCTACTCCCGCGTCGCGCCGTATTCTAGATGCCTTCACCCCGAACCCCCGCGCAAGCGAGGGAGGGAGCTGTTAGGGACGATCCTCGATCCAGGCCTCGCCTTCGGTGTAGATCTCCTTCTTCCAGATCGGCACCGTGCGCTTCAGCTCGTCGATCAGCCACTCGCAGGCGTCGAAGGCCGCGCCCCGATGCGGCGCTGCCACCGCGATCACCACGCTGACTTCACCCACCTGGAGCGTGCCGGTGCGATGGACGACCGCCAGGTTCGTGATCGGCCAGCGGCGTGCAGCCTCATCGGCCAACTGCTCGATCTGCTTTTGCGCCATCGCGCCGTACGCCTCGTAGACGAGCGCTCGCACCTGTTTGCCCCGGGACTGCTCGCGCACAATCCCTTCGAAAACGACGAGCGCGCCATCGCCGTTGCTGCGGACCCGCTCGGCGATCGCCATGGGGTCGAGCGGTTCGTCGAACAACGCCACCAGTCCGCGGCGCTCACCGATTGCGCCTCCACTGACGGGCGGGATCACCGCCAGTTCGTCGCCTTCCTTCAGCGGGTCATCCCACCCCGCATACTCGGAGTTCACCGCGCAGCGAAAGGACCGGGGGAGCGGCCCCAGATCGTATTTCGAGCTCAGCTGGCTCCAGGCATCGGCGGCGGTCGCCCCCATCGGGAGCGCGAGCTCGACGTTGGGCTGGCCAACCAGCTCGCGCGGCTTGGCAAAGAGCACGACCCGAACGTTCATGTCGAAATCATATTCCCCGATGCTTTGGCGAACTTGGGCACGATCAGCTTCTCGACGATCAGGTCACCGGCGAAGGTGAGGCGCGCCATCGTCCGCTCGGTGCCCCCGAACTGCGGCCGGGTCGCGGTCCCCGGGTTGATGAAGCGGGTGCGACCGATCACCTCGTCTCGCCAGCGGTGGGTGTGGCCGTGGATGATGACGTTGAAGCCTGCCGCCCAGCGTGCCGGCCGTTTGGCCAGGTCGTGGACCATCCCCAGGCGCCACCGCCCGATGGTGCCCTCGATCGTCATCGGGTAGCGAGGATCGTCGGGCGCATTCCCATTCACGACCACGAGCCGCCCCAACCCGCGAAGCCCGGTGAGAACGTCCTCGCTGCCCCAGTCCCCCGCGTGCCAGATCTCGTCCACCCCGGCGAATTCCCGGGCGATGTGCTCGAGCAGGGCGGGGACGTCGAAACTGCCCTGCGTATCCGCGATCAGACCGATTTTCACCGAAACAGGTCAGTCGCCGGATTCCGAAGCAGCGAGCGTACGGTTCCCTCGCCGGCCACCCGGGCGCCACGGATCAGCGCCACGGGCACCCGGTCGAGCTTGCCCATCACCAGCTCCGCGGCGGAAGCCAGCTCATCCACGACCCCCAACTCGGTACCCTGCAACTGGTAGCCGTCCGGATCCTGGTCGCCTCGATAGTCGCGGAGCGCCAGGACGCCGGCCGCCCCGATGGCGACGTTGACCTGCCCCTCGCGCCACGGCCGTCCGAAACTGTCCGAGATCACGACCCCAAGCATGACACCACTGATTTCCTCGAGTCCCTTGCGCAGGCGGCCCGCCGAGGCATCGGGGTCTTCCGGAAGTAAGACCAACAGGTCCTGCCCGCCCGTGTTCGAGCGATCGACACCCGCGTTGGCACAAACAAAGCCATGACGGGTCTCGGTGATGAGCACGCGCGGCGCCTCGCGAACGACGCGCACGGTCTCACCGAGGATGACCTCGACGTGCCGCGGGTCGAAGCCGATCCGCTGGCCGATTTCGGTTGCCTGGGCCGAGGGGTGCACGTCACCCAGTGAACGAACGCGGCCTTCCGCCTTTGACACGATCTTCTGCGTGACGACGACCACGTCGCCGGCTTCGAGGGAGAGGCCGAGCCGCGTCAGCCCGTCGACGACCAACCGGTCGAGCGCCGCACCTCGAGAGATTTCGGGAAGGCCTGGAACCGGATAGATCGAGACCGGGCTCAACCGCGGGGCGGCGTGGTAGCAAGAACCCGCTCCGCGACCTCGAGCTCGGTGAGCAGCTCGCGCGTCGCCGTCTGGCGATCGAGCTGCATGAAGGCGACGATGTCATCCGGACGGTCCAGGTCGTAGCGCAACCCCTCGACCTCCTTGACCTCGATGCTGCGATTCGCGCGCCGTGCTTCGTCCAGGTGGAGATTGAAGCTGTCTTCCCCGAAGCGCAGGGTGATGGCATGCGGCGGCACGAGGCGCAGCCCATTGGTGCCCGTGTGTTCGCGGTCGGGCGTCAGCAGGACCTCGATTTCCGGCCGGTAGCGGCCGAGCTCATCGAGCTCTTCAGTGGTCACGGCGGGCACGTCCCCGGGAATCGTCAGTGCCGCCGTATAGCCGCGCTCCCAGGCGGCGGCGAACCCCTGGTGGACCGCGGCGGTCTGCCCCTGGCTGACCCGGTCGGTGAGCGGCTCGAGACCAAAGCGTCGACCCTCCTCCAGCATCGCCGGGTCATCAGAAATCACGAATCGCCCGAAGGCGTGCAGCTTGGAGACCGCGCCAAAGACGTCCCGGGCCATGGTCAGCGCGAGCCGAGAGCGGTCGGTCTCGCTGAGCACCGCGTCGAGGCGGAATTTCGCTCGCAATGGCGACTTGACCGGGATCACGATGGCGAGCTTCACGCGGCCGCCGGCTGCTGCAAGAGATCCAGGGCTGCGGCCGCCACCTGGCTCGCGGAATCGCCGTCATCCAGCGTGGTCGGCCGGACGGCGGTTCGATACCCAAGCCCGGCAATCGAAGGCGCGATGGCGGCATCCGCCGTGTCGATGACGAGTCCGGCGGCGATCTCGCGGTACAGCTCGGCGACCCCGAGCGCATCCGGCCGCACGCCCTGGGCTCGCATCAGCTCGACCGTGGGACCTTTCACGGCTCGCCCGCCGATCAGTGGCGAGACGGCGACCGTCCGGCTCCGTCCGGCCGCCAGCAAGGCACGCATCCCCGGGACTCGCAGGATTGGGCCGATGCTGATGCTCGGATTGCTTGGGGCGATCAGCACCAGCCGCGCCGACGACAGCGCCTCGGCGATGCCCGGCGCCGGCTGCGCCTGATCGAGTCCGGTCCAGTAGATCTCGCGGACCGCAGGACGGAAGTGTTCGCGAACGAAGTATTCCTGGAAGTGCAGGTCGCCCGCGTCGGTCTTGAGCCGCGTCTCGATCGGCGCGTCGCTCATCGGGAGAATCCGGCTCCGCACCCCGAGGCGCTCGGCCAGCTCCGCGGTGACGGCATGAAGGGGCACGCCGTCGGTCAGCCGGCCGGTTCGGTAGAGGTGGGTCGCAAGGTCGCGATCACCCAGCTGGAACCACGACCTCTCGCTCAGCCCGGCCAGCGCTGCCTGGGCAGTGAAGGTATCGCCCCGGATTCCCCAACCACGCTCTTCATCCGCCAGGCCGGCGAGCCAGTAGGTGACGGTATCGAGATCCGGCGCGATGTACAGCCCGTGCCACCACATGTCGTCGCCGGTGTTGCCGATGATGACGATCTCCTCGGGGGGCACGACGCGCACCAGTCCGCGCAGGAAGCGGGCCGCGCCGACGCCGCCGGCGAGGACGACGACGGGCCCGAGGGTCATTCCAGCATCATAGGAAACGATGTCAATTTTCCAGGTCCTCGTATTGGCGTTGCTGCAGGGGGTCACGGAGCTCTTCCCGGTGAGCAGTCTGGGCCATATCGTGATCCTGCCAAAGCTGCTTGGCTGGAACATCAACCAGGCCGATCCCACCTTCCTGGCGTTTGTAGTGCTGCTCCACGTCGGGACCGCCACGGCGCTCGTCATCTACTTCTGGCGGGACTGGCTCGCCATCGTTCGGTCGGTATTTCGCAGCGTGGTCGATGGTCGCATGCACGGGACTCCGGACGAGCGGCTTGGGTGGCGGCTGATCGCCGGCACGGTGCCCGCCGGCATCATCGGCGTCCTGTTCCAGAAGCAGGTCCAGAGCCTATTTGCCAACCCCAGGGCGGCGGCGGCTTTCCTCATCGTCAACGGCATCATCATGTTTGGGGGCGAGCGGATCCGGCGCCGCGCGGTCGCCCTCGAAGGTGAACGCACCCGTCTCGACGGGCTCAGTGTGCGCACCGCGGTAGGGATCGGCTCCGCGCAGATCCTGGCCCTCTTCCCCGGCATTTCGCGCTCCGGCAGCACCATGGTCGCGGGTTTGCTCGCCAACCTCACCCACGAGGCCGCAGCGCGTTTCGCTTTTCTCCTGGCGACCCCGATCATCTTCGGCGCCGGCGTCCTGAAGATTCCCGACCTCTTCACCCCGACGGCCCTGCCGCATTTGCCCGTCTATCTGCTAGGCGGCGTGGCCGCCGGAGTTGCGGCCTTTCTGAGCGTCGCCTACCTCATGAGATACTTCCGGGTGGGACGGCTCGATCCATTTGCGATCTATTGCGCGGGCTTCGGGATCGTTTCGCTGATCCTGCTCAGCCGCTGACATCCAGGAGGACACATGCAAAACAACCCGATCCAAAACAACCCGATGGCGTTCTTTGTCGGCGTTGTCATCTTCTTCATCGGGCTACTGGCGACCGTTTTTTATCTCTTCGTTCGGACTTCGACCGAAAGCCTGATCCTTCCCGGGCCAACCCTGAGACCGAAGCACATCATCCTGGCGCTCGTCATCGCCCTCGCCGGCGTGGTGATCGCGTCCTTCGCCAGGCCGCGTCCGTCCGGGATCTCGGACTCGCCCCACTACAACCGATAGGCAGAAAATAGCGGCGATGGCGCAAATCGGCTATGCCGCCATGCTCGAGCAGTTCCATCCCACGGACCTGATCGCCTTCTGCGAGAAGGCGGAGGCTTCTGGGTTTTCTGGCGTGATGGCGGCCGACCACGTGCAGCCGTGGGTCCCGCAGCAGGGGCAGGCGGCGCACGTGTGGTCGTTCATGACGGCCGCCGCCGAGCACACGCGCGGCGACGTCGGCCCCGGCGTCACCTGCCCGTCGTTTCGGACGCACCCCGCGATCATCGCCCAGGCCGCGGCCACCATGACCGCCATGTACCCCGGCCGTTTCTGGCTCGGACTTGGATCCGGCGAGGCGCTCAACGAGCACCTCGTCGCCGGATACTGGCCTGAAGTCGCAGAACGCATCAGCCGAATGTTCGAATCGATCGAGATCATCCGCAAGCTCTTCACCGGGAAGGACGTCAAGCACGCGGGCGAGTACTACAAGATGGAGACGATGCGGCTGTGGACCATGCCGGAGCAACCGCCGCCGATCTACGTTGCCACCGCCGGACCGGTGACCGCCGAAAAGACCGGAAGATTTTGCGATGGGATCATCACGGTCGGCGCCCCCGAAGAGAAGATTGGCACGGTCTTCGAGCGCTTTGAGAAGGGAGCACGCGAGGCGGGCAAGGATCCGTCCAAGCTGCACAAGATCCTCCAGCTCCACCTCTCCTGGGCGCCGACCGACGAGGAAGCCTTGCGCAACGCGCTGACCGAATGGCCGAATGGCGGGATGAAGTTCCCGAAGGCCGATATCCGGTCGCCCTTTGACTTCGAGCAGATGGCCAAGATCGTCCGGCCGGAAGACTTCAAGGGCCGCATGCTGATCTCTTCCGATCCCGATGCCCATACCCGCGAGATCCAGCGATTCATCGACCTTGGGTTCGATCGCGTCTACCTGCACAATGTCGGACGCAATCAGGTCGAGTGGCTTGAGATCTTCGGCAAGCAGGTCCTCCCCAAACTCCACTAAGGCGCAGCAGGCTCGGCCGTCGGCCCTGGCCGCGGCGATCGATCTCGAGCTCCACCGCCATCGCAATCCGGCTCGAGCGCCGCGTGAGAAGGCATACCTGAAGAGCGACCTCGACTTTCTCGGGGTCGGTCTCCCGGCCATGCGGCAAACGATTCGGGCGCTGAAGCGCGAGCATGCGGCACTCGACCGTCGGAGACTGGTGGCGTTGGTCAGCCTCCTCTGGAAAAGGCGCCAATTCGAGCGGCGCATGATGGCCATCCTGCTCCTGGAAGCCTTCGGGCCCCTTCGGCAGCCGGCCGACATCGCCCTCCTGGAACGGCTGATCCGTCAGTCGAAGACATGGGCCTTTGTCGACGAGCTGGCGATCGTCATCACCGGCCCGCTGATGGAGCGTTCCCCTGAGCTGCTCCCCGTCCTCGATCGCTGGGCGGTGGACGGCGACTTCTGGCTGCGACGCTCCGCGATGCTGGCCCTGCTGCGGCCATTACGCCGCGGCCACGGCGACTTCACGCGGTTCGCGCGCTACGCGGACGGCATGCTCGAGGAACGCGAGTTCTTCATCCGGAAAGCGATCGGCTGGGTCCTGCGCGAGACTGCGAAGAAACGGCCTGGCCTCGTTTACCGGTGGCTTCTCCCTCGCTGCGTGGTCGCCTCCGGCGTGACCGTTCGCGAGGCCGTGAAGTATCTGTCGCCGCGACAGCGGGCGGAAGTCCTCGACGCCTACGAGTCAGCGAGACGGCGCTGATTCCGCGGCCGAGCCTAGCGCTTCGCCGGCAGCGGGAGCTTGCGGCCGCGGACTTCGATGAACGCCGGGAAGAGCGTGTCGAGGTGAGCGTCGCTTCCTGGCTCGGTCTCCTCATCGTCATCGCCGGGTGAAAACTCCCAGATCCCGTCCACCACCATGCCGGCGGCCGCCATCCCGTTGACGATCGTCTCGAACCGGTGGCCGAACTCGATCGTGGGCGCGACCAGCTTCTTTTTTCCCAGGGTCCAGGTCATCCCCCACTCGTCGGTGTAGGGCACAACCTTGTCTTCAAAATAGGTGATCTTCGGGCTCCAGCCGCCATTCTTGTAGCTGCCGTAGAGGCGCAACGTGGTCGGATGCATGGTCGAGAGCAGGTAGGTGCCGCCCGCCGCGAGCACGCGTCCCACCTCACGCAGCACGCGAGTGGCGTCGTCGACGAACACCAGCGAGTGGCAATGCCAGACGACGTCGAACGACTCGTCCTTGAAGACCGACAGATCCTTCATGTTTCCGCGGACCAGGCGGACCTTGACGCGCTCTCGCGCGGCGAGGTCGCGGACGGTCTTCAGCTGCGTCGGCGAAATGTCGAAGACCGTCGTCTGCGCGCCCAGCTTGGCGAAAATCACGGGATCCCAACCGCCCCCTGCCGCGAGGCCGAGGACACGTGCGCCATCGAGCTTCACGCCCTTCAGGCGAGAGCGCGGATCCATGAAGCGGCGCATGCCGGCCTTCGTCTTCGGCGGCCGGCCGAAGGGACGCGTGTAGTTCATCCCGGCCTTGGCCAGCCGTTCCCACATTTGCCGGTTGTGGTCGGCGATCTTGTCCTTCATCGCTCCGGCATCGTACCGAATTGTTCGTTCGGCGCAATGTCGTAACGAGTTGGCGCGGCACTTGCGTCCGGAGCTCGGGTCGTCCATAATTTGAGCATGCGCTCAAAGCTAACGCTCAAACCGACTCGAACGCGCGGCACGTCATCCAAGCGGCGCCAGCCGATACGGCCGCGGCTACGGGCGGCGCAGCCCAGCGGGCCAACGGGATCGGCGACGCGCGATCGGATCGTTGAGGCGGCGCTCATCACCCTGCGAACCCGCGGCTTTCCCGGCACCACGGCGCGCGCGATCGCCCGTACCGGAAAGCTCAACCAGGCGCTGATCTTCTACCACTTCGGTAGCCTCGATCGGCTCCTGCTCGCCGCGCTCGACCTCACCAGCGCCCAACGCTTGGCTCGCTACCAGTCGGAGCTTGCCGACGTCACCGCCGTCACGGACGCGATCGAAGTCATGTCGCGCCTCTATGCGGAGGACGTCGAGGTCGGCCACGTCGCGGCGGTGCAGGAGATGGTGGCCGGCGGCTCGTCCGTTCCCGGGCTGCGGTCCGACGTCGTCGCCCGGATGGAGCTGTGGGTCCGATTTGCCGAAGGCGTGATCGCACGGTTACTCAAGAACACGTTCCTCGAGTCCGTGCTGCCCACCGGCGACTTCGCGTACGCCGCCGTGGCTCTCTACTTCGGGATCGAGACGCTCACTCACCTCGATGGCGATCGCCGTCGCGCTGAAGCCCTCTTCGACACCGCAAAGCAGCTGGCTCCAATCGCCGACGCCATGCTGGCCTCGGCAACCTGGACCGGAGGAAAACCATGAATCCACCCATCGACGTCGTGACCGGCGCGTTCAGCTACAGCGGCCGCTTCGTCGCCGCCGAGCTGCTCGAGCGGGGCCGAGGCGTGCGCACGCTCACCAACCATCCAAAGCCCGGCGACCCCCTCGCGGCCCGGATCCCCGCCCAGCCGCTGGACTTCGAGGACACCGACGCCCTGGTGGCGGCGCTCAGCGGCGCCGACACGCTCTACAACACCTACTGGGTCCGCGCGCCCAGGGTGGGCGTCCCGCACACGATCGCCGTCGACAATACGAAACGCTTGATCGACGCGGCCCGCCGCGCCGGTATCCGCCGCATCGTTCACACCAGCATCGCGAATCCGACGGCATCGCCTCTCTCCTACTACCGCGGCAAGGCGGAGCTCGAAGACGCGGTTCGAGCGTCGGGCCTGTCCTACGCGATCGTCCGCCCCACCCTGCTTTTTGGCGAGGGTGACGTGCTGATCAACAACATCGCCTGGCTGCTCCGGCACCTGCCGCTATTCGGGATCCCGGGCGACGGCCGGTACCGGCTGCAGCCGATGCACGTCCGCGACCACGCCGCGCTGCTTGTCGAGGCTGGACTTCAGTCGAGCGATCAGATCCTCGATTCCGCCGGTCCCGACATCTTCACCTTCGACGAGCTGGTCCATCTTCTCCGACAGGCCATGGGTCTCCGCACCGTGGTCGTCCACATGCCGCCAGCCCTCGCCATGGTCGGCGCCAACCTCGCTGGACGGCTCACGGGCGACATGCTACTGACCCGTGACGAGCTCGATGACCTGATGCACGACATCCTGGTTTCGCACGAACCGCCGTGCGGGCGGACACGTCTGCGCGACTGGCTTGGCACCAACGCCGACACCGTCGGGCGCGTCTACGCATCCGAAATCGAGCGCCACTACCGGATGGCGCGAACCACTGGACGGCACGTGGAGGCGCCGAAAATGAATCACGCCAGAGGCACGTCGTGATCGCCGTCGTCGGCGCCACAGGATTCGTGGGGCGGCATGTGGTGGCTCGCCTCGTGGCGAGCCAGACGCCGGTACGAGCAGTATCCAGAACGCCAGGTCCCGGCAAGGCAGGAATATCGGCCGTGGCCGCTGACCTGTTGCACCCCTCATCGCTCGCGGTCGCGCTGATGGGCGTGGAAACCATCGTCCACTGCGCCGCGATCACGGCCGACAAGAAGGAGGCCTACCGCGGCCAGTACCACGACGTCAACGCCAAGGGGACGCGCAACCTCGTCGACGCCGCACGCGAGGCCGGCGTGCGGCGCATCGTCCTCCTGAACGGGCTCGGAACGCGACCGGGGAGCGAAGGGAGTTACATGCGAACGCGCTGGGAGATGGCCGAGGCGGTTCGCGAAAGCGGCCTCTTATGGACCGCTTTGCAGCCCTCCATCCTGTTTGGTGACAGCGCACCCTTCCCGGCAGCCATCGCCCGGCTTGCCCGCCAGTTTCCCGTTGTGCCGGTCCTCGGCGGCGGGCGCAAGCTACAGCCCTTGTGGATCGAGGACCTGGTGACCTGCCTGATTCAGTCGGTGAACGACCCACGCAAGGACAGCCAGACCATCGACCTGGGCGGTCCTGAGCAGATGACTTTCGCCGAGATCGACGACCTCATCCTGGCAACCATCAAGGTGCGGCGCCTCAAGCTTCCCCTTCCAGTGCCGATGGCCCGCGTCGTGGCTGGAGTCATGAGCGTGCTGCCCAATCCACCGCTGGTACCGGCCACTCTCGAGCTCTTCGACTTCGACAACACGACCGACCTCGACGCGGTTTCCCGGAATTTCGGGTTCGAGCCGCGCAGCATCCGCACGCATTTCAAAGAACACGGCCTCGACGGGTGAGGGCTGGCCTGATCGTGGCCATCTTGGTCGCGGCGGTAGACGTCCTCTATGTCTGGTTCGTCGGATTCGGGCAAGGCGCGACGAGCGACATGCCGTGGGTTGTGCCGTTCGTGGCGTCGTACCTGGGGCTGCTGGCTCTCTGCGCCCTGCTGTCCGCCACGGGGTCCCCGAGCTCCTGGCGCATTGCGCTCCTGGGGGCATCCGCCGGCGGTCTCGTAGCCCTCGGCTTCTTGGCGTTGTTTTCGATCGGCCTGCTTCTGTTTGTCATGGGCCTGGTGTCGACCGCCGCCCTGGTGATGGCGATCAGAAGCGCGACCAACCGCGGCCTCGCAACGGGAGCCTCAATCGCTGGCGCGCTGACCGCCGTCCTGATCATGGTGGCCGGATTCGCAATCAGCGATCGGGTCATCGCCTGTCGCCCGGGGGTGGACTCCGGTGGCGGGACCGGCTTCCTGACCAGCTCTTACTCGTACACCTGTCAAAACGGACGGGCGATGGTGACGTGGAAGTAGTCAGCGGCTGGCTTTTCGTTTCCGATCGACGTAGTCGAGCAGTACGTAGTCGCCCAGCCGGTCGGCGCTGGCGAAGAACGCCCGGCCGCCGTTCATCCGCGTCATCTGCTTGACGAATGACACCAGGTGATAGTCGTTGTCGAGCATGAAGGTGTTGATCACGATGTGCTCGCGGGTGCAGCGTTGCACCTCGAGCAGCGTCTTCTGGAAGGTTTCCGGTAGCGGCGGATAGAAGAAGACCGCCTGCTGGCCCTCCATGTGGGCGGTCGGCTCTCCGTCGGTCACGATGATGACCTGCTTGTTGCCCGTCTTGTGCCGGTTCAGAAACTGCCGGGCGAGCATCAGGCCGTGCTGGATGTTGGTGCCATAGATCGACTCGTTGTAGGTCAGCTCGGCGAGCTGGTGCGACTTGACGGGGCGGGCGTAGTCGCTGAACGCGATCACCTGCAGGAAATCGCGAGGGAACTGGCTGCGGATCAGCGCGTCGAGCGCCAGCGCCACCTTCTTGGCGGCGTAGAAATAGCCGCGCAACGGCATCGACCGGCTCATGTCGATCATCAACACCGTCGCCGATTGCGCGCTGAACTCCGAGCGGTAGACCTCGAAGTCGTCCGTCTTGAGGCGGATCGGGGTCTGCGAGCCGTCGCGGCGGAGGGCGTTCATCAGCGTCTGCTCGACGTTCAGGTTGAAGGCGTCGCCGAACTCGTAGACCTTGGTCTCATCGGAGCGCTCCGAGCCGAGGCCGCGGACGCTGATCGGGTGATCGCCGAAGCGGTCGCGCTTCAAGCGGGTGTACAGGTCGCGCAACGCCTTCTGGCCGATGCGGCGCATGCCGCGCGGCGTCAGCTCCATGCCACGCTTGCCGCGCTGCACGTAGCCCTTCTTCTCCAGCTGCGCCGCGAGCTCGCTCATCTGGTCGGCCGCCTGACGCGCATCGGGCCCGAGGAGCTGCTGCAGTTGCTGTGACTGTTCCGGCGTCAGCTGACGGCCCTGGTACCCCTCGCGCAGCACCGATTCCAGGTCCTCGATGCCCTGCAACCGCTCCATCAGCGACAGCGCCTCCTGCAGCGGCAGCGACTCGGAGCCGTAGAACGCGTAGCGGCTGCCCAGCCCAGGCCGGGGTGACAGCAGCTCGAGTTGCGCCGCCAGCTCCGCCATCAGGTCCTGTAGCTCGGGGTCGTTCAGGGTCGAGGCGAGCAGGTCCTGCATCTGCTGCCGCATCTCGGGCGACAGCGACTGCATCAACGACTCCATCTGCGCCATCTGGCGCTCCATGTGCTGGATCAGCTCGTCGAGCGTCTTGGGCGGGTTGGGACCGAAGAAATGGCCGAAGCGCTGCATGAACTGCTCGAACTTCGGCGCCTTGCCTTCGAGCCGGTCGCGCAGCATCTGGTTGAGCGCCTTCATCATCTCTTTGATCTCGCCGAGCTGTTCCGGCTGCAGCTGCTGCATGGTCCGGGTCATGTTCTTGAAGTAGGTTTGCGAAACCTGCTGCTTCAGCTCCTCCATCAACTTCTGGAACGCCTGGGCCGCGCCTTCGTCCATGAACTCGTAGTCGTTCAGCTCGCGGATTGCGCCGCCGACGTCCTCCGGCAGGCGGTCGAGCTGCTCCTGCTTTTTCTTGGCGATTTTCTGCAGCACGCGCTTCGCGCTCTCCGGCGCCTGCTCGAGGCGCTCGTTGATGCCCTGCCGCTCGCGACGGACGATATCGCTGAGCCGCTCGCGAATGTTGCTGAAGACGTCGTTCAGGTTGTATCGCTTCAACTGCTGCAGCCGCTTCTGCCGCAGCCGTTCCAGCATCTCCTCGAAGCCCGGTAGTTTGCGGCCCTGCTTGTCACGCCAGCCGCGGCTCATCAGCCGGTGCAGCGCGTAGTCGAAGTCGCCCCCCTGGAACAGATCCTCGGCTAGGCGATCGAACAGGTCCTCGGCATCGCGGCCGAACGGTTCCTGCGAACCGTCCCAACGTTCATAGCGCGTCGAGCGTGCGACCACTCAGCCGGCGTAGACGGCCGCGCCGTCGAGTTCGGTCTTGTTGATCCGCTTGCTCAGGTGCAGCCCCTCGAGTACGAACTCCACCCCCGAGGCCGCCAGCGCCGGCCGCTTGTCCAGCCCAAGGCTCTTCAGCGCCTTCTCCATACCGGGCAGTTCGCGCAGCATCGCGGCGTAGCGCTCCGCCGCCTGTAACTCGGATACCTCGAAGGTCAGACCGGCATCGAAGCGCTGCACCAGCTCGGTGAACTGGGTCGCCTCGAAGTGACGCCGGAAGACGTTGAGCACCGCCGTCTTGATGATCTTTTCCAGCACCGTCTGGTCGTCGCCCTCTTCCCAGGTCTCCATCTCGAGCTTCCCGGCGCTCGACGGAATGATCGACGGGAGGTCGGAGATCCGCGGCACGGCCTCGGTCTCCCCTGTCCGGAGCGCGCGCCGCGAGGCGTTCGACGCCAGGTTCTCGTAGTTGGTGATCGAGATTCGTACGCTGACGCCTGAGCGCTGGTTGATTTTCGGGCTTCGCCGCGCCAGCTGGGTGACCTCGGCGACGATCTCTTTCATGAAGTCGGGCATGGTGACGGTCAGCTCGCGGTCCTGGAAATCGGTGCGCTCCTGCTCCACGATCCGGATTTCGTCGTCGACGTTGCGGGGATAGTGGGTGCGGATCTGGGCGCCGAAGCGGTCCTTCAGCGGCGTGATGATGCGACCACGGTTGGTGTAGTCCTCCGGGTTGGCGCTGGCCACCACGTAGACGTCGATCGGAAGCCGCAGCTTGAACCCGCGGATCTGCACGTCGCGCTCCTCGATCAGGTTCAGCAACCCGACCTGGATCCGCTCGGCCAGGTCCGGCAGCTCGTTGATGGCGAAGATGCCACGGTTGGTGCGCGGCACGAGGCCGTAATGGATGGTCAGCTCGTCGGCGAGATACTTGCCCTCGGCGACCCGGATCGGGTCGACCTCACCGATCAGGTCGGCGATCGACGTATCGGGGGTGGCCAGCTTTTCGCTGTACCGCTCGTCGGGGCTGATCCAGCGGACCGTGACCTGGTCGCCCTGCGCCGCCACCCGGTCGCGACAGGCTCGACAGATGGGGGCGTATGGACTGTCGTTGATCTCGCACCCCTCGATGACCGGCACCTGCTCGTCGAGCAGCTGGACCAGCGACCGGATCAGCCGGCTCTTGGCCTGGCCGCGCTCGCCGAGGAAGACGATGTCCTGGCCGGAGAGGATGGCGTTCTCGACCTGCGGGATGACCGATCCCTCGTAGCCGATGATGCCGGGAAACAGCTCCTCGCTGGCCTTGATCTTGCGCACGAGGTTTTTGCGCATCTCTTCCTTGACGGGAAGCACGCGGTACTCGCTCTGTCGCAGCTGGGCAATGGTGGTGGGATGAGCCAAAGGACAACCTCTATGGAATGGGTGATGACGCCTGCCCAGATTCTACGAGCCGCGCTTTCTCACACCCGTCTTTCAGTTCGGCTTTTGCGTCCCGAGCTGGAACTCGATCGCCGGCGAATACGCCGGCACGCGCGCGGCGAGCGCCCGCAACAGGCCAAAGCATCCTGCCAGCATCATGTCGCCGTGCGGCACGGCCAGGTACGGATGCAGCCGCGAGTCATCGAGCAGCGCGCGACGGGGCCCGATCACGGTCAGGAGCTCCGGCGGGGCCGAGACGCGGCCAACCTGCAGGGCGCCGTGTCCCATGTCATCGAACACCGCCTGGTTGGACAGCGTCCCCACCGCCAGTGCCTCGAGATAGTTCTCCAGCCTGGTCTTCGTCAGCTCGCCGGTGTGATGCTCCAGAAGCCCTCGGATCTCTCCGCCCTCGAGCAGCGCCGCGATGGTGTGGAAATTGCCGAGGTTGGCAATCATGACGCGATCCGCCGACCGTACGCGCGGGTCCTCCAGGGCTCCGAGAATCGCGGCGGGCCCCGTATCCATGACAAACAGTGGCTCCGACCCATTCCAGCTAGTGGCCACTGCGCGCATCCGGGTCATGCGCTCGGGGATCTCGGCGGCGAGGAAACCAAAACCGGCAAGCCCGATGCCGCGCTCCACCTGCTCCCGCAGGTAATCGAAACGAAAGCGCCGGTCGCTTACACCCGGCGGGGCGGCACCGTGGTCGAAGACGGCAACCGCGACGGCATCGAACGCGGTGCCGACGCCGAACGCCCGCAGCGCCGTCATCAGCTCGGCGGCGTAGAGATCACGCAGTTCCACCCGGCGCGCGGCGCCGGCGCCATCGGGCGTGTCGATGATCCGAATGCCCATCGCCGCCACCCGGTCCAGGTCGTCGTCGAACGTCCGGGCCGCGTCCGGTGTCGCGTAGACCTCCAGCCCGGCTTTCAGATGCGCCTCCATCGCCCAATGGCCGGGACCGCCGCCCATCGTCACGCCGGTCAAGACCAGGTCCACCCGGTCGGCGGTGGCCTGCTTGATCCGCTCCGCGACCAGCGCCGTCGGCGACGGCATGATCAGCTGCACCGCGTTCTCGATCAGGGTGCCCGCCTCGAAGATGAGGACGTCCTGCGTGCCGGTGCCGACGTCGATGGCGAGGATGCGCGGCCGGCTTATGCGGGCCGCCTCTTGTCGAAAGCAAGCTCGGATGTCACTTTTCCGTTCATTCGATAGCCCATGCCCACGCCCGCCAACCTGGTTTGCCCAAAATGCCACGGTCCGTTAACAGGCGAGCCCGAGGGCGAGCTCCATTGCCGGCGGGATGGGATCCGGTATCCGGTCGTCGATGGCATTCCGTCGTTCATGATGCCCGCCGCCGAGCCGATGGCGCTGGCCGGCTGCGCCCTGAGCCTGATCCTTCCCGCCCTGAATGAGGCCCAGAACCTCGACCGGGTCCTCCCCGAGCTCAAGCAGGCGCTTACCGCCCTGGGACCCACCCACGAGATCATCGTGGTCGATGGTGGGTCGACCGATGGAACCCAGGAGGTGGTGCGAAAGCACGAGGTGCGCATGGTGAGCCAGAAGCTCCCCGGGTTTGGCGGCGCCTACCGCGCCGGCTTCGAACAGGCGCGCGGCGAGTATCTCCTGACCCTCGACGCCGACGGCTCACACGATCCGGCGTTCCTCGGCGACCTGTGGAAGGCCCGCGGCGAAGGCGACGTCGTGATCGCCTCGCGCTACATCACGGGCGGCGCCGCCGAGATGCCCGGATGGCGTCGACTGTTGAGCCGCATCCTGAATGTCACCTTCGGCCGAGGCCTCTCACTCCCGGTGCACGACCTTTCCAGCGGCTTTCGCCTCTACCACCGGACCGTGTTGCGCGACCTCAAGTTGAAAGCCACCGACTTCGATGTGCTCGAGGAAATCTTGATCCGGGCGCTGGCGGCCGGCTATCGCGTCCACGAGGTTCCCTTCCGTTACCGGGCGCGGGTCGCGGGGCACAGCCACGCCCGCCTCGTCAAGTTCGCGCTCTCCTACATGCGCACATTCCTCGCGATGTGGCGGCTGCGCAATTCGATCGCCTCCGCCGACTACGATGCGCGCGGCTACGACAGCGTCATCCCGCTACAGCGCTACTGGCAGCGGGGACGCTACCGGGCGATCACCCAGCTCGCCGCTGGCTTCACCCGCGTGCTCGACGTCGGCTGCGGGTCGAGCCGGATTCTCGGCGCCATCCCCGGCATGATCGGGCTCGATATCCAGCTCCACAAGTTGCGCTACTCACGGCGCTATGGCAACCAGCTCGTCCAGGGCTCGATCTTCGAGCTGCCCTTTGCCGATGCCAGCTTCGATTGCGTCATCTGCTCCGAGGTCGTCGAACACATCCCCGCGCAGGAGAAGCCATTCGATGAGTTGACGCGCGTGCTCAAGACCGGCGGGCGCCTGATCCTCGGCACCCCGGACTATGACCGCTGGCGCTGGCGCGCCTTGGAGTGGGTCTACGCGCGCGTCTCCCCCGGTGGCTACGCCGACGAGCACATCACGCACTACAGCCGCGCCAACCTGGGCCCTTACCTGCAGGGCAAGGGCTTCGAAATCGAGAGCGTGACCTATGTCGGCGGGTCCGAGATGATTTTCAGCCTGAAGAAACTCGCGCCGATGGCCTCGCCGGTGTCGGCCCGCCCGGTGCGCACCGCGCTTCGCGACGCGCAGGCAGAGCGCGCCGCCTAACCAGGGGTCGGTCCGGGAGGCGTGTGCTGCTCGAAGCGGCGGAGGATCTCCTCCGGTGTCTCGGTCATCTGGTCGACGAAATAGCCGCCGTCGAAGTCGAGGCCTTTCGCTCGTAGGAACCCGGCGCCGGGGTGGCGCTTCATCACCGCCACGCCAGGTTTGAGCCGGTAGGCGAGCACCGTCCGGCCGCTGGCCTTGACCAGCGACACGGCGGCGATCTCGTCCCACGGTAGAAGCGGGCTCTTGTCGGAGCGGCGAAAAATCACGCCTTCGTTCGTAAACTCGAAGCGCGGTCGGACCGGGCCCCGCATGGCAAAGAAGCCGACCAGCGGCGCGGCAATCGCGGCCCACCCAATGCTGCGGCCGGAGAACAGCAACACCAGGCCGCCGAGCTCGGTGACGCCGGCCAGGGGAAGGAAGAGCGCCCATGGAAACCGCGCGTTGACGGTCGTCACGCGACGACGCGGACCCCACCGGGTACGATCTCGGCCCGGAGCACGTTGCCGCGATGGACCTCGCCGTCGACCTCGTACCACTGAAGGTCGGGCGCCTTGATCTCGACCGAGCGCGCCTTGCGCTGCATCATGCTGCTCCCATCGGCGCGCTGGCGCACGATCCGCCAGAGAATGCCGGCGCGCTCGCCCGCGGTGCGCGGACGGTAGACGACGATGTCGAGCCAGCCGTCATCGATGGCGATGTTGGGTCCAAAGCGGAAGGGTGCGGCGCCCAGCATCCCGGCGTTCACGACCAGCACGACGACCGCCGTCATCTCGATCGCTTCCCCGTCAGCCCGGATGGTGCACTCGAAGAGCGGGGCCTGCGGGAGCCACCAGGCCCCCGCGACCAGGTACGCCGCACGACCGAGCCAGTACTTGAGCGCGCGCGGCGTGTAGCGCATCACGGTGGCGTCGAAGCCGATGCCCGAGGCCAGCGCCGAGTAGCCGTCATTGACACGCACCAGGTCGACCGGCCGAGTCGCCGGAAAGCGCTCCAGGGCCCGACGGGTTGCTTTCCTCCAGGCCGTCGGCAGGCCCAACTCACGGGCGACGATGTTCGCCGTTCCGCGCGGGACGATCCCCATCGGCACGTTTTGCTGATGGGCGGCGGCCATCACCTCGGCGACCGTGCCATCGCCGCCAGCCGCCAGCACCAGCTGAAAGTCGCGCCGGCTGAGCGCCGCGCCGATCGCCTCGACGTTGAGCCCGGCGCTCGTCTCCAGCACCATGGCCTCCCACCCCAACTGCTCCGCGAGCTCGATGAGCCGGCCGCCAAAATCGCTGCCGGTTCCCAGCAGCGCCGGGTTGACGACGAAGAGGGCTCGGCGCCGTTCGGCGCCGCTCACGGCATCAGCCGGCAGCTCGGCGGGTCATGCGGTCGTGGGCATCGTCGAGGTGCGGGTGGCCATCGGGTTGGACGCAGAAGACGTCCCCTGGCCGGCAGACCAGGCTCTCGAACTGGATGGTGGTGTGCTCGATTTCGAACTCGTGCGCCAGCACCTCGCGGACCTCGGCCAGGATGTCTTGGGCCTGCGCCACCCGCTGATCGTCGATGAGGAGGTGGGCGCTCATCGCGCGCGTCTGCGCGCCGAGCGACCAGATGTGCAGATCGTGCAGGTCGTTCACGCCCGGCACCCGCTTCACGGCGGCGACGACGACCTCGGTCCGCAGGTCGGTCGGTGTCGACTCCAGCAGGATGTTGATGGCCGCGCCGACGACGCGCCAGGCGCTCCAGGCAATCAGGGCTGCGATCGCGAGGCTGAGCAGCGGATCGATGGTCAGCCATCCGGTGAACGCGATCAGCAATCCGGCCACGATGATGCCGCCCGACGCCCAGGCGTCACCCCGGACGTGCATCAGGGCGCTGCGCACGGTCAGGTCGGCCTGCATCGGTTGCAGCGAGCGGGCGATCACCAGCGAGATGACCAGCCCCACCACGGCGGCGGCCGCCATGATCCCGGCGTGCACGACGCCCGGATGCTGCAGGCGCCGGATGGCTTCCACCACGATGCCGACCACCACCGCCGCGAGCAGCAGCGCGTTGACGAGCGCCACGAGGATCCCCACCCGCTGGTAGCCGAAGGTGCGCCGCGCACTGGCGGGACGTTGCACCTGCGCCAGCGCGAAGGTGGAGAGCCCGAGCACGACGAGGTCGGTCACGATGTGGCCGGCGTCGCTGAGCAGGGCTAGGCTGTGCGCCCAGAGTCCACCCACCACCTCGACGACCAACACGATCGCGGTCAGTAGGAGGGCCAGTCGCACTCGAGCGGTCGCATCGCCGCTCACATTGGCGAGCCGCATGGGGCTTATCTTATTGCGCCTCTCAAACTCCATTGGAAACAACTCCCGGCGAGCATCGGGCATGCTCGTGAAGGCCGCCTTGGCTCGATCGTCATCAAATCCGTTACCCAGCCGAGCGGGTTTTCACCCGGCGTCGAGGCGCTTCAGGACATCGCGGCGGCGAGCGGAAGGTAGAGCTGGCGATACCTGAGAAACGGCTCCAAGTACGCCTCGCTCGATGGGCCGGGGGTCGCAACCAGCGTCGGTGGCGCGGCCAGGGCCGCCACCCGACGAGCGTCTGGCCAGGCGCCGAAGCCCACGCCCGCGAGCAAGGCGGCCCCCAGGGATGAGGCGGACGACGTCGCCGTCGCGAGCAGCGGCTGCTCCAGCACGTCGGCGAGCAGCTGGCGCCAACGCGGATCGAAGGTTCCACCGCCGGCCAGCCGCAGCTCCGTCGCGGGAACGCCGGTCGCCAGTAAGGCCTCCACGCCTTGCCGAATGGCAAAGGCGACCCCCTCCAGCGCGGCGCGGAGCAGGTGGCCGCGCGTGTGCGCGAGTCGCAGCCCAATCCAGGCGCCGCGGGCGTCGGGATCGAAATACGGAGTGCGCTCGCCGGTGAGGTAGGGCAGAAAGAGCAGGCCGGCAGCGCCGGGCGCCACCGCGAAGGCCTCGTCGTAGACCTCCTCCCAGCTGGCGCCGAGCATGGCTCGTACCCATTCCAGTGCGATCCCGGCGTTCTGCATCGCGGCCATTGCGTACCAGCGATCCGGCGCTGCCGCCCGATAGAGGTGGGTCCGACCGGTCGAATCGATGGCGAGGCGATCACGCGGCGCCACCACCTGCGCGCCGCTGCCGACGGTCAGCTGGACCGGTCCGGGATCGATGAGGCCACCGGCGATGGCGGCGGCGGCGGCATCGGCGGCGCCGCCAACCACCGGAAGGTTGGGACGGACCCCGAGGTGCTCCGCCGCGGAACCGGTCAGGATGCCGCAGATCTCGGCCGACTCCCGAATCGGCGCCAGGAAGTCGAGACGGAGGTCGAGCGCCTCGAGCAGGTCCGTGGCCCAGTAGTCGGTCGTCAGGTCGTAGAGCAGCGTGGCGGAAGCGTCGCTGGGCTCGGTCGCGGCCTCGTGGGTCATGCGCAATCGGAGCCAATCCTTTGGCTGAAGCGCCCACTGCGCGTGTCGGTATGCATGCCGCTCGTGTTCCCTGAGCCATAGCAACGTCGGGCCCGCCATTCCGGTGGCCAGGGGATTTGCCAGCTTGCGCCGAAGGTCCGGACTCAGCTCGCTGTAGGTCTCGACTTGCCGGCGCGTCCTCGAGTCGGCCCAGAGGATCGCCGGCCGCAGCGCCTGCCCAAGCTCATCGCTCAGCACGACGCCGTGCATCTGGCCGGAAAGACCGACGGCCGCGATTTCGGAACCGTGGACGCCGGCTGCCTGCGCGACGGCGACGGCCGCGGCCTGCCACCATGACTGCGGGTCGGCCTCCGCCCACCCGGGCTGCGGCGTCAACAATGGATACGCCGCGGAGCCGGTGCCCACGATCGACCCGTCGACGTCGAGGACCAGTGCCTTGAGCGAGCTCGTGCCCAGATCGATCCCGAGGAACACTGGGCGCCATGCTAGACGGTCAGCCCGCGGTGCCGGCGATCAATCGACGCGTCAGGACTTGGTCGGGATCAGGCTGTGTCCGTTCGGCGATTGGGCGGCGATGAAGGGCTTCTTCTCGGTTGGCTGGATGATCTCATCGATCAGTCCGTAGTCCTTGGCCATCTCGGGCGTCATGAAGAAGTCGCGCTCGATGTCGCGTTCGACCTGCTCGATCGACCGACCCGTGTGCTTCGCGTAGATGCCGACGATGATTTCGCGAAGCCGGAGAATCTCGCGGGCATGGATCTCGATGTCGGTCGCCTGCGACGTGCGCATGCCGCCACTCGGCTGGTGCAGCACGATCTGGCAGTGCGGCAGCGACAACCGCTTGCCCTTTGCGCCCCCGACCAGGATCAGCGAGGCGGCGCTCGCCGCCATCCCCGTGCACAGGGTGCTGACCGGGGGATGGACATAGCGCATCGTGTCGTAGATCGCGAGTCCGGCCGAGAGCGATCCGCCCGGGCTGTTGATGTAGATGCTGATTTCCTTGTCGGGATCCTCGCTGTCGAGGAAGAGCAGCTGCGCGATCACCAGGTTCGCGAGGTCATCATCGATCTCGCTGCCAAGAAAAATGATGCGGTCTCGCAACAAGCGCGAGTAGATGTCGTAGGCGCGCTCGCCGCGCGCGGTGGTCTCGACGACGTTGGGCACAAGCGCCATGAAAGATCCTCCTTACCGGTCCAGATTGAATCCGATCCGCCGTTTGGGCGGTGTTGCCTGCGTCGCGGCCAGGTACAAGCTGAAATGCGCAACGCTACGCAAAGCTTGCGGACGAAGATTGGCGGTCGCAATGCGCAGCTGCATCCTGGGGTCGTCGGGCCAGCTACGCTGCTGCGACATCGCCTCCCGGCTCCCCAGCGCACGGGACAGATCGAGATACAGGTCAGCGACCGGTACCTCCAGGGCTTTCGCAATCGCAAGCAGGCGCTCCATCGATACATCCTTGAGTCCCCGCTCGACTTCCGACAGGTACGCCGGCGAGAGCTCGGCCGCCTCGGCCAGCTCGGTCAGCGAGCGCTCGGCTTCCTGGCGTCGCTGGCGGAGTATGGCACCAAGGGCGATTCGAATCGAACTCGCGTCTTCGCTGTGAGCGTAGGTCATATGCCTCGGGCGCATCATAACAAAAAGCCGGCTCCGGCGTTGAAAGGGCGGCGTGATAGATCTTCAGGCGCACGACCGGGGCCCGCTGTGCCGTTGCATCACAATGGCATCCCGCATCGCGCTGCTCGGCGCAGCCAGTGCGATCGTGGTCGTCCTGTCCGGTTGCACCGCCGCATCAGCGACGCGCCCGACGCCGACCCCGAGCCCTAGCGCATCGCCGGCCACGACCGATTTGCCGACGCCGACGGCGACGCCGACGGCGACGCCGAGTCATTCACCGAGCGCGACGCCCACGTCGTCTGGCACCGATCCCGTGTTTGTGCCATCGCTGGCGGCGATCCAGATGGTTGGGCCGCACCTTGGTTGGGCGGTCGGCGAGCATGCCATCTTCGCCACGGCCGACGGCGCGCATTGGACAAAACAGTATGGCTCGACCGAGGAATTCGTCGGCGTTGACTTCATCAGCGCGACCACCGGGTGGGCGGTCGCGACCCGGTCCCTGCTGGGCACTACCGACGGCGGACGTTCGTGGCGTCAGCTGGGTGAGCCTCAGGCACCGATCCGGTCGGTCCATTTCATCAGCGCCATCTCGGGCTTCGGGATTGCCGGCGGCACCGACCCGCAGCAATTCCACGGATGGCTGGTGCCGCACGACGGGGCGACGATCGTTATCACCAACGACGGTGGAGCGACCTGGAGGTCGTTGGGCGGGCCATCGAACCCGCAAACCGTGTGCTTCAGTGGAGCCGGCCAGGGGTGGGTCGGCACGTCCGATGGCGTCTATGCCGTCCAAATGACTGATGTTGGTGCGACATGGAGCCTGGCGCTCACGCGGCCGGACCAGCAGCCCGGTTTGCCGCAGGAGACGTTGATCGAGTGCGCCGCGCCGCGCGCCCTCTGGGTCCTCTTTCTGGGGGGCCAGAGCGCGATGAGTCACAGCCCGTACATCGCCTACGCCACCGTCGACGGGTCGAGCTGGAAGCCCGTCATGAAAGAAGCCATGTCCGAGCAGCAGATCCTGCTTGGCGTGCCGGCTGGACCCGACACCTACCCGCCAAGCTTCAGCGTCGTCGACCCGATGGACGCCGTCTTCATCGGCGACGGGCCGGCGACCGATGTGGCCCAATGCGTCATCGCCAGTAATGGCGGTGCCACCCTCCGACGCACCGGCCGCATCGACAATGCACCCGAAACGTTCGCCGCGGCCTTCGTCAGTGTGACCGCAGGGTGGGTCTTGACGAGGAACGCCGGCGGGGATTACGTGATCGCGGCGACCGCCGACGGTGGCTATCACTGGTCACAGCAGCTCGCCGTTCCGCCGACCTCTGCCGGCTAACGGCGCGGGCAACGTAAAATCCAGCACGCGGGGCGTAGCGTAGCCTGGCTAACGCGCATGCTTTGGGAGCATGAGATCCCGGGTTCGAATCCCGGCGCCCCGACATTACTGAAGTAGGCTTGCGACATGCTCCCGGTCCTCGTCGCCATCGCCGCCATCAGCCTGGTGGCCTTCGTCGCCTTCCGCTGGTTCGAGCGCTATCGCTACAGCGACAACTGGCGCACCAGCGAGTTCCGTGGCGTTGCCTTCGGCTTCTTGATGTGGTTTGGCGGCATCTTCGGTCATCGCGTACCGCCGCCCCCTCAAGCAAAAGTGGAGTTGGCAACCAAAGCCGAGGAGCCTGAGCCCCGCAGATCAGGCGGCGCGACGTTCTCGGATCACGCTGCGGACGATAAAGAGTAGGTTGGCCGGTCGCTCGGCGAGACGCCGCATCAGGTACGGATACCACTCGGTCCCATAGGGCACGTAGATCCGGACGCGGTAGCCCTCGCGCAAGAGCCGGTCCTGCAAGTCGCGGCGAATCCCGTACAACATCTGGAACTCGAACCGATCAGGGTTGATCTCGCGCTCGCGCGCGAAGCGTTTGGTGGCCTCGATCAGCCGGTCGTCGTGAGTCGCAATCGCGGGGTACACGCCGTTCAGCAGGAGCTCTCGCATCTCGGCTTCGTACTTTGCATCGACGTCGGCTTTCTTCGCGAACGCGACCGTGGCCGGCTCATCGTATGCACCCTTGACCAGGCGAACCCGGACCTTGGCCTTGTTGGCGCGTAGCACGTCCTCCGGCGTCCGATAGAGATAGCTCTGGAGCACGACCCCGCAATTGGGGAAGCGTTCGTGCAACCCGAGGACCAGGTCGAGGGTCCGCTGAGTGTAGAGGGCGCCCTCCATGTCGACGCGCACAAAGTTGTTGAGCTGTTTCGCGCGCTGGAGGACTCGAGTCAGCAACTCCTGGCAGAGCTCGGGCGCGATGTCGAGGCCGAGCTGGGTGAGCTTGACGGAGACGTTCGCGTCGAGTTTTTCGGCCGCGATCCGCTCGAACGCCGACAGATAATCGTCCGTGGCGCTCCGGGCTGCTTTTTCTTCGGTGACGTTCTCGCCCAGATGGTCAAGGCTCGCCGACCAGCCGCGACGGTTGACGTCCGTCACCACGCGGACGGCATCATCCAGCCGGTCGCCGGCGACGAAGCGATAGGCGAGCGAACTGGTCAGGCGCTGCCCGGTGACGAATCGCTGCAGCCCGCGCCGCCGTGATAGAAAAAGGAACGACGCCCTCAGCACGTTAGCCTGGTGGCTCCCACAACAGCGCCGCGTCGAAGGCGCCGTGGACCTCGAGCGCGTTCAGTGCTCGCGCGCGGTGGCTGAGCAGGTTCTTCTCCTCCATCGACAGCTCGGCCAGGATGCGGCCGTCCGGCAGCCGGAAGATGGGATCGAAGCCGAAGCCGCCGGTTCCCCGAGGTTCCGCGGCGATCGTGCCAGCGAGGATGCCTTCGCCTTCGAACGTCCGGCCGTCCGGCAGGACAAGTACCGCGCTGCAATGAAAGCTCGCCGGCGGCGACTCGCGAGCAGCCGGCCCGAGCGCCTTCAGCAGCGCCCGCACCAGCGCCGGGCCATCACCCTTGTGTTCCGGCCCGGCAAAGCGCGCCGAATGAACCCCCGGCTTGCCACCGAGACGCGGCACCTCGAGCCCCGAATCGTCGGCAAGCGTCGGCAGTCCGCTCAACCGCCGCCCCGCGTCAGCCTTCTTGCGGGCGTTCTCGAGGTAGGTCGCCCCATCCTCTTCGACATCGAGAATGATGCCGGCCTCGGCCGGCGTCACCAGTTCCATCGACAGGTCGGAGAGGATCGAACGGATTTCGTCGAGCTTGCCCTCGTTCGATGTGGCGAGCAGCAGCCGGTTCAGCGCAGCTTCAGCGCCCTCTTCTGCGCTTCGACCAGCTCGGCCGCACCTTTGATGGCGAGCTTGAGCATCTGGTCCATCTCCGCCTGCGCGAAGGGCTCCTGCTCGGCCGTTCCCTGGATCTCGATGAACCGGCCGTCTTCGGCGACCACGCAGTTCATGTCGGTCTGGGCCGCGAAGTCCTCGAGATAGTTGAGGTCCAGGCGCGGCTGGCCCTGGACGATGCCGACGCTCACCGCCGAGACGAAATGCTTGATGGGCAGCACCCGCAGCAGGTTTCGCTCCATCGCCTTCTGCAGTGCCAGGTGGAGGGCGACGAATCCACCGGTGATCGATGCCGTGCGCGTGCCGCCGTCTGCCTGCAGGACGTCGCAGTCCACCATGATGGTCCGCTCCCCCATCAACGGCATGTCGATCGCCGCGCGCAGCGCCCGCCCGATCAGCCGCTGGATCTCCTGGGTTCGGCCGTCGATCCGACCGGTGCGCGCCTCACGCGCGTTTCGCGTCTGGGTCGCCCGCGGCAGCATCGAATACTCCGCCGTGACCCAGCCTTCGCCGGTGCCCTTCTTGTGCGGCGGCGGCTTGTCGTCCCAGCTCGCAGTGCAAAGCACGCGCGTATCACCCATGTTGATGATGGCCGAGCCCTCGGCATAGAGATTCACGCCAGTCTCGATCTTTACCGGCCGGATCTGGTCCACCTTACGGCCGTCGGGTCGCGTCTGAGCCAAGGTGACTATCTTCGCAGAGCGCGGATGACCAGGATGCTGACCTCGAACAGGATGATCAGTGGAAGCGTGAGCAACGTCGGCGTGAACGGGTCGACGCCAGGGGTCACCATGTTCGCACCGGCGAAGATGCCGATCCAGAACTTGAAGCGGTTGCGCGACAGGAATCGGGCACTAACGATGCCGGCCAGGCCCAGCATCGTCATCGCGAGGGGCAGCTCGAAGGTCACTCCGAAGATCGCGATCAGGATCAGGACGAAATTGATATAGCTGGAGGCGATCGGCAGGTACTGGATGTCGGGTGTCCCAATGCCGATGAGAAACCTGAGCGCGACCGGCATGGCGAAGAAGGCGAACGCGATGCCCAGGGCGAACAGCGCAACCGCCGAGCCGACGAACCCCAGCGCGAAACGGCGCTCGTTTCGATGCAGCCCGGGGGCGACGAACGTCCACACCTGCCACAGGATCACGGGACTCGCCAGGATGAAGCCTGTGAAGATTCCGACCTTGAAGTAGAGGAAGAACTTGTCAATCGGTCCCGTAAAGTAGAGCGGCTTTCCGGCCCCGAGCACGTGCTTCACTGGGCCCAGGACGATTTCGAGGACAAAGCCGGAGAGGATGAAGCCGATCAGGGTCGCCACGCCCCAGGCGATCAATGAAATGATCAGTACGCGACGTAGCTCCTCGAGGTGCTCGATGACGGTCATGCGTCGCTCATCGTCCGGAGCAACGACCGTTGGCTTGGCCATGGCTGGCGCTGGTGGCGCCCGGTACTTAGGAGGCCTTGGTGTCGGTCGGCGACTTCATGTCGGTCGCCGGGCGATCAGCCGCCGAGCTGGTATCCGCGGGGCTTCCGGTAGTGCTCCGCTTGATTTCGTCCTGGAGATCCGAGGAAGCGTTACGGAACTCGCGCATTGCCTTGCCGATCGCAGCGCCGACCTCGGGAAGCTTCCCCGGGCCATAGACGATCAGCACGATCGCGAGGATGATGAGCAGCACGTACCAGTGACCAAAAATTCCCATTCAGGCTCCTCTTGCGGCCCCATTATACGCCCGCTTCGGAATAGTTCCCTTACGGTCGGCTGAGAACCTAACTGACCTCTTCCTGGACCGTTACCGAGGTCATGGTGTCGCCCTGCGCGATCTTGAGGGCGACGTCCAGGCCCGTCTGAACGTAGCCGAAGAGGTTGTAACTCTTGGCCAGCTTCGCGGTGTCGTCGACCGTACAGATGAAGAACTGGCTGCCGTTCGTGTTGGCGCCGGAATTGGCCATCGCCACCGCGCCGGCGGTGTACTGGCTCAATACCGGTTCGTCATTGAACTTGTAGCCGGGTCCGCCGCTGCCGGTTCCCTGGGGGTCGCCGCCCTGGATGACGAAGTCCGCGACCACACGGTGAAACTTCAGACCGTCGTAGAACTGGTTGCGGGTCAAGAACACAAAGTTGTTGACCGTGTTGGGAGCCAGCTTGGGGTCGAGGCACAGGGTGATCGTCCCCTTACTGGTCTTAATGGTGACCAGGAAATGGTGCGCGGTGTTGATCGACATCGGTGGGGGCGCGCTGTAGGTGTGCTTCCCGGCGTTGCCCGCGGTCGCGGTCATGACCGGGCCGAAATTCAACGCGCCACAGGTCGCATTCGCGGCGGTCACGACGGGACTCCCTGTCGGCGTCGCCGCCGTGCCTGGGTTGCCACCCGCATTTCTTCCCACATAAACGACGAAGGCGAGTATAGCGACGGCGACGATCCCGAGGGTCGCGAGCATTTGCGGCACGCTGCGGGGCGACCGCCTCATCCCAACTCGTCCCAGCAGGGGATGTCGGCCGCGGCCTGCTTCGCGTGGTAGGTCAGGATCATCTGCGCGCCGGCGCGCCGGATCCCGAGCAGGATCTCGCGGATGACCCGACGTTCGTCGATCCAGCCGTTGGCCGCGGCCGCCTTGACCATGGCGTATTCGCCGCTGACGTTGTAGGCCGCGACCGGGACCTGCGTCGAGTCCGCGACCGCACGGATGACATCGAGATAAGCGAGGGCCGGTTTGACCATGACGATATCGGCTCCCTCTTCGACATCGAGCCGCGTCTCGCGGACGGCCTCGCGCGCGTTGGCGGGGTCCATCTGGTAGCCACGCCGGTCGCCCACGCGGGGCGCCGAACCGGCCGCTTCCCGGAACGGCCCGTAGAACGCCGATGCGTACTTGGAGGCGTAGGCGAGGATGGCCCGGTCGCTATACCCTTCGCGATCAAGGGTGGTCCGGATCGCCGCGACCTGGCCGTCCATCATGCCGGACGGGGCGATCACATCGGCGCCGGCAGCCGCCTGCGCGATGGCAATCTTCTGATACAGCTCGAGCGTTGGATCATTGGCCACGGTCTCCCCTTTCAGCACGCCGCAGTGCCCGTGGTCGGTGTACTCACAAAGGCAGAGGTCGGCAATCAGCAGCGCGTCCGGTCCAAACGCGTCCCGGAGCCGGCGCAGCGCGCGCTGGGAGATGCCATCGTCGTCCCACGCCTGCGAGCCCTCGGCGTCTTTCTGGGCCGGAATGCCGAAAAGCACAAAGCTCTGCACGCCCACGTTCAGCGCAGCCTCAGCCTCGCGCGTCATCGAGTCGAGCGTGTGCTGATACTGACCGGGCATCGCCTCGATCGCCTGCGGCTCGTCGATCGCCTCGCGGACGAACAGCGGGTAAATCAGGTCCGCCGCCGCCACGCGCGTCTCTCGGGCGAGCCGGCGGAGCGCCGGCCTCGACCGCAACCGGCGGGGGCGTTCGATGGGAAACGTCATGCTGGAATTGGAGTCCGGCTGCGCACGATGGCGTCGACCAGTCCGCGCGTCGTGTACTCCTGGGCGATGATATCAACCCGCAGTCCGAGCTCGCGGGCGGTTTCCGCCGTGATCGGGCCGATGCAGGCAACCAGCATCCGGTCGGGCAGCGAGCCCGGCGTCGCCTCGACGAAATGGCGCACGGTGGAAGAGCTCGTGAAGGTGACCATATCGACGTCCGGCAGGCAGGCGGCCAACCGCGCTCGCACGTTCCGGGGTGGGACGGCCCGGTAGGTCTCCAGCACATCGACCCGGGCGCCGCGGGCGCGCAGCTGGTCCGGCAGGACGTCGCGCGCACCGGCCGCTCGGGCCAGCAGGATACGGGCGCCGGGCACCATCGCTGCCGAGAGGGCGTCCGCCAGCTCCTCCGCGATGAACCGCTGCGGCACGATGGTCGGTGTCATGCCGGCCTCCTGCGCCCTCGCCGCCGTTTCGGGGCCGATGGCCGCGACCTTCAGGGCCGCCGGGAAAGCGACCTGCGCCTCTCGCAGCAGGTCGCGCAACCGGTCCACACCGTTGGCGCTTGTTAGCACCAGCCAGTCATACTGGCCGAGATCCCGGAAGATGGCCGGGTCGACGGCGATCGGCTCGATCGCGATCACCGGGCACCGGACGGCTTGCGCGCCAAGCGCCGACAGGGCATCCGCCAGCGCCGCCGCCTGGCGATCGGCGCGGGTGACCATGATGCGCAGCCCCGCCAGCGAGGCATCACGTGACAGGAGGCGACCGGCCCCCTGCGACTCGAGGCTGGCGGCCACGTCCTCGACCACGTCGGTGTCCTGTCGGCCGCGAGCTTGAGCGCGGATCACGGTCGTGCCGCCAACATCCAGGACAACGGCCTGAAGCGTCAGGTCGTCACCCTCGACGACGGCGTAGGCACCCAATGCCGAGAGGCAACCGCCGCCGAGCCTGCGGAGGAGCGCGCGTTCGGCAGTGATGGCGCGGCTGGTTCTCGGATCGTCGATCGCCGCCGCCATGCCGGCGGCCTCGCTGCCATCGATCGCCTGGACGGCGAGCGCGCCCTGTCCTGGCGCCGGCAGCATGACCTCGAACGGCAGCAGTTCGTGCGCCTCGCCGAGGCGGCCGAGACGCGCCAGTCCGGCGGCGGCGAGCACCAGCGCGTCGGCCGCACCCTCACGGAGGCGGCGCAACCGGGTGTCGACATTGCCTCGGATCTCGACCGGCTTGAGATCGGGCCGGACCGCCAGGATCTGCGCCGCCCGACGCGGGCTACCGGTGCCGACCCGCGCACCCGGTGGCAACTGCGCCAGGGTGCCCGCGGGTCGGGCGACCAGCACATCGCGGGCATCCTCCCTCGGAAGAAATGCCGCCAGGGTCAGCCCGGTCGTCGGCAGCGTCTGAAGGTCTTTGGCTGAATGCACAGCGAGCTCCGCCCGGCCGTCGAGCAGCGCTTGCTCCAGGTCCTTGACGAAGACGCCTTCTCGAGGCGAATCGCTCAGTCGCATCGACGGGTGACGGTCGCCATGAGTCGTCAGCGGCGTCAGCGCGAACTCGTGCTCCGGATAGCGTTTCGTCAACGCATCGGCCACCAATTGTGCCTGGATGATGGCGAGCGTGCTGCCTCGCGTCGCGAGCCGAAATCTCACTCCAGCGAACCTAGCACACGCGCTTTCGGCAAAGTCTTAGCCTTTCGTACCGTGGACAGCCCGGCCGTCGGAGCAAACTGGGAGGCCGAGGCAGAGAACTGGGTCCGCTGGGCCCGCACTCCAGGATTCGATGCCTACTGGTATTACAGCCCATCGTTCTTCGACGAGCTCGTGCCTCCGCCCGGGCGCCAGACCCTCGAGATCGGTTGTGGCGAGGGACGGGTAACGCGCGATTTGACGCAGCGAGGCCACCGCGTTGTAGCGATCGATAGCTCGCCAACGTTGCTTCGATACGCAAAAGAAGCCGACCCCGAAGGCGGCTACCAACTGGCCGATGCCGCCGCCCTGCCATTCGCCGATGCCAGCTTCGACCTCGTTGTCGCCTACAACAGCCTGATGGACATCGCCGACATGCCAGGAGCGATCAAAGAGAGCGCACGCGTCCTCGACAACGGCGGTCGGTTCTGCATCTCGGTCACGCATCCGGTCAACGATGCCGGGTCTTTTGCATCTGAGGAGCCGGACGCCGCGTTCGTTATTCGGGATTCGTATTTCGGCCGGCGGTCATTCAATGGTTGTTTCGAGCGCGATGGCCTCCAGATGACATTCCACGGATGGATGTACGCGCTCGAGGACTATGTCCGTTCGCTGGAAGGCGCGGGTTTCGTCATCGAGCGCCTCCGCGAACCGGCGGCGAGCGACGAGGCCGTTGCGCATCGACTCGCTTACCGTCGCTGGCAGCGGGTGCCGATGTTCCTCCAGCTGCGGGCCGTAAAGCGCTAACTTAGCTGCGACGTCCGACGACGTAGTAGGTGAGCGACTCGAGCGCATCGCGGTAGGCGGACGGGGGGAAGGCGTGAAGCTCCGCGCGAGCCTTGTCGCCGAACGTTTTCGCGTAGGCATACGACTCGTCGATGCCGTTTGAGTCCCGAACGATTCGGACTACCTCGGCATAATCGGCGTCATTCAGGACGGGCTTGGCGAGGACGGCATCGAGCCGGCCATTTTTGGCCTGGCGCGCGAGCATCAGCGGCAGCGTGACGGTGCCCTGCTTGAGGTCGTTGCCGACGGGTTTGCCCACTTCTTCTTCCGTCGCCAGGTAATCCAGCACGTCGTCGGCGATCTGGAATGAAATCCCGAGCAGGCGACCGAAACTCCGGATCGCCTCGACCTGGCGGTCGTCGAGGCCGCCGAGCACCGCGCCGCAGAACGTCGAGGCGGCCAGCAGCACGGCCGTCTTGCGTTCGATCTTCGCGTAGTACTCATCGAGCGATTGGTCGTAGCGGCGTTGGCTGGTGAGCTGCAGCATCTCGCCGAAGCAGATCGTCATCACGGTCTGGGAAAGCACCGCGTCGATTTCCGGGCTGCCGATCTGCGACATCAGGTTCGCGCCCTTGGCAAAGTAGTAGTCGCCGATGATGATCGCCGGATTTGGGCCGAGCGTTTCATGGATCGTCCGCAGTCCGCGGCGGGTTGGCGCGCCATCGATCAGGTCGTCGTGGATCAGCGTCGCGTTGTGAATGAATTCGATCGCCATCGCGGCGCGGTGAATATCGTCGACGCGCCTGGCGGGGCCCAGGCCCGCGGACAAAAAGACGAGGGCCGGGCGAAGTCGTTTGCCGCCCGCATCGAGGATCTGCTCCATCGCCTCGGCAACCGGACCGAGGTCCGCGCGCACGGTCGCGTGCAGCCGCTGCTCGAAATCCTCGAGCTCGGCTCGGATCGGGACGATGAAGTCCGTCCCCGTCATCGTGGCACTCACGCCGCCCCCTCCCGGCCGCCGAGCTCCTCGACGAGCTCGAGCCGGACGGTCGTGATCGGCGGCAGGTCCTGCCCGAACAGGTGGCGCGCGATCTCCGTGAATCGCTCGGGTGATCCGGTGACGTAGATCTGGTGGCGGGCGGTTTCGTGGTCGGCCGACTCGAGGCCGTTCTTGGCCAGCACGCGTTTCACGCGGGCGGCCGTGGTCTCGGCGGAGTCGACCACCGTCATCTTGCCGCCCGTGATTTTCGTGATGAGCGGCTTGAGCAGCGGATAGTGGGTGCAGCCGAGGATCAAGGTATCGGCGTGGTAATCGAGAATGTCCCGAAGCGACTCACGCAGAACGGCCTCGGTCTCGGGCGCGTTGGCCTTGCCGTTTTCCACCAGGTCCACGAGCTGCGGCGCGGCTTTCGGGAGCACACCGATCGTGGGGTTGGCCTCGCGGATCGCGTGCAGGTATTCCTGGCTCTGCAGCGTCCCCTCGGTCGAAATCACGCCCACGCGTTTGTTCTTCGTTGCGGCCACCGCCGCTTCGGCTCCCGGCGTGATGACGCCGATGATCGGGATGTCGAAGACTTCGCGGGCGGTGTTGAGCGCCGCCGCCGTGGCCGTATTGCACGCGATCACGACCATCTTGACGTCGAGCTTTTCGAGGAAGCGAATGATATTGAGGGCGAAATGGCGCACCTGCGCCTGGTAGCGGGGCCCATACGGGAAGTGGCCGAGATCGGCGAAATATATGGTCGACTCTGCCGGCAGCTGACGCTGCAGCTCGCGGAGGACGGTGAGCCCGCCGACGCCTGAGTCGAAGACGCCGATTGGCCGCGGGTCACTCATGAGGCCACCCCATCTTATCAACGGCTCATCTCATTGGACTCCGGCTGAACTCCGATCGCCATCGGGTCGCGAGTTGATCGTCGCATCACGAGCACCGCAAGTGCTGGGCTCACCGTGGGTTGTACCCGCGATGAAGCCGCACGTCCGGCGCGGTCGCGCCGCCAAAGAAAAGCGCATCGAGCGCGCCAAAGCCCGTCGTGCCGCCCCCCGGACGCAGGCCGCGTAGCCTTCCCCCTCGAGAACCCCCCACGACCGCTGGGTGCTTTGCGCGCCGATCTTGTTCAGCCCTTTACCGGCCCTGAATACGCATTGGAACTCAGGGTCCAGAAAGCGTTACAGGCACCTCGAGCTAGCCGCGCAGGCCTGGCCTTTTCCGATGCGGGCCCGGTGACATATTTGGGGCCCAACCAACCCGGGGACCTCCGGTCACTCCCGGCGGTTGTTTGCGCCTAAGGCAAGCCGCAAGATGGGCCGCGCTTGTCCGGCCTGAATCTGGTGTCCGTCAGACTCCCCAACCCGATCGCCTGCGTGCGCGCAATGGCGCTGGTGATCGGGCTGGCGGCTGGCTTCGCCGGCCCGGTCGTCGCTGCCGCCGATAACTCGATCGCGATTCCGGCGATGAGCCAGCAAGACGGCGCGTGGGCGGGGGCACCGCTGGGCAGCTCTGCCACGGAAACCATTGGCTCGGCGGGCTGTGCGATCACGGCCGTGACCATGCTGCTGCGCCATGACGGGAGCGACACCGACCCGGGGACATTCAATGCCTGGCTGACGGCCAATGGCGGTTACGCCTATGACGACCAGTTGATCTGGGCGGCCGTCACCACCTATAGCGCTGGACAGGTCAGCTTCTCCGGCTGGCTTGGCCCTGACCTGGGCGTCATCCGGTCCGAGCTCGACGCCGGCAGGCCGGTCGTCGCCGAAGTCCAGCTGAACGGCAACCAGCACTTCGTGCTCCTGACGGGATACGACGCGGCGGACGGCTTTGAAATCAACGATCCCTGGTTTGCCGACAGCGTGAGGTTCAGCGGCCGCTATGGCGACCCGTCGACGGGCATTCTTTCGATTCGAACGTTCATGCCGGCCGACGTCGCGCCTGGTCTTGGCCGACGGTACGGCTGGCTTGCCAGTGCCGTAGCCGCCTTACGTCTAGCGCAATAACCAGCGCATTCGACGCCAACGGAGTCGTCGTCCGGTATTGCGGATACTTCCGTCGAAGCGCAGCGATCGCGCGTCGCTGTTCGGCCCCTTGCGTGACGAGCCGGGCGCGTCCCTGGAGCAGGACCCACCACAAGCGGCGCCAGTCTTCGAGATATTGATCGACCAGGAGCGCCGCCTTCGGATTGGCCCGAATATTTTTCACTCGGCCCAGCCGACCGGGCGCCACGGACTTGGGCTTGGCATCGATCGCCTGATAAACGCAGTCGCCAACGAGCACGAAGCACACCGGCACGACGGACGGCCTCGTGCCGTCGGATGTCGCCAGATGCCCCACCCGCGCCCGGGTGATGCGCCGCCGCAAACCAGGATCAATCAGCGTGGTGTCAAGATTAGTCGTGGCTCTCTTTTTGCGCGAGGCCGACGTCAAGGCGCTGCTCACGATGGACGCCACGCTAACAGCCCTCGAGTCCGCCTTTCGCGACTGGGCCGCGGGGCGCGCCGCTAACCAACCGCGGCGGCGAGTGCGGGACGGAGCGGTCCTCGCCACCATGTCAGCCGCACTGCCATCGAGCGGTCTGATGGGCTTCAAGGCGTACACCCACGCTGCCGGCTCGGCGCGGTTCTGGCTCACGCTCTTCGACGCCGCCGATGGCCGACCCCGCGCCCTGATCGAGGCCGACTGGCTCGGGCAGATGCGAACCGGCGCGGCGTCAGGCCTCGCGACCAAGTACCTGGCTCGCCCCGATGCAACGACCTTGACGATCATTGGCGCAGGCCACCAAGCGATGACCCAGGCGCTCGCGGTCGTCGCCGTCCGGAAACTTCGCGAAATCCGCGTTTTCAGCCGCAACGCCGATCGCGCCGCGGCCGCCGCCGGCGAGCTCCGCGCCGCGTTGGACGTCCCGGTTCGGCCGATGGCCGGCTTGCGCGATGCCGTTGAGGGCGCCGACATCGTGACGACGATTACCTCGGCGGGGCAACCGGTCTTTCCGGGCGAATGGCTGCAGGCAGGGCAGCACCTGAACGTCTGCGGCTCGAACATTCCGGATCGCCGGGAGGTGGACGGTCGCACGATCGCCCGAGCCGACCTGCTGGTGGCCGATGACGTCGAGGCCGCCCGTCTCGAAGCCGGCGACCTGATCCTGGCCGAACGCGAGGGCCAGATGAGCTGGGGCCGTCTCACATCGCTCCGCGACGTGGTCGTCGGAGCGACCGGTCACCGCCAGCCGTCGGACGTCACCCTCTTCAAGTCCGTCGGACTCGCCATCGAGGACGTGGCCGCCGGCGCCGTGGTCCTGCAGCTGGCGGAAGCTCGCGGAATCGGGGTGCGGCTCCCCGACTGACCGACCGGAATCTGCAATGCGTTGACTTTGTCTGACAGTTGTGTTGTATTATTTTTCGCAAACATGACTGTCAGAATCTGGCTGGGTGAACGGCTCGTCGAGTTGGGCGCGTCGCTCTGCACGGTGGCCGTCCTGATCGCAGGCCTCGCGATCGGCGTCCCCTTCCTTCGCGAACGTATTGCCGAGACGTTCCTCTATAGCTTCTGCTGCGTCAGCGCCGTCCTCTTGCGGGCGGTCCTCGACCTGGCAGCGCGGGGCATCCTGCGAGCCGCCCGCGCGCTCGTGGTGGCGGCGCCCATGCCGCTCCCAGGCCCTCGGCCGGTTCCCAGTATCACAGCCTGATCGTTATAGTGACGATATAACTAAAACGGCACTCCGTGATAAGATGATCACGCCGGACCTCGGCACCAAGGGAGGACACGGATGGGATATTTCAGAGGCGTGGTCCACGGATTGATCATCGGCGGCGCGGTGGCGCTGCTCTATGCACCCAAGCCGGGACGCGAGATGCGCTCGGACCTATCAGATCGGCTGGATCAGGTTCGTGGCCAGATGCAGCCGGTCATCGACCAGGCGCAGGGCGTCGTCGAGTCGGCGCGGCCCCAGGTCGAGCGCGGCATTTCGAAGGCCCAGCAGCAGGCGCAGCGAATCACGCGGCGCGGCGACGACTCGGCGAGCGTCCCGGGCCCCAGCGCCTAGACCCCGCTAAACTTCTTTCGTGGCGCTGAACATAGCGGGCCCCGGCGTGGAAAGGCGCGCGTGATCGAAGAGGGGATCGTCGTCGCGGGGGGCGTGCGAACCTCCATTGGCAAATTCGCGGGATCCTTCAAGGACACCCCGAGCTCGGACCTGGGGGCGAACGCCATCCGCGCCGCGGTCGAGCGCGCGGGCGTCTCGCCGGACGATGTCGACGAGGTCATCCTGGGTTGCGTCGGCCAGGTGGGCGAGGATGCGTTCAATGCCCGGCTCGCCACCCTGAAAGCCGGCCTGCCGGAGAAGACGACGGCGTTCAACGTGAATCGCCTCTGCGGGTCCGGGCTGCAGGCGATCAACTGCGCCGTTCAGGAGTTGCGTACCGGCGAAGCCCAGGTCGTCGTCGCCGGCGGCAACGAGAACATGTCGATCCAGCCCTACCTGCTGCCCCGGTCGGAGGTGGGTTGGCGACTCGGCCAGGCGGAATTAATCGACGGCACGCTGTCGCTGGTGACGGACCCCTTCGGCCGCTACCAGATGGGATGCACGGCTGAAAAAGTCGCGGATCGCTACGGCGTTTCGCGTGAAGCGCAGGACAAATTTGCGGCCGAGAGTCAGCGACGAGCGGCCGCGGCCATTGCCGAGGGCCGCTTCGATGACCAGATCGTGCCGGTCGTCATTCCACAGAAAAAAGGCGATCCAGTGATCGCGAAACTCGATGAGCACCCGCGGCCGAACACGACCGTCGAGTCCCTCGGGCGCCTGAAGCCCGCGTTTCGCGATGGTGGCAGCGTGACCGCCGGCAACTCGTCGGGCATCAACGATGCGGCCGCTGCCGTCCTCGTCATGACCAAGGCCAAGGCCGATGCGCTGGGCGTCACCCCGCAGCTCGAGTGGGTCGCCGATGCCGTCGCCGGGATCGCGCCCGAGATCATGGGGGTCGCGCCAATTTTCGCCGTCCAGAAGCTGCTGAAGAAAGCCGGCTTGACGATCAACGATATCGACCTGATGGAGTTGAACGAGGCGTTCGCCGCGCAGGCCGTCGCCGTCATCCGCGAGCTCGAGATCGATCCTGAAAAAGTCAACCCGAACGGCGGCGCCATCGCCCTTGGGCACCCGGTCGGGGCCACTGGCGCCATCCTGACCGTCAAGCTGGCCTACGAGCTCAAGCGCCGGAAGGCCGAGTGGGGCATCGTGACCATGTGCATCGGCGGCGGCCAGGGCATCGCCACGCTGTTTCGGAATCTGAACTAGCTCGTCGCCGCCTGCACGGGACCGCGCGAATATCCGTTGTATTCGGAGGCATGTCCCGACTGATCAGCCGCCCGGTCATCCTGGCCCTCACCCTCGTGCTCTCGGTGGTCGCCCTGCTGCGGTTCAACGTGCCCACCACCATCCTGGTGATGGTCGTCGGCGTCACCACGGCCGTCCTGGTCGGCCGCCACCGGGCGGGACTCTTCAAGATTCGGGGCCGTCCACGAGGCCGGCGCGAGCCGGTATGGCAGCCGAAGAATCACCACAAGGAGCTGCCGGCGCCGGCCAATGACCCGGTGATCACGTTCGGGGAGCCGGTCGTCGAGCTCTTCGCTTCGCGGACGCCTCCGCTGGCGCATCTGCAGATGAGCTCGACCGAGCGTAGCGAGCTCGACGGTTTTGCGCTCGGCCGCACACGACGGATCATCGAGGCGCCTGACCTGCTCTCTCACGCGGCGGCCGACGCGGAGTCCTGGCCCTTTGTCGAGGCGACGGTCCAGCGGACCCTGGCGCTGGCACGCTCGCGCGGCGTCCAGCTGGATCCCGCCGGTCAGCCCCGCCTGACCCAGGCGCTCGCGCTGAGCGCCGTGCACGGCGTCCTGCTCGCGGAATGGCGGCAGCTCGAAGACGGTCAGACCATCTGGGATGGCACCAGCGCACGGATCCGTGCCTCGGATGCCTTTACCATCCAGCACATCACCGAGGCCATGGAACGCCGCCAGTTGCCCGAGCTGTTTGCCGGCATCGCGCGGCGACCGCCGGACTTCGAAGCCCGCCTGCTGCTGCCCTACGCCCTGGCGACGGCGTTTTACCTGCGCCTGCGCGGCCCCGCACCAAACGCCTCCGCCGCCTGAGCCTAGCCGCGCGAAGCCGCGCGGGCCGGGACCTCCTGGTGTCGTGGAGCAGTCAAGCGGACGAAGGACCGGTCACCAATCCACTGCGTCGGCGGCGCCGCCCACCATTTCGCCATGTTGTTCAGCGCGACGGCATACTGGGCGCGCAGGCGCGAGAACGCGACCCACGATTCGTCCGGTCCCAGCAGCGTCCAGCCCGCCGCCGCCAGTGCCTCCCTCGCCTGATCGAACTCATAACGCTCGACCCCCGGATCGTGATCGCGTTCGATTCGGAAGAAGCGGGCCAGGTCCTCCACTAAATGCGTCCCCATCGCGAACATCATCTTGGCCTGGCCGTGCGGACCGTCGACGACGGTGGTCAGCACCAGGGTCGTCGCGTCCAGGACGGCGCCCAGTGCGCTGACCCACGACTCGTTGTCGTGTGAGGACCGGAAATAGGCGAGGACGGGGTAGGCGAGGTGGCTGTCGAGGACTTCGGCGGCCCACTTCTCCCAATCAGCAAGGAGCCGGGGCAGGTCATCGCGCATGCCCAGCTTGGACATCGTCTCCAGCAGGTTGACGCCGGATGGAGGCGCTCCGGCCCTCGCGTCGAGCGTGACGATCAGGATTTCGCGGCGCTGGAAGGAGCCGTAGAGCGAAAACAAGAAGCTGATGGCCAGCGCGATGGTGCCGAGTCCGGTTCCGCCCGCGGTCAAGGCGAGCGCCCGACCCACCCCGGAGGCGGCCACGAAGTCGCCGAAACCGATGGTCAGCACCGAGGTGCCGGCGAAGTACAGTGCCGTCGGGAAATCCTGGATAACCGGGTGCAATTGGGACCGCAGTCCATAGAAGATCAGCCCGTAGCCCACGACGAGCAGGCTCAACCACAGGACGAGCAAGACCACGACGACGAGCGGGGCGAAGATCCCGAGCAGTCGCTCCCGTTCCCCGGACGAGCCCGTCCACAGCGCCAGCGCTCGCCAGGCGCGCCATCCCGGACGGACGACCCAACGAGTCAGCCGATAGCGCGCCGGGGTGGATCGCGGGACCACCACGCTCTGAAAGACATCATTGAGGATGTAGAAGACAACGGCGATCCCGAGAATGACGACGAGGACTTCGAACATGAGGGCCATAGTACTTGCACGAAGGGCTGGTGCCGGGACAGGGACTCGAACCCTGACGCCCTTACGGGCAGGCGATTTTAAGTCGCCAACGTCTACCTATTTCGTCATCCCGGCGCGAGCCACATTGTAGGGCGATTGCCCTTGTTTTTCGGCGCCTGATGCGATAGGCTGCCTCACCTGCGATGGAACGCCACGTACTCCGCTTGACGGCGTTCGTTCTGGCGGCTGGTGCGCTCGGTAGCACGCTCGGTTCGGCGTCGCCACACCAGCCGGACGCCGCCACTGCGATGCACGTGGCCCTTACGGCCGGGCTGCCGTATGAGAGTCCCGACCCTCGACCGGTGCGCATCCATCTCGCGACGCCTTCGCCGCCGCCGTCGCCCGCACCAACGCCCATTCGGACCGTCGCGCCGGCTCCTCCCAACCTCCGGCCGATTCCACTTCCGGCGATCGATGCCCAGGAGGTCGCGATCATCAATCTGGATACGGGCCGGTTTCTCTGGCAATCGAACGCGCACGCCGCCTGGGCCCCGGCCAGCCTGACGAAGATTTTCACGGCGATGGTCGCCGTCGACCTGGTCGGGATGAACGCCACCGTCACGGTCCCGACTTCAATCCGGCAGTTGCCGGCCGACTCGACGTTCATGGGATTGACGCCCGGAGAGCGGCTCACCGTCCGGGAGCTCCTGGACGGCATCTTCCTGGCGTCGGGAAATGATGCCGCCGAAACGCTCGCATCGGCCGTCACCTCGCGGTCGGCGTTCGTCGCCGACATGAACGCGAAGGCGGCTCGGCTTGGCCTGCGCACGACCAACTTCACCAACCCGACCGGTCTGAGCGAGGCCGGGCTCTACTCATCGGCATACGACCTGGCGCTCGCCGCCGCCTATCTCGAGTCGCACTACCCGGGTCTCGCCGGCATCGCCGCAACCACGGCGCTGACGATCCCGGCGACGGCAACGCACAAGACGTACACGCTGGTGAATCTCAACAAGTTGCTGCGCACCTATCCCGGCACCTTTGGACTGAAGACGGGTTGGACCGAGGTTGCGCTGGGGTGCCTGATCACGGCATCGAGCCGCGGCGGCCACCGCCTGCTCGCGGTGCTGCTGGGCGCCCCCAACGGCACGGCCTACGACGAGATGCCGAAGGTCCTGGATTACGGCTTCGAGGTCCTCGGCGTCCTCCCAAGACCTGCGACGTCCGCCTCTGTGCCTTAGGCGGCCGCCCCCCGCATCCAGGTCCGTCGACTCACCGTCAGCGCCAGGGCGCCGGCTCCGAAGACGACCGCCGCCAGGCCGACGAATCCGCCGAGCACCGGCAGGAGCCCAACGAGCGCCAGGACAAATAACCCGCCGAGGAGTGCGAGCGCGTCGTGATAGCCGGCCCAACCGAGCCGGGCGAAGAGCAGCCGTCCCAGGAGGAACCCGGATACGACATAGCCGACGGCCAGCAGCAGAATCCAAATCGGCAGCAGCAGGACCCCGAGCCACCAGCCGCCGATGATGATGCCGACGATGAAGACGATCAACGCGACGATCGGCGGAATGATCAGGATGGCCGCGCCGATGCCGAGACTGGGCCACGGTTGAGCCCGCAGCGTGTCGATCGCCCGGCTGGCGATGCCAGGCAATAGAAAAATCAGGATCAGCCCGAGCGCGAAGATCCCGATCAGGCCGCGCAGCCAATTCAGAAAACCGTTACCTGCGCCGCGGTTATTCGTGGGCGCGTGCCGGGTGATCGTCCCCGCGACCCGCGCGCCGTTGACCAGCTCGACCGAGTTGCTGCTCGTGTAGTCGAGGTTGCCGCCGATCTGCGCGCCGTCCAGCTTGAGATGGTCGACCAGGCCGCGGACGTCGCCCCCGACGCGATTGCGGAGCGTGAGGTTGCCCGAGGCCATTTGGACCCGGCGGGTTATTGGGGCCGACACCGTCGCCATTCCGCCGGCCAGTACCAGGTCGCGGCCGACGGCGGCGCTCGAGCCAATGTCGATCGTGCCGCCGGTTGCGACGATGTCGTGGTCGACCGGCCCGTTCAAGGTCAAGTTGCCACCGGCGGCGATGATGCTGCCGCCGACGTGACCGGTCACGTTGACCGTGCCACCGCCGACGATCAGGTCGCGCGCGATCGTGCCCGAGACGTTGATGGTCCCGCCGCCCACGATGACGTTGCCATTTACCGTCCCTTCGATGCTGATCGTGCCCGCTCCCGCGTAGAGATCGTCGTTGACGGTTTCAGTGCGACCGACGGTGACGTCGGCGCCCTGCCGCAGGTCGGCCGCCGCGGCGGTGAGCGGCAACCACGCGAACAGTCCAGCAACGGCGATCAATCCGCCGAGTGTCGTCAGCCACCGCCGGAGCATCGCGTGTTGGCGCGCCATCCCGTACCCTCCTCTCGGTTGGGAGCCGACCCTGGGTGCATTCTGCCACCCGGCGAAGGGTTCGTCGAGTCGGCCGGGTTGACTCCCTAGCCGACCGCCGCTTCGGGTTCCGAGGCGGGAACTTCACCGATCGGGGCCTGTCGCGCTGCCATGCGAGACCGCAGGGGCACGTCGGGCATGAACAGCGAGGCAACCAGCGCAATCGCCGACAGCGCGATCGCGATCAGGAACAGGTCGTGGAGGGTGAGCGCCAGCGCCTGCCGCACTGCGTGCATCGCCTGATCGTAGAGGGGCGCCAGTTGGGGTGACAGCTTTGCCCGGTTCGCGGCAATCTGCGCCGGATCGAGCAGCTGGTTCGGGTTGCCGGCCGACTTCCCCAGGACATTGAGGAACGCCGCGGGAAGGTGGACCTTGGCGATTTCGGAAGCGATCGCCGAGGGAAGCCGCTGCGCGAGGATGCTGCCGAGGACCGCCGAGCTCACGGTCCCGCCGACATTGCGCCAGAACTGGATCTGGCTGGTGCCAACGCCGAGGTAGCGCTGCGGCAGGGCACTCTGGACCGCATTGATGTACAGCGGCATGGTGACGCCGAGCCCCAGTCCGACGAGGACGATATCGATCGTGATCGACATTTGCGAGGTCGACGTCGTGGTCTGTGCGAGCAGGTAGATCCCAATCATCATCAGCGCGACGCCGATCGTCCCGAGGTAGTGGTAGTGCTTGATCCGCGGGATCAGCTGTCCCGACAGGACGCTGGCCACGATCAGGCCGAGCATCATCGGGGTGAGCAGCAAGCCCGAGTTCGTGACACTGGCGCCCAACACCCCCTGGAGCTCGAGCGGGACGAAGATGATCATCCCGAACATCCCGAGGGCGGCGAAGAAGCCGACGATCATCGAAACCGCGAAGGCGCGGTTCTTGAACAGGTTGAAGGGCACGATCGGCTCCTTGACGCGTTGCTCGATCACAAAGAACGCGATCAACATGGCCAGGCCGAAGCCCAGCAGGCCGAGCACTTCGAATGAGGTCCAACCCTGGTCTTTTGCCACCGACAGCGCGACCAGCACCGGGATCAGACCGGCGGCGAGCGCCGCGGAACCGAGGAAGTCGATGTCGCGCCAGGAGGCCCTGGTGCGCACGAAGGGCAGGAAGCCGGCGACCACGAGGACGCCAAGCAAGCCGACCGGCAGGTTGACGTAGAAGACCCACCGCCAGCCGAGGTTGTCGGTGAGAAAGCCGCCGACCACCGGGCCGATGATCGAGGAGAGACCGAAGACGGCGCCGAAGAGGCCCTGGATGCGAGCCCGTTCGGCGGGTGAATAGATGTCGCCAAGCACCGTGAAGGCCGATGCGAAGAGCATGCCGCCAAAGAGTCCCTGGATGATCCGGAAAATGATCAGCTGGGTCATGTCCTGGGCGACCCCGCAGAGCGCGGAGGCGGCGACGAAGCCGATCATCCCCGCGATCAGGAAGGGCTTGCGCCCGAACAGGTCACCCAGCTTGCCGGCAATCGGAACGACGACCGTGGAGGCAACGAGGTAGCCGGTGATCAGCCACGAGTAGCGATCGAGACCGTTGAGCTCGGCGACGATGCGCGGCAGCGCCGTGCCGACGATCGTCTGGTCGAGCGCGGCCAGCAAAAGCGCGAGCATCACGCCGATGGTCGCGAGCACCTTGATCCGGGTGGTCAGTTCAGCTTGTGGCATGGGTTTTCCCCTCCTCGACGGCCATCGCCTGGATCAGGCGCAGGCACAGGTGACGCAGTTGAATCAGCTCGGACGCTTTCAGGCCGTGGGTCAAGGCGAGTTGAACGCCCAGCGTCTCGCGCCAGAGCGTCTCGATGCGCTCGCGACCCTGGTCGGTGAGCTCGGCGTAGACGGAGCGCCGGTCGTCGGGATCGTTGACGCGTTTGACCAGCCCGTCGCGCTCGAGGTTGTCGACGAGGCCCGTCACGGTCCTCGGTGAGACGTCGAGCATCTCGGCCAGTTCGCCCATGGCGAAACGCCCGTTCGGCTGATGCTTCAGGCGCACCAGGATCTGGAAGCGTCCCTCGCTGAGGCCGAAGCGCTCCGCCCAGCGCTCCATGGTCAGGTGGAGCTTCTTCCCCAGGATGCGGACCGCGGCGAGCGCCTCGGTGCCGGGATCGACCCTCCGCCCTTGTCGCTTCAGCACGTCTCGGATTCGCGGGTCGAACAGGTAGCCGTCCAGGTCAGCCTGGACCTCGGTCGGCTCGTGATCGGTTTTGAAAGTGCGTTGGCTCATATTTACAGGGCTCATTATTACATAGCTCAAGAAACAGCGCAACCCGCAATTGGTGGTAGGCCGGTGACAGGTTGGGGGCACCGCCCGGCGATGCCCCACGCCCGGCTCAGTCGGCCGCGATCGTGATCCTGCTCGCTCCGCCCCCGATTTCGAGGTCGTAGCGGTCGGTCGATCCCGGGTAGCCTGGCGTTTCCAGGCGCACCGGACCGCCGATGGCCCCGAGATATTGGGTGTCAAGCTCGAGCTTGCTGGCTCCGCCACCGATGTGAACGCGGGCCGGCACCCCACCGGGTCGGCGGAGCGTGAGATGGCTCACGCCGCCGGACACGCGGATCGGCACCAGGCCGTTTGGCCGGGGTAGCCGCAAGTCAACCTTGCTGACGCCGCCCCGCACGTCGATCGCCGCGACCTCGATATTGCGCAGGTCGCCGTCCCAATGGGATGCGCCGCCGCGTATTTCGATGAACCAGGCAACGGATGGGCTGAGTGTCACGGCCGCCGACGTCCTGCCCCAGACCAAGGGGTTGAATCCCGAGTAGTCGATCGAAATCACGCCGTCGGCCTCCGTCACGCGTGGCTTCGGGCCGTCGAACTCGCCGCGATATTTCTCCGGCATCGACTCGTCGACGCGAATCGTCAGGTTGGCCACGCCATGCGGAAAGACGAGCCGCGCGGTTGCCTTCGCCACGCCATCGCGGGTCGCCGTTGCGGTCTCTACGGTGTTCATGATCCTTATGTCTCCCTGATGTTCTTATGCGACGGGCGTCACTTCTTGGTACGCCTGGTCCTCAACCACCGGCTCGGCCCGCGTGGGGCGAGCGCGTACGCCCAAGACGCCGACCGCGGCGACCACCACGACGACGATTCCCAGGGCCATGCTCGGCCGCATGGCATCGACAAACGACTGGGTGAAGACGGCATGCGCCAGCCGCTCCAGCTGTTGCACGACTTGCGCCGGAACGCCGCCGGGTATCTGCAGGCTGCCGCCCGTCTGGCCGCGCCCGACTTGTAGGCCGCGGCTGGCCGCCTGGTTGAAGCCTTCGACGAAGGAAGCCCGGAACAGATCCGGCACTTGCAACGAGTAGGCCACGGCGTGGTCGTGCAGGCCGGTGGCCAGCCTGTTCTGCAGCACGGCACCGATCGCCGCGCTCCCAATCACGGTGCCCAGCTCCTGCACGGTGCTGAGAACGCCGGACGCGACGCCGGCCAGCCGTGGTTGCAGGTCACGGGTCGCCAGGCTGTAGACGGGCGTCCACACTCCTGCCAGGCCGAGCCCACCGACGACCAGCCCGGGAACGAAGCTCCAACGATTGGCATCCACCTGCACCCTCCAGGCGATGTAGGACATCCCGATCGCGAACAGGGTGAGCCCAATCATCAGGATGTATTTCCCGAACCGAGCCGCCAGGGGAGCCACCACGCCCGAGAACAACATCATGGTCAGCGCCATCGGCGCCATCGCAATGCCGGCGTCGAAGGCGCTCAGGCCGAGGACAGATTGGAAATAGATCGTGATCGGCAGGAAGACGCCCACCATGGCGAAGCCCATCGCCATCAGGACGAGCGTCATCAGCGTGTAGTTGCGATCCTTGAAGACCGCGAAGGGTAAGAGCGGCTCGCCGTCCTGGCGGCGCCACTGGATGAAGAAGAAGAGCGCGAGGACCGCCAGGCCGGCACCGATGATCTCGGGGATCGTGATGCCCGCGGAGACGACGCCCCAGTTGTAGCGCTGCCCCTCGATCAGCCCGAAGACGACGCCGAACAGTCCCGCCGTCGCCAGCGCGACACCTACGAGATCGAGCCGATGCCGCCGCCCCGGACGAAGATCCGGCACGAGCGCCAGCGCCAGGGCCACGATCAGGACGCCGACCGGCAGGTTGACGTAGAAGATCCAGCGCCACCCGAAGTTGGTGACGATGAAGCCGCCGACGATCGGGCCCGCCAGCACGGCCAGGCCGGCCAGCCCGCCGTAGATGGCGAAGACGCCGCCACGCCGCTCCGGCGGAAAGATCGTCGTCATGATCGGCAGTCCCTGGGGCGCCAGGATCGCCGCGCCCAGCCCTTGCGCGCCGCGGGCGAGGATCAGCTGCGTTGGGTCCTGGGCAAGCCCGCTGAGCGCCGAGGCGACGGTGAACACGACCACGCCGGCCATGAACATGTTCCGCGGACCGAAGATGTCGCCGAGGCGTCCCGACGTGATCAAAAGCACGGCATACATCAGGCTGTAACCGTTGAGCACCCAGAGGATCTGGTCGAGCGACGCGTGCAGGTCGTCGACGATGCTGGGAATCGCGACGTTCACGATGGTCAGGTCGAGCAGGGTCATGAAGAGACCCAGCGCGAGCACCGCAAGCGCCAGCCATGGCGCCGATGCACGACGGTTGTTAATCATGGTTCGGTACCCCCATTCCTGAATTTTTCGCTTCGCCGAAGAATCGGCGCAGTTCCTGCGCCACCCGCTCGGGTTGTCCGCGTCGATCGGCGTTGCCCGAGGCCTCGTGACCGAGTCCTGGAAACTCAACCCGTTCGACGTCTGGCAGGACCTTCTCCAACGCATCCAGGGCCCTGGTCAAGTACGCCGGGCTCTTGCTCCCACCGAGCAACAGCACCTCGGCGTGCACCGCTCTGAAGCGCTCCAGCGGCCCAGCCATCTCGACCACGAGCTGAAAGTCATAGTGCAGCGTCGGAGCGAGCATCCTCATCGTGACGTCATCGCCGCTGGCCTTCTTGTCCTCGCTGGCCATCATCATCGTCGTCATCCGCTCGAGCAACCAGCGTGGGATGAGGTTGAGCATCGGCGGCCCCATCTGCGCACCCTTCATGCCGGTGATCATGGCCGCGGCGACCTTGCCCTGCGCCATTTCGTGATCGAAGCGCGTCAACCAGGCCGTCGGCGCCGGGCCGTCGACCATGAGCGGCGGTTCGAAGATCGCGGCCTTCTGAATCGCGGGTAGCGTGAGCGCTGCCTCGAGGCAGATGATCGCGCCCGAGCTGACCCCGAAGACGTCGTGCGCACCCGTTTTGGCGAGCAGGGCATCCATGTCTTCAACGTCCTCTGGTACGGCGTAGGGCGTGCCATAAGGCCCGCTGAGACCGCGGCCCCGACGATCAGGCAGGTACACCGTGTAGCTGTCTGCGAGCGCCTCGGCGAGTTGCATGTGGCTTGCCGCCGACTCCATGGCGCCGTGCAGCACGACAAGGCCCGGCCCTCGGCCAAGTTGACGGTAGCCGATGGTGGTGCCGTCCTTTGAGACGACGGCGCCCTTGATGTAGTGGTCCGATCCTGCCACGACCGCTTGATCGTTCACGATGGTTTTCGACATGGGTTTCAAAGCTCCTTCCTGATTACGCGATGGGAGCCTGGCTATACTCCGGGTTGCGCGCCCTTGAGCACCAGCTCCCGCGGTGGGACTGACTCGAGGAACACGACCTCTGACGGAGTGCTCACAACACTTCGCCGGAGGTCGTTGTCTTTCATCGGTTTTCACCTCCCTCGCTGCGATTCTCGAATTTCTCGCCAACGTCCTTCATTTGTTCCTTGGTGATCCATAGGCGGCCGCCTTCGATCTCGACGATGAGCTTGCGAACCCAATCGGCCTCGGCCCGCTTCATCGCCAGCGCGTACTCAACTTCCACCAGGAAGAGGCGCGGCAACCCCATCCCGATGAAAGACGTCAGCTGCTTTTCCTCGCTGGCGGCCTGTCCCTCGAGCAGGGCGACGCGCACCTTGAGGAGCCGGACCACCTCATCCTGATCGAGCGCGGCGAAGAAGGCGAGCGCGGCCGCGAACTGCGGGTAATCGTTGACCGGTTGCGCCAGTAGTTCGCGCAGCCAGGCCATGATTTCCTCGCGCCCGGTTTCCGTGATCGCGTAGACCGTCCGCTCGGGCCGTCGCCCTTCCCGGCTGGTTTCCTGCGCTTGGATGAATCCACCACTCTCCAGACGTTCGACCGTGTCGTAGATCGACCCGCCCTTGAGCCGGATCACCTGGTCGTGGCCGCGCTCCTTCATCTTCGATTTCATCTCGTACGGGTGCATCGGATGCTCCGCCAGCAGGTTCATGACGGCGAGCGCCAGCGGCGTCCGCGGCAGCTCTCTCTTGCTTCTCATCGTTAGTCGATGTCGACTATACTACGCCGACCAATCGATGTCAACTAACTACCCGGGAAGCGGACTTACAGCATCCTTACCGAGTTCGGGGAGGATATACGGGACGTGAGCGCCGCGCCCCGGCGAATCCTGGTCGTGGACGACGACCCCATGGTCGCCACTACGATCCAGCGTGTCCTCCGCCCCGAAGGCTACGACGTCGAGGTGGCGCTTGGCGGGGCAGCCGCCCTCGAGCAGGCCCACACCCGCCGGCCCGACCTGGTCGTCCTCGACCTGATGATGCCCGGCATCGACGGCCTCGAGGTCTGCCGCCAGCTGCGCGCGGACGGCAGTCTGCCCATCCTGATGCTGACGGCGCGCAGCGGGACCGCCGACCGGGTGCGAGGGCTCGATACCGGCGCCGACGACTACCTCGTCAAACCGTTCGCCTACACCGAGCTGCTGGCGCGAGTCCGCGCGCTGTTGCGCCGCGCCGCACCGCCGTCGACGCTCCTGCAGTTCGCCGACCTGACGCTCGAAGTCGAAACCCGCGAGGTGCGCCGCGGCGGCCGGCTCGTGCACCTGACCGCGAAGGAGTTCGCGCTCCTCACGCACTTCCTCCGGCATCCTCGGCTGGTGCTGAGCCGCGAACAGCTGCTCGGCGCCGTGTGGGCCGACGAAGAGACGGATGACAACGTCGTCGCGGTCTACGTCGGCTATCTGCGCACGAAGCTCGACGGCACCGCTGAGCCCCGGCTGATCCAGACCGTCCGCGGATTCGGCTACAGCCTGCGCGAGGCGTGACGTGTCGTTCAGACTCCGGCTGACATTCTTCGGCGCCGCTCTCGTCGCAGGGACGGTGCTGGCCTTTGGCTGGCTCGTCTATACCCTCGCGACCAACACCCAGGGCACGACCCAGGACGACGGGCTGAAGCAGCGTGCGGCTGATGCGCAGGCCGCGGTCGCTGCCGCACCGGCAGCCCAGCTCAGCGTTCCAGGCACGCTGACGGGGGCTGAGGACCTGGCGCGCCGAACCGATCCTTTCGTCGAAATTCTTGCCTCCAACGGGAGCGTGATATCCAGCACCGGACGAATTGGCGACGCGGCCCCGGCGGTTCCCGCCAACCTGCTGGCGTCCGCGGCCGCCCACGGCAGCGCCCTGGCCACGGTCGATTTACCCGGCGCGCCGTCGCTTCGCTTTTTTGCCATCGGTTGGGCGCGAGCCGACCTGGGCGCTGCTGGTTTCGTCGTCGCCGGCCAGCCGATCAGCATCCAATCCGCCAACCGCCGCGGCATCTTGGGCTTCCTCGTCATTTCATCCATCCCGACGCTGCTGGCGGCGTTCATCGCCGGCTGGCTGATCACGGGCCGAGCGCTTAGGCCGCTGAAGACCGTCATCGAGACCGCCGACTCGATCGCGCGCACGCGCGACCTGAAGCGGCGGCTGCCTCCGGCGAACCGGCGCGACGAAATCGGCCTGCTCAGTGAGAGCTTCAACCGAATGCTGGAACAGGTGGACGCAGCCAACCAGCAGCTGACCATCGCCCTGGACGCCCAGCGCCGCTTCGTTGCCGACGCCTCGCACGAGCTGCGGACGCCGCTCACGACCATCCGGGGCAACGCGGAGTTGCTGGCGCACGGTCCCAGCGTCCCAGAAGATGTCCGCGCGGCCGCCGCGCACGACATCGCCACCGAAAGCGAGCGGATGAGCCGGCTGGTCGAGCACCTGCTCACCCTGGCTCAGGCTGACGCCGGCCAGAACCTCGCCCTCGCCCCGATCGCGTTGCGCCCCCTCATCGAGTCGGTCGGGCGGCAGGCGCAGGCCAGCCATGAGGATCGCCGCATCCGGACCGTCGGGCTGACGGACGCGACGGTCAACGGCGATGCCGATGCGATCACGCAGCTGCTCTGGATCCTGGTCGACAACGCCGTCAAATTCACCAGGCCGGATGGCTCCATTGAGTTGGGGCTGCAACAGCATGGTTCCTCTGCGCTGCTGACCGTCTCCGATGACGGCGCCGGCATCCCGCCGGCCGAACTCGAGCGGATTTTCGAGCGCTTCTACCAGGCCGATCCAGCCCGATCCAACAAGGGCGCCGGACTCGGCCTTTCGATCGCGCGCTGGATCGTCGACCAGCACCACGGCACCATCGGCGCGCGCAACAACGACGGTCCCGGCGCCTCGTTCGCCGTTACCCTCCCGCTCGCATGACATTCCCCTCCCCCCCGCTTGCGGGCGAGGGGTCGGGGGCTTACGTCGCTCTTATCGGCCCAGGCTAGGTTGGCGTCATGTACGATGTCGCCCCCGCCCACGCATCGGCGCTGACCGCGGCCATCCTGCTCGTCGCCTTTTGCGGGCTCTTCCTACTGCTGCTCCGCGTGCTGGCGCGGCGAGGGCTGTTGCAGACGGCCGAGTCGTTGCTGGCGGCGGTCGACCGAACCGCACCGATGGCCAGGCTCGCGGCCGCCTTGATGCTCGCCAGCGGCGCGATCCACCTGCCGCTGGTGCCAGGCCATGCCGGGATCACGGGCATCCTGTTTGTCATCGACGGGGTTGGGTTCATCGTGCTCGGAGCGGCACCCTTCCTCGTCAGCTGGTGGCGCCGGCCCGCGATCCTCTGGCTGTCGGCGACGATCGTCGCCTACGTCGTGTGGGTCGTCGCCGGCTGGGAACGGCCGGACCAGGTCGGCATCGCGTGCAAGTTGATCGAGCTCGTTGCCCTCGGCCTGGCCATGCGGCTGGCGAACCCGGGCCGACGGACCTGGCCGCGCCGCCTCTGGCGAGCGACCGCATTTCCGCTGATGGCGTGCGTCACGACGCTGGGCATCTGGGTTGGCGGGCTCGCCCATCCTGATTCGCTCCACGCGCACGCCGGGGCGCTGTTGCAACCGGTGGCCGCGGTCGCCACCCCGGAGGAGCAGCGAGCCGCGGCGAAACTCCTGGCGGACACCAGGGCGAGCATCGCCCGCTACCAGGATCCGGCGGCGGCGGTCGCCGCCGGCTTCAAGCCCAGCCCGATGTCGAATGCGGACCCCCTGCGGCATTTCGTGAATGCGGCAAACGCAAACGCTGTCCTGGATCCGAACCGGCCGCAGGCCGTCGTCTATGCGCAGACGGCGCACGGACTCCAGCTGATCGGGGCCATGTACCAGATGAAGCGTGCCGGCCAGTGGGGTCCGGACCCGGGAGGGCCGCTGACCCAGTGGCACCAGCACGAGGGCATCTGCTTCTCCCCTTTCGGCTTCGAGTTCAGCTTCGAGACCCCCTTCTGGACCTGCCCGGTCGGCTCGACCAGCATCACGACGCCGCCGATGCTGCACGTGTGGATCATCGACAACGGCAAGAACGGACCATTCGCCGCCGACCTCGACAAGACCGTCCAGCGCCAGCTGACCGGGAGGTCATGACGCGATGAATCAGACGCGATCGGTCAACAACAGTGCGTCCGAGATTGCCTCGGTGCTGGTGGTCGTGCAGGCCAGCTTCTCGCTGATGGCGGGATTGAGCGCCCTCCCATTCGCCATCGTCGAACCGAGCTTCCGGGTCCTCGGGGCGACCACGATCCTGATGGCCGCGGCGATGTTCTTGCTGGCGCGCAACCTTCGGCGCGAGCGGCGCTGGGCCTGGCGCTGGCTGGTGGCCGTGGAAGTCGTCAGCCTCGCGATGACGGTCCTTCTCGCACTGCTACCGATCGGTTCCATCCGCGGCCCGGTGCCGCTACTCGTGAACCTCGTGATCCCGCTGGCGGTCCTGGTGTTGCTCGCCGGAGCGAAATCAGACGCGCGCCGCGCTGCCTGAGGTCGCGCTCCGACGGGAGAGGGCGTCGATACTGACCGCCACCAGCAAGACCAGGCCGGTGACGATGAACTGCCAGCGGACGTCGAGGCCAAGGAGACCCATGCCGTTGTAGATCCCGCCGATGACCAGGCCGCCAAGGATGCCGTGGATCACCTTGCCGCGGCCGCCGAAGAGGCTGGTCCCGGCCAGCACCACCGACGCGATCGCATAGAGGACGAGCTGGCCACCGTTGATGTTGCCCGACATGCCGCCCAGGTACGAGGCGTAGAGCAAGAGACCGATGCCGGCGGTGAAGCTGCAGATGATGAAGCACATGGTTCGAACCCCGGCAAGATTGATGCCGGCCCGTCGTGCCGCCTCGGGATTACCACCTATGGCGTAGACGTAGCGCCCGAACTTGGTCCGCTGAAGGAGGGTCATCCATGCGAAAAAGACCGCGAGGACGATCGGAATGACCCAGGGTACGCCAGCCTGCGTGCCGAAGGCGGCTCGATTGACGTTGCAGATCGCGACGACCGCCATCGCGATCAGCGCGATCAGGGCAATTTTGATGATGGTTAGGCTGACCGGCGGCGCGACCAGTCCGCTACGGCGCCGGCGGCTGTCGCCAAACCAGAGCAAGGCGGCAATGGCGATGACGATGACGCCCGCGCCCATCCAGCTCACGACCGGGTCGATCGTCCCGTTCATGAGGTTGTACAGGACCTGCCGATTCGAGTCGAGGCCGGCCAGGCTCGGGTACCCGGAGAAGGCCAACCCCAGGATGATGAGCATCGCCCCCTGCCAGATCAAAAGGCCCGCGAGCGTCACGATCAACGATGAAAGGCGCAGCCGGGTGATCAGCGTCCCTTGCAGCGCGCCGATCAAGGCGCAGACCAGCAGCCCGGCGATGACGGCAGCCCACCAGGGCCATTTCGTGGTGGCCGGCTGCACCAGCTGGACCGTGATGGCGGCACCGACACCGCCCGCGTACGCGATCGAGAGATCGATCTCGCCGAGGAGGATGACGAAGATCTCACCCATCGCGAGGACCATGAAGTACGCGCTCTGCTGGAATAGGTTGACGAGGTTTCCGGCTGAAAGAAAGACGTGATTCGGGCTGATCGCCTGAAAGACGATCGTGATGATGAGCAGCGCGAGGATGACGGGGAGGACACCGCTATCTCCGCTTCGGATGCGGGTCAGCCAGGCGCGCGACCATTCGCCCAGAGACTGGGCAACGATTCCTGGCGGGACCTCGAGCGTCGCGGCATGCACCGCCGCGGTCGGGTCTGGTCCGGCCTCGGGCGCCTCAGCGCGTGCCAATCTTTGCTCCGTCACCATTGGTTGGCTGCCCGGTGCGGCTGGAGGCACCGGTGGTCATGTAATCGACCACGCTCTGCCGGTCGAACGCCGAGACCCGGCCCTGCGTCACCATCCGGCCGAGATGCAACACGGCAATCCGGTCCGCGACCTCGAAGACATCGTTGAGGTTGTGCGAGATCATCATGACCGCCAGGCCGCGATCACGCAAACGCCGAACCAGGTCCAGCACCTGCTTGGTTTGCACCACACCGAGCGCGGCGGTTGGCTCATCGAGCATTACGAGCTTCGAATTCCACATCACGGCTTTGGCAACCGCGACGGACTGCCGCTGGCCGCCGGAAAGCGAAGCCACCGGTTGGCGGATCGATCGCACGGTCGTGACGCGCAGGTCGGCCAGCGTCTTGCTCGCGGCGCGCTCCATATCGTCCTCGTTGAGCAAGCCACTGCGCAGCCGCTCGCGGCCAAGGAACATGTTCTGCACGATGTCCAGGTTGTCGGCCAGCGCCAGGTCCTGGTAGACGGTCTCGATCCCAAGCCGCGCCGCGTCGCGGGGGGTGCGGATATGGACCGGGTTCCCCTCCCAGAAGAATTGTCCGTGGTCGATCTCATAGATGCCGGCGATGCACTTGGTGAGGACCGATTTGCCGGCGCCATTATCCCCGCACAAGGCCGTGACCTGTCCGGCAAAGAGGTCCAGGTCCACCTGGGTGAGGGCTTGCACCGGGCCGAAATGCTTGTCGACACCGCGGGCCTTGAACCGCGGTTCGCCCGTTGACGAGTCGCTGATCACCTGGCCCATCTCATCACTTTATCGCGTGCGATGGGGAGATTGGCGCCGCCGCCGAGGGCGGCGGCGCCACACTCGATCTAGCTAATGCCTGCTGCGGTGCAGGCGGCTGCCCCTGCGTCGGTGCAGAGAGCGGTCTTGTCGACGAAAGCGTCCTTGATGACGGTGTCGTTCATGTTGGCGGTCGTCACCCAGATCGGCACGAGCAGCGACGCGGGTTGCTGGTTGCCGGCCTGACCCGTTGGCGGCGAGGTGGTTCCGTTGAGGAGAGCGGGCGGAGGCGTGAGGCCGGCGCGGAGGACGGTTGCGAGAGCCACCGCGTCCTGAGCCTCGAGGTAGACCGCCTTATAGACCGACCCACACTGGTAGCCCTTGAGGACGTTGGCCATACCTTGCTCGGTCGCATCCTGCCCGGTGGTCGGGATCTTCTTGGGCCCGACACCCTTGTTCTTGAGGACGGTGATCGCGGCGTTGGCGAGGCCGTCATTCGCCTCGACCGTGGCGTTGATGCTCGGGTTGGCGGTGAACTGCTGCTGGAAGACGGTCTGTCCCGCGGCATTGTCCCAGCCGGGGGCAATCTTCTCAG
>Ga0307478_10000159_pt1 | contig 78678 bp, 70 predicted proteins | sample atmos_gasesECM4C_2_FD_203713 | JGI IMG/M metagenome (GOLD analysis project Ga0307478, IMG submission 203713) | Hardwood forest soil microbial communities from Morgan-Monroe State Forest, Indiana, United States - atmos_gasesECM4C_05 | ecosystem: Environmental > Terrestrial > Soil > Temperate...
TTACTTCTCTTTCTTGCGGGCGCGCTTCTCCATCATTTCGCGCATGTCGCGACCGAGTTTAGTTCGGTTCATGATGGCCTGCTGCGCGATCGAAATCAGATTGCTCTCGGTGTAATAGAGATTTAGTCCGGCGGGCAGCCTGAAAAAGATAAATCCCATCATCAGGGGCATCATGACCGTCATCATCTTTTGTTGCGCGGGGTCCATGCCGGCTTGCGGCGTCATACGCTGCATGACCACCATGCTGACTACCATCAAGATGGGCAAAACCACATCGGCGGCGGACAAATCGCCGATCCATAGCCAATGCGCATGGCGAAGCTCGAGCGCCACCCCCAACATTTTGTAGTAGGCGATGAGGAATGGCATCTGGATGAGCATGGGCAGGCAGCCACCCGCAGGGTTCACGCCTTCCTTCTTGTACAATGCCGCGACTTCCTCGTTCATGGCCGCTTTGCGCGGATCGCGCAAACCGTACTTCTTATATTTCTCCTGGATATTCTTGATTTGCGGAGCGACGCGCTGCATCTTCAACATCGACTTCATCTGAGTAATGCGCAGGGGCAGCAGCGCAATCGTGATAATCAGGGTCTGAATCACGATGGCCCATCCCCAGTTCGGCACGATGTGGTTGTAGGTCCACTTCAGCCAGAGAAAAAGAGGACGCGCGAGAATGCCCCACCAACCGTAGTCGACAATGCCGCGAAGATCGGCGTTGTCATTTTTAATCGTTGGGATGGGAACGGTATCCAGCACGGCAATTTCTTTTGGGCCGACGAATACGCGCTCGCTGGTCGAGCCGCGAACGCTGCCAACGGCCGCGCCCAACAGATCGACGGTCGCGGAATCTTTGGACGCGCCGATGGGATTGAAGCCGGGTTTCTGCGCAATATCCATCGAGCCGTGAAGCGTGACCAGAGCAACCGCGTTGGGGTCATCCGGGATGAAGATCGCGGTGAAATATTGATCGCCCGTGCCCGCCCACTCGAACGGGCCCTTCAGCGTGTTGCCTCCGCTAATGGCCTTGACCGGGAGACGCAAGACAAAATTTGGAAAGACCAGCGCAGTTTTGTCGGTCGAGGCGTCGCTGTGGTAGTCGATGCGAGCGGCGGCGTAGGAGGCGGGAGTAATCTCGTCGCCGAATCCGCCGGGCCACGCTGGGGCGGCAAAGATTTCTGCGCCCTTGTACACCACTGAGGTTTCCACGTTCAGAACGTAAGTGTGATCGAAGCGGAACGTCTTGTGAACGGAAACATCCTGATCGGCGTATTCGAAGGTGATCGTGGCCGGCGCTGTGAGCTGGCCCCCGTTCGACGCCACGTAGAGCGCCGAGCTCAGCTTGTTGCGCAGGGTTTCGTCGTAGGTCCAGAGAGAAAGCGGATAGCCGAATTTTTGCGCGGCTGCCGGGTTCACCAGATCGAGCCGGCCGTTCTGCGCGTCGTTGTCGAATTTTTTCAGAATCCAGGATTTGACCTGAGCGCCACGGTTGGTGAAGGTGATGCGGTAGAGATCGTTTTCGATGACGGTTTCGGCTTCACTCGCAGCCTGTTTGCTGGCGTGGACGACAGGGGCCGCTACTACAGCAGCGGAGGAAGTGGCAGCGGCGGGTGCGGGGGATGAAGAGGGGGAGGGGGCGCTTTGCGAGGGAACTGGTTTTTCTGCTGGCGTGGGTTGCGGAAAGTACTTCTTCAGGAGCGGCTGAAAAATGATGAGGACGACGAACGTCAGTAGAAAGACGAGTAGGAGTCGCTTTTCAGCTCCGGGTTCTTGTTGAGGATTTTGAAAGTCGGGCAAAGTTTAAATTACCGTCAAATTTCTCGGGTGGTGCGTAACGCCTCGCCCGTCACCGGATCGTAGCCGGAGCCGCCGAAGGGATGACAGCGCAGGAGGCGGCCCATGGCCATCCATCCGCCGCGCAGAGCGCCGTAGCGATCTACCGCTTCCATGGCGTATTCCGAGCATGTTGGCACGTATCGGCAGGCTGGCGGAAACATGGGCGAGACGGCCCACTTGTAGGCCCGCAGCAACTGCAGAATTGCGAATTTGGCGCACTGCATCAAAATCGGCTTCCGCCTTCCGGCTCTTTGTAGTCAAGCCTCGTACTTCGGGCGTCTGTTTTCGACGCGGCTGGCGTTTTTCCGGATAACTTCTGCTCGATCACTGCGAAGCCGCGTCTCACTTCGTTGACCACATCCGCAAAATCCGCTTTCAGCAGCGATTTCTTGGGATTGATCACCACATCGGCGGCGACTCCAGCACAAGGAGGTCCGGCCAGCCGAACCGCTTCGCGCAAACGCCGCTTCATGCGGTTGCGGACGACCGCGCCGCCCAAAGCTCGTCCTACAGTAAAACCTACCCGCGATCCGGAGATCGGCGACACGGGCGCGCTTTGCGCGGCGATCTTTGCCGTGTCGATCCGCGTGCAATAGAAAACCGTCATCGACGCGGAAAAATGCCGCCGGCCCTGCTTGTAGACGCGCTCGAAATCCGCGTGGCGCAGAAGCCTCGCCGTGCGCGGAAATCGTGCTTTTTTTTGTGGCATGGCAAAGTTCGAACCAGCTTCCCGGACGGCATGGAAAAGCGCGGCGTAAAACTGCGGCCGGCTGCTGTGAATCTCGACTGTGGAAGTGAGCGGCACTAGAAAAAGCTACTCGCGGAATCCGGGCTTCACGGAGACCCGCTTCCGTCCCTTGGCGCGGCGCCGGGAAATTACCTTCTGGCCGCCCTGGGTCTTCATGCGCGTGCGAAATCCGTGTTTCTTGACTCGCTTGCGCCGGTTCGGTTGGAATGTACGTTTGGGCATGAAAGATAGCTGCTCCTGATTCCCTCAACGGTGTTTGGGCAAACGTTGAGTATAAATGAGCAAGTGGCAGGAGGGCAAAGGGGAGAAGGGGTTGAGAACAGGACGGGACGGAATATGCACCCTTGGATTGACTCCTTTAAACGTGCTATGAGTGCAGTCTTGTCCAAACGATTTGAATCAGAGGACCAAGAAAGACGGCCAGTAACCCGAACACGATGCGGAAGGTTAAAGCGACCAGCGGTACTACCACGAGGATGGCAAGTCTATATCTCGTTGTGGGAGGACTCGGTCTGGTGTCTCCTAATCCAAAAACGCGGTAGCCCAAAGCACCGAAGAGATCCCCAGGAAGATAAATCATATATAGCACGAGTGTCTAAGCAGAAACAGCCCAGAATGACCATGCCAAGAGCAGCCGCAGAGTAGTTGGTGCGGTGAATAAGTCTTGTGTGCCCACCGCAAACGGTACCGAACACGACATCAACAGCTGCGGATAGAACCCGTACGTACCATCGAGGTAGAGAAACACTCGCGACGCTTTTGTTCGCTTACCCTTTGTTAAATCGTCACGTCTGACACTGAAGCGTCCAACAATGTAGGCAGTTGCAGTGAGGATGAATGGAATAAGGAGGGGAGCAGAGAGCTCCTGGAGTTTTTCGTTAATTGACTTGGATGTACTTTGCTCGAACAGCAGCCGCTTGAGCCCAGTGTATGTCGTGCCAGGAAGAGCAGCGATTGTGCTCTGCGCTAGGTTAAAATTCCAAGCCCCCATGAAACCTTGATGTTCCAACTGGGCGCTGGAATAGTCGTAGAGTGGAACCTTGTTCAGGACTGCGGCTCTCGTTTTAGAGAACTTCTTGACCTTGTGGAGGAACTCTAAGGGCTCAAAAATGGCGGATGGTCCATCCGTTTCTCCGGCGTCGGGGACCGATTTCGCTTTTGACCTTACTAGCCCGGGTTCTTCACCTTGTTCGTCCATACAGGTCCTGCAGTGTAGCATCTGAAAAGAGCCATTCTAGCCGCCTCTTTTTGCCTAGCCCGACCCGGAAGAACGCTTCGCTTTCACTTCCGCCTTATAGCGTTTGCCGAACACGTCCTCGACCTCAACGGTGACCGGAAGATGATTTTGGAGGAGGACGTGTTTGCCTTTGACGATGGCGTGAATATGGGCTTCGATCCCAGAATATGGAGCAAGAGTTAGGGGCGTCACGTTAAACTGCTGCCGTTTCTCATCTTCCTCGGAATTAGCTGGTTGTTCCTGTTCAACAATCTCGACCATCTCGCTCTCTAGCTCTTCATGCACGCCATTGTTGTCGATCCAAAAGCGATAGCCGCAGATCGTGTTTGGCCGCGAGCTGTGGTTATAGACTTCTATGACTCCTCGTAGGAGCGTCTCGTTTTGCTTGATTGCCGGATCGAGAACGTACCAATCGCCTTTGCGGGCTCGGACAACGAGCTTGATGCGCCGGTCATATGAAACGTAGGCGAATGAGGCAATCGAGAAAATCAAGGCAAGCGGCGAAATGATTGTGCTTACGGCAGGCGCTCCGGCTTTCAGAAACTCCCAGAATGCGTGCATAACCTCTCCTAATCGCCGAGTCGGATGCTCAGGCCCTTGGCATCAATCTCGGCAGTCGTCTTTTCGAGCTTCTCTGTCCGCCTGGCGTTCGCCGTCTGCTCTCGCGTCGTATTTCGCATCGGGTGCGATACGTCCTCAACGAGGATCAAATGTCTCGGGTCCGCACTGAAGTCCGGTACCGCGTCCTGTACCCCGTCTCCAATGAGGAGTTGGAAGAAGATGCCGGGGATGTAGAACACGTATCGCTTGAATCCACCCAGCGGTTCAGCATGATACGGTTGAATCATTCCTTGCCACACGACCGGCAACGAATCGACAGTCACACAGAGAGCCACATTTTTCTGCAGATCGGCGAGCCCGAGAAGGTACTGTCGCAGCGCTTCCTGCTCTTCTGGCGCGAGCTTCAAATAGGGCTCCGGAGTCCCGTTGTTCCACGGATGCACCGCGCCCTTGTAGAAAACCCCGATGCCGAAGTGTATGAGCTTATCCACGTTGATTTCAGGATTCGACGCCGTCTTGTAGAGTTCCCAATCTGCCGTCTTGTGGATTGGCGCTTGCTTCATCAGGCGTTCGCGTAGCGGGAACGGTCCTCCGACCTCGGGAAGCATCGGTTTGATCCACGTTTCAGCCTTACCGAAACATTGCTCACAGTCCCCGCAGAAGACATAATCTTTGACCTGCTTTGTCGAGGAGTACATCGACTCTTTGGAGATGTAGACCGGGGTATGATCGTCCGTTCGCATCAGCGGGTAGAACGAGCGGGGCAGGAAGTGGCTTGCGCGTAGATCAACGTTCTTCGAAAGGCACAGCTTGCAATCACCCATTTTCATATATGTGCTTTATGTGGATCCATTTTATGCCGACCGCAGGCTCGTGATTGAGAAGGCATTTGACGTAGTCAGATCGAGTGGGAAGCAATTAACTCGAAATCCACGCGGGTGGGCGGCCCAGCTTCAACATCAAAATCAGTTCTGCGGCGGGAGGGTGTAGGAATTTTCACGCCCCGAAAGTTATCCCGACCAAGGGGAGGACTGACAGTTTCTCCTGAACCTGCAAAAATCCGCCGATTGAATTTTCCGGATTGTGTAAAAAAATCAGGCGTCTGGCTGACTTGGGGTTAAATCGACCTACACTCGATTGCCTCGCTTGCTAAAGCAGGCCAGTCCACTCTCCCAGTGGTTGAGATCCACAAAATCAATTTCAGGAGAATCCCTTATGAGACCCACACGGTTATTCGCGGCCGGACTCGCTTTGTCTGCGCTTCTTATTTTCTCCGCGCTTGCCGGCGCTCAAACTTGGACAACCTTGACCAACGCACCTCCGGCGCCTCTGGGCACGGCTTTGCTGCTTACCGATGGCACCGTCATGGTGCAGGGCATGGCCACCACCGGCTACGCCACAAGAAACTGGTACCGGCTCACTCCCAGCACCACGGGCAGCTATGTGAATGGCACCTGGACGACGCTCGCGGAGACGCCGTCGACCTACTCGCCTCTCTATTATGCTTCCGCCGTGCTTGCGGATGGGAAGGTCGTGGTGGTCGGTGGGGAGTACAGCAACAACTCTGAAGCTGAAACCAACAAGGGAGCAATTTACAATCCGGCTACGAATGCCTGGACTTCGATTACGCCACCCACCGGGTGGACGCATATCGGAGATGCGGCAAGCGTCGTGCTTCCGAATGGGACGTTTATGATCGGCAATTGCGGCGTCGCGGGAACGGAATGCACCAATCAGACTTACCAGGCGCAGCTGAATGAAAGCGCACTCACTTGGACGATCATTGGAGCCGGCAACGGCAAGGCCGATCAGAACTCGGAAGAGGGATGGGAGCTTTTGCCCAACGGCGACGTGCTCGTGGTCGACGTATGGGATGTGATGCACTCGGAGGTGTTCAATCCAAGCACGGATAAATGGACAAGCGCCGGGAGCACGGTGGTTACACTTCCTAACAGTAGCTGCGAAGAAATCGGTCCCGCGCTGCTGCAGCCGGATGGGACGTTGTTCGCGGTGGGAGGAACCAGCAGCACGGCGTTGTACAACACGGCTACCGGTACGTGGTCGGCGGGTCCAACCATTCCGGGCTCATTAGGCGTGGAGGACGGTCCGGCCGCAGTTTTGCCCGACGGCAATGTGCTGATTGATGTCGGTCCGCAGTCGGCTTGCTACTCGGCACCGTCGAGTTTCTACGAATTCAACGGCACGAATTTGACGGCGGTTCCCAGCCCGGCGAATGCGGCCAGCGATCCTACCTATGTTGGACGCATGCTGGTGCTGCCCACTGGCCAAATACTGTTTACCGACGGAACGAAAACTGTGCAAGCCTACACGGCGGCCGGCACCTACCAGAGCGCATGGCAGCCGACCATCAGTTCAGTCGCCAGCACGCTGACTCACGGGAGCACAAATAACGCCATCTCAGGAACGCAGTTTAACGGGCTGTCGCAAGGCGCGGCGTATGGCGACGATGCACAAATGGCAACCAACTATCCGCTGGTCCGGATTACGAACAATGCCAGCGGTCACATCACCTATTGCAAGACGCACAATCACAGCACGATGGCGGTCGCAACGGGATCAGCTACGGTTTCGACCGAGTTCGATATTCCGTCAACCATCCAGACCGGAGCCAGCGAACTGGTGGTGGTGGCGAATGGAATTCCGTCGAACCCGGTTGCAGTGACGATTAACTGAAGTCGGTCGTTGTGGTAATCCTCGTTGCTGCGCCAACGAGCGCCCCATCTTTCCCGGAAGTTTTTTCTGGGGAAGTTTTTTCTGGGGAAGATGGGGCGTTCGCTATTTGAGGTGAACTGTCGGGCTTATCTTAACCGGCTGGCATTGAGGTTCGGAGCAGCTGAACTCTGTCGCTTTGCATCATTCATGATGCAGTTACATGCTCGCCACTTGACACGCACCCCGCTTCTCGTTCCGAATAGACAGTCGCAGAAATTTTTTGCGTGAAGTTTTCCGTACAGCGAAAAAAAATTGTGCTACTATGCCGCACTGTCGGCTTTGAGAAATTCTCATTCACCAATGGCAACCGCGCAGCACAGAAGAGGCGCATTCCGCAGTACACTAAGAGTTCAATCAGCAAGTCGGTAAAAAGGAATTATTAACAGGCGCCCTCAGCCAGCCGCCGGGACGCCGCGGCGGGTATTTCATAAATTATGTCAGTTCCAAGCACAACGCTCTCCCCTAATCCGTGGACACGCATTCTTGATGCGCTGGAAAAAAAGATTAACCGGCATTCTTATGACACCTGGTTGAAGCCCACGCGCTACAGCCATGCCAGCGGCGGAATTTTGTTCGTCCGAGTACCAACCGTTGAGTTCCGCCACGCCGGCGACAAATACGCCGACCTGATTCAGGAAGCCATCGACAACCTGGGCCTGGAGTTCAACGACGTGAAGTTCGTTACGCCGGAGGACGATCCGGCCGCGACCACGGTGCGCCACAATGGGGGACTTTCGGCTCCGGTTGTGGCAGCGGCCGCTCCCGCGCAGGCGCGCTTCGATTGGGATGGCGCGGCGCAACTCAATCCGCGCTACACCTTCGACGCTTTCGTCATCGGGTCCGGCAACCAGTTCGCACATGCCGCCTGCCAGGCAGTCGCCGAGCGGCCGTCCAAAGCCTATAACCCGCTTTTCCTCTACGGCGGCGTCGGCATGGGCAAGACTCATTTGATGCAGGCGATCGGACACGAGATCAAGCGGCGCCAGCCGCAGGCTGCCATCTGTTACGTATCGAGCGAGAAGTTCACCAATGACATGATCAACTCGCTGCGCTACGACAAGATGACCACGTTTCGCGACAAATTTCGCGGAGTTGACGTGCTGCTGATCGATGACATTCAATTCCTCGCTGGCAAAGAACGCACGCAGGAAGAGTTTTTTCACACGTTCAACGCACTGCACGATGCTATGAAGCAGATCGTGATTGCCAGCGACCGCTCCCCGAAAGAGTTGGCGGAGATTGAAGACCGCTTGCGCAGCCGCTTTGAGTGGGGATTGATCGCTGACATTCAGCCGCCGGACCTTGAAACAAAAGTTGCGATCCTGCAAAAGAAGGCGGAGCAGGAGCAGGTCACGCTGCCCACCGACGTTGCCCTGTACGTGGCGCAGAATATTCGCTCGAACGTTCGCGAGCTCGAAGGCGCGCTCATTCGCCTGGTGGCGCATTCGTCGCTGATCGGCGCAGAGATCACGCTGCCCTACGCGCAGCAGGTGCTGAAAAATTTCATTGACTCGCAAGCGCGCAAGATCACCATTGAGTCCATTCAGAAAATGGTGGCCGAGCAGTTCGGGCTGAGGTTGGTCGAGATCAAGGCGAAAGACAATTCGCGAGCGATCGTTTATCCGCGGCAGATCGCGATGTATCTCGCAAAGCACATGACCGAAGCGTCGCTGCCGGAGATTGGCCGCCAGTTCGGCGGCAAACATCACACCACGGTGCTGCACTCGGTGGAGAAGATTGAAGAGGTTCGCAAGAACGATAAAGATTTGAACAGGCTGCTCAACAAGCTGACTGAGCAATTGGGCGGATAATTCGCATTGATTTTGAGTTTTACACCGAACCTTGCCGTTTTACTTTTTCGAAGTTGTGCATGAGATGTGGAAGCTGTGCAAGGGCGGGCTGCAATAGCAGAAGCGGAAATCTTCTACTGCGGTGAGCGCTGAATTGGGGAGCGATTTCTCACACGAAGGTATCGGCTTCAAAGCAGTGAGAACAGGCTGGTTGGCAAAGTTTTCCACTTCTGCGCATCGCCTACTGTTACTGCTGGTTTTATAGGTTTTGTATTTGATATAAGGGAAGTAATAAAAGTAGCACGCTGCGCGGGAGAAGACGTCTATGCCGGTGGAAGCGGCCGTTGCGGTGGGAACTATGGAGATCACAGTCAGCAAGTTCGAATTGCTGCGGGAGTTGACGGCTACGCAGGGCGTGGTCGAGCGCAAGACCACGATTCCGATTCTCTCCAACTATTTATTCGAGGCCTCCGAGGGAAAACTGTCGCTGACCGCGACGGACCTGGACCTGAGCCTGCGAACGTCGTGTAATGCAAAAGTCAAGAAAGAAGGCTCATGCACCATCCCTGCGCGGAAGCTGCATGACTACGTAAAACTGCTGCCGGATGCAGATATAACCATCAAGTTGTTGGATAACCACTGGGTCAGCATCCGCTGTGGGCGTTCCAACACGAAGATGGTTGGGATGGCGAAGTCGAATTTTCCGAGCCTTCCGGCATTTCCAACCGCCGGCGTGGTCAAAATTCCAGGTGCGGTGTTGCGCGGGCTGATCGCGCGCACAGGATTTGCCATCTCGAATGAAGAGTCGCGCTATACGCTGAGCGGCGCGCTGATGCTGCTAAAGCCGGAGTCGATCACCATGGTCGCAACCGATGGACATCGGCTGGCTCACTGCGAACGCGTCGGAGAAAAGTTTGAAGGCGTTTCCGGTGAGATGAAGACGCTGGTGCCGAAGAAGGCGATGGACGAACTGAAATCGCTGCTCGATTCGACCGACGCCGAAGTGGTCGAATTCGCGAAAGACGAGTCGACTCTATTTTTCCGCATCGGATCGCGCCTGCTGACCTCGCGCCAACTCACCGGACAGTTCCCCAACTTTGAAGCCGTGCTGCCGAAGGACAACAGCAAGAGCATCGCATTGAACAGCCACGATCTGAACTCGGCAATCCTGCGCGTGGCGCAGTTTGCCGATGAGCGCTCACGCGCCGTGCGCCTGAAGCTGGAAAAAGGCGAAGTGAAACTCTCCGCATCCTCGACCGAAGCCGGCGAGTCGGAGGATTCCATCGAAGCGCCGTACGATGGCGAAACCCTCACCATCGGCTTTAACGCTCAGTATCTGGTGGATTTTCTCAAGGCCGCCGGTACCGATGAAGTGAGGCTCGAACTGAAGGATTCCCAATCCGCTGGGCAACTGCGGCCTGCCGAGGGTGATGATTATAAGTATCGGTATATCGTGATGCCGATGCGGATCTGAAGAGGCCCGCGGTCTCCTAGCTCACCTTCAGATCGATGAATGGCGTTGCGCCATCGAACGATATACTGATCCGGCCCGGGCTGAGGCGGACAGTCGCCTTGGAGAACGAATATTCTCCCGTAAAATCTAGTGCTAACTGCTCGCCTGGTAAGGTGGGTGCCAGTTTTTCCTTCCTAGTTATCGTGAACCGGTGCTCATCAACTTCTATGATTGGAATGCTTAAGACGTCAGCGATTTTGGCTAGGGTGTCTGCAGTTGGGATACTATTGCCTGACTCATAGCTCGTGATCGTCGGCGGTGTGACCCCAACCTTCTGACTCAGCGCTCTCACGCTTAGTTCCCCGCGCGCTGCTCTTATCTGCAAACCGATCTGTTCAGCAGTTGTCATGTAAGATTTTCCTTACATAAACCATTAACTGAGTACCATATTTGCTTGACATTCAAGAAATGTCAAGTAAAGTAGCCTTAGTGGTGTAAATAAATTCTTACACCATCGAATTTTTCGAGGTCAAATGGATGTCGACGGAAGATAAAACCTTGCAAGAGGAACTTCAGGTGTTTGAGCAGCACAGGCAGGAATGGCTGCGCTCGAACCCGGGCGAATTCGTCGTCATCGTCGGGTCAAAGGTAGTAGGGTTTCATGCTGACTATGAGTCCGCTTTCAAAGCGGGTCTCTCTGCGGTCGGACTAGGTAAGAATTTTCTTCTGAGGCAGATCTGGGCCGAGGAGCCAGTGTACCTGCTTTACTAATGTGGAAGTGAAGTTGGATGTTGTTGGGCGCATTCCGTCCCACGGCATTCCACGAGGCCCGCAGTAAGCGACCCCGAACTTGTGGCTTGATCTATTTTTGTTATGCCGGACACCAAGGGCGTCGGATTACCTTCCAGGACCCTAGAAGTCGTCTTCTGCTATTCCCATAAAGACGAAACACTGCGCGACGAACTCGAAAAGCACTTCAGCATTTTGAATCGGAGCGGCATAGTCTCGGCGTGGCATGATCGTCGGATTTCGGGAGGAACAGAATGGGACCCGGACATTGACGAGCACCTGAGAAAGGCCGACATCATCCTGTTGCTTGTAAGTGCAGACTTTATTGCGTCTGACTACTGCTACGACAAGGAGATGAAACTTGCCATAGAGCGGCATGAGCGCGGAGAGGCTCGGGTGATTCCGATCATTCTGCGGGACTGCGACTATATCGGAGCTCCATTCGGCAAGTTGCAAGGCTTCCCGAAGGACATGAAGCCTGTGAAAAGCTGGCCTAGTCAGGACGAAGCGCTCAAGGATGTGGCTATTGGAATCCGAAGGGTAGCCGAGGAATTGCGCCGAACACCTCCAAAAGCCCCTCCAGCACGGGAACGAGTCGGGCGACTGGGCTCCTCCGCCCCGTCGGAGGTGAGAACACGTCGGCATCCGCCAACAGCCTTTGCGGGTCTCGCCGCCAAATGGCGTCCAAATCCGAGCAAGCTTCTCCTGGAAGGGCCGCATATTGAGATCAGTATTAGCACTACGCGTCCCGAGTTCGAAGAAGGGCGATCAATCGGGCTAGAATATCGAGACCTACGAGTTCACGCACTGATTGACACCGGTGCGTCGCTAACGGTAATAAATCCGCAAATCGCGAGTACGTGCAAGTTGCTTCAAACGGACTGGAACCGCATCACAACTGTAGGCGGTATGGCTGGCCGCTATCCGGCTTATGCGGCAGCGATTTCCTTCCCTGAAAGTGATCTACCGAGCTTCGATGTGATTCGCGTAGTGGCATGTCCCATCATCGAACAACGCTATTTCTCGTGCCTTATCGGTCGCGACATCCTGCGCAGGTGGTTTATGACGTACGACGGTCCTAACGGAGAAATTGAGATTCAGGCCCGCTAGGCAGAAAAACCAAACCCTTCCTCAAAACACTCGTCCTGCTTGACCTTCCTGCCTACCTGTCATACATTTGCCCCAACCTTGTTCGGAGGTCCCAATGCTAGACGGTTTTAAGAAATTCATCCTGCGCGGAAATGTTGTGGATATGGCGGTCGGTGTGGTCATCGGGGCGGCTTTTGCCAGCGTGGTCAACGGACTCACCAAGGCCTTTCTTAATCCTCTGATCAAGCTGGTTGCTGGAGGGGAAAAGTTTTCAAGCCTGCAGTTTACGATTCATGGCACGCAGTTCCCCATCGACGACTTCATCAACGCCTGTATCTCGTTCGTTCTGATTGCGGCCGCGGTTTACTTTATCGTGGTGCTGCCAGTCAATGCGCTCGTCGCTCGGATGAACCGGGGCGAAAAGCCGCCTGATCCAACCACAAAGAAGTGTCCGGAGTGCCTGAGCGAGATTCCGATCGATGCGCGGCGATGCGCGCATTGCACGCAGCCGGTGTTGGGACGAGCGGCGTAGACCCCCGCTGGGCTCACTGCCTCCTGATTCCGGAGCTGACGGCGAAGTTGCACAGGTCCATCGGGCCCAAAGTGCGGGCCCTCAGGATGACAAGGTAGTACTGATTAGGTTGGAGAGCACCCTACATTCCCTCATCGGCGGACGGTCCGTACACCGACGGTACAGCGGCTCCATTCAGGCGCAAGTAAACTCCCAACTGCGCGCGATGATGGATCATGTGATTCAGCATCATCCGGCGCAGCGCGCCGATGCGCGGACCGCTGTAGAACTTCCTCTCACCGAGCGCCAGCGTCCAGGTTTTCTGCAAGTCGGCGTCACTCGCACCGGCGAGGGCGGCGCGCAGGTCTGCCACATTCTTGTCGAATATCCCTAGTACGTGCTTCTGCGATTCGGCCACCAGCGGCTTGACGCCGGGCGGACGGCTGGCCAGGTCGAACATTTCGCTCTGCATTACCCGGCTGCCCATGCTCGGCAATTCCGCGATGTGTCCGGCCAACCGGCCGAGGCCCATCGACTTGTCGTGCGGCTTCCAGGCCAGTTTGTCTTCTGGAATGCGTTCCAGAGTTTTCCGGGTGCTCACCATCTCGTGATCGAACTCCGCCAGGAAACTTTCGCTCAACCCCATGCCATCCTCCTTAGAATGACTCCAGGAAAATTTGTAGCGGTCTAATCTTACCCTTAGTAGCGGTCTAATTTTACTCTTAGCAGTGCACCGCCCGGTTTGGATATTGTGCTTAACCGGTTCTCTTCTAAGTTTCATGTCTGAGCCCACTTCTGGTTCGGAAGTCCGGACATTTTTTAAATTCGGCGTCTGTGAGTCCAGTAAGAATCGCTAGATCGTCCACTATTACTTATCTGGTTCCTGCCAAGTCCAAGTGGCAGGAATTTGAGAATGTTCCACTTCTGTTGCTGGATAGTAGATCGCCTTGCGTTCAGGGCCCATCTAGGACGGATTTCTCTCCCACTGGTTAACCAGCCAGGCTCTTACCTTCGCGGAGTCTTGGGTCGCCCTACGCGGTGAATCCGGGCACCAGCTTTTGTCGGACAAGAGTGTCCGACCCACACGTACCCAAATAAGAAAGCGGCCTAGCGGCCGCTTTTGTAAATCGACTCAAAAACAGAGAACTTATCTTCCTGCCGCCGCGGAAATCGTCAACCCAGCGATTTGCAGGCCTTCGATTCGTGCTAGGACATTCTCGATGCTTGCGCCAGTGTCCGTGCACGCATCCACATACGGATGCCGGCTACCATCGGCGTGCATTACCAGCACGAGTGTTTCTGCGCTCGCCTTTTTCACCATGTAGGGCAGATGATGCCGGTCATTGCGGGTGAGGCTCGGACCCAGCACCACGAGGTCGAACGGTCCTTTCTTGAGCGCTTCCACTACTGCCTTGCGCCCCAGCACCTTCTCGACCGTGTGCCCGGCGTTTGCGAATGCCGCCGCCTGAGCCGTTTGTTCCTCCGCATCCCCTTCGCCATAAAGAATTTTAAGCTTTGCCGCTTTCGCCATGTGCTCCCGTCCTTGCTCAGTACCAAGTACTGGCAAGGTCACGGTAACAACCGCCCCGCTGCCTGAGAACGTCACGGAAGACCAGCGACGACCGAGCCTTTTCGCGTTTGTGGCGCGGGTTCAGACCATGCTGAGGATCACGCATTGCGCCTCGCGGCCTTTCGCTTTACCATCGCGGTATCGTGAATTTGCCTAACAGCGATTCCAGAGTGAATGAGTCCCGAGTGAACGATTCTCGAGGGAATGACTCCCGAGTAAATGACCGGCTGGTTTCGGCGGCGCCCGTGGAGGACGATTCTTCGTTCGAGCTGAAGCTGCGGCCGCAAAGACTGGGCGAGTTCATTGGGCAACGGAAGCTGAAAGAAAATTTGGCGGTCGCGATCGAGGCGGCGCGTTCGCGTGGCGAGGCCATGGATCACGTGCTGCTGTACGGGCCTCCGGGGTTGGGCAAGACGACGCTGGCGAACATTATCGCGAATGAACTGGGCGTACACTTCCAGCCCACGGCAGCGCCCCTGCTGCAGATCAAGGGCGACCTGACGGCGATCGTTACCAACATGCAGGATAAGCAAGTCCTGTTCATCGATGAGATCCACCGGCTGCAGCCGGTGCTGGAAGAGCTGTTGTATTCGGCGCTGGAAGATTACAAACTCGACATCATCATTGGGCAGGGGCCTTCGGCGCGCACGCACACGCTGGAAGTGAAGCCGTTCACGTTTGTGGGCGCGACTACGAGGGCGGGCTTGGTTTCGGCGCCGCTGCGCTCGCGGTTTGGAATCGTGTTGCGGCTGGAGTTTTATACTCCGGAGGATTTGCGCGTGATCGTGGAGCGGTCGGCGGAGATTCTGGGAGTTGCGGTCGATGATGCGGGAGCGATCGAGATTGCCAGCCGGTCACGCGGGACGCCGCGAATCGCGAACCGGCTGTTGCGGCGCGTGCGGGACTATGCGCAAGTACGCGGCGCGGGAAAAATCGATCTGCCGACAGCACAAGCGGCGTTGCAGATGCTGGAAGTGGATAAGTACGGGTTCGACGAAGTGGACCGGCGTTTACTGTTGACCATCATTGAAAAATATCAAGGCGGCCCGGTGGGGGTGAATACGCTGGCGGCCGTACTGGCGGAAGAGCCCGATGCGATTGAAGAGATTTACGAACCCTTCCTAATGCAGATTGGTTTTCTGAACCGCACGCCACGCGGGCGAGTGGCCACGCAGTTGGCCTATGAGCATTTTGGTATCACCCCGAGCCGCAGGCAGAGTTCGTTGTTTTGAGAGCTACAGCGTCTAGAGTGTGAGTGAGAATTAGTCTTCCGCCCCTCTGGGGCTTGCTCGTTTCCAGCTTTTTACCCACAGCTTACGCTGTGGGCTGAATTCTTGCGCCGCTTCGTGGCTGAAACAGGCAACGTCGTTCCACTGCGAAGCACAAAATCTAGTCCGCGCTCTTTCTAGTCCACCAGTTCTCCATTCGACTCGATAAACGGCACCTCCTTGGAGTTCTGCAGGAAGTTGCAGGTTTCTGCACCCTTACTAGTGCTATTTCGGTAAACCTCACTTGTAATGCTTTCCTGTTTTGTCAGGCGCTCTCATGGTGTATCTTTACTGGTTTCGTCGCGATGCGGAAGCGAGGAAACACGAGGGCGAGTTTTGCGTTCACTTCGAGTTTTAATGCTTCCATTGGTTTTTTCACGCCTTCTGCTGGCAGGCTTGTTGACCCTGCCAGGAGTCGTGGAGCTCGCGTGGAGCGCGCCGCAAGCAGCGGCAGTCGTCCAAGGGGCGGCTTCGGGGGAGCAAGCATCGGCTTCTTCTCAACCAAGTCCAACCGCGCAAAATTCCCAGTCAGCTCCGCAAAATCCTTCTCCGCCTCCGGGAGCGCCTGCCACGCAGCCGGGACAGCCGCCGCCTCCGCAGTCGCCGCAAATTCCGGCACCCTCTGCGCAGTTGCCGGAGCCGGCGATTGTGAATCCGGAGCCGCCGGCGCCGAAGCCGGCAATCGCGCCGCCGACGTTGACGATTCCGCGATTGGAGCACGCGCCGGTGCTCGAAGACTTTTTAGGGATGAAGCCGGAAGGCGAGACGGCACAGAAGATGGCCAAGGTGACTGGGTTCATGCAGCGCAATCCGCATGACGGCGAGAAAGTTTCGGAGGAGACCGAGGCCTATCTGGGTTACGACCAGAAAAATCTGTACGTCGTGTTCGTGTGCTTCGACGATCCCAAGGAGGTGCGGGCGCGAATGTCGGCCCGCGAAGACATCTACGACGACGACCAGGTTGCCGTCATGTTCGATACCTTTCATGACCGTCGGCGAGCGTATGAGTTTCAGACAACCCCGTTGGGGGTGCAGTGGGACGCGATCTTCACCGACGCCTCAACCGCCGGGCTGGCCAATGGAAATTGGGATACATCGTGGGATACGGTGTGGGATTCGCGGGGTAAGGTGACCAGCCGCGGCTTCGTAGCGTGGATGTCGATTCCGTTCAAAAGCCTGCGCTTTCCGGCCAGGCAGCAACAGGAGTGGGGAATCCTGCTATACCGCGGCATCACGCGCAAGAACGAAGATACCTACTGGCCGCAGGTTTCTCTCAAGGAACAAGGGCGGCTGTCGCGCGAGGCGACTCTGGATGGGCTGGAGGGAATTTTGCCAGACCGCGACATCGAGCTGATTCCTTATGGGATTATGCGCGGCTTTCGGTCGCTGGACGAACGCGATCCGTACAACCCGTTCTTTCAGAATGCGACGGCCCAAGGGCAGATCGGATTGGATGCGAAGTTCGTGATCAAGGACCACTTCGTTCTGGACATGACGGCCAATCCCGACTTCAGCCAGGTGGAGTCGGACCAACCGCAGATCGTCGTCAACCAGCGCTTCGAAGTATACTTTCCCGAAAAGCGCCCGTTCTTTCTAGAGAATGCAGACTTTTTTCGCACTCCAATCGATTTATTCTATACGCGCAACATCCAGGATCCTTCGGCGGGAATTCGCCTTACGGGCAAGGATGGACCGTATTCCGTCGGCCTGATGGCGTCCGATGACCGCGCTCCGGGACTGGCCGTTCCCAGTTTCTGTCCGCCTACGTCCCCGATCTGCTCGGATAGTCTCTATGGCGATCGGTCCTATTTCACGATTGCGCGCGTAAGCCGCGATATTTTCAAACAATCGAGCGTGGGCGCAATCTATACCGATTGGCAGTGTCCGGCGACCGGGGAGTACAACCGCGTGGGCGGCGTCGACACCAACCTGAAGTTCAGCCCCAACTGGACGTTGCAGGGTCAGGCTGTGACCAGTTCGAGCAACCTCGCGGGACTTAATGCAGTTCTCTCACCGACCGGCAACCTGCAAACGACTTGCGAAGACAATCTGTTTCAGTTCAGCTCGGCCAATTTTGGCAATGGCAATCACTATGGCGGGCCCGCCGACGAACTCGATGTCCGCCGGAACGGGTTGCATTTCAATTACAACGGCAGTTACCTAGACGTGAGTCCCGGTTTCGTAACTATGCCCGGATTCGTGAACCGGGCGGACATTCGCCAGGTCAACAACTTAGTCTATTACCGTTTCCGCCCCAAGAAGGGATGGCTTTTGGCCTGGGGACCATCGTTCCGTCAACACTACACGTTCGATCACGAAGGCAATCGCCTGGATACGTATTACGACGCCTACCTGAGGGTGACGGGACGCGGACAGACAGATTTCCGGTTTTCGCCCTACATCGAGATGCGGGAGCGGCTTCGGCCCCAGGATTTCTTCTTCGAGGGTTTAGCGGTAAACCAGAGCTTCGATTATCACGAACACCAGAGTTACGCGCAGTTCTCGACCGGGTACTTTCGGAAGTTTACATTGAATGCGGACTATACTTGGGGAGACGGAGGGAACTTTGCGCCGTCGGCGACTGCAAAGCCGCAGGCTCTCCTGTCACGCTTGGACTTGGCCACTGTGTACCTGAACTTTCGCCCGGTCAAGCCGCTGAAAATTCAAAACACGTACCTGTTTAGCCGCCTGCGAGCCACAGACAGCGAGTATCGGTCCGCTCTTGCCGAGGCGCCCGGGCCCATTGGAAAAGGGATTTTCGACAACCACACGATCCGCAGCGAGTGGAACTGGCAGTTCACTCCGCAATTAGCCCTGCGCGCAATTTTCCAGTACAACTCGACTCTGGCCAACACCCCGGGCAGCACCTATTATCCCTACACCTACCTGCCGACGCAGAAGCGGTTCAACGCCGATCTGCTGTTCACTTATCTAGTGCATCCAGGAACGGCGATTTATGTGGGCTATAACAGCGACCTGCAGAACCTGAACGTAGTCCCCTACACCGGCGTCTTCAACACCGCGAAAGGCTATATCAACGACAGCCGCCAGTTTTTTGTGAAGGTGTCGTACCAGTTCCGCTTCTGAGAAGTAGTTGGCCGACCAAATGCCAGCCTTAATCTCAATTCTGGTTTCTTAGGCGCGCTGGGCCCTCTCCGACTACGAAGGCGGGGCTTCTTCGCGGGATTGAGGGAAGTGGGATTGCTGAATCCTGAGGCATTCCGGTAGAATCTAAGGGTTCGGATCGAGGTTTGAACCCATATGAAAGCAGCTATTCATCCCGCTTATAACGAAGTGCGCGTGCATTGCGCGTGCGGCAACGCCTTTGTCACCCGGTCAACCCATAAGGGCGACATCAGCGTGGAAATTTGCGCTGCCTGCCATCCTTTTTTCACGGGCAAGCAGAAGCTGATGGACACCGCCGGCCGCGTGGAGCGCTTCCGCCGTAAGTATGCGAAGAACGAGCCCGCCAAGGCCGCACCGGCAAAGAACTAGCATTTTTTTCGCGGATTTGTGCGCAACACGGATACGCCTTGAAATTAAGCCCTCGCTTTTGCGAGGGCTTTTGTTTTGCCAGGCCAAGTAGAATAGGACAGTGAAGAAGTTCTGGGACAACTCGAACGGCTCGAATGGAGCTGGCTCGTGTGGGGCGGACACTCTTGTCCGCCAGGCAGCGCCTCTAAAGCCAGTTCCCGCGAGACTTTTGATCGGCGGGATTGATATTGCTCCTGCTACCGTTCTCGCTCCCATGGCCGGGGTCACGGACACGGTCTTCCGACGATTTATCCGCAACCTTGGCGGCTGCGGGCTGATCATGACCGAGTTCACGTCGGCCGACGGCGTGCTTCGCAAGAAGGATCAGAAGGCCAAGCGATATCTCCATTTCTATGAGGACGAGCATCCGATCTCGGCGCAGCTATTTGGCAGCAATCCGCAGGTGATGGCCGAGGCGGCGCGCATGGTTGAGGACCTCGGGTTCGATCTGGTCGATTTGAATCTCGGCTGTCCGGCGAAAAAAGTTGTGAAGTGCAACGGAGGCTCCGGGTTGCTGCGCGACCTGCCCGCAATAGGCAGCATCTTTGAGGCGGTGAAAGCGGCGGTGACAGTTCCATTCACGGTGAAGTTTCGCGCGGGATGGAATGATGACGAGATCGTCTGCGTGGAGCTGGCGCGCATGGCGGAGTCGTGCGGACTGGCGGCGGTGGCGTTGCACGCGCGCACGCGAGAGCAGGGCTATAGCGGGCAGGCGCGCTGGGAGTGGATTGCTGCGGTGAAAGATGCGGTGAAGATTCCGGTGATTGGCAACGGCGACATCCGTACGCCCGAGGATGCTTGTGCAATGGTCACGCAGACGGGATGCGATGCGGTGATGATCGGTCGAACGGCGCCGTCGAATCCGTGGATCTTTCGGCAGATTCAGCAGTATTGCGCGGCCCGTGGAGCGGCGGACGCCTTCGTCCGCCCGCCTAACGACGCTCCGGGTTTTGGGCGTGGTGGCGGCTCCCCGGACGAATGCGTCCGGGGCTCCATGAAATCAACCAAGCTTTTCGACGAGCCCAGCGAGGCGGATCGATACCAGATGATCCGGACTTACTTCCAGATGCTGATCGAGGAAGAACTGCCGGATGCCGTCGGCAAGATGAAGCAGTTCGCGTCGTGGTTCACTCACGGAGTTCCGGGCGGAGCGGGGTTGCGCAAGGCGATCTACGAATCGAAGAGTGCGGTCGAGATTCTAAGCCGGGTGGAAGAATTCTTCGAAGCGAGACTGAGGGTGCAGTACCTAGTACCCAGTGTCTAGCACCTGACGTTGATTCTACTGGGTACTGAGTACTGGGTACTGACTCACTTCATCTGATCGAGAATCGTTCCTACAATTCCTCCGACTACTCCGCCCTGCACGGTTTGCTTGCTCGCCTCATGGGGCATGAATTCGTAGAGGGCGTGCGCGAGCTTAGAGATTGGAAGCGTCTGCAGCCAGACTCTTCCAGGGCCGGTGAGTGCGGCGAGAAAGATTCCGTCGCCGCCGAAGATCAGATTCTTGATTCCCGGCACGGTCGTAATCTGAAACGACACGCTCGACTGAAATGCTCCTACGTGGCCTGGGTGCACGCGCAAGGTCTCGCCTGGCTGCAGATCGCGCATCACCAACTCGCCCGAAAGTTCGAGCCAGAAGGTGCCCTGGCCGCTCACGCGCTGCAGCAAGAAGCCGCTTCCGCCGAAAATTCCCGCACCTAACGATTGCTGGAAGCCCAGCCCGATCTGAATCTGCGGCGTGCCGCATAAAAATCCGTGGCGGTGAATTAGATACTCATGCCCCGCTGAAATCTCGACCGGGACGATGTGCCCCGGCAACTTTGTGGCGAAGGCCAGCTCGCCGGCCGCGCCGACGGCGCGATATTCGGTCATGAAAATCGATCCGCCGCCGGCTACGCGCTTGAGCACGCCGAAAAGGCCGCCGCCGCCGCCAAACTGCGTGTGCGTGGTCATCTGAATGGAGCTGCCCATCCAGGAAAGCTCTCCCGCTTCGGAGATGATCGACTCATTCGGCTCGAGCACGAACTCGAGTACAGGCATGGTGGTGCCAGTGATGCGCGCTTGCATGACGGGACCTCGCATGAAGTATACAAGCCCCAGCATGAGCGGCTTCTGTCCTAAACTTTCCGCGCCACCATTTTCCCTAACTCGTCCTTCTCCACGTAAGCCCAGGGCACGTCCGCGCCGTGGGTAAAGACAGTCAGCCATTTTTCTGGGATTGCTTTGGTGTAGTACTGCTTTTTATTCTCGATGGTTTGAAGAGGGTAGAGATCGAAGCCCATGCCCCAGGCGATGTCGATGTGAGCGCTGGTGGGGATCAGGTCGGAGATGTAGCAGGCTGTGCGGCCACCGCTTTCCGCGATCACGGCTTGCATGTGGGCGGTGTGGCCGGGGAAAGTTTTCACGGAAATGCCGGGTACGATTTCTTCGCCGCCTTTGAGCAGCGTCATCTGGCCGCTTTCGACGAGCGGGTTGTAGTTCTCGGAAATGTAGCTGATGGCGTCGCGCTCGCTGGGACTTTGCGCGTATTGCCACTCGCCTTCGGGCGCGTAATATTTTGCGTGCGGAAACGTCGGGACGATCTTTCCGTTTTTATCGCGAACCGTGTTCCAGCCACAGTGGTCGAAATGGAGATGAGTATTGATGACGATGTCGATATCTTCGGGTGCGATTCCCTCGGCGGCAAGATTCGCAAGCAGTCTTGCGGGCTGGCCGTAGAACTTGATCATGCGCTCCGAAAGCTTGTTGCCCATACCGGTCTCGACCAGCACTGTCTTGCGTCCCGTGCGCGGATGCTTCGTACGGATGAGCAGCGAGTTGAGCCCTGCCTGGACGTAGTTTCTCTCGTCGGCGGTGACCTTGCGCGACCACATGACTTTTGGAATCACGCCAAAGAATGCTCCGCCATCGAGCGGGTAAGTGCCGTCGGAGAAGATGCTGAGTTCGAAGTCGCCGAGAGTGAGCTTGGGCATGGAGTTAGTGTGCCACAGGCGCGAAATTCATAGCCACGGATTGGCACGGATGTTCACGGATGAGGCACGATTTTCCTCGCGATCCGCGTCGAGGGGGATGCCTTCCGGCATTTAATTTGCGGGAGTCTCTTTTATCAAACTACGGTAGTCTCAAGCTATGGATCGTCCGGCCAGCGTTACGGTGGTCGCAGGTTTGTTTTTTCTGGTCGGGGGATATCTGATCGTCGTCGGCATCGTTGAGTTTATCGTGCCGGGCACGCTCGCCTTGACGCGAGCTGCGGGGGTCACTTACGGAAGAGAATTGGATGGACCGCAGACCGCAATTTCTGTAGGTGTGGGGTGGACGCTGATCGGGTGGGGCCTCTATAAGCTGAAAAATTGGGCACGCTGGTGCGCTGTTCTGCTGATGGTGATTGGAGTTGTGGGATCGGTGCCGGCCGTGTCGGCAGCCGCGCGGGATCTGGGTTGGCGATTCTTGTTTCTTGGAGTGCAGATTATTGTGCGGATTTTGATCGCATGGTATTTGGTGGCGTCGCCGGAGTTGGTGGATGCGTTTCGAGGAAAGCGGTAGATAGGCCTTGTGGCGTAACGATTCGTGGAGCGGCAGACGCATTCGTCCGCCGATGCGGCGGTTTGTAAGGACAGGCTCGTGGCACTGCAACCCCGGACGAATGCGTCCGGGGCTCCATGCTTAGCGCTTGGCCTTCATCGGCTCTTTTTCTCCAACACGCTCGCTGACTTCGAAGGTCAGCTTGCCGGATTTCTTGTCGGCATCGACGATCACGTGGTCGCCGTGCAGGATCTCGCCATCCAGAATCCTCAGGGCGAGCGGGTCCTGGATGAGTTTTTGGATGGCGCGCTTCAGTGGACGCGCTCCGAAGTTGGGATCGTAACCCTGAGTAAAGAGCGCATCTTTAGCGGCGTCGGTGAGCTCGATTGAAATCTTGCGATCGGCGAGCAGACGGCGCACGTCTTCGAGGCGCAGCTCGATGATCTTGACCAGTTGTTCTTTGCCGAGCGGGCCGAAGACGATGATGTCATCGACGCGATTCAGAAACTCGGGGCGGAAGTGGCCGTGCAGCGCGTTCATGACTTGTTCGCTGGCTTTTTCGAAGTCTTCGGGCGTGCGCAGGTTTTCGGCTTGCAGGTAGCTGGAGCCGAGATTCGAGGTCATGATCAGAATCGTGTTTTTAAAATCCACGACCCGGCCTTTGCCGTCGGTGAGGCGGCCGTCGTCCATGATCTGTAACAGAATGTTGAAGACGTCGGGATGCGCTTTCTCGATTTCGTCGAAGAGCACAACCGCGTACGGACGGCGGCGCACTTGCTCGGTGAGCTGGCCTCCCTCTTCGTAGCCGACGTAGCCCGGAGGCGCGCCGATCAAGCGCGAGACCGAATGCTTTTCCATGTATTCGGACATGTCGATGCGCAGCAGGGCGCGCTCGTCGTCGAATAGAAATTCAGCGAGCGCGCGGGCGAGTTCGGTTTTGCCGACGCCGGTTGGTCCGAGGAAAATGAACGAGCCGATGGGGCGCTTCGGGTCGCTGAGTCCGGCGCGCGAGCGGCGGATGGCGTTGGCCACGCGCTCGAGCGCCTGGTCCTGGCCGACAACGCGCAGACGCAGGCGTTCTTCCATGGTGACCAGCTTTTTAACTTCGCCTTCGAGCATTTTCGAGATGGGGATGCCGGTCCACTTGGAGACGATGCGGGCGATGTCTTCCTCGTCTACTTCTTCTTTGAGCATGCGGGGTGCGCCGGAAGCTTTGCCGTCGGCGCCTTTCCCGTCGATCTTTGCCGTTAGCTGGTTCAATTCCTGCTCGGCCTGGCGCAATAGCGCGTAGCGGATTTCGGCGACGCGCTGCAAATTGCCTTTACGCTCCTCGGCTTGTTCCTCGATTTTGAGCTTCTCGATTTTTTCTTTCAGCTCGCGCGAGCGGGCGATCAGATCTTTTTCTTTCTTCCAATTTGCTTTAAGGGCATTGGATTTCTCGCGGATTCCGGCAAGTTCTTTTTCGATGACGGACAACCGCTCTTTCGAGTTGGTGTCGTCCTCTTTCTTCAGCGCCTGCTTCTCGATTTCGAGTTGCGTGGCACGACGCTCGAGCTGATCGATATCCGTAGGAAGAGAATCGATCTGGATACGGATCGATGCGGCCGCTTCATCGACCAGGTCGATTGCCTTATCGGGCAGAAAGCGGTCGGAGATGTAGCGATGCGAAAGCGTCGCGGCGGCGACGATGGCCGAATCTTTGATGCGAACGCCGTGATGAACCTCGTAGCGCTCCTTGAGGCCGCGGAGGATCGCGATGGTGTCTTCGACATTGGGCTCGCCGACGAAAACAATCTGGAAGCGGCGTTCGAGGGCGGCGTCTTTCTCGATGTATTTGCGGTACTCGTTGAGCGTGGTGGCGCCGATGGCTCGTAGCTCTCCGCGAGCCAGCGCGGGTTTGAGCATGTTGGAGGCGTCGATGGCACCTTCAGCGGCTCCAGCGCCAACCAGGGTGTGAAGTTCGTCGATGAAAAGAATCACCTGTCCTGCGGAGTCTTCGATTTCTTTTAGAACGGCCTTGAGGCGGTCTTCGAACTCACCGCGATACTTCGCTCCGGCGAGCATCGCGCCAAGATCAAGGGCAACGACGCGTTTATTTTTGAGAACTTCCGGCACGTCGCCGGAAATGATGCGCTGTGCCAGGCCTTCGACGATGGCGGTCTTGCCAACGCCGGGCTCGCCGATGAGTACAGGATTATTTTTCGTGCGGCGGGAGAGCACCTGAACCACGCGGCGGATTTCTTCGTCGCGTCCGATTACGGGGTCGAGTTTACCGCGGCGAGCCTGCTCGGTGAGGTCGCGCGCGTAACGCTCGAGCGCCTGATACTTCGCTTCGGGATTCTGGTCGGTGACTTTTTGCGAGCCGCGGACCGAGGTCAGAGCTTTCAGAATCGCATCGTGGGTCGCGCCGTGGCGGGCAAGAATCTGCTGCGCGGCGTCCTGCTTGAGGTAGGTGATGGCAAGCAGTAAATGTTCGGTGGAAACGTATTCGTCTTTGAAATTCGCAGCTTCTTTGAAAGCCTGCTCCAGCAGTTTGTTAGCTGTGTTCGAGAGCGTGGCTTGCGCGGCTTCTCCGGAAACCTTGGGAAGGTTTTCAATGTCGCGATAAACGTCACTCAAAACGGCTTGCGGGCCGATGCCGATTTTATCGAGTACGGGCGAAACGATTCCCTCTTTGTCTTCGAGCAGAGAGGCGAGCAGGTGGAGCGGCTGCAGCTCGGGGTTGCCGTGCTCGGAGGCAAGGTTGGTCGCGTGCTGGACTGCTTCTTGGGCTTTTACGGTGAATTTGTCCCAACGGATGGGCATGGGTTACTCCTAGTCATTTGGTAATTGGGTAATTTTGCAATTTGGAAATTGGGCGCTTGCCTAGTGTTTCGAACCGTCAGGCAGCTGGCCGCTTCTGGGCTGCGTTTTCTTTCTTAGTCCGCTGGCAGCGATAACTTGGTCTCGATCGCGCAATTTTTCTAGGAGCTTGATTTTCTCGGAAAAACTGAGAGATGCGAGGCGCGCCCGCATCTTTGATTTGTCCGCTGATCTATCCATGCGTACCCTCCAAAAATCTGCGCTCGAACTGCTTCCACTTTCCAGTCAGATTATGGCGTTCGGTGAGAATTTGCAGCTTTTTCCTGTCTACTGCGTCTTGCTCGATAAACTGCAAGATCCGGTTGTGATCCTTGGGGCGTCCGGTGCGCAGCGCGATAGCGGCCAAGTGTTCGGCTGTCATCACCCACGTGCCGACACCCTCTACCGTCGTCGGAACCGCTTCTACTAGTGCCTCGAGTTCAAGTTTGTCACTAGCCGGAAGAAACTGTACAGGCCAGCCTCCGATGACAATATGTTCGTCTTCCTCCTTGCCGCCTCGGGCCTTCAGATAGTCGTAAATCGGGCTAAGGCTAAGCAGTAGTCCGCTCGGAGCCGTCGGAAGGACGACGAAAATATCTACGTCGAGGGTCGCTGCAGGTTCAAGATAAAACGTCGCGCCAACCGCTCCTCCGATGGCATACTTGCCGATCACTCCGTCGGACTGCATCTGGTTGATCGACTCGATGGTAGCTTTCACAGCTTCATGGCCCTGCAAGCATTGTGAACCAACTCTGCCGCAGAGCCAAGTATTGCGGATCAAACGGAACGGGAGGCCGGCAGGTTTGCCGCCTCCCGTCGAAAGCTAGTCGAGCTTCGCTCGACTGGACAGCCGAGGGCGGCTGTTCCTACATATTTCCGTGCCGTCTTACGCCGCTTTGCTGGGGCCTTTGGCTTCCAAGGTCTTTTCCGAGCCCGTGCCGACATTGACTTTGATCTGTTTGGGCTTGGCTTCGGCTTTCTTGGGCAGAGCGATCTTCAACACGCCCTTGTCGTAGTTGGCCGAAATTTTCTCGGAGTCCACGGTGGTGGGCAGATTGAAGGTGCGGGTGAAACTGCCGTACTGGCGTTCCACACGGCGGTAGTTCTCTTCTTTCTCTTCCTTCTCGATTTTGCGCTCGCCGTGCACGGTGAGGGTGTTGTTCTCGATGCGCACGTCGATGTCTTTCTCTTCGATTCCGGGCACTTCGATCTTCAGGGTGACGCTGTGCTCGTCTTCGTAGACGTCGACGGCGGGGGCAAAGCTCGAGGTGGTCAAAGTTTCATCCCGGCCCTCGGGGCTATAGGACTCACGGAAAACGCGGTTGATGCGGTCCTGGAGGGTGGCAAACTCGCGGAAAGGCTCGAAACGGGTTAATACGGTCATGGTAATCAATCTCCTTTTTGTGCTGATTTCTTAGGAATTTCGGCAACGCCGTTCACAAGCTTAGATGTGTATTCAGCACAAAAGAAGCATAAAATATGAGTGTATCTATGTCAATTTTATATTGATCTTCATTTTCATCAGGTTACGATAGCAATTACGCATTTCAGGTAGGCCGTTTCAGGCAGATTTAGAAGGATCGGATGATCTTTGGCCTGTCCTCGCACTTCGGCTAGACGCAGGGTTCGATGAGCGTCCAAGGCGGCGGCGGCCAGCATTTCGAGGAAATCAGCCTGGCCGACGTGGTAGGAGCAGGAGCAGGTGACCAGGATCCCTCCGGGACGAAGCATTTTCAGAGCGCGCAGGTTGAGTTCCTTGTAGCCGCGGATGGCGGCGGCGAGGTCACGCTTGCTCTTGGCGAAAGCAGGTGGGTCGAGGACGATGATGTTATAGGTTCGGCCGGAGGCGGCGTAGTCCTTCAGTAGGTCGAAGGCGTTGGCTTCCATCCATTCGATCTCCTGATCTCTATTCTGAAATTGCGTTTGATTGAGCGCGGCGTTCTGCTCGGCGACCTGGAGTGCGGGGAGGGAGCTGTCGACGCCGGTGACATGGGAGCACCGCCGCGCCAGATGAAGGGCAAAGCCTCCCTGATAGCAGAAGACGTCGAGAGCATCGCCGTGGGCGTACTGGGCGGCGGCCGCGTAATTTTCGCGCTGGTCAAGGAAGGCCCCGGTCTTTTGGCCTTCGAGAGCTTCGAAGTGGAACTGAATGCCGTTCATGGTGAAGATCGTGGAAGTTTTCTCGCCGACGATCAATCCGGATGCGCGCGGGGGTAGCTCTTCAAGTTGGCGGACTCGCGGATCGACGCGCTCGACGATCGAGGTTGGGTGAAGCTTCGCGGCCAGCTCTGAAGTGAGGATGCCGCGCGTCGCTTCGGCGTCCATGGCCTGCGTGAGGATTTGAATCGAGAGAATGTCGTTGTAGCGATCGACGATTAGGCCGGGAAGAAAATCAGCTTCGCTGAAAATCACGCGATAAGCGTTGGTGTCATGAACGAGCGGCTCGCGATAGGCAATCGAATCGGCGATTCGCTGGCGGAGCAATGCTACGAAGTCGGCGACCGGCTCGCGCGAAATAAGACGGATGGCAATTTGCGAGGCGCTCGAATATAGAGCCGTGCCGAGGAATTGTCCGCGATGATCGGTAACCGCGACCAGCGAGCCGGGTGGGATTCCATTGGCCGAGACGATGTCGGAGCGATAGACCCAGACGTGGCCGTCTTTCAACCGAGACGCGCCACGAGGAGAAACCTGTACGGTTGATACGCCTGGACTCACCCTCTTCTGAGACATGCAGCAATCTTAACTGCAGTGGCTAGCTGGCGGCTTGCTCGGAAGGAACGGCGGCAGGAGCGCCCGACTTTGGAGAGGTGCGGGACTTCATTTCATACTGCGCGGCTTCCAGATCGACGTGGAGAGAATCGAGGGCGGTCATGGGCATTTCGGTGCCCCAGGTTTCCATTTCAGCTTCTGCCCAGTTTCCGTTGAGGCGGACTGCGCCGGTGATGTCTTCGGGAAAAGCGTGGCGAAAATCCCCTTCGCGAATGAGAATATCGCCGATCAACCGGCCGGTAGCCATGTCAAAGACGCGGCGGCTGGCTTGGCCGGCGGCGTTATGCAGGCAGATGAAAACCTCGCCGGCATCGCCATATTCCTGGCGATAGTACCAGGCCTGGGGAGCGTCGATTTTGGGATGATGGCGGCGCGAACGCTTGTGCTCCGGCTCAAGCGCCTGCATTTCATTGGCGGGATTAAAGTAGAGTACGCGCTGGCAGGAATCGCAAACCACGGTCTGCTGACCGGTGCGGACCTCGTTGTAAGTCTGAGGGCGCAGCATGACCTGGCATGCCATGCACTTGTGATCCCGCACCTCAGAGATGCCGCTGCCGCGAAATTTTGAAACCCGCTCGTAGTGGCGAAGCAAATCTTCGCCCACGCTGGCCCGCACCTGGTCGCGCTTGGCACGCCACTCGGAGAGCTGTTGTTCGTCTTCAACCGTGCGCTTGCGGGCGTCTTCTTTTTCTTTCTCGATCTCGGCGGCCTCGGCCTTCAGTTCGGCCTGCGCGGCCTTCACTTGCTTATCACGAGCCTCAGCGTTCACCATTAATTCCAGAATCTTGTCTTCGGTGGCGGCGATTTCTTTTTCCGCAAACTGAATTTCGTGGAGCAACGCCTTGTATTGTTCGTTGGTTTTTACGTCGAGCGACTGGTCACGGTATTTGGAAATCTTGCCACGAAGATCGCTGATGGCAGTATCGTGCTTGCGGCGGGCAGCTTCATCGGCTTTTACTGCAGCCTGCGCCTTCTCCAGCTCGAGTTTGGTGTCGGCTAGCTTATGTTCAATGGCAGCGACGCGTTTGGGTAGTTCGGCGACTTCATCCTGCAAGCGGCGAATTTCCTTATCCGCTTCTTGCAGGCGCAACAGGTTTTCTATTTCTGGAAGCATCCCGAAGGGCTCAGCCTTGATTCTAACACGCGGAAACCGGGGTTCTGGGAACTCGAGCAGCTTAATCTAACGCCTCACGCGTTCATTGCGGAAGGTTAATGAACGGGTGCAATGCAGGAAGAAGGCAATCGAAAGGCTCTGCCCGGAGTTCCTATTATTTGTGTAAACTCGTTCGTTCACGCGATCTAGTTCGACTGCTCCGTTCCGGGGTCTAATTTTGAAAAATCAGAGCTATTTTTTAGTTGTTGCAGCGGCTGTTATAGCGGTCGCTGTTTCTTTTCTGAATCCGCCAACGCTTTTGGGGCAAAGCTCTTCGCCGCTGAAACCGCTAACGATTGAGGCGATCTACGCCTCCGGCGGATTGACGGGGCGCGGTCCGGAGACGATCGAGTGGAGTCCCGACAGCAGCAAACTTTCGTTCATCCAGCGCGCCGACGACGGAGAAAACGGCGAACTGTGGAGCGTGGATTCCGCCACCGGCGAGAGGCAACTCTTGCTGGACGCTGCCAAGCTCGGCCCGCTTGCGCCCGATTACAGCCGGATAAAGGACGAACGAGAAAAGGAGCGACTCACGCGCTACCACGTATCGCCTTACATTTGGGCGACGGATTCGAAGCATCTTCTTTTCGTTCCGAATGGCCAGCTCTGGCTTTTTGATTTGGCGAATGGCACAGGTTTGCAGTTCGCGGCCGCGTCCGACCCCATCAGCGACCCGAAATTCTCCCCGGACGGCCGTCACGTTTCTTACGTGCGCAAACACAATCTTTACGTTCAGAAAGTGAACGGCGTGGGCGAAAAACAGCTCACCAAGGACACCGGAGAGAATTTGTTCAACGGCGACATCGATTGGGTGTATGCGGAAGAGTTAGCGGTTCGCAGCAATTATTTCTGGTCGCCGGATAGCAAAGAAATCGTTTTTCTGCACATGGACGAAACCAAGGTTCCGACCTATCCCATCACAAACTGGATGCCCACGCATCCTACGGTCGATAACGAAAAATATCCCAAGGTTGGCGATGCCAATCCTGTGGTGAAGCTCGGAATCGTCGATCCTGACAACGGGAAGGTTCGCTGGATTTCTCTGACCAAAGACAAAGATGAGGAGGCTTACATCCCGCGCTTCGGTTGGGTTCGCGAGGGCGTGGTTTGGGCGGAGGTTCTTAATCGCAGCCAGGACGAGATGGATCTTTATTTTGTCGATGCGAAATCCGGGAAGTCTGCGAAGGTGCTTAGCGAGGCCAGCCCGGGCGCGTGGATCAATGTGAATGATGACTTCCGAGTATTGAAGTCTGGCAATCGATTTCTGTGGTCGAGTTGGCGCGACGGGCACACCCATTTGTATCTCTACAGCTTTGACAAGGAAAATCCGCTTGCTGCAGCCAGGTTGGAGCGCCAACTCACGCAGGGAGATTTCGAGGTGTTGGGAGTGGAAGGCGTGGATGAGGCCGCAGGAACGGTGTTTTTCTCGTCCGATAAAGACGATCCGAGGCAGCGGCAGATTTTCTCGATCAAGCTGGATGGGACCGATTTACAACGGCTGACGCCTGACGAAGGGATTTATTCGGCCGAATTTGCCGACGACGGCAAACACTATGAGCAGACGTTTGTCAGCACAGTGAACCCGCAGCAGGTTTCGCTGTGCGCGGTGGGTGGCGCGTGCGTTTCGCTGTGGAAGGCGCGCGATGAAGTTGTGGAATATGGAGTGCGAGCGCCGAAGTTTATGGAGTTCAAGGCGGACGATGGGACCGCACTTTATGGCCGTCTATTGCTTCCGCCGAATCCGCAAGGCGGCAAGATTCCGTTGATCGTGTTCCTCTACGGGGGACCCGCGGCGCAGACGGTTCTGAAGGACACCCCCGATCCGTTCGATGAGATTCTGGCGCGCGCTGGATTTGCCATATTTTCGGTGGACAATCGCGGGACTCCGGGACGCGATCGCAAGTTTCAGACCGCGATTCGACATGAATTTGGCGCAGTCGAGCTGAAGGATCAGCTTGCCGCGCTGGACCAGCTTCTCGCGCAATACCCACAACTGGATAAAGACCGGCTGGGAATTTGGGGATGGTCGAATGGCGGTTCGATGACGCTTTACGCGATGACGCATTCGGAGCGCTTTCGCGCCGGAGTTGCTGTAGCGCCGGTCACCGACCAGATCAATTACGACACGATTTACACCGAGCGCTATATGGGCTTGCTCAGGGAAGATGCTGCGGGTTATGCCGCGTCCGATGTGACGAGAGGAGCCGCAGACCTGCATGGCGCGCTTTTGCTGGTGCACGGCACGGGAGACGACAACGTGCACTTCCAGAACAGCATTCAAATGATTGATGCGCTGGTCAAAGCGGGCAAGCAATTCCGGCTGATGATTTATCCCAACAAAACCCACGGCATCGCCGGAAGCGAAGCGCGCGATCACCTGTTCCACATGATCGAAGAACACTTTGAGCGAGAGTTGAAATAGGGCCGCGAGGGCGGTGGGACGAATTTAAGGTTGACTTCGAGCTAAGCTAGATCGTTCTTAGTTACGACTTCCGTTTGTCGGGCTTGCGGGACGAGCTCACTCGCGTGTTTTCTCTGGAAGCGCTTTCTCTGGAGGAAGTTTCCTTGGATGAGCTTTCTTTGGCGGAACTTTCTTTCGAGACGCTCTGTTTTGAGGAACTCTCCTTCGAGCTTTCTTTGCCCGAGCCGTCGGACTTGGACTTCTCGTCTTTTTTCGACGCCGAACTGGCCTCATCAGAAGACGACGGGGCGTGAGACTTGTTGGCGTAGTCGGTGACGTACCAGCCCGATCCTTTGAACTGCACGGCGGGCGCGGAGATCATCTGCTCCACCCGGCCGCCGCACTCCGGGCACTTCTTGACCATCTTGTCGGAAAACTTCTGGATTTTCTCGAAGCGGTGACCGCATTTTTCGCACTGATATTCGTAAAGGGGCATGGGTTTGAGACAAGTTGTGAGGAAAAAACTAGTTTCATATTGATTCTAGGGGTGAGGATTCGCTTGCGTCAATTCAGAGGCGGATCGCGGGGTGGGCGAGAGCATTCCCATGCACTCTATCTCAAACCTGTTTCGCGAACTTGTCTAGCACTTCGAAACCGCTCCCGGAGACGTTTGGGTGCGGTGTTGCGCCAGGCAGCAGAGACCGCTTTCTGCAGAGTTGCCTTGTCAACGTGCTTGAGGTGAAGACTGGTTGCGCCCCGGCGTCCCCAGGCGCCCTTCACCGGCACAAAGGTTTCGGGATGCTCTTTCGAGAAATAGTGTTGGTGCTCTGGAGTGAGCTTGACCATTCCCCAGCCTGGCACGGGATAGCCGAGCGTAGCGAATATCTTTCCGCGCACACGAAAATCTGGATGATCCATGTGAGCGTTCTCTGCGGTTTCGGGAAGAGCGAGAGCGAGGCGGCGGAAATCGGCGGCGGTCATGATGGAATCTCCCGAGAGAAGCGATCCATACGATTAGCATAACTGCGTTCGGGCTGAAGAGTTACGGCTTCCGCAGTGATAGACTCCGGCCATGAAGGATGCTGGCCGCGAACATGACTTAGAGGCCATCGAGCCAGAAGAGGTTCGATCCGAAGTCCAGCCACAGACTGCGGCGCACGCCCTTGCGCCGGGACCGGCACTTTATCTTGTGGCTACGCCGATCGGCAATTTGGAAGACATTACCCTCCGTGCGATACGAGTACTGAAGGAAGTCGACGTGATTGCGTGTGAAGACACGCGTCAGACCCAGAAATTGCTCAATCACTACGGAGTTAGCACGCGCACGATCAGTTATCACGAACACAACGAGATGACACGCGCTGCCGAGTTGGTCAAAGAGATGCAGGAAGGGGCAAGCGTTGCGCTGGTGACCGACGCGGGCATGCCGGGAATTTCCGATCCCGGATTCCGGCTGATTTCGCTGGCCATTCGGCATCATTTGCAGGTGGTGCCGATTCCGGGGGCGTCGGCGTTTCTGGCGGCGCTGGTGGCGAGCGGGATGCCGACCGATTCTTTTCGCTTTAGTGGATTCCTTCCCGCGAAACGTGGCGAGCGGAGGGCGGCGTTGGAGGCGATCAAGACTTCGCCGCGCACGCAGGTTTTTTATGAAGCTCCGCACCGGATTGTCGAGGCACTTGCCGATGTCTGCGAGGTGCTAGGAAACGACCGGCATGTGGTGATCGCTCGCGAAGTAACCAAGCTGCACGAAGAATTTCTGCGCGGGCGGGCAGGCGAAGTGCTGGAGACGCTGAAGGCGCGTGATGGGGTGAAGGGCGAGATCACGCTGCTGATCGGGAAGGCGGAGGAAAGTGAATCTCGTGGAGCGGCGGACGCCCCCGTCCGCCCTTCAATGCGCCAGAGGATCGGCCAGATCATGGCCGAAGAAAAAATTGACGAGAAAGCTGCGCTGAAGAAGGTGGCAAAGGAGCGGGGGATTTCGAAGAGCGAGGCTTACCGGGAGTTTCAGAGACAGAAGTAAACCCGATTAAGGCCAAAGGAAATTCGAGTCTCTGCTTCTGGTCATCTTCAATGCAATATTGTCTAGCTTTGCTCCACCGGACAGCCGAGGGCGGCTGTCCCTACACGAGCGACCGTTACTTCCCCGCTAACTCCTTCTTGACCGCCTCGCTCACCATCTTGCCGTCCACGCGCATGCCGGCGGCGTTGAAGCGGGCCATGGCATTCTTCATTACTGTGCCCATGTCTTTCATGGTGGGCGAGCCCATTTCGGCGATTACGGCTTTTACTCCGGCGACCACTTCGGCGCCGCCTGCTGCTTTGGGGAGATAAGTTTCGATCAATACGATCTCAGCGGCTTCTTTGTCGGCCATCTCCTGACGTCCGCCCTTGGTGAACTGTTCGACGGATTCTTTGCGCTGCTTGATCAGCGTGGTGAGGACGGCCTGGGATTCCTTGTCATCGAGCGGCGCCATTTTTTCAATCTCGCGGTTCTTGAGCGCGCTCTTGACCATGCGCAGCGTGGAGAGGCGCTGTTCCTCGCGCGCCTTCATGGCGGCGGTGATGTCCTTCTGAATCTGTTCAACGAGGCTCATGACGGGATTATATCGAAGAGCGAGTGTCTGACTTTTCTGCAATTGCGACGATACGCCGATTCGCAGTGACCAAAGTTGGTCTCAGCGCATCAGATGCGGAGGAGGTCTCACGTCATGAGCAAACTTGCGATTTGGGCTCAACTGGAAGCAAAACCCGGCAAGGAAAAAGAACTGGAAGAGTTTTTGAAGTCGGCGCTGCCGCTCGCCGAGCGCGAGCCGGGAACGATTACGTGGTATGCCATCAAAATGGGTCCGGGAAAATACGGCATCTTCGACACATTCGCCGATGAAAACGCCCGCAGCGCGCACATGAACGGCGAGATCGCCAAGGCGCTTATGTCCAAGGCAGCGGAACTGTTGGCGAAGGGTCCGGAGATTGCGCGGCCCGAAGTGCTGGCGGCGAAAACCGCATCGCGCTGATTTAATTTCGCAATGTGTGTGAAGCAAAAATTGCCGCAGGCAATACTGCATTCGAGAGCCGCAACCTGCCAGCTTCCGATAGACTAATGGAGAAGCAATCTTTCTAATTTTTTCAAGGACTATCGGAATGCTGCGCAAGAATCGTCTATTCACTCCTGGGCCAACGCCGCTGCTGCCTGCCGCGCAAACGGCGATGGCGTCATTTACGGCGCATCACCGGACCGCCGATTTCCGCGCGCTGTTTCAACGGGTGCTCGCCGACATGAAGGAGTTCGTCGGCACGGAAAACGACGTGCTGGTGCTCGCCTGCTCAGGGACGGGCGTGATGGAGGCGTCCGTTTCAAATTTGACATCGCCGGGCGACAAGGTTTTGGTTCTCACGGCGGGCAAGTTTGGCGAACGCTGGACCGGCTTGGCCAAGGCGTTTGGCTGCAATGTCGAGGTGCTGAGCGTTCCTTATGGCGAAACGTTTTCCTTGAACGATGTTCGCGCCAAGCTGACTCCTGACGTACGAGCGGTTTTTGTGCAGGCGACGGAGAGTTCGACCGGCGCGCGGCATGACGTGGAAGGCATTGCGAAAATCGTGCGCGACAGCGGCGGAGAGGCTTTGCTGATCGTGGATGCGATCACAGGCCTGGGAACGACTCATCTCGATGTGGATGGATGGGGCTTGGATGTGATCATTGGCGGATCGCAGAAAGCGCTGATGATGCCTCCTGGCCTGGCGTATTGTGCGGTCAGCGAGCGCGCGTGGAAGCGCATGGAGACAACCACTTCTCCGCGTTACTACTTCGACTTGCGAAAAGAGCGGAAGTCGGCGGCGAAAGGCGAATCGGCCTATACGCCAGCGACATCGTTGTTTGCGGCGCTGGGAGCGGCGTTGGAATTCATCTGCGAGATGGGGAATGGAGATCTGGCTAAAGGACGCGAGGCGTTGGTCGACAATGCCGAACTTTGCGCAGAGATGACGCGTGCAGGCGTGCAGGCTTTGGGATTAAAGCTGTACGCTGCGTCGCCAGCTGCGGCTCTTACCGCGATCAGCGCTCCGGCGGGGATCGACTCGGGAAAGATTGTAAAAGAGTTCCGTGAGTCGTTCGATGCGGTCGTGGCCAATGGGCAGGGTGAAATGAAAGGTCAGATCTTTCGTATCGCGCACATCGGCTATTACGATTACTTGGATACGATCGGCATCCTGGCCGCACTCGAGCATGTGCTGGCCCGCTGTACCGGGAAAGCCGTGCAGTATGGCGCAGCGGTGCGTGCGGCGCAAGAAGTGTACGCCCGCGCCCTGTCGGACAAACCACAACTGGTAAAGGCTTGAGGAGCGTCGCAGCGAAGGCGCTCGTCCAAGCTGGTCGATCGTGGCTAGTTGATCGTGAACGTCATACTGTTGGACGTTTCTGCCGCCGTCCCGCCGCCGTAAATGCCGCCGGGGGTGCCGGGGTTGGTCACTGTGACCGCTGCCGTGCCGGCTGACGCAACGTCCGCGGCCGGAATGGTTGCTGTCAGCTGGGTTCCGCTCACAAAAGCGGTGGTCAGCGCGGTACCGTTCCAATTGATGGTGGCGTTGCCGTTGAAGTTGGTGCCGGTCACCATGAGCCCGTTGGCTCCCAATGCATTACCCGTGGTCGTTGAATTGGGAACGAGGGCTGCGATGTTCGGCATGGTTCCGGCAGCCGGCGGAGTGGTAGCCTTCTTACTGTAGCCGCACGCCATGCCTGCCGCGAGAAGCGCAGCTAAAATTATTGTCTTTGTAATCTTCATGACCTTGTCTCCTAACGAGCCGATGGCCCGATGAAGAAAAGGTTAGGAGAAACGCGTGACCGGAGTGTCGTCAGTATGTAAAGTTCCTGTCAAGGTTTTGTCAGAGCCAAATGCCTCAGTAGAAGGATCAATTCTTGAAAATTGTGATCGCTGAAAAAATCTCACCTGCAGCCATCGAACAGCTCAAGGAGCCGGGTTGGACCGTTCTAACTCCCAACCAATTGGACGGTAAGCTGGCGGAGGAACTGGAATCTGCCGATGCGCTGATCGTGCGTTCGGCGGTGCAGGCGGATGCGGCGCTGCTGGGACATGCCAAGAAGTTGCGGGTGATCGGTCGTGCCGGCGTGGGCGTGGATAACATCGACCTGGACGCGGCGACGAAGCAAGGCATCGCGGTGATGAACACGCCGGGTGCGAATGCCGTGGCAGTCGCGGAGCAAACGCTGGGGATGATGCTGGCCATGGCTCGACATCTTTGCCGCGCCGATGCGCTGATGCACGCCGGCAAATGGGAAAAGAAATCGCTGCAAGGGACTGAGCTGCGCGACAAAACGCTGGGAATCGTCGGCCTTGGCCGTGTCGGCATGGAAGTCGCGCGGCGAGCGCGCGCGTTCGGCATGGAACTAATCGGTCATGATCCATTTGTTTCGGTGAGCGTGGCAAAGGAGCAAGGGATCCGCCTGGTGAGCCTGGATGACCTTTATGCCGGAGCTGACTACATCACGCTACATGTTGGGCTGACGCCTCAGACCGCGGGCATGATCAACGCGGCCGCCATCAAGAAGATGAAAAAGGGCGTCCGGCTGGTGAACTGCGCGCGTGGCGAACTGGTGCATGAGGCGGATTTGGCCGAGGGGCTGAAGCAAGGGCACATTGCTGCCGCGGCACTCGACGTTTTTGTGGAAGAGCCTTTGAAGAATTCCCCTCTGCTGGCGATGGAGAATGTGATCCTGACGCCACACATTGGCGGTTCGACGTTTGAGGCGCAGGAAGCGGTGGGCGTGCAGATTGCGCAGCAGGTGCGCGAATACCTGAAGCACGGCGTCATCCAGAATGCGGTGAACGTGCCTTCGGTTTCCGCCGAAGAGTACGCCGAGATGCATCCTTATATCATTTTGGCGGAGCGGATGGGCGCTTTTCTGGCGCAGATTTCCGAGGGATCGATCGAAGAAATTTCGCTGCGCTATAGTGGCCACATTGCGGAGTGGAAGACCGAACTGATTCGCAACGGGGCGATCAAGGGTATCCTCAACCAGGCATTGGAGGAGAAAGCCAACCTGGTGAATGCGGGGGCGCTGGCGGAAAGTCGGGGACTGCGCGTGCACGAAGCGCATAAAGCAAAGGCCTCGACTGGCGGCGCGGGAAGCGTGCTCTCGATTTTTCTCAAGACCTCGAAAGAAGAGCACATGGTGAAAGGCGCCGTACTGCGCGGGACCGCGCCCCGGCTGTTACATATCGACGACATTGACGTAGAGGCTCCGCTGGAACGAGACCTCATTTATTTGCGAAACCGCGATGTTCCCGGCGTGATCGGCAAGGTGGGCACGATTCTCGGCGAAGGTGAAATCAATATCGCTGACTTTTCTTTGGGAAGGCGCAGCGCGGAAACTGGCTCGGAAGTGCGCGAGGCCATCGCCGTGGTTCACGTCGATGGTAAGGTGCCGGACGAAGTGTTGAAGAAGCTGGAGGAGATTCCGGCGGTGGAGAAGGCGAAAGCGGTGCGGCTATTCTGACCGCGCTAAGGGAGTCTCTTTAGAGGCATACTGCAAGCGTCACGGCACACGAGCCGAACATGCTCCGAGATCATCTCCGCCATAATCGAATTACGATGCCGCGTTATCGCGCCGCAGCTTGCGGCTTTCCGCCAGGAGCGCCATCGAGTGCATCAGATTCTGCAGCGTGATGATTCCCACGAGGCGCTGATCTTCGACGACTGGAATGATGCTGAGATTGCGTGCGGTGAGTTTGCGAAATGCGGAAGCGAGGGATTCCTGCCGCGCGGAGACCTCGAAAAGCTTGTTCATCACGGCCTGGACATAGCCGTTGCCTTCCACGCGCAGAGCCTCAAGAATGCGCTGCCGCGAAATCACGCCAACCATATCGCTGCCTCGAACCACGGGGAAATCATCCTGCAGCGAATGGACCGCCTTTTCGAGCGCGTCTTCAAGCGTATCCGCCGGTGACAAGGTCGCGAAGTCGGTGAGCATCACTTCTTCGAGGCGGACGTTATCCAAGACCGACTGGAAGATGACAGCGCGCTCCTCGAGCTGTGCCGCGGAAAAGATAATGACGCCCACCATGGTGAGCCAGGTGTCGCTGAACAAACCGGCGACCATTAGCATCATCGCCATGGCATGGCTAATGGAGACCGCGCGTCGCGTGGCTGCAGAGGGATCGATGGTCCGCGCAAAAAAAGCCCGCAGAACACGGCCTCCATCGAGAGGATAAGCTGGGAGAAGATTCAAACCGGCCAAGTAGAGATTTGCCCAAACGAGACTGCGCGGCAGGTTGCTGGGCTGCAAGAAAGGCCACTTCCACAGATTTGCTTCCGGAACGACGGCGGAGATAATGCCTGCCGTGATCACGGCTAAAACGATGTTGACGAGAGGCCCGGCAAGAGCAATGCGAACTTCCCGCATCCAGGTGTCAGCGCCGGAGGCGGGCTTCTCGGCATGGGTTTCGTCGAAAACCGTGACGCCGCTGAGAGGCAGGAGAATCACAGCTTTAGGAACCAGTCCATAGCGCCGCGCCACCAGCATGTGCCCGATTTCGTGCGCCGCGACACAGGCGAGGACAATGCCCACGAGCGCCAGGTCGCGCGGTCCGTTGGCAGAGCCGTGGGAGTTATACTCCGTCCAGAAAACGAACAAAGGCAAAATCAGGAACGTCAGGTGAAGGCGAACCTCGACTCCGAACAACCTCCCGACGTGAATCGACCAGCTTCTCATGGGCCCCCAACTACTACAGTTATTTTACATGGTCGGATATAGTGGCTTCGATACTCGAAAGTACAAACGATGCGCGTGATTGCCGGCAAGTACCGTGGACGCACCTTGCGCTCTCTGCGCGGAGTGGATGTTCGGCCAACCTCTGACCGCCTGCGAGAGACGCTATTCAACGTGCTCACGGCCGGCAACCCGACCTCGCTCGAGGGTAGCGTGTGGCTGGATCTGTTCGCCGGAACCGGCGCGGTGGGGATTGAAGCGCTCAGCCGCGGAGCTAGACAGGTCTACTTTGTGGATACCTCGGCGGCGGCGACAACGCTGATCGAGCAGAATCTGCAGAGCCTGGGAATTGTCGAGGGCTACAGGATTCTGCGGGACGAGCTTTCGGCGGCGATCTGGCGTTTGCAACGGGAACATGTGGCTGCCGATGTGGTGTTTCTCGATCCGCCCTATCGAATGCAGAATGCTTATGGAGAAACGCTCCTCGGACTGGCCAATTCATCGCTGGTTTGGGCGATGTCGCTCGTGGTCGCGGAGCATGAAAAGAAGTTCGATCCGGACCAGGAGTTCGGATCGCTGGGCAAAGTTCGCAAGCTAATTCAAGGGAACGCGGCGCTTAGCTTTTATCGGATCGGGGGACGTCCCGACTTAAACAAATGACGCCGGTTTAGGTAAGCAATTCGTTATCGTGGCGAACGATGGGGTGTTGCATTTCCTGCAGATCGTTCTTCACCATGTTGAGGCCGTAAACGCAGCCCTCGAACTCGCGCGAGAGCCGAGCAAACAGTGGCGCTACTTTGGCGTACTCGAAGTGCTCAAACTTCGAAACGATGTAATAGCTTTCTTTTCCGGCCTTCATCCATTCGACAAAATTTTCTACGCGATGGCGGCGCAGGCGGAAGTGGTTGATGCTCTCGGGAAACATGCCCGCGAAAAACAGAGCGTAGTCGCCGATGTGTTTGCGGACCTGGCGCTCGCGATCAAATGAAGCAGCTGGGCCGTACACGGGGTCGGATTCGACCAGCATCTCGCCCAGGTCGGTAATCGGACGGTCGGTTACGTCGTGAATTTTGAATAGCTGATCGGTCTCGCAGAATTCGGCTAACAGATGAGAAACGTAAGCAACGACCTCGGGGTCGCGAATGCCGATCTCCTCGGCGTAGTGGCGTCCAACCAACTCCTGGAACAGCTGCCGCAGCGGGTGAGATTCCGGAATCATATTTTTGGGCCCCCGAAACCCGTGCTACAGCGCGGGTCTCCGATACCGTTAGTAACTAGTTATCCCAGTTCCCATGCGAAAGCAAGTGACTTTTGTTTCTCCAACGCATCACTTTAACCAATCATTGGTGGTGCGCAAGCTTTTTTGAGTTGCTCGGGATTTTTGTTGGCAGATTCACGGGTTGGCTGCTAACAAGCAGCCTTTTCGCAGGCGAATTAAGACCGAAAAAGGCAAGATCTTTCATTAGCGGCAAACTTCGCGGCGCTGCAAGTAACCATCCGCAGGTTACCAGCGCGCGGGCCGGCTGCTTTCGTTTCCTACCGCATTTAGGAGGTCTGCATGGACTTCATCACACATCCGCGTGGCAAGATCGCAGGGCGCTTGAGCGGCGTCTCGGACGAAAATCCCGGTCTGGGTAGATCGGAAAGAGAAATTCTTATTATCGGTTCAATTTGCTTGACATCAGCTTTAGGGTGAGCATAATGCATCCATCCGCAATTCTGGTTCAGACTGCATTGGCTCAGACGGGTCCCGAGCCGGAGGAGGCATTCATGAGCGTGCTGGAACTTTGTGACCGGGAAATCGCAGCGGTTCCGCTTGATGCCAGCGTAGCCGACGCCATCAATAAAATGCTCGACCATCACGTGGGGGCTGTGGCGGTGGTTGATTCCGAATACCGCGTTGCCGGAATTTTTACCGAGCGCGATGTGTTGAGGAAGATGTCCCTCAGCCGCACCGACCCGCAGACGATGCCGGTCCGTGAATTGATGACCACGCCGGTAGAAATGGCGACACGGAGGACCGGACCCGGCGAAGCGCTTACCACGATGCTCGAACGGCACTTCCGCCACCTGCCGGTAGCCGACGATAACGGCAAGCTGCTGGGGATTCTTTCTATTCGCAATCTGCTGGAGTGGCGGGTCGACGACCTCAGCCGTGAACTGGAATCGTTGGAACAGTATGTCTCGAATGACGGCCCCGGAGGCTAGCGATTTGCGGCTATGAGCCGCGCGCTAGGCTTTTGGGCTGTGGATTCCTCTCGAAATAATTTGTGTGCGGCGGTGTTTCCTCTCGACGGAGCGGCAGCGCATCGAATTTCTCTTTGTCTACTCTTCTCGGCATTTCCGTCTCTTGCCTGTGGAAAACACGCTCGGTAACAGGGGTTACCCCTTGACAGACGAAACAATGCGTATAGGATTATTAGTGAACGACTCTGGCGTAGCTCAAAGGATAGAGCGCCGAAGTAGCTAGTGGCTGGACGGGGCACCCTCAGAAAGTCTCCCATCCTCTCCACGCTTCGGAGGTTGCAGGTTCGAGTCCTGCCGTTCGGGGTCGCCTTTTGTGTTTCTACTTCTACCTATGAGGGCGAGATCGGGCATTGGCAAGCCCAGCAGACTTATAACCTGACAACTCCCTAGCCGGGGTTCTGTGGGTTCGACTCCCACTCTCGCCGCCTCAAATTTTTTGTTTTTTCGCCCACAGCTACAAACGCCGGGTGTTTTCTCCTGTTGATCGGTCGTTAGACCGTGATTCGTTGGGCTTGCGTTTACGCCCTACACGGCATTCATGGATGATGTGAGGAGTATTGCAAGGATGGGGTTACTGCGTTACTAGGCATCACGGGCATTCCCTTGCAATACGGTGCTCACGTCCACCATGCCGTTGGCGGTACGCTCCAAACTAACGTATACAAATGCACAACGTGTGGAACATTGTGTTCCACATGGAACAATACTAGTGAATTCATCATACAAATTGCAAGCGAGAACTAACGTGATACCACAATGGCACCATCGAGCATTTAACGACATTACAAACGACATTACAAACGTTATCAAATACTCAAAATCTTACCGTCGTAGCAAATCGTACAAATTAAACTAACGACGATCTTGCGAGAACGAACGCAAACATTAAAACAACCAGCGTTCATCGTAGAAAGCGTATTTAATTATCAAAAATCGGTTATTTTGATGGCCGGAGCCAACTGGAAGGATTTTACTGCTTCAAGGGAACAATAGTCCTTTAGGTCCTAGGATCTATGATAACAAATAACTTGGGGGCGCGATGAGTTGGCTTGTGCCAACCGTGACGCCCTCGACTATGATTGCGCCAGTGATGGGCTGTGGACAAGGTTAGATGTCACGACGCGCTTGTGGAGAGGTGAAATTCAAAATCCCGCCCAAGCCGAACTTGGACGAGCCACCCTCGAGAGTTTTAGTTTGGCCGGGCGACCCGCCCCAATGCTAAGCCGGTTCGTTTGGGGACAGGCCATTTTTGGTCTGATCGTTCAATTTCTCCGAAGCTGCCGTCTACTTCGCGGAGTTAACTGCTCAGACTTTGGATTGGCGAGGGAGAAATGCCAGCGAATTTTGCAAGCCAACGATCAAACTCGCTTCTGGTTTTGAGCACCTCGACTATGTCGTTCTGCTTGGCAAAGTCGGTGAACTGCCCCTCAAGAATACCGCCGAGCCGAGACTCCCTCAGAGGTGAGCCCCTCCTCACCTGGACCCAAGGCCCCCCGAACGACCTCGTTCCGCGAAGATAGAGCCCGACAAGAATCCTGTTGTCACACAGCAGCAGGGGCGCGCCGGGCCAGCCATCGTACAGCGTCACGGTAACGCGAGGTTTGGAGGTGGTACGGTCTGAGGCAAATTCCCGCATCTTCTGCACCGCTCGAATTATGCGTGTCCTTCCCTCGCTCGGAGACTCCTTCAGCGAAGCGCAGCGTTCGTTGAGCACCTTCGAATTTGGATCACAGAGAAAAAGCTCAACCCTGCCACCATTATTCAGCGCGTCACGTAGGCTGCTCTCAATCCACTCGTCAGCCTGAAAAAAGGTTTTCAGAAATTTTATGACTTTGGATGTCGCGATCATGCTTCGGACGATATCTGCGGGGAGGGTCCTGTGATATTTTAAGATCCCGTCCGACAAGGCCTCCGCGAAAACGTTTCGCTCTGCAACTTCTGGTCTAAACTCGAGCACGTTGGGCTTTCTGCCGTCATCGTCATCCGGCAGCTTTCTGAGGGTCCGCTCTAGGCCAGACCACCAATTCGGAAACGCCTCATCGATGCGACGTTCCGCCAAGGCGTTTTCTCCCAACGCGCCATTTAAGGTTCTGATCAGTTGCAAAAACTCCGATCTCTCAATTCGGGTCGCCTGAAACTGCTTCAAAGGCTCGGTGACCTGGGAAGGAGCCACGTCGGCGAGAAGCGTACAAACGCGGGTTTTTCCCACCGTCTTGGATAGCGCGCCTGCCTCGTAGTGGATCCATTCTGATCGAAGGTTGCTGCGCGTCAGGCATATGATGCCAGCCTTGCAAGACTCTAACCTTGCTGCAATTTCGTCGGCCCACCGCGCGCCCTTGTCAATATCGGTATCCGACTTCCACGGATCCAGTTGGTTGATGATCTGCGGGAGATGGAAATGTAGGGCAGCTGCTACGGCCCTGCTCTTTTTCCCCGACCAACTGAGAAACACGTCCATAATTATTGCGGCGATTATGCCACAAATCCCTGAATGTTGGAACGCGCAAAATGAGGCACCCTTGGGAGTGGTGCGGGCTTTTGATATCTCTGGCATCACCAACAAAAAGGAGGCGCTCCGGAGGAGGGTGGCTGGAATGCCTTTGCGAGGCCGATGTTGACAAGGGGGTGCAGGGGACCCCCTTCGGCTTCGCTCAGGACAGGCCTTCGACTCCGGTTATGCTTCGCTTTTGCGAAGCATAACCTCCGCTCAGGATGACAAGAATTGGAGTCCCGGCGGCCTCGTTCCCGGTGTAGGCGGCTAGGTTGCCGGTTTTGGTATCCTTCCGTACGTTTCAATCACATTTGGGGAGAAGATCAATGAAGGGAATTCTGAGTTCCGTCATGGCCTCGGCTGCCGTATTGGGGATCGGCGGACTCGTCATCGTTCAGCCCAGCTTTGCTCAGCAAAGCGTTGGGCAGCAAAGTTCCAAAGTTGTGGCTATTCACGCTGGCCACGTGCTTGACGTCAAGAGTGGGAAGCTGTTGTCGGATCAGACGATTGTTGTTGAGGATGGGAAGATTGCCAGCGTTGGGGCGTCTGCGGAAACGAAGGTTCCGGCGGGTGCGCCGGTCATCGAACTGGCGAACGCGACAGTTTTGCCCGGATTAATCGACGCGCACACGCACCTGACATTCGATCCCCAGTTCGGTTATGAAAGTCTCGGGATTTCGATTCCGCGCGAAACGCTCATCGGGGCCAAGAACGCGCGCGTCACTCTTCAGGCAGGATTCACTACGGTGCGCAACGTCGGCGCCTCCGGCTATACCGATGTTGCGTTGCGCGATGCGATCAATGCCGGGGACGTGCCTGGACCCAGAATGCTGGTAAGCGGGCCAGCGCTGAGCATCACCGGCGGGCACTGCGACAACAACCTGCTCCCGTTCGAGTATCACGCCACCAGCGATGGAGTGGCCGACGGCATTGCGGCCGTGCAACAAAGGGTGCGCCAGAACATCAAATACGGCTCCGATCTGATCAAGGTTTGTGCGACCGGCGGGGTGCTGTCCAAGGGCGATGATCCGCAAGCCTCGCAGTTCACCCTGGAAGAGATGAAAGCCATCGTGGCCGACGCGCACCGACTGGGCCGAAAAGTTGCCGCGCACGCGCATGGGGCGCAGGGTATCTTGTGGGCGTCTCAGGCTGGCGTCGATTCCATTGAGCATGGCTCTTATATCGACGACGCGGGCATCGCGGAGATGAAGAAGAACGGCACTTATCTTGTGCCCACGCTCTATTTGGGAGATTGGTTTCTGGCGAATGCAGAAAAAAATCACGTTCCCGATTTCTATCTCGTGAAGGCCAAAGCCGTCATGCCCATTGCCCGCCAGAACATCGCACACGCGTTCGCCAGCGGAGTGAAAGTGGCTTTCGGTACCGATGCTTCGGTTTATCCGCATGGCCTCAACGCGCACGAATTCGCTGTGATGGTGAAGCTTGGGCTAACTCCGTTACAGGTGATTCAGGCGGCGACCGTGAATGCAGCGGACTTGCTGGGGTGGTCCGGGAAAGTGGGCAGCCTGGAACCCGGCGCGTGGGCGGATATTGTCGCGGTGGAAGGCGATCCGCTTAAAGATGTAACGACGCTCGAGCGGGTGAAGTTTGTGATGAAGGGCGGCGAGGTGGTGAGGAACGAGTACGGGAAGTGAGCAGCGGACGCAGTGAGCCTAGGCCGTTTCTTTTTGTTGCAGGGCGCGTTCAATGATCCAATCAGTCCAGAAAGAGTCCGCTCCGCTCGCCAGCAATGAGCTCTTGCCTTCTACGGCGTCGACAAAGTTCTCGATCATGGGAAGGTGTACATTCTGGTGCACGGGAAGATGCTCGCGGCCGCCGGGGTAAATCAGGTCCGGGCCGTTCAGCGGGGTTAATTCCATTTCGCCGTCTGTGCCACGGATGCGGCATTCATCGCGCTTGATCCGGGAATTCCAGCGCACGTCCACAATTCCGCGCACACCGCCCGGATACTCGATCATCACAGTGGCATTGTCTTCGACCGCATAATGGTGTACAGCGTTCGAGAGTTGCGCGCTTACGCGCAGCGACTGACCAAACAAGAAATTCAGGACATCAATGCGGTGGGAGGCGATATCGAATAGCGGGCCGCCTCCAGCTTTTGCGGGATCGATGAGCCAATAGCGCTCGCGGTCGCCGCCGTCATATTCTTTTCCGTCGAACCATGCGTGGCATGTGAGTTCGGCGAGGACCGGCTGGCCTATTGCGCCCGCAGCGAGCAACTGTTTGGCGCGCTGCACTTTCGGATATGCTCTGCGGTAATAAGTGGCGCCAAGTTTTGTTCCGCTTGCTTCGGCGGCTTGCGCCATTGAGCGCGCCTCCGCCTCGTTCATCGCCATCGGCTTCTCGCACAGCACATGCTTGCCGGCACGCAGAGATTGAATTGTTTGGGGCGCGTGAAGGAACACGGGGGTCGAAACATAAACTGCATGGACTGCAGAATCGGCGAGAGCCTGGTCGAGGGTGTTCCAGACCTTCGCGTCGTAACTCGCGGCTTTTGCCGGATTGCGCGTAACCAGGCCGTACAAGCAGCTTCGCGATTCAGCTTGAATCGCAGGAATAACGCGGCGCGTGGCAATATCGCCGATTCCAATGACGATCCAATTCAGCATAGCCAATTCACCCTAACCGGCTCAGCACAAGCGGATGCGAAAAAACGGACTGCGAAAAATCAAAGGCCGGCCTGAGCCGGCCTTCGATATTAATCTTGAATTCAAAAACTACTTCTTGGGAGCGATCGCGTCTTTCGCGGCCTTGGCGACGCGGAACTTCACCACGGTCTTCGCCTTGATCTGAATCGGCTCGCCAGTCTGCGGGTTGCGGCCCACGCGGGCTTTGCGGTGCGCTTTCACCAGACGGCCGAGGCCGGGGACAACGAATACGCCGTTCTTCTTGGTTTCTTTCACGGCAACATCGGCGAGCTGCTCGAGGAACCCCGCGACGGTCTTGTTCGGGAGTTCAGTCTTTTCCGCCAGATGACGAACCAGTTGAGTCTTGGTTAAACCTGAAGCCATATTTCCTCCTTGAAAACAATTCAATTTTTAATTCCAGCGCGCTTGATCTTACATGAGGCGCCCTGTGGAAAACACCCTTATTTTACGCGGGTTCCATAGGTATCGTACGCCAAAAGGTCCATTTTCACACGCTTATCTGCATGGGAACGTCCCAAAATGGCCCAAACATGGGTACCACAGCAGTTACGGGGAGCGAGGTGGTCGGGACTGCGTGGCTGCAAGTAGCAATTAGTAGTTTGCAAATGGCAGTTAGCAAATAGCGCTTCCTCGTTCAAGCTGCGCTCGGGGCAGGAGCTCGGCAATGCGTTGTCGAGCTAATTGCCAACTACTAATTGCTACTTGCAGCCGCGCGCTGGTCAATTGCGGTGCAATAATGATTCAGGGAGAAATGCAACTTGAGTTGCGCGATCTGCGAGACTCGCAAGGAAAAACGCTTTTGCCCCGCCGTACACGGGCGTATCTGTCCACAGTGCTGTGGCGAGCAGCGCGAGGTGACATTGGATTGTCCCAGCGACTGCCCGTATTTGCAGCAGGCGCGCGAACATGAAAAGCCGCGCACCGCGAGCGAATTCGACGCCGCATCGTTGTTTCTGCAGATTGAGATTTCCGAGCAGTTCACCTATGAGCGCGAGCATCTGCTGATGGGTCTTACCTACGCGCTGGCGAAAGCGGCACAGGCCGATCACAGCCTGAATGATAGAGATCTCATCGCCGCACTCTCGGCGATGTGCACCAGCTATGAGCGCCTGGTGAATTCGGGATTGCACTACGAGCAACCGCTCGCCGGTGGCGGGCAGCACGTGGTTGCAGCCCAGGTGGAAGACATGATAAAGCAGTATCGTGAGGCTGAGCGGAAAGAATTAGGCTACTCGAACCTGAGAGACTCAGATGTTCTCAAGGCCCTCGTGTTTTTGCTTCGGCTCGCGCATGGACGCACTTCTGGCCGGCCCAAATCGCGGGCGTTCATCGATTTTCTTTACGCACAGTTTCCGGAGAAGCAGTCCTCAGTGCTTTCGCCGCAGGAAGCGGGGAGCAGGATCATCGTGCCGTAGAGCTTGAATTGCTGAATGTTGATTGTTGATTAAATTCCCGCGCTGTTCAGAGCCTAGGGTCTGATTTTCAATCAGAAATCAAAATTCATCAATCAACAATGCCCTCCTTCGTCAACAGTTGCCATCAACTTTCCTCACAACCTGGCCCTGCGGCAACGCGTCGAGCAGTTCGCGAATTGTCTTCTTGAGAACTGGATGCAGCAAGTTGGGCGCAATTTCGGTCAGAGGTTCCAGCACAAAGCGGCGGTGAAGCATTGCGGGATGGGGAATCGTGAGTTGGGTAGAATCGAGGACTGTGTCTCCGAAGAGCAAGATGTCAATATCGATGGTGCGTGGGCCTTTGTTTTGCAGCCGCTGCCTGCCCATGTCTTTTTCGATCGCGAGGATCGCCTCTATTAGTTCCTGCGGCGACGTGGTCGTTTCGAGCGCGACGGCGCAATTCAGAAACCAGGGTTGATCGGTGAACTCGACGGGCTCGGTTTCGTATAAAGACGATTCGGCTATTATGCGTCCCTCGCGCCGTAACCGAGTTTGAGCCTCTCGCAACTGCGCTGCACGGTCGCCGACGTTTGATCCGAGAGAAAGATAAACAACTTTTGGCATGATCGTTCCTGATTCGGGGCTATCGAACTCGGCCCTGTTATTTTCCGCTTAGCCCCCATGGTTCGGTTCAAGATGGGCAAAGAGATACCGTGCCGTCCAAGCCGTTCGTGTTTCTTCCGGCTGCGGATGCGCGCCACCCGATACCTTCGATTAATTCAGCCACCTCGTTCCCACTTAGAATTACTTGCATGACGCTGGAGTCACTCCTCTTGAGCCAGGATCCGAATGTCATTGAGGTTCTGCGGCCGACTCTGGAGAAGCTGTCGATTGCCGTTGAGATCTGCGGCGAGGCGAAGAAGGCCAGCGAAATCCTGCTCTCCGAAAAGTTCGATGCGGTCATTGTGGATTGCGATGATCTGCAAGGGGGCCTGGAAGTGCTACAGGGGCTGCGCGTCACTCCCAGTAATAAGAATTGTGTTGCTTTTGCTGTTCTCAATGGCAAAAAGACTACCATGCAGGAAGCTTTTGGGCTGGGGGTAAATTTTGTTCTGCAGAAACCAGTTAGCACGGTAAATGCCTCTCGCTGTCTTCACGCCGCCCTGGGTTTCATGGTTCGAGAACGGCGCCGCTATTTCCGCCAGCCGGTAAAGATGCCAGTCCGGGTGGTCGTGGGTGACAAGAAAATAACAGCGACCGGCACGAATGTCAGCGAAGGAGGAATTGCCCTTTTGCTGCAGGAGCCTCTTCCTAGGAATGCCCTTCTTGGTTTGCACTTTACTCTGCCCGGGACTCACCTGGAGCTGGACGTGGAAGCGGAAGTAGCATGGTCGGATGCGAGCGGGCGCGTCGGGCTGCGCTTCCATAATCTGCCTCAAAGCTCTTACGAAGTGCTCGAAATTTGGCTCAACGTGCAGGAGAATCTGGCGAGCTTGGGACCCGCGGGGCCAGGTTCGGGAGCCTCGGGTTCCAAAGGCAAGCAATAGATCAGTCTTCCTTTGTCGTCTGGTAAGTATCCGCCTGGGAACTTTCTGCGTACATTTGCGCATGGCAAACTTGGTCGATACTGGAGATTACAGCCATGCTTCCCACTGCGTACCGCATCAGTCGTGTACAGAAAACCCTCCACTGGTTTGAGCAGGATATTCCGCTGTTGAATATGCGAGTGAAAGACCTCTCGGCGGAACGGCAGCAATCGGCACGGCAGTTTGCCGCGGCGCTGATCGATGAGACGCGGGCTGAGTTGCAGCGACTGTTGAAGGAACAGCCGGAGGCGGGAGCGGAAGTCGGCGATTTTCCGTGCCACGCTGCTGATTGAATACCGGTCGCGGGTCTCGGGTGTTAGGTCTTAGGTCTCTTCCTTAATTCTTTCGTGCTGGTTCACAGGCTCCCATCAGAAATTAAGGGATCAGAGGGACGATCCTGCGCTCGCATGGATCGTGAGATGAGTAGCAGCGCCCTTCTCTTCTTCCGGTAGCGTTACTTCCTCCCACAGGGTTTTGTCGCGAAGGATGCGGGAGACCAGCGCGGTGTGCATGGCGTGACCGGCGCGGTCTGCGACGATTTTGCCCAGGATCGGCTTGCCCAGCAGAGCGAGGTCGCCGACTAGATCCAAGACTTTGTGCCTGACGAATTCGTCGGGAAAGCGCAGGGGGCCGTTTTCGATTCCATCGCGGGTCAGGACAATGCAGTTCTCGCGCGATGCCCCGCGAATCAGTCCCATGTTGCGCATGGCTTTTTCATCTTCGCGCGAACCGAAGGTGCGGGCTCCGGCGATCTTGCGAAGATAGCTTCCGTTGGAAAGCTCAACCTGAAACGTTTCCTTGCCGATGAGCGGGTGGGGAAAGTTGATGGAGTAAGAAACGGAGTAGCTGTCGGCGGGATAGACGGAAATAAACTTGTTGCCCTCGCGCATTTCGACTTCTCGAATCATCTTCAGATACTTGCGAGGGCGGCGTTGCCTGCGGATGCCGGCCTTCTGGATCAATTCGACGAACGGCAGGGCGCTACCGTCAAGGATGGGAAGTTCGAGGTTGTCGAGTTCGACGATGGCGTTGTCGATGCCGAGGCCGATGAAGGCGGAGAGCAGGTGCTCGGTGGTGGAGATGAGAACGCCCTTTTTCATCAGGCTGGTGGCGTAGCTGACGCGGGCGACGTTGCGGCTGATGGCTTCGACCTGAAAGCCGTCGAGATCGGTGCGGGAAAAGACAATGCCGGTTCCGGGCGAAGCGGGCCGAATTCGCATGAAGACGGGAGCGCCGCTATGCAGCCCGACCCCGCTGCATTCGACAGCCGAGCGAATTGTCTGCTCCTGTATCAAACAGTGCGGTGGTATGTCTTGGTGACTGAATAGATTACAGGGGGAGGGCGAATTGCGGCTGTGGTAAAAAAGCCACAGTACGTGGCTTTGCCCATTAATCGTTACCTGCCCAATAATTCACCCTCTGCCCAAAACCTAGGGGACAATTCGCGGCTCTATCCTCACTAGCAGCCGTTCGTTGGAGTCGCTGGCGTTGCGCGTGCCGCCCCACCCGCGATGGTCAACGAAACGCTCTGCAAAATCCTCTGTCATAACGTCGTGGTGCTCATTCACGAAATGTGCGAACTCGGAATTGAGCATGTGTTCTGGCCTAGTCAAACGGCGTAGACAATCTCGAATGCAAAGAACTCACTTCGGACCAGAAGGCGGCGTAGTCTGTGGAACTTTGCCCTCTATTTGGACCATTCCGTCTTTCGTATCGCCATTGCTGTTTAAATAAACGTTTGCGCCTCCAGCCTTAAGAGCCTCGGTAATGTCCACTTTGCCATTTTGGGCATTTAACCAGTATGTAGGTCCTTTGTATTCGACGTGCTGTAACTTGGAATCAAAATGTTCGGCCACGATATTCTCAAGAACCGCTATCTTGTTTGCGAGCGATAAGCACTGATAGGCGTTCACGTTCTTGTCTTTCACGAGACCAATTACGCCACTGCCGCGCCACATTTGAATATCTCTGTAGGTTAACCTTTCGGCGATGGCTGATTCAGTTCTTGTCTGCCACCGCGCTGACTGATCTCTGATCCATTCCGGCATTTCTTCTTTACCTGGCAACACCGCGCATTCGTCAGAGACATGGTAGCCCTCCACTAGTAGCGTCTTGAATTCTTTTCCCCTCTGAGGCTGAATGACCACAAGCCAATCAAACGCAAGAAAAGCAGAGAGCGCGGCGACCACCAAGCCGAAGCCAACAAGTTTCCCTATTGGCCAGACTCTAACAATAGCGAGCAATGTGGCGAGCAGCCCCATAAGAAGGAGCGCCGAACCAAACCAAATGCTGGATTCTGGGGATATCACCGTCCATCCCCAAGAGCCGAGGGTGAGCGCTAGGCTGACCAGCGACAAAAACTCGTTAAATCTGTCCGGCTTAGACTGTGGCTGAGATACCGCCTTTGGCTTGAGCAAGGCAATGGCTTTTTGTAGTGCTTGCGGATGTTTCCGCCACCATCGTGGCGGATGTCCGTCAGGATATTTAATGGGCGTTTCGACCATTCACACCTCCACAGCGCCAAGAGCCTACTCTTGGTTCCATGAAGGATAGTCTTTTCAGGATGGGAACCAAAGCAGATACAAGCTTCGATTCCTGCACGAGAACTCTCAAGGCTGCACAACAACTACTCATTGTGACAACCTTTGTGTGCAAAGCCACAGTACGTGGCTTTGCCTGCCAGGCGCATCCGCAGAGTTAACTCATAGGTTCGGGTCCTCGCACCCTGTCTTCTAGGGGACTAGACGCCTGCCGATGAGGGATACGACGTTTTTGGCGTTCGAGGGAATCGGTCTGCGTCTACTTCCAGCCAGATGCACTGATCAGACTAGGCTATAGCACTAGATTCTGGTACAGTCGGCTCTCTTCCCTCAGAAAGAGAGCAGTCGCATGGCGCTCTATCTGATCAGTTATGACATCGACGAGAAAGACGAGTTTGAGTACGAGTTTCTTTGGAAACGCCTTAAGGAAATTGGAGCCGTCCGAATCCTTAACTCCGAATGGGCATTGATCGAGAAGATCGCGAAAGCCCAGGCCATCTACTACCAGATCGCTCCCCTGGTGCAAGAGAAAGATACCTTGTTGGTTCAGGAAGTCACGCAGGATGCGGTTTGGGACAAGCTGCTGATTTCCGATGCCGCCTTCGACGGCCTCCTCTCTAGTGCGCGCAGTTAGGTGGCCTCGGCGTCCGGCATCGAGCAAAAAGGCGTTAGTGCTTTCCCGGAGGTTTGTTCGGGTTGTAGTTCGAATTGGGGTCGAACATGGCGGGATTCAGATCCTGGTTGTAGCTGACGGAGTTGACGAAGCGTTCGTTCTGCATGTCTCCGTTGTAGTAGCGGGTGAATCCGTAAGGGGTCATGACGCCCTGGATGGGGCGGTAGTTGTCGTAGATTTCTTCCTCGGTGTTGCGTTCTTTGTCCACCGGATCGCGCCAGACGTAGCGCTTCTTGAGGGGCAGATGGGTGTCCAGGTCAAAGTAAAGGCTCACGGCCTCATCTTTCGAATTGATGAGCGTGACCTGCTGCGCGGGAAGGTTGCCGGCGAGAGCCTGGCCATCGTAGAAGAGCGCGACTGCGGGATCGTTGATCCAGACGCGCAGCATGGTCTCAAGCGAGAATCGTCGTCGGCGCAGATAGTCATCGAGATCCTTCTTCTCGATCGCGTGGGGACCTTTATAAGTGATTTCGTAGGCCTTGTCGCCGTTAAAAACAGTGGCCACGTCGCGCTCTTTCGTGACTTCGATGCGCTCCTTGTCGGGATATTCCGTAAAACGCCAGAACAGGACGCCGTTGCTGGTGGGGCGTCCGTGATGGAAGCTGTAAGTCCGGCCCTGCTGCTGCATGTTGCGGACATTCAGGTAGGCCTGACCGCCCAGGGCCGCGATGGCCTGATCGATGAAAGCCCGCGCCTTGCGGGAATTTTCCTGATCATTTTGCGGAGCGGAAGACGCGGGCTGGATGTTTGCAGGCGATCCTGAGGCTTGCGGCGTGCTGGTCTGGGCTCTGGCTGAGGGCTGGGCCAGGACAGAGATCGCCATTAGAACGATGAGGTACCGAAATTTCATTCAACCCATCAGTGAGATGCGCGAATAGAAGATTGTAGCTGCTTGGGAGAGGTTGTGTGGAGCGGGCGCCCTCGCCCGCTTAATTGCTGGCATGAACAGTGAGTCCATTTTGAAGGGGTTTCTAGACTCGTTTTTCTGGCGAGTCCAGTGCCGGGTCCAGCTGTTTCCCTCTTGGTTAGAGTTCGCGGGCGAGGGCGCCCGCGCCACACAACCATAACCCGTTCAGCCTACCAACACGGCGCCGCCGTTTACGTTGAAGATTTCGCCGGTGATGAAGCCGGCGTGTTCGGTGCACAGGAAGAGGATGGGCGCGGCGATTTCGTCCGGGGTGCCGACGCCGCCGAGTGGGATGGTGCGGCGAATCACGTCTCCGGTTTTCGGGTCGTCGAGTGCGGGCCGTGACATATCGGTATCGACCCAGCCGGGGGCGACGCAGTTCACATAGATAGCGTCGCGTGCGAGTTCTGAGGCGAGGCTTTTCGTCAGGCTGATGATCGCGCCTTTGCTGGCGGAGTAGTCGCAGTGAAAGGCTTCGCCGCGCTGGCCGCTGGTGGAGCTGATGAGCACGATGTGTCCGGCGGTGAAACCGGTGCGGGTCTGCACCTTCATCTGGGCTACCGAGTGCTTGATTAAGCCAAAGACGGCATCGAGATTGATGGAGAGAGTCGAGCGCCATTGCTCGTCGGTCATCTTGTCGATGGCGACGTCTTCGACGGGCCAGACGCCGTGATTGGCGACGAGGATATCAATGCGGCCGAAGAGCTTGACGGTTTCGGCAACCAGGGCGTGGGCGGACTCGGGGCTATCTAGGCTGCTGGAGACGGCGCGGCATTTAAGTTCGCCATATTCTTTGGCCAGATTTTCCGCCTGGGTTCGAGCCTTCTGATAGCTGAAGACGACTTTCGCCCCAGCCGCCGCAAACATGCGGACCGTGGCCGCTCCGATTCCGCGTGAACCTCCTGTGATCAAAGCGACCTTGCCGGAGAGAGATAGAGGGATGGACATGGAAGACTAGTGTGGGGTTTCCTGGGGTAAGTTGCAAGTCACCGGGATAGTCGGTAGTGGCTCAGTTTGAACTCATCACGGCTGAGGCGTACATGCCGAAACCGAAGAAACGCGGCCCTTACAAAAAAACGGCAGATTCAAACTGAGCACTACCGGCTGCCGGCTTCGCAGTAAGAATGATGGAGCCATCATGTAAGATGGGCGACTTGGAGTCCAGAGCACGCCGCCTTGGGTGTGCTTACGCGGAAGGAGAGTTGAGCATGACAAGTCTCACACGACTCGCGAGCGCGCTAATGTTTTCAGCCATGGTGATGTCCAGCGTATTGGCGACCGCGCAGACTGGTAAGATCACCGGCTTTGGCGGGGTGTTCATAAAGAGCGACAACCCTAAAGCGCTGCGCGCCTGGTATCAAGACATTCTTGGGATCAAACTTGAACCGTGGGGTGGTGCACTCTTGCGCTACGACACGGCTAACCATCCGCCTCATACGGTCTGGAACGCTTTCTCCGCGAAGAGTGATTATTTCGCGCCTTCGACCAAAGACTTCATGTTGAATTTCGCAGTGGATGATATGGACGCGTTTATAACGCGGCTTCGAGCGAAGAATGTGGATATTCTCAAGCGCGATGACAAGGACCCAAACGGCCGGTTCGCGTGGATCATGGATCCGGACGGCACAAAGATCGAGCTCTGGGAGCCAAAGGCGCATTAGCGGTCGAAAACTGCGCCGCCACCGCTGAGTCAGGAAAGGCCCTCAAGCTCCGCCTCTGTGAGACGGAGCTTGAGGGCTTTCGATTCGATATATGTGCAAAACGAGCGGACAAGTTTGCCGTTATGGGAAGCTCACAACCGTGACCGGCGTATCTGGATTGGCGATGGTTGACGATCCGCCTGTGCCGTTGATCACGTTCAGGATTCCGCCTGAACCCGACGTGGAGAGGAAGATCGTGAGCAGATCGCTGAGGCTACCAGCAGATAAGGTACTAGGGACCTCGAACGCGTTGGCGGCGAAGATGTTAACGCCCTGGTTGAAGAAGCTATAGCTGCCCATGCCGTAACCCTTGAAGCTGGTCACGTTGTTGCCAACTTTGAAGGCGGCCCATCCATCGACGCCAGGTGACTCCATCCACGCGGCTTGGCTCGGCGGATCGTAGGGCATCTCGTTTTGCAGGAAGATGTCGGTGCCGCCGTTGCCGTTCCAGATCACCTCGTATTGTTGGTAGTGTTCGACGAACAATCCGTAGGCGGTGACGTTGTTGCCGTTGACGATCAAGCCGTTGTTAGCGGTGTTCAAGGTCCATCCAACGCCAGCTCCATGGTCGGCGCGCCATGCCCAGATGTCATCGAGGATGGCGTTGTCGCTGTTGACCACCAAACTAACGGTTGCGCTTCCGGCCTCGGCGCCGCCGATGCGGAAGAAGATATCGTACAGACCCGACGGGTCAGAGCTATTGCCGAGATGGCAGATGCCGCATAACCCCACCTGCAATAACACCGGCGAATTTTTCGGACCGGCATCGAAAATGATGTCCGAGAGTTGCACTCCATTGTCGCTGGCGACGATCATCGAGGGGGTTCCGTTTTTCGGGATCAGCGTGGGGAAACCCAGACCGAGCACCACTGCGTCTGGACGCAACACGAGGAGGCTGAAATCCAGGTTATACACGCCCGGGGTGAGGATGAGATCAAAGCCGAAAAGCAAAGCAGCATCGATCAGCGCGGCTGAGTCGGTGGGTTGGGCGATGAAGAACTTTTGGATTGGAATGGACGAACCGGGAGTTTCTCCGCTGCTCCACGTTGTGCCTGCTGAGTTGTGCTGCACTGCAGGGACGAAGACGTTGTAGTTGCCGTGGGCGTCCATGTAAAGGTAGGGCGCTTCACGCGTCACCGGGCTGGTGGCGAGCGTCGTGTATGGGCCTCCGCACGACGATTGCACGGGGAAACACTGCGCGGGCGCGCCGATTACGCCGGAGAAGACCTGGTTCCAAACGCCGTTGCTCCAGCCATCGAGATTGCTGTTTCTGGTGAACCACTGCTGTTGCGAGCCGCTGACGATGCTGGCGCCGGCGAAGGTTGAATCGGCGACGAAGCCGCCGCTGGCAAACGACGGGCCGGTGCAATAGTCCATGAAAGTGGCGGCGCCATTGACCAGAACGCGACGCAGCGGAGCAGCTTGCGACACGGCCCAGAATTCTCCGGTGTAGCAGCCAAATCCCGGAGTGTTCACGTTGATGGTGAGGTTTGACAGCGATCGCCAAAAGTTGATGAGCGCAATGCAGCTGCCGCCTATGCACTGGTTGTACACGTCGATGGAACCGTTGATGACGACGTCGTTGGGAGATTGCCCGAGGCCGGCGACGGTGGTGTAGTAACCAACCTGGAAGTTGAGAGGATTTGTACTCGATCCGTAGGTGCCGGGCTGGAAGAGCAAGGCATAGCGCTGGGTCCCGAACTGGTTGGAGATTTGCTGGGTTGCGATCGAATCGACGGTCGCCTGAATCTGGCTGAGTGGCATGGTGGGATTGAAGATATAAACGTTGGAACCGAAGTTGGGTTGCGAAGGCGACGCGGATCGAGCGGCGAGGGCGGCGACGCTGGCGGGATGGGATGTGGACGGCGCGGTGGCCCTGGCTGTTGGAAGCAGCGCAAGCGAGGCCACCAGAAGAGCAGCAATCATCGGGATTAAACGGCAGAGGCCGATGGAACTGCTCACAATATTCTCGGGCGATCGACGTGGAGAGCGCCTGAATATTTGCATAATCACACTCCTCGAAAAGATTGGCTTTGGAGTCGCTTTCGACTTCAAAAACGGGCACATTTTACGCCCGTCGTGAACGATTGCGACGTTGCGGAAAGATTTATCCGGATTGCGTAACGGAGCGATGTGCGCTCCCTAGCGCTAAAGGCGCGATGTCGTTTCGGAGGAGATGACGGCGTGGCTGAAGCCGTGCTCTTCAAGGCTAGGCACGCGTGAGACGTCGTAGGGATTCTAGAAATTATCCTTCGCCGATGGGGTACGTTCCGATTTCAACTCGCGGAGCAGCAGACGCACCAGCATTCCGTCGAAGCCGGTGCCGGTCATTTTAGACAATTCGTCGAGCGCCTGCTCGGGAGTGCGGGCGGCGGCGATAGATTGCTCCGACAGCATGTTGGCGTAGGCGTCGGCGAGGGCGATGATGCGGGCCCACTGGGGAATCTGTTCACCCTTGGCGCCGTCGGGATAGCCGGTGCCGTCGAAACGCTGGTGATGATGCTCGATCGCCTGGCGCATCTTGGAGCTGTGCGGGAGGATGCCGATGATCTCGGCGCCCACTCGAGCGTGCATTCTTACCAAAAAGAATTCGTCCTCGGTGAGCGGGCCAGGTTTATTCAGAACGCGTTCGGGGACGAAAATTTTGCCGACATCGTGAACCCGCGCCGCATAGACGAGATCGGCCGTTTCTTCGGGAGGCATCTGGAGAGCGCGGGCGATAATCTCGGCATAGCGGGCGACCAGGTCGCCGTGTCCGGCGGTACGCATTTCGCGGGATTCAGCGGCGCGGCTGAGAACTTCGATTGACTCCTTTAGGAGCGGGACGTTGCAATCGTTTTTGTTCTCAGTACCGCCACAAAACTTCAGCAGCATGGAGGTGAGTTCTTCGAGATGTTCCGGGCCGTTGTGCTCGCGCTGCAGAAATCCCTCGATGTAGGCGGAAATCTGCTGTCGCTGCGAAGCGAATTCCTCGCCCTCGGTAAAGGCCTCGGCCGCCGAGACGCGATTTCCCCCGGAGCGCTTCGAAACATACATGCCGGCATCGGCGACGCGGATAATGTCTTCGACGGAAAAACCATGAGTGGGGAAGCTGGCCACGCCGAAGCTGCCGGTGACGTGGTGCTCTTCGAGCATGGGGTCGGTGCTCATCCAATGGCGCAGGCGTTCGGCGAGGACCGAGGCCTGCTCGGGTCCGGTCTCAGGCATGAGGATAATGAACTCGTCTCCGCCATAGCGCGCGACCACGTTCGACTGCCGGGATTTCTGTTCTAGCAGGCGGCCGACGCGGGCGAGCACGAGATCGCCTTCGAAGTGGCCCATGGTGTCATTTACTTCCTTGAATTTGTCGAGGTCGATGAGCACGACTGAAAATGGACGTCCAGAGCGGGATGCGCGTTTCCACTCGGCGGTGAGCGCTTCCCAGAAAAAGCGCCGAGTCTTGATTCCCGTGAGCCCGTCGGTGATCGACTGCTGTTGCAGCTTCTGGAAAACGAAAGCATTGTGCAGAGCGGTGGCCAGCAGGTCGGCGAGCGTGTTGAGGATGAGAACATCTTGCGGGGAATACGGACTCTCTTGTCGGCTCTCGATGTTGAGAGCGCCGAGAAGAGTTTCGCCGTAGGTGATGGGAATGCAGAGCACCGATCGCGAGTCGGGAAGAACGGCGCCGATCTGACCCTCGACGCCATTCTGGACGAGCGCCCGCTCGCCGGTGCGCGCTACACGGCCGAGAATTCCGATGCCGAGCGGAACTCGCTTGCCCACGGCATGAGCAGTTGCGCCGGCTTCGGCCTTGATTTCGATCTCTTTGGTTCCGTAGTCGAGAAGACCGATGCCGATGTGATCGAAGCTGAAATTCTTTTGAATCTCCCCGACAATTTGTCCCAAAAGATGAACGGGATCGTCGCTTGAGATCGCCGTGCGCGAGATGTTGTTCAGAAAGGCAAGCTGGCGGGAGCGGCGTTGCTCTTCGGCGAAGAGGCGCGCATTCTCCACGGCGACGGAAACCTGGCCGGCAGCGGTCACGAGCACGTCAAGGTCGCGCTGCTCGAAAATGTACTCGTATTCCGTGCTCATCGCTACCATGGCTCCTGCTGGTCTGTTGCCGAGCAGAATGGGTACAGCGCACATGCATTTGGCAGGGTGCGGCGGGCGGTAGGTGATGCCTAGGCGCGTGCGGGCTTTTTCCAGATCAGAGCGGATCAAGAGCGGCTGGCCCGTGCGAATCACATATTCGGTAAAAGCGTTTTCAAGTTTCCGCGAGCGCTTGGGGAGAATGCGGTTGTCCTCGACTTCCAACTCGAAGCGGATTTCGTCGCCCTCCTGAAACGCGATGTAGAAATTGCTGGTGTTGAAGATCTGTCCCAGCTCGCTGTGGATGGTACGAAGGATTTCATCTTGATCGAGGCGCGAGCTGATGGCCTGTCCGATCTCCGTAAGTAATTCGTATTCCTGGGTGCGGCGGTGAGCATCGTGCGCGAGCACATAATTTTCGATGGTGAGGCCAAGTTGTAGCGCGAGGCCAACCATAAGACGGGGGCCAGACATACCGAATGCCTTGCGATCCGCGTGAGGAAACAGAATGACGCCGAAAACGTGCTCACGGGTCTGGAGGCTCACGGCGGTGAGGTTGCGGATTTCGGCTTCTTGGAGAACGTTCTTGAGGTCGGCGAAAGTTCCGGTCGAGCTTACGGGCACAGGTTCAGTCATCTGCGCCAGATCGCGCACGGTGAAGAGTCCGCCGTGGCGGAAGGTCAGTTCGCTGATGTACTCTCCGGCCCCGCTCTCAGTGAGTCCTTCGAGGAATTCCGACGAAAAGCCCCGCTCAACCGAGGGCAGCAGACCCCGCCATCGCTCGGCAATGTAAATAGCGGCGCGGCGCGCGGATAACGCGTTGGCCAACCGCTCCAGTGCCCACTGCAGGTTGGGCAGCAAATCGTCGGCGGAGAGCAATTGCCGCGGATCAACGCCCAGAGTCGAAAGAGCGAGAGTATTTTCCTGCACGGCATTGCGCTCGTTTTCAAACAGCACCATCACCATGGCGATGCCGAGAAGCATTTGCGGCACCGGGCCGAGGACATGGCCAACGCTGCCAAACATTTCCGCCCAGGGATTGTTGGACTGGACTGAAGCCATCAGAACGGCCCACAGCGCGAGGGAAAAGCCCAGCAATTGGAATCCCACCGATCCTCTGCGGTGCGCATGCAGGTAGAAGGCTGCCGAGCAATAAAGCAGCACTGCGGTCATGAAAATTACAACTAGGCTCACCGGGCGCGACCCCATGCCAGTCGTGCTGGCCGTAAGATAGTTGCGCAAATCGACCGAGGCTGCTGCGGTGCCGGTAACGGCGAGCGCCCAGTCATACCAGCGGAAGCGGAACGAGGCGCGGGTGAGGCGAGTGGAGACGAAGATGCTGACTGCCATTGCTACGGAAAACAAAGAGCTGGCAAAAAATGCGGACGTCGCCGGCGGGCGGAAAAAGCGAAGAGCATCGAGCGCGTAGTGGATTGAATAACAAGCCCACGCAATCTGCCAGGCGCGAAAGTAAGCCTGGCGGCTCTGCTGGTAAAGGTAAGTGAAGAGCAGGCACAGCAGCAGGGCGACCACGCCTGGAATGATTACGATGCTTGTGGCGATACTATTCATTCATTGAGGGCCGCGAAGAATCCCGCAGATCTGGATCAGAAACGTGGGAGAAAATTAACAATTCAATGCTTTCACACGCAGGGGTGTGAGTACAACAGGATTTAAGTACAATGCCCTCACTGTAGAATACTTAGAATCAGTAACTTAAGAGGAGGTTGTTTCCTCTCTTCGCTTGACGATAGTTTTCTCCGCCTCATACCATCAAAGTTTAGCCACCTATGCCTGAATCCAGTGTTTCCATGTCCGCGAAACCGCGAGTGCGCTTTGCGCCTTCACCTACGGGCTTTTTGCATGTAGGCAGCGCGCGCACTTTCATTTTTAACTGGCTGTACGCCCGCCATAACGGCGGCACCATGATTCTGCGGCTCGACGATACCGACGTGGAACGCAACACGCAGGCCTCGGTCGATTCGATTTTCGATGGACTGAAGTGGCTGAACCTCGGCTGGGATGAGGAGTACAGACAATCGGAGCGGATTGACCTGCACCGCAAGACCGCCTGGGCGATCTTCGAGAAAGGGCTGGCCTATCGCGATTTTACACCCGCTCACACGGGCGACAGCGGGAAATCTGGCGCGCAGGGGACGTGGCTGTTTAATCCTGCGGCGCGTGAACTTTCACGGGACGAGAGCGATCGCCGGGCCGCAGCGGGAGAGCCGTTTGCGTTGCGTTTTCGCGTACCGCGCGACGGGCAGGTGGTGCAGTTTACCGATGCAGTTTACGGTGAGCAGGTAAAATCCGCCGCCGACATCGAAGACTTTGCGCTGCTTCGTTCGGACGGCATGCCGACTTATCATCTTGCCTCGTGCGCCGATGACGCCGACCTCGGCATCTCGCACATCATCCGCGGGCAGGATCATCTTACGAACACTTTCAAGCACGTGCTCATCTTCGAAGCGGCCGGTTGCATGCCGCCGCAGTTCGCGCATCTGCCGCTGCTGGTCGCGCCCGACGGGACGAAACTCTCGAAGCGCCGCCACGGGCCGGTGGTGAGCGTTACGACTTATCGTGACGCGGGATTTCTCTCCGAAGCTTTCATTAATTTTCTTTGCCTGCTGGGATGGTCGCCTAAGAACGATCGCGAGAACATGTCTCTGCGAGAGCTGACTGACATCTTCTCGCTCGAAGGCATCAATCGCTCGAACGCGGTGGTGAACTTCAAGGAGCCGGCCGTTACTCCAGAGGAAACGTTCGATCCGAAAGCGGTGTGGCTGAATGCGGAGCACATTCGCGGATTGCCGGTGGAAGAGTTGAGTGCGCGCCTGTTGCCGATTGTGCAGGTGTCAGGATTTGCTGTGACGCCGGAAAAGATGCTGCGGATTACGCCGCTGATTCGCGAGCGAATCAAGCTGCTACGTGACGTGCTCACAGCAGCCGATTTTTTCTTTTTGGATCAGTTGCCACCATACGATCCGGCAGAGCTTGTCCCGCAAAAAGGCGACGCAGCGATGGCGTTGAAGGTTCTCACGCGGGCGCGCGAAGTGCTGGCGAATGTCGAGTTCAAGCATGATCCGCTGGATCAAACTCTGCGCGCTGCTGCCCAGGAACTCGGAGTGAAGGCTGGACAAATGTTCCAGCCGATCCGGGTCGCCGTTTGCGGGCGCAAGAATGCGCCGCCGCTGTTTGAGACGCTTGAAGTGTTGGGGAAGGAAGTTTCGCAAAAGCGAATCGCAGAAGCTCTGAAGAAGATGGGGTAAGGCGGTCCCCTCGAACTTGTCCCGTTAACGAATCGACGTGGAGCCCCGGACGCCTTCGTCCGGGGCCAGCTTGGTGTACAGAGCGGGCGGACGAGGCGTCCGCCGCTTCATGGGTTTGCGATAAGATCAAACAGTAATGAATCCATCACATCCGCCGACCGAAGCTGGAGAAAAAGCTGTGGATGTCCCGCCGTCTGCGCCGTCGAACTTTATCCGCGACATCATCGTCGAAGACCTCAAGACCGAAAAATATAACGGCCGTGTGCAGACCCGCTTTCCTCCAGAGCCGAACGGCTATCTGCACATCGGACACGCGAAGGCGATCTGCCTGGATTTCGGGCTGGCCGACGAGTTTGGCGGGCATACGAATCTTCGCTTCGACGACACCAATCCAGAGAAAGAAGAAACAGAGTACGTCGATTCGATCAAGGCCGACGTGAACTGGCTAGGCTTCAAGTGGGACGGGCTGCACTACGCCTCCGATTACTTCGACCAGCTGCATGAGTGGGCGGTAAAGCTAATTAAAGACGGCAAGGCTTATGTCGACGATTTGTCGGCCGATGAGATTCGCAAGCACCGCGGCACGCTGACCGAGCCGGGAACGAACAGCCCATATCGCGATCGTCCGGTCAAAGAGAATCTGGATTTATTTGAGCGCATGAGAGCCGGGGAATTTCCGGACGGGTCACGGGTTTTGCGGGCCAAGATCGACATGGCTTCTCCTAACTTCAACATGCGCGATCCGGTGATGTACCGCATTCTGCACGCCGAGCATCACCGCACCGGCAACAAGTGGTGCATTTATCCGATGTACGACTTTGCGCACGGTCAGAGCGATTCGCTCGAAAAAGTTACGCACTCCATGTGCACGCTGGAATTCGCCGACCATCAGCCGCTCTACAACTGGTTTATCGAGCAGCTTGGCATTTTTCCTTCGAAGCAAATTGAGTTCGACCGCCTCAGCCTGACCTACACCATGATGAGCAAGCGCAAGCTGCGGCAACTCGTCGAGGAGAAACGAGTTAACGGGTGGGACGATCCGCGCATGCCGACGCTCTCCGGGCTGCGCCGCCGCGGCTACACGCCAGAGGCGATACGCAATTTTGTAACGGCCGCTGGGGTTTCACGCACCAACGGTATCGTCGAGCTAGCGATGCTTGAGCATTTCGTCCGCGAAGATCTGAATAAGCGCGCACCGCGGGTGATGGCAGTGCTGCGTCCGCTGAAGGTCGTCATCGACAATTATCCGGAGAATCAGATTGAAGAGATGGACGCGGTGAACAATCCGGAAGACGCCAGCGCCGGTACGCGGAAGGTGCCATTCTCGCGAGAGCTCTACATCGAGCAGGATGACTTCCGCGAAGTTCCGCCGAAAGGATATTTCCGGCTCTCGCCGGGGCGCGAGGTGCGCCTGCGTTACGGATACCTGGTCACATGCACGAGCGTCGTGAAGAACGATAAGGGCGAAGTGGTGGAAGTACATTGCACATATGATCCTGCGACGCGCGGTGGCAATACGCCCGATGGGCGAAAAGTGAAGTCGACCATTCACTGGGTGTCCGCGCGGACAACCGTGGATGCGGAAGTGCGGATTTACGAAACTCTGTTCAGCAAAGAAAATCCGGATGATGTGGGAGAAGGGCAGGATTTTACCGCGAATCTGAATCCGAATTCGCTGGAAGTGATTGCGAACGCGAAACTAGAGCCGTCTCTGGCGAATCCTTCGGCGGGCTTGCGATATCAGTTTGAGCGGCTGGGATATTTTTGTGTCGATCCGGATTCGAAACCGGGCCAGCCGGTGTTCAACCGGACGGTGGCGCTGAAGGATACTTGGGCTAGGGTGGAACGTAAGGCAAATGTCGTCGAAATGCATGGACCTGGCCCTTGCGAAGGTGAGCCGTGCCTAAAAGAATTGCGTGGAGAAGATAGGACTATTAAGAACGCTGCAGATCGTATCAGGGTGCGCGGGAAGAACTACCACAGGGGATGTGAACCATCGACGAAGGAAGTGAGAACGAAAGACCTAACCTAGCTCATTTTCTCCCAATTCCAACCTTTCTTCATCGAGATCGCCTTTACTCGTGTTCGCCATCTGCGCCTGTACCAAAGCGCGCTCGATATTTCTTTCTTTACTAGCTGGCAGCAACTTGGGCAAAGGCCATACTTTTCAATAAGAATGAGATCTAATGAAGCCTGTTGGCTCGCCAATATTTCCTGCTTACATAAGCCGCACTCTTGTACGGCACATAGTTTTGCAGCGATGGTAGCTTCGGATTTGGCGCTGACCCGCTGAATCGGTGTCGTCCGCAATTCGAGCCTAAGATTGTTTTTCACAGCGTTGGATGTTGGGTGTCCAACTATATTCGGGGAGGAACGTGCAAAACCCCGAGCGTGTCTTCCACTCGGGGTTCGTAAGCCTGTCCAGCTACAACTCGATTATCAATCGATCAAGAATCGAAGTCAAGGTTACTAGAGGAGCCTCCCTGTCCTGAGACTCCCCGCCAGATTTCCCTACCAAGCTGGGAAAACGGTGGACCCGACGGGATTCGAACCCGCACCTTAAAGCTGGACAGGCTTACGTGCTGCCAATTACACCACGGGCCCCGAAGACAGGTTAGGGGCTGGAGTTTGTGAGCAGCAAGGTTGCGCCGCACATAATTCGGGTTTGAGTTTCAATTCGGGAGGCTCATCTGCACGCTGTCGCGACATGCAAGGATCTCTACCCTGACGACGAATCGCGGTTGGGTAGGGATTCTTCGCTTCGCTCTGAATGACAAGGCGAAAAGCAAAACCCCGAGCGCGTCGTCCACTCGGGGTTTGCATATCTGCCCGTCAAGCTTCAATGTAATTATCGAGAGCTGCTGGTCGGAAGTCAAGGTTACTTGAGGAGCCAGCCTGTCAATGACTCCTCATCAGATTCCCTACCGAACGTCGCTTGACGAACCAGGGAATGCTGTGGACCCGACGGGATTCGAACCCGCACCTTCACGCTTGACAGGCAGATATGCTGCCAGTTACACCACGGGCCCAACAACAGGTTAGCCGTCGGCGTTGAGGCCTGTGGCCGTCCCGACCTTATTTTTTCTAGCGCAAAGTCCAATTCGGGAATTAGGGTCGGCTCTTCAGCGTACAATTTGAAGCGCTGTATTGACTCGGGAAACGCACACCGGACAGAGCATGCGATAGCACGCCTGGGATCCATATGCACCTAACCATCCTCGTCGCCGCATTTCTGGAGATCGCCCGCACGCCGGTCTCGATGTGCATCGCCGGCATACTGCTTTTTCTAATTGGCATATTGGCCGCGAAGTCCGGCGTCGTGCAGGCGCGAGGGCTCGACAAGGTCGTTGCTTTGAGCAATCTGTGTTTCGCGCTTCCTCTCGCGGTTTTCGGCGCGCTGCATCTTTCCGCTGCTCGGGGGCTCATGAACATGGTGCCGGTGTATATGCCGTGGCGTTTGTTCTGGGCCTATTTCGTTGGCTTCGCGCTGATCGCCGCGTCCCTGAGCATCGCTACGAAGATTCAGGTGCAATGGTCCGGATTGCTGTTCGGCATCCTGATGCTTCTGATAGAGGCGTTGCTGATTATCCCCGGGCTTTACGCGAAACCCCACGACAGATTTTCATGGACGATTTTGTTCCGGGAGTTTTCATTCGCATCTGGAGGCTGGATTCTTGCTGGAGATGCGATGGCCAGACGCGACGGGCAAGGAAGAAGCAGGCTTGTCGCAATTGGCCGAGTCGTGATCGGCATGGCCGCCATGTTTTACGGCGTCGAGCACTTTCTCCATCCCATCAATGTCCCCGGCGTTCCTCTCGAAAAAATAATGCCCACCTGGATTCCGGGGCGCATGGTCATCAGCTATCTGACCGGCGCATTTCTAGTGGTATGCGGGACCTGCATCCTGCTCGCAAAGAAAACGCGGACGGCGGCAACTTATCTCGGTACCTGGATTGTGCTGCTTGTCTTGTTTATCTATGGGCCGATTCTGATCTCGTCACTGATGGACCCAAGCACTGACGTTAAGGTCGAGGGGATTAATTATTTCGCCGATACGCTGCTCTACGCCGGAACGATTCTCGCCCTCGCCAGCGCTTCGCCGCGCACCGATTAGACGAGCACGCGGTCAGCTAGTTGTGCACGTGTGGGCTTTGTGCGGGATTTGCCTTGTGCGTGCCCGGTCCTTTTACTACTTTCACTTCAAGGCTCACGGGCAAAGTTCTGGGCGGATAGCAGGCTGCATTGTCGCAGGCCTGGTAGCGCAGGACGCCGCGCATCAGGTATTTTCCGGGCACTACGGATTCGAGGGGATGCACCGACAGGGCGACGGTGAAGTCTCCCGCATAAACGCTGAGTTTTTCGTCCGGAGAAAATGGAAAAGTCAGCTCTTCGCCGGCGGGATAGTCAATTTTTCCGAGAACGATGTCGGTGGGGAGGTCCATCTTCAAGGCGGTGGGGATGAGGAACTCCGACTTTGGAGTGTTCGAATTGATGTGGTAGCCGGGCGGGACGCGAAAGTTAAGGTTGACGATGGTCTGAGTGCCACGCTGAGCCGTGGTAAGCGGCATTGCAGCCACAGTGACTGGCGGAGGTGGAGGCGGCACTTGAGCGAGCGCTGAAATCGCGCTTACGAGTGAGGCGAGCGTCAGCAGACACAAGCGGATCGAGACAAGTTGGATTTGTTTATGTGGCGAAAAAGTGCGGCGCATTAGTCCTCTTGCAGTCTTCGGAACGAGTCTACTTACAGCTATGGTAGATCGTATCGGTTCTCCTTGCCACGTTACCTCTGAGCAGGAACGATTTCCTGCCGATATGTGGAGGCCTGATTGGATGCGGGGTGGGTGTTGAGCGCTTTCTTGACGGCGTCCTCTATTTCAGCTTTGCCATGAAGGCCGACGATCTTGTCCACAATTTTACCGTCGCGTCCAATCAGAAAGCTTTCGGGCAAGCCGGGGACGCCGCCATACTCGTCCCCGATCGACTCCTTGCCAATCAGTATGGGGTAGTTCACACCCATATCTTTGGCGAATTTGCCGATGTCTTCTTTGCTGGCATCGTCCATGGCGACGCCGACGATCTGAAAGCCTTGCGGGCCGTATTGATTTTGCAGCTCGACGAACCAGGGCATCTCGATTTTGCAGGGCCCGCACCAGGTGGCCCAGAAGTTGAGCAGCACGGCTTTGCCGCGCAGGTCGGAGAGACGCATGGTTTTGCCGTCGAGCGACTCGAGAGAGAAGTCAGGGGCGACGGAGGATTGGGTGAGATGCGAAGCGAAGGCGGAACTGGGACGACGCGCCTTGTGGTAGCCAACGTATATACCCAGCGCGATTACGAAAGCGACGACTACGAGTGCAAGAGGGTTACGGTTCACGGCTAACTCCAATTCTGTTTGGGTAGAGATCCTTCGACTCCGACAGCGCTTCGCGTTCGCGAAGCATTGTCTCCGCTCAGGATGACAGATTCCTCACTTAAATCCTACAGCGCAAAGCGGTTCAGAAACGAAAGCCAATTCGAAATCAGAGTAAAGCGGCCGAGCACCAGCAATATGCCAAGAGCGATCAACAGCGCGCCGCTGGCCACTTCAAGCGCGTGCATGTGCGAGCGGAAGCGGCTGTAAAATTTCAGAAAGCGCTCCACTCCGAGCGATGTGAGCAAGAAGGGAACGGCGAGTCCGAGCGAATAAACCGCGAGCAAAAGAACGCCCTTGGCTAACGTATTTTGTTCCTCGGCAAGCGCGAGGATCGCCGATAGAATCGGTCCCAGGCACGGCGTCCATCCAAAGGCGAAGGCGAAACCGATCACGAAGGCGCCGAGCGGAGTGCTGCTGCCCTTCACGCTGTGCAGGCGTGCGTCGGTATAGAGCGCTTTGATTTTGAAAATGCCGGTCAGGTGCAAGCCGAAAAGAATAATGATGACGCCCGCCACTCGGGCAAGCGTATGTTTGTAAATCCCCAGCACCTGGCCGACTTCGGTTGCCGCGGCGCCAAGTGCGACGAAGACGACGCTGAAGCCCAGAATGAAGGCAATTGAGTTCAGCATCACGCGCCGCATCAGGTGAGCCTGCGGCGATTTCAACTCCTCGAGACCCGCGCCAGAAATGAGGGAAAGATAGCCAGGCACCAGAGGCAGCACGCAGGGAGAAAGGAATGAAATCAAGCCGGCGAAAAATGCGGCGATCGGAAGTGGAAGGCTCGACATCTGCTGTATTGTACCTGCCGGAGTTATTCTCCGTAAGGATGAGACGATTGGGACCGCCTTTAGTTGCACTGCGCGGAGCGAATTCCGAAGCGAAATAACAGCTTAGCGGGAGTTCGCCGGCGCTTGGGCGGGCAAAGCCGCCGGTGGCTCGCTCGATTCTGCCGATGAACCGGAGAGCATTTTCTGGAGAAATCCAAAGGGCATCGACGCGGTGAGAAGGGCGCGGCTACCTTCTTGTTTTACCTTCAGGCTGTCGAAGAGAGCTTTTACGTCAGGGTCGGTCCCGTGAGTTCCGACGGAGGTTTCGGCGGAGCGAGTGAGGGCTGCAAAAACGTTCACTTTGTCGATGATGGCGTGCGCGTCATCGGCATTGTCGGTGAAGGCTTCGGCCCGCAGGTGAACGGCGTCGGGCCGCAGATGGAGCGGTCCAGAGCTTCCAGAAACAACGAGAGTTGCGGGCTTGGCGAACAGAGCGCTCCACATCCCCGCCGCCGAAGCCGACGGCTCGACGCGCGCTACCAGCCATGCCAAGCTGGCCAACTGAACATGCTTGTAGTACTGGCGTAACAAGGCGGGGCCACCGAAAGGTGAAGCGAGCCGGCGGGAGCGGTCGACAATTCCGCGAATGACCGCTGGGTCGCTTACATTCGAGGCGGCCACGGAATCGGCGCTGAGAACGGCGACGCGCAGCGACCTGCCTTCGATGAGAATTGTGAAGATATCGACGGAGTTGTAATTCTCGACCGATTGGGCGATCTGGCGGAGGTAGGCCGTGAGACGCTCGCCGTGAAATTTCCCAACGAGTACTTCGGAGAATCGCGCCTCCGGTGCGGAGCCGCCGGTGCCGCCGCCGGGCCAGTTCGCAGGGTAATGAACGGCGAAGGCGGCTTCGTCGAGATCGCGCTCGAATTGAAAGCCGGTCTCGCGGATGAATCGCTCGTACTCGGGGTCATGACTCACGGCGGGCAGATCCTTGCCAGAATTCGCCTTGCGGGCCTTGCTGAGATCGAGATAAAAGAATGCGTCAGCACCGGGCAGAAGGCGGGCCGGCTCGGGAGGAGCGTGCTTTCGTAGCTGCACCGCCAGGGTGACTGCGGCGGCGATCACTACAACCGCGAGGACGATGGGGAAAGTGCGCCTAATTCGCATGGAATGCGGTCAGGAAAGAAATGATAGCACTGTCGGAGGGAGTCACAGTTAGGCAGTGGCGCAGTTTGCCTTTTCCTGATCTGAGAAGGAATCAAGCTTCGATCGACGGACAGCCGGGGGCGGCTGTCCCTACATACGCAGTTCGGCAAACTCGACCTACGGGGTTACTTTGAAGACCGTGCCAGAGCCGAATCTGCCGCCTACCTCGCTGGTGCCGTAGAGGTTGCCGGCTGAGTCCAGCACCACACCGCCGAGCTGTCCCATGCCCTGGAAGCCATTGGGTGGAAACGCGAAGAGAACGGTCTCGCTCCATACGCCTCCTGAGCCCGGAGTGAGCTCGAAGACAGTGCCGCAGCCGTAACTGATACAGTTCGTGCCGGGGATCCCGCCCGCATTGGCTGTGCCATAGAGATTTCCTAACGTGTCGAAGACAAGGGCGCTCGGGCTTGGCAACGCGCCGTCGGCACAGTTGGCGGAAGAGCAAAAGCTGTACAACACGGTTTCGGTCCAAGCGCCGCCAGCGGCGGGCGAGAGTTCGAATACGGTGCCGCATGGCAAGCCACCGCAGCCCGTTCCGACCAGCACTCCTCCAGTTTGAGTCGTGCTGTAGAGATTGCCGCTCCCGTCGAAAATAAGGGGGGCGGAGGGTATTTCGCCGTCGACGCAGTTCGGCTGCGAGCAAAAATTATGCAGAATATTTTCGGTCCAGGCTCCGTTTACAAGGCTCAGTTCAAAGACAATGCCGTCGAGATGGGATCCGCCCAACTGAGTCGTGCCATAGAGATTTCCGGCTGAGTCAAGAGTGACGCCGCCGACAGGGTAGCCGCCGTCCACGCGACCGTACTGGAAGTTGTGCAACACAGTCTCCGTCCACGTGCCATTTGTATTCGGGGTGAGCTGAAAAACGATGCCACACCCATGGTTATTGCAATTCTTACCCGTTCCGCCAAACGCAGTGGTGCCATACACGTTGCCCGCCGCGTCCACAGTTAACGGGCCCTGGGGATAATTTCCGTCGGTGGTTCCGGCGAAACTATGCAACACCTTCTCGGTCCAAACTCCGTTGGCGCTGCGAGAGAGTTGGAAGACGACGCCCTGACTATGAAGGCCGCCGCCCAATGTGGTGCCGTACAAGTTTCCGGCGGAGTCGAAAGTCAGACGGGCTTCGGGTTCGTCGCCGTTCGACCCGTTGAAGTTATGGATGGTTTTGCCGGTCCATGCGCCGTTGGCTCCCGGCGTCAGCTCAAATACCGCGCCATCGCTATGAGGGCCGCCGCCCACTGTAGTTCCATACAAGTTTCCGGCGGAATCGGAGACAAGGCCTCCCATGGGGTCGTAGGGCAAGTTGTCATTGCGGTTGAAGCTGAGCACCACGGTCTCGGTGCCTGCGCGGAGCGGCAACGCTGCAGCTAGAAATCCGAACATGATAGCTAGGGGCAAGAAGAAGAGTGCTGGCTTGTTACGAGACATCGGAACCTCACAGTAACGCCGGAAATTGTTGATGGTTAAATTGCGACAGGGCTTCGGAACCCAAATTTTTTAGGAGAGTACAACCGCTTGGGGTGGATGTCAATGGAGAAGAACTTCCTCACACCGGCCCGCACGGAAGTCATTTCTTCAACTCGGCCGGGCGGTTGGTGAATAACTGGAGCGGAGCTTTGTTTCTTCTTCGGAGTGATTGACAATGAGCGTAACGGCCTCGTTACGTATTAATCGACCACAAATTCCGCCGAGCGCACGGACGAGCCGTTCCCCGCCGAATCGAGCGCTCTGAGTTCGAGACGGTAGGAACCTGGTGCAAGCTTTTCGACTGGGATCTTTAGACCGACTGGAACCACAGGATTCCCCATTTTGATCAAACCTTGCGTGTCGGTAATGCCGACGTCCATTTGCTCTTGCCCGGTCTTTACGTCGAGAATCTTCATCTCGATCCCGACCTTAGGTGGATTGGCACCAGTCAGCAGCGGCTCATAGACCTCGACATAAAGCATGGCGGGATCCGTTTTCTTAAAGTGATAGTCTGCGGCGGGTATGATTTGCATTCCCTTGATGACAAGTGGCGTATGCCCTTCCATTAAGTCGGCATCCAGTTCACCCTCAGTTTGAGATACCGGATGAAATTCTTTGCTGAGAGCCAGGCCGCTCAGGCAAAGCTGCTGGCCATCATAAGAATCGATCGCGAGGGGGGCTTCAAGTTTACCGAGACTCTCTGCACCCGAGCGGAAGACCACCGTCAGGCGATATTGGCCGGGAGCTATATCGAACTGATTTTCATAGTGAAAGGGCTCTTTGTTGAATCCGGCAAGCTGCTGTTTTTCGAATTCGAGATGCACGGTGTCGCTAAAGCGGGCGGCTTCCGAACCATCGGGTTTCGTAGCGATCCCCAGCACATTTACATCCGAATGAAATTTACCTTTTTCTTTTTCAAACTTGATCAAGCTCGAGGGCACCTCCATGGCAAGACTCACGCGAGCCACGTTGGTTGACGTAAAGAAGAAGGGGGTTTCCAGGGAACTGGATACCGTGGAGGGCTGGCTGCCAGCAGCATAGTTCTCCAACTGGTGCTCGATCGGCTTGCCGGCAAGTGAATCCACCGGTTTCACATTGCAGTATCCACTGCGCGATCGCACGATGGTTCCGCTGCGCTCGACCTTCACGCGGAGCACGTGGCAACTGCGATCGGGCGAAGCGGGAGGGGCATAAGCGAGAATGTAATATTCGCTCTGTTCTGCGGCGATACGCTGCATGCCGCCAAGTAAATCGTTGGTGTTCAGAATGACAAAACCGCCGGTTCCGTCGGCCAAAGCGTAGAGCACCTGCTGGTTCGTGGTGGCACCTTGCGGGAACGGCGGAACAATGGTGCGGGGCTGCACGTTGGACTGGTTGTAGTAGCCACTTCTATTTGTGGTACCTCCCGTTCCACCACCTCCGCCCTTTGGCGGGGGCGCTGGGGTCGGCGGGTGTGGGGTTGGTGGTGGCGGGGGCGGCGGACCATGCTGGACTAAAATAAGATGCGGGCGAGGCTCAACACTTCCTGAATAGTGCAGAGTGGCCGGACTCAGATGTCCGGGCGGAGATGAGAGCCGGCTTTTCGTGGGCGCCCAGCCTACCAGTCCCCGAGCATCGATAGGGTAGACCGCGACGTTCGCTTTATTGCATGCATCGATGGTCGCGCTCAGTTCCGATTGTAGGTCGGTCGAGAGCGGAAATCCTGAGGTTAGCAGTACCAGACTCTTGCGTCCGGGGATTGGCGCCAGATTCTTAGCCAGCTCGCGCACAGCCAGGAACATGTTTCGTACGCCAAACTCCGCCTCGGCATTGATCAGCGTTGGAATTCCTGCAGACGCGGCTGCAACTTGCGAGCGAGTCGTAAGGGTTGGGGTAAAATCTGGAGAGGTTATTCCCGCCACCATTTTCTTCAGGCGCCCAGCGTCGGAAGTAAAGTTCTGGGTGATATGTAGTGTTCCGCCAAAATCTGCCAAAGCAATGAGGCGGTCCGGTCCGGCATTGGCATCGATGAATTTTGCCGCGGCCAGGCGAGCCCTGGATTGTTCGCCGAAGTCCATATTCGAGTTATCAAACAATAGGACCAGATAGCGTTTTGTCTCCCCGCGTAGCGACCCATTGTCCGATTCAGAAGAAAAGCTCTTGATGGTCTGCTCTTTGTCGTCTTCCCATACGCGAAAGTCTTTCTGCGTAAGACCGCGAATGTAGTTCCCTTTTTTATCGGTAACCACCGAATCGACCAACACCAACTTCGCCTGAGCCTTGAAGACAGCTCCCGACTGCGACGACGGTTGGGGAGTTGTCGGCTGCGATTGCGGCGCTGGCTCCTGGGCGAATGCGGCGGTTGTCGATCGAGCGGCTTGCCAGGCGGCAAAAGCGCCTACTACACAAATGGTTCCCAGTGAAATGAATAAGTCGCGGCGCTTCATAGGTCACCTCGAAAACTCGGAGGATACGATTTCACGGGATTTGTACCGCACTATTCTGCGCTGCGATTTGGCCCTCTTCGTCGCGGACAACCAGGCGCACCAGATATCTGCCGGGTTTGACATCAAAATGGCTTCGCACATCTAGGCCAGAGTTCAGCTTGTTGGCCAGAGTTTCGTCTTTCAAGTGCATTTCCAGGGTTTTTTGCGAGCCGGTTACGAAACTACCATTGCGGTCAAACACCCCTGAAACGATGGTCAGATTGCCGTTATTCCGTCCCTCCGTTTTTCGAAAATGGAGCGGACGAACATCGATATGTGCGAGCACGGTAAGTCTCGCTTCAGAATCGCTGGGCTTGAAAAACTGCGTGTGCAAATCGACTGGCAGATCACGCATTTCTTCCTGCGAGAAAAGAGCTTCTTCAATCTCCTGTTTGGCTTCCTGCTCGCGATCCGCAGCGTGGTTGGGTGCAAAATACCCGCGCCTCGCTTGTATGGAAAATTTCTCCCCGCTACTGAGTGTCACCTTCAACTTGTGAAAGCGCCCGTTCAGTTTCAGGTTTTGGGGAGAAAAAGCCAGGACATAATAATACTCTGGGGCGGATGCGATGGTTCGAAAGCCTTCGTCAAAATCGTTATTGTTGTGAAAGAAAGAGCCGCCAGTGCCATCTGCGAGTTCAGCCATAACATCGGCGTCGGCGGAAGCATTGCTCATTTCATATTGAGCTTCTAATGGATTGGCCGCACCGGGGCCCTTGGTCGCATCGCCAAAAGGCATCACCACGTGGAGGCCACGCGCATCAAGGGAACTAATGGTGACATTGGCGCGAGCGGCGCGCTCGATGACGTCGTCCACGTCAGGTTGGAGCTGCGGCGTGATGAAGCCCGGAGAAACCAAGACTAAAGCGTGCTGCCCCGGAGTGGTCGAGAGTCGCCGCACTATGTCCTTGAGAGAAGTCAGGGACAAACGAGTTTCCGCGTTTCCGGTGGTTAGTGCCTGACTAGCAGCCGCGCGTGCCACTAACTGGGCTTGCTCTTGCTCTGGCTTACTTATATTCATGCATCTCAGTACGTCAGCGGTGACTGCCGCAAGAGCCTGTTGATCCTGGTTGTTGACAATCTGATCTGCGAGGTAATACGTCATCCGGGGACACGGGTTCGCTCCTCGGTCCGCGATGGGATGAGGCATGAGATGCTGCAACGCTTCGTGCAGCTTAATTCGATCGTCGGTGAAATCGAGATTGTCTTGGCCGGAGGTGGTAAAAATTGCCGCCCGGTCTGTGGGTTGCAGCGCTGCGAAATTTTTCTCCGCCGCATCCCTCACGTGAACAAGGTCGCCGTATTCAAGGTGAACATCATCGAAAACGTAGGCGACGTAACGCTGAGGCAGATCAGACGGCGGCGCGGAAGTGCCCGTACTTGAAGACGCAGGCCGGGAAGCCGCTTGTCCGTTGGCTTGGAGTGCGCCGCTTTTCTCGACATCGAAATTGGCGATGACCTGGGCCTTACCATCATCGAACAGGCGGAAGTCTTCTTTGTGAAGGGTGCCTATCGGTTTTCCCTTTGCGTCGCGAACCACCACCCGCACTTGGACCAACCTAACGTTGACCTTAAATGTGCTTGCCGCCTCGTGAGAGGTGATTTCCGGAGGATTCTGGGATGTGGGCACACTTACTGACGTGGCAGAGGGTGGAGAGGGTTGCTGCGCTGCGGCTTCGGATGAAACGGCTGGTGCCGGTTTGCCCGTAAATAAACAAAGGATAAGGGTAAGGCAGGCGGTGAGATGGGCAAACACCGGTGCTCTGCAGGCGTTCCGACTGGCTGGCGCCATGGTGCAACCCTCGACACTACCTAAAGACAACCCAGTCTACTCCGGAATGTTCCGGCGAGGGACCTCGACTCGGAAGTTCTGTCGTCGCCGCAATCGTCCCGCGCGGTTGCAGCAGGCTGAATCGTTACTCTACACTCATTGTTCTTCGCTGAAGCAAGTCGGTTGCGCGAAAATTGCCCGTTGTGATAACTTAGCTAATTGTCCCGGACATATCGAAGGGATCAAGGGTCTACTTGTGCCCCGACAAGCATAAGTACCCGAGTGCTGGCGTAGCTCAGTCGGTAGAGCACCTGATTTGTAATCAGGGGGTCGGGGGTTCAAATCCCTTCGCCAGCTCCAGGAAACGAAATTCAGTAAAGAATTTCCAGCGGGATGCTGGACTCAGCAGGTGGCGGCGAAACAGGTTTTTCCAACGCACTCCATTCGGAAGTATTCCGGCGTGTAGTGATCTTCGCGTGGTAAGCCGTGAGCGCGATTCTTGGTTTCCCCGGTTTACGGAAATCCAGTTTGCGAAAATCTGGTTGGTGAAAACTTAGTCTGCATCTGGTTGGCGAAGGCAGGAAGTAGAAGTGTGCTGCCGCGGTTTGAGGAAGCGCGACGCCGCATCGCCCGAGAGTTATTGCACAGGTGGGTGAGTGGTTAAAGCCAACAGACTGTAAATCTGTCCCTCCTAGCGAGGTACGAAGGTTCGAATCCTTCCCTGTGCACCAGATTGAGCCGTTTAGCGGGCGTGAGGCTGAGCGGATGCGAAGCCGGGAGACCGCTGGCAAAATCCCGAGCGGTTTCTGCGAGGGATCTGGGAGTAAAGGCATGAGTCGCTTGGCCATGGCGTTGATTGCGTACTCGGTGTTGGGTGCGCTGGCATTTGCCACGCTGAGCGATTTTCGGATCCGAACGCTGACGCTGCTGATTCTTGGGCTGTTCGCCTTTAAGAGCTGGATGCGAAGAAAAGATGTACTGCATCCGGATAGCGAAAGCGATGCGGAGTAGAGGTTGCTGAGAGCTGATGGCTCACAGCTGGTTCGGGCCGATGTAGCTCAGTTGGTAGAGCACTCCCTTGGTAAGGGAGAGGTCATCAGTTCAATCCTGATCATCGGCTCCAGAGATTGGAAGTTGGAAAATTTGAAAGGGCTCGGCTTCAACCGAGCCGTGTGAGTCGGGCTTGAGCGGCTTTAGCCGCTGAGGTGGCAAGGGCGGGAGTAACTCAGTGGTAGAGTCACAGCCTTCCAAGCTGTTGGTCGCGGGTTCGATTCCCGTCTCCCGCTCCAGTATCCAATGAAGGTGCGATGACAGTGGGTTTTGAGCAGGCTGCGATCAAGATCGAGAAGCAGCAGGAGTATGCGAAGCTGCAAGCGGCGGTTGAGCAGGCGTTCCAGCTGGATAGAGTGGAGCGATTTCTTAAGCAGTTGGACCGCAGGGGAATTCGTGTTCGGGCGTTCGATGAAGTGCTGTCGGCGCGCATTCTGGAAGATGTGGCAGGCGGATCGGCGGCGAGAGCGGAGTTGAGTGCGTGGCAGCTGTATCAGGCGCTGCCGGTTTCCGATCAGGCGCAGATGCGAGAGTTTTATCTGTCGAAGCTGGAGACGGTCGACACGAAGTTGCGGCACAGGTTTAAGAAGCTTTATCAGTATTACTGAATGGTGTCGGGGCCAAACGAGTTACATAGGTCCTTCGGCGCAAAATGCGCGCCTCAGGATGACAAAGGGTTTGAGCTAAAAGCTATAGGAGCTAAGAGCTGAGATATGGCGAAAGAGAAATTTGATCGGAATAAGCCGCACTGCAACGTGGGGACGATTGGTCACATCGACCATGGCAAAACCACGCTGACGGCGGCGATCACCAAGGTTTTGCAGAAGCACAATCCGAAGATTGTGTTCCGGTCGTTCGATTCGATCGACAACGCTCCGGAAGAGAAGGCGCGCGGAATCACCATCGCGACGGCGCATGTCGAGTATGAGACGGCAAACCGGCACTACGCGCACGTGGATTGCCCCGGCCACGCCGACTACATCAAGAACATGATCACGGGCGCAGCGCAGATGGATGGCGCGATTTTGGTAGTTGCCGCGACTGACGGTCCCATGCCGCAGACGCGCGAGCACGTGCTGCTGGCGCGGCAGGTGGGCGTGCCGTACATCGTGGTCGCGTTGAACAAGTGCGATGCGGTCGACGATCCTGAGTTGCTCGATCTCGTCGAACTCGAAGTGCGCGAACTCCTGAAGAGCTATAAGTTCCCAGGCGACGATGTGCCGGTGATTCGCTTGTCTGCTCTCGGCGCGCTGAATGGCGAGGAAAAGTGGGAGAAGCAAATCGACGCCTTGATGGAGGCTGTTGATAAGTCCGTGCCGCAGCCGGCGCGCGAACTCGACAAGCCGTTCCTGATGCCGATTGAAGATATCTTCTCGATTCAGGGACGCGGCACGGTGGTGACAGGACGTATCGAGCGCGGCAAGGTGAAGGTGGGAGAAGAAGTCGAGATCGTCGGCTTCCGCG
>Ga0307478_10000160_pt1 | contig 78322 bp, 65 predicted proteins | sample atmos_gasesECM4C_2_FD_203713 | JGI IMG/M metagenome (GOLD analysis project Ga0307478, IMG submission 203713) | Hardwood forest soil microbial communities from Morgan-Monroe State Forest, Indiana, United States - atmos_gasesECM4C_05 | ecosystem: Environmental > Terrestrial > Soil > Temperate...
CTTCGTAGATGTCCACCGGCGGTGCGAAGCTGGTGGTCGTCAAGGCTTCTTCCGGGCCTTCGGCGCCATACGACTCACGGAAAAGACGGTTCATGCGGTTCATGCGGTCTTGCTGGGTGGAGAACTCACGGAAAGGCTCCCACCGGGTCAGTAGTGTCATAACGCAATTCCTCCTTCAGAGGGAAGCTAAGGGGAAAGACTTCAGATGGGCTGACTTAGTTCAGGGGACCTGAAAGAGTAAGAAGAGGTAACTCGCTCAACTACAATGCTAGGCTTGTGCCCTACGATTGTCAAGCGTCGCAGAGCAAGTGGAGCAAGTGGAGCAAGTGCGAGCAAGTGGAGCAAGTGTGAGCAAGTGTCGCAGTGCAAGGTTGGATCGAGAAACCAGAACCGTTGGGCGCTGTTCTGGCTGGGGTTGCTATTTCTTTAGAAGCTCGCCCTCGAAAATGACTCTCAACTTCTTCACGACCAAGCAGGGTTTTTGCGTTAGTCAATACGATCGAATAGACGACTTTGTTGCCTTCAACCTGAGCCGTAATGAACGCCTCCTCGTCCAGCTGTCTTGGTAGGTGAATTTCACTCTTCTGCCATCTGCAAGCGTTTTTGTCCACTCGTCGCTCGGCATTCTCAGTTACTCCACGAACGAGAGCATGAATGTCGCTTGAGCCTTCGCATGCGTAGAAAAACGCGTTTCACTGGGGTACTTGTTGCCCGTGACTTCGCGGTACATGCGTTTCGATGCTAGTTTCTTTGCAGCCGGCCATGCAGCCGCTATTATCCTGCTGCGTATTTTGCCAGACACAAGGACACAAGGAGACTTTCCGCAGCCGATGCACAACCCCTTCCTTAGCCGTGCTCTGATCTTTCTTCCTGCCGGACTTCTAGCCATTTGAATCGACTCCGAATCGCAATCGTTCTCCAAGGACAGCATTAAAACAGAACGGCCATTCTTGCATAACTGTCGCTTACAGATGGGATGCGCTCATTGAGAATTGGGCCAAGCCTATCCTCTACCGGAAGTGAGCGTCTGCAACTGTCGCTGCCAAGTCGAAATTTCGATCCGAGACACAAGGACGACTTCGCCGGAGTCCCATCGGATGTAAAAAAATAGGAACCGGCAGGGGGCGGTCGGTCTTATATAGGGGAATTCCGTCGCATGGCGACACGGGTGACTGTGCCCAAATTTGTGCCTAGTGGCCGTTTGTTTTCGTTTGATTCTCGCCAAGCAGTGGAGCGTGAAACCCGCATAAATACAGGGGAAGCACATCCGGCACAAACTGCGCTAAACTGTTGATTCTTCGTTCGAGTTGAACTTAGGATCTGGCGGGAAAAACCGTGGGGGTTCGAGTCCCCCCTTTCGCACCAATCTTATCGCTTGGCCTCGAATTTTCTCTGTAATTATCGGTGGTGCCCGATTTGCTGGGGATGCGTCGACGCGTTTTGCTGCAGAATCATCCGGGCGCGTTGCGGAATTGGGGACGACAAGAAAAAGGCGAGCGGCCCGATACACCGGGACCGCCGGACAGCCGAGGGCGGCTGTCCCCACCTAGGCTGGAGGAAGGAGATGAAGCGTAGAGCAGAGGCCGCTTTGCTGGTACTGGGCTTTTTGCTGGGGGTGCCTTTCCTTTTGGCCCATCATGGGCTGGCCCAGTTTGATACGACGCATGTGGTGAGCCTGCAGGGGACGGTTACGGATTTCCAGTGGATCCAACCGCACGCGGTGATTCACGCGGATCTGAAGGATGACAAGGGTAAGGTTGCGAATTGGCTGCTGGAGTTGGGAAGCCCGACCATGCTGGGGCGGCACGGATGGAGTCCGGATTCGTTGAAGCGCGGAGATCGTGTGACCGTTTTTGGGTTTCGGGCGAAGGACGGGTCCGCTTATATGTCGGTAGGACGGATCGAGCTCTCCGATGGAAAGTCGCTGCCGGGGGCTCCCTAGAGATGCTAGACCTGGTGCCGTTCTGCAAGTGGCTGGAACAAAGTTGGGTGGGCGGTGGTGTGCGTGAATCATCGTGGCTGTTTCCAGTGATTGAGACCGTGCATTTGCTGGGGATGGCGGCGTTGGTGGGTACTGTTGGCGTTTTCGATTTACGGCTGTTGGGGTGGGTGATGCGGGGGGAGCGGGTTTCGGAGCTGGGCGCGCGATTGCTTCCCTGGGCCTGGGCAGGATTTGTGATGCAGGTGATTACGGGAGTGATTTTGTTTTCGTCGGAGGCGGTGAAGGTTTACGGCAATCCCGCCTTTCGAATGAAGATGTTGTTGATACTTCTGGCGGGGGTGCATGCGCTGATTTTCCACTGGGGCGTGGAGAGAGATGTGGCGGCGTGGGACGTCAGTGCGGTCTTACCTGCTAAGGCCAAGGCCGCGGGGGCTATCTCGATTCTGTTGTGGATTGGGATTGTGGCGGCGGGGCGATTTATCGGATTCGTGTAGCTCTCCGCCTTAAAAGCCTTAACCACGAAGGACACTAAGGACCACTAAGGAATCGCGAACTGCACGGAGAAAATCTTCGGGGCGATTTCATTTTTGGGTGGCCGAACTTTCACGTCTGTAGACGCGGACGTAGTCGACTAGCATCGACTGCGGGAAGGGACTTGATACGTCGGGGTTGCCGGGCCAATCGCCTCCGACGGCGATGTTGAGCAGCAAGAAGAAGGGATGGTCGTAGATCCACTTCGTTCCTGGCGGGAGTGCGGCAGGAGTGCGAGTGGCGTAGAGGTGATCGTCGACGTAGAAGCGGATGACCTTGGGCTCCCATTCGAAGAGGTGAAAGTCATCGGCGAAACTCTGGCCGGGTGGCAGGTCGTAGGGAGCGGTGATGCCTTTATCGCCGGAGTATCCGGGGCCGTGAATGGTGCCGTGAACTATGGCGGCCTCTTTGCCAATGTTCTCCATGACGTCGATCTCGCCGTCGGTGGGCCAGCCGGCTTTGTCGATCTGGTCGCCCATCATCCAGAAGGCGGGCCAGATTCCCTGACCGCGCGGAATTTTGATGCGGGCTTCGAAGCGACCGTACTCCTGGGAAAACTTGCCTTGAGTCTTCAGGCGCGCTGAAGTGTAGTTTCTGGTGACGCCGTCGGAGCCGGTGTACTTTTCCGCGAGCACCTTGATGACGAGGTTGCCATGCTGCTGGTAGGCGTTCTGCGGGCGGGCGGTGTAGTACTCCAGTTCGTGGTTGCCCCAGCCGTTTCCACCGGTTTCGGTGACCCACTTGGAGGAATCAACGGGGGAGCCGTTGGGGGCGTTGAATTCGTCGCTCCAGGCCAGGGTCCAGGAGGAAGATGTGGGTTGCTGGGTGGTCTGCGCGGCGGCTAAGGTGCACGCCAACAGAGGGATTGCAGGAGAGCCAGGCAGCGAGATTTCGAGGTCATTGCGGTTTCCGAGAACAACTGTACACCTTGAGGAAACCGTCAAGGCTTCGCTAGACGAGACAGGCCCTTTCGACCCCGCGAAAATCCCCATTTCGCGCGCAAAGGACGCGCGCGAGAAACGAGGCACCCGCCTAAGGATCAACTCGAAACATCACTGCAAGATGCGGTCGAGCTTCACTCGACCGGACAACCGAGGGCGGCTGCCCCTCCATGATTCGACTTATCCCCCATAGTTACTCCACTGAACTAGCGGAGGCCGAGATTGTTCGCGGCTAAGTCTACGATTGTCTTCGCGATCGTCAGCGAGGCCGTGGCGGCTGGTGAGGGGACGTTCAGCACGTGCAGGACTTTGCCGGAGGGGACGAACTGGAAGTCGTCGACCAGGGCGCCGTCGGGCTTGAGGGCCTGGGCGCGGACGCCGGAGCCTCCGGGAACGAGGTCGGGCGCGGCGATCTCGGGGAGGAGGCACTGGAGGGCCTTGACGAAGGCGGGCTTGGACAACGAGCGGTGCCATTCATCGATACCGTTACGCCAGTGCTGGCGGGCCATGCGCCAGAAGCCGGGGAAGGCGATCGATGCGGCGAGGTCGCGCAGGCTGATGTCGGTGTGACGGTAGCCTTGACGTGCGAGGGCAAGGACGGCGTTGGGGCCGGCGTCGACTCGACCCGTGATGCGGCGGGTGAAGTGCACTCCGAGGAAAGGAAAGCGCGGGTCGGGAACGGGATAGATGAGGGCTCGCACCAAGGCGGCGCGCTCGGGTACGAGGTCATAGTATTCCCCGCGGAAGGGGATGATCATTACTCCTGGGGCGTCGCCGGCCATGCGGGCGATGCGGTCGCTGAAGAGGCCGGCGCAGTTGATGAGCGCGCTGGTGGAAAATGCTCCGCGTGAGGTCTCGACTACGATTTCGTCGGACGAGCGGCGGATGTTTGTGGCGGCGGCGGAAGTGAGAACGGTGGCGCCGCGGGCGGAAATTAGCTCTGCATATTTCTCGCAGACGACAGCGTAGTCGGTAATGCCGGTAGAGGGCACGACCAGGGCTTGGAGACCCGCGGCGTGCGGTTCGATGTCGCGTAGTTCGTCGGGGCCGATGAGGCGAAGTCCGGTCAGACCGTTGGCTTCTCCGCGCTGGCGGAGGTTTTCGAGGCGCGGGAGTTCGTCAGGGTGGGTGGCGACGATGACTTTGCCGCAGACGTTGTGGGGGATGGCGTGCTCGCGGCAGAACTCGACCATGGCCGCGGCGCCGGTTACGCAGAGACGGGCTTTCAGCGAGCCGGGCTTGTAGTAGACGCCGGAGTGGATGACACCGCTGTTGTGTCCGCTCTGGTGGCGTGCGACGCGGTCTTCTTTTTCGAGAAGCAGGAGACGGAGATGAGGGAAGCGGCGGGTGATCTCCAGGGCGACGGCGAGGCCCACCACGCCGCCGCCGATGATGATTGCGTTGTGACGGGAATCGGTCATTGAGCTTCGTGCGGAATAATTCAACGGGAGAGCGGGAGGCTCATGTAACAGAACTCTTGCGGTCCCTCCGGAGCCGATCTAGCAGCATTTCTTTCGCCCCTTCGGGGCTTGCTCTTTTTCCACTCGCTTTCCCACGGCTTGCGCCCCTTCGGCAAGCTCAGGGCAGCTGTGGGCTTTATTCTGTCGCCGCTTCGCGGCTGGATTTTGGTGGCTTCATGACTCCACCTACGGAGGATCGATCGCCGCACACCGAATGAACGCGGAGCACGGATTAGTTTACGACGAGAGCGACTTGGGTGCTGTGGGCGCTGCCGGACGAAGTGACGGTGATGCTGTAGTTGCCTCGCGGGTACCCTGGTGCCCCCCGCCGCCACCACCACCGCTGCTGACGCCGCCGCAGGAGAGCAAGGTCAGGAACAGAAACAGCATTGCGATTGATCCAAGCAATCGACCTCTGCGTCGTGTGCCACTTCCGGCGACCGCAACCGAACCGATGACGATTCCTGGGAAGAACGTCCAGATAGCGTAGACGAAGCTGCTCGAGCGCCACAAGGCGACGGTGGTCGGGGTGGTTCTGATGGTCATCACCACAGTAGCTGGAGAGTCGCCCGGCGTGACTGGCACAGCAGGATTAAAGGAACACTGCGCCAGAGCGGGCAAGGAGGAGCAAGTAACGGTCACGGCGGCATTGAACGAAGAGCCGACGGCTGAATGGTGAGGTTGTAGGGGCCGCTCGTTTGGCCTGCATGCACGGTCTGGCTGGGCGTGGCGGAGCTGATCACGAAGTCCGGGATCACGGCGAGAGGCAACTGGAGAGTGTGGCTCGGCTGTCCGGAAGCACCAAAGAGCGTGACATTCACCGTGTACGCCGCGGGCGCCGTGGTCTTGGGCACGTTCAAAGCTTCGGTCAGCGCAAGAACTGTGTTCGCGGTGATCGCCAGCGGATCGGATGGCGTGACGGCACACTGAGCGCCTGCGATCGCGCTGGCATCGCAACTGGCATTGACCGTGCCGCTTGTAGTTGGGGGTGACGGAACCGGTGCAATGGTCAGACTGTAGGTCCAGTGGTCTGGCCAGAGGTGACCGCCGAGAACACTGCCACCAGGTTGACTGTTGAGGGGGTCCAGGTCACGCCATCGGGCGAGGAGTAGACGCCGTGATAGCGAATCGCAGCGAAGAATAATCCGGCGCTGGCGTTGTAGGCGACCGAAGTGGTGGAGGCAGCGACGGCGGTGGCGCGTCCGGCAAGCTGGTGGTAGTCCTGGGTGCCGTTTCCGGTGGCATCGGAAGCGAGCGGCGCGGGGCCGATGGGTGTCCACCCACCGGCGGATGCCGCGGCGGCTCCGTCGGCGCGCAGGGCACGCATTTGGAGCTTGGCCTGATAGGCGCGGCGGCGGAGTTCGGCGGAGGGTTTGGGAAAAGTCGCGGCGCCATCGCGGGCCACAAGCGGGCGCCTGCAGCTTGTACAATCGGCTTTCTGCGGTCAGATGGAGAACAGTCGAAATGAGCAAGTTTGTTCTGTGCGTAATGATCGTGATCGCTCTGCCTTTGAGCGCACCATTCACCGCGGCTCAAGACGCAGCCAACTCACGGGAGTTGGTGGTGGCGGCGGCGGCCGATCTGAGTGCTGCATTGAAAGAGCTGGCCGACGGCTATGAGAAGCAAACCGGCGTAAAGGTGAAACTTTCATTCGGAGCTTCCGGGGCATTGACGCAGCAGATTCAAAACGGGGCGCCGTTTGATATTTTTTTCTCGGCCGACATGGATTATCCGCGGCAACTCATTTCTGCGGGCGACGCCGACGGGGCGAGTTTGTATCAGTATGCGGTGGGCAAGCTGGTGCTTTGGGTGCCGGCGGATTCTGCGCTCGATGTGGAGCACAAGGGCATGAACATTCTGCTTGATCCGGCGGTGAAGAAGATTGCGATCGCGAATCCGCAACATGCTCCGTATGGTCGCGCCGCGGTTGCGGCCTTGAAGCATGCCGGGTTGTATGAGCGGCTGTCGGACCGGCTGGTCCTAGGGGAGAATGTATCGCAGGCGGCGCAGTTCGCGGAGTCCGGGAATGCGCAGGTCGGGTTCGTGGCGCTGGCGCACGCCATTGCTCCAGCGATGCGGGGCAAGGGCAAGTACTGGGAGGTTCCGGAAGAGTATCATCCGGCTCTGGCGCAGGGGGTAGTGGTGCTGGCGCACTCGCAGCATAAGAAACTGGGGGGGGAGTTTTTGGTGTACATGAGGACGAAAGAGGTGGCGGAGTTGCTGCGCCGATACGGGTTCGCGCTGCCATAATAACGAGGTTTTGGTCGAGGATTTCGGTGGGATGTTAAAAGCCTCCCTCAGCGGCTAAAGCCGCGAGTTATACGGCTTGCGGGCGGCACGGCTGAAGCCGTACCTTCCCAAAGACAGTTCCGAAACCGGTTTCGGCAAGATGGCATGGCAATCGATTTTGGCCGCGCAAACGACACCAACAATGAACGCAGTCCATCATGACAATTGACTGGCAGGCATTCTGGCTGACACTGGAACTGGCGGTGGTGGTGTCGGCTGCGCTGCTCGTGCTGGGGCTGCCCATCGCTTATTGGATTACGTTTTCCAACTGGCGCTGGAAGTTTCTGGCGGAGGCGATTGTCGCGCTGCCGATTGTGCTTCCGCCGACGGTGCTGGGATTCTATGTGCTGGTGGCGCTGGGGCCGCTCAGCCCGCTGGGACGCTGGTGGGTCGCGCTCACCGGACACACGCTGGCTTTCACCTTCAGCGGGCTGGTGATTGGGTCGATCCTTTATAGCCTGCCGTTTGCGGTGCAGCCGTTTGCCGCGTCGTTCGCGGGCGTGGATCGCCGCCTGATCGCGGCTTCGGCGACGCTGGGCGCCTCCCCGCTGCGGACTTTTTTTCGCGTGATCGTGCCGCTGTCAGTGCCGGGGCTTATTACGGGGGCAGCACTGAGTTTTGCCCACACCATGGGAGAATTCGGCGTTGTGTTGATGGTGGGCGGAAATATTGCTGGCGTGACGCGAACGGTCTCGATTGACATCTTTGACCGAGTGCAGGCGTCGGACTACTCGGGCGCGAATCAGACGGCGCTGCTTCTGCTGGTGCTTTGCTTTGTGCTGCTGGCCGTGGTGTACGGTGCCAATCGGAGAGTGTGGATGATCGGACCTGTAAAATGAGCGACTCGCGCATTGCCGAAGCCAGAGCCGCGGTCGCGCCGTCGGCTTGCTGTCCTGATGCCACCCCCCCAGAGCCGGTGCTCGGCGTCCGCTTCCGCAAGCGGTTCCCGGCACAGATCCACGAATTTGTTCTGGAAGTTGAATTCACGGCGGCGGCCGGGTTCACCATTCTGTTCGGGCCGTCAGGGGCGGGTAAGACGACTCTGCTCGATTGCGTTGCCGGGTTAGCCAAGCCAGAATCGGGATGTATTTCCATTGGCGGCCGCCCCTGGTTCGACGCCGGCCGGGGAACCAGTCTTCCCGTCGCAAAGCGGCAACTGGGATATGTGTTTCAGAGCCTCGCTTTGTTCCCACATCTGACGGTCGAGGAGAATGTGCAATACGGGCTCGCGCATTTGCCGGAGTCAGAGCGACGGGAACGCGTGGCGGCAATTCTTGGGGCTTTTCGTGTTTCTCATCTGGCGCAGCGCAATGTGCGGGAAATCTCCGGGGGAGAGAGCCAGCGCACGGCGCTGGCGCGAACTCTGGTGACCGATCCTTCGCTGTTACTTCTCGACGAACCGCTGGCGGCACTGGACGCGGCGACCAAGGCGAAGATTATTGACGATCTGCGGCAGTGGAACCGAATCCACAAGATTCCGATTCTTTATGTCACGCACAGCCGGGAGGAGGTCTTCGCTCTGGGCGAGCGCGTACTGGTGCTGGACGCCGGACGCATCGTGGCGCAAGGCACGCCGCATGAGGTCGTGACGGCTCCACTGCAGGAGACGGTGGCGCAACTGGTTGGCTTCGAGAATACTTTCGATGCCACGGTGGAGGCGGTGCATCCAGAGCGCGGGACCATGAGAGTGGCTCTGGCAACGACAGGGCAGACAGGGCCGGTGCTGCTCGAAACTCCGCTGGTGCGGGCGGGAGTGGGATCGTCGCTGCGGGTGGGAATTCGGGCCGGAGACATTCTGCTGGCGACTTCCCTGCCCCAGGGATTGAGTGCACGGAATGTGCTTCCGGGACGGGTCCTATCATTACAGCAACGCGACGTGATCGTGTGTGCGCGCGTGTTTTGCCGCCTGGAGATGGAAGTCCACCTCACGCTGGCAGCGCGCGATTCGCTGCAGCTCGCGCCGGGACGCGAGGTGTGGCTGGTGATCAAGACGCATTCTTGCCACTTGATGCAGAGGTAGAGGTTCGATAAGAATGGCCAGCCTGGACGCGACGTCCGACAAGAAGAGATCTCGAATTGCGACGTTGGTTGTCGTCTGTCTAGCGGTAGCTGTAGCAGCACGGATCGCGATTCCGTATCTTCGCAGCTCGCTCTGGCAGGGATACATGGACTCCGCGATCTTCACGCTCCGGACGTTGTTCAGCGAACAGAAAGATTTCACAAGGGCCCACCCTGACCGCGGCTACACCTGCTCGATTTCAGAACTGGATTCGAACGCGATGCTTAGAGAAATTTGCGAAAAGTGGGCAGAGAAACGGCTCCGCGTTTGAGATTGATGGTCAGGAGAAGACGGAAGCTGGCCCCCGCGAAGCATTCCAGGTTACGGCCCGCCCGCTGCACGCCGACATGCCGGCTTTCTGCACGGATCAATCTGGCGTCATAAGGTCCGATGACGGAGGATCGCCAGGAAAATGCCCGCAGAGTGGGCGCGCCTCTCTAATACCTAAATCTACCGCCGCCGGAGGGTTTCGCTTCGCCGTTCCTTGCGTTTTGCATTTCTTGCTGCTCCATCTCGATCACTGTGACCCACTGGCCTTTCCGTTCTTGTGAAAACACGATGCGGCCGCCGAGTATCTGCGCGGCGGCGGCAGCGGGCACGTCGCGGTGGTAGCCGAAGAAGCGTCGCTTGAGATTCGTCCAAGTCTTCCAGCGATCGAGCAGCGGGTGCGGGGGCTCATACTTCGTGGAGAAGACGAGCGCGACTTCGAAATTATGGCGGAATTCGGCGGCGGAGAGGAGTTCGTCGAGGGAGAAGTCTTCGAGGCGCACGACTTGCACGGGGCGCGTGCTGTAGCCGAGCCAGGGACGAGTCAGTTCGTCCGAGGCGGGCCAGGCGGTGAGAGCGCGCGCCATGGGGTAGCGGGCTTCGAGGAAGCGCTCGGCATTCTGGTGCAGGACGATGTAGTCGCGGTAGGCGAGATTGTCTTCGGGGGAGAATCCGTAGGGAGGGTTCCAGAACCAAGCAGCCACGAATGAAACCGCCACTACGCCAGCGGCTGCGGGCCAGTAGCGGAGACGGCGGCGCAGCGTGGAGACGGCGAGGATGATTACTAGCGGCACGGCGGGGAGCATGTAGCGAGCAAGGACGGCGCCGCCGATCAGGGCCATGGCAACGACGTAAGCGGCTAACACTACGAGAAAGACTATTTGCACTGGAATTGCGATGCGTTGGCGCTCGACAGCAGTCGAGCCTTGCTCGACCAGACAGCCGAGGGCGGCTGTCCCCACATGATCTCTAACAGGGACCAACAGCATTGCCAGGAACATGCTGAGCGTGAGCAACCACAGGTGCAGGTAGCCGAAGGCTTGCCACAGGCGCAAGGCGAGCGCTAGCAGGAATCGCAACGGGTTGAGCGTGGCGGCGACGTTGTAGCGGAAAAACTCTGGGTTGCCGAAGATGTATCCGGTGCGGGAATAGTGGTAGGCGTACCAGAGGGAGAGCGGGAGCAGAGGAAGCGTGAGTGGGAGAATCCGCTGCAACGAGGCAGTCGAGCTGCGCTCGACCGGACAGCCCCTTCGACTTCGCTCAGGGCAAGGTTGGGCGCCTGTCCCCACATAGTTCTTCCAGCTTTGCGGCGCCAAACGCTGCGGCATAAGAAGGCGCAAGAGTTCCCAGGCGGCCAGGGCCAGGGGGGCGAGGATTGCAGTCTCTTTAGCGAGGGCGGCCAAGGAGAACCAGATCGCGACGGCGGTTGGGCGCTCTTCCAGATAGGCACACAGGGCCCAGAACGTGAGGCCGGCTGCGGCCAGATCCACCTGGGCCAGCGAACTCTGAGCGAAGAAGACCGGGTACAGCGCGGTGCACAGTGTTGACGCGATCGCCACCTCGGGGTTGGCGGCGCGGTGGGCCAGGCGGAAGAGTCCCAACAACGAGAACGCTGCTACCACCAGCATCGCCGAGCGCGTCACTAGCGGCGCATAGCCTACCAGTTTCCACCATAAGGCAATCCACGCCAGAGCCAATGGAGGATGTGCGTTGGAGACCGTCGAGTGAGGGATCAGACTGCCGCTGAGAAATATGTCGCGGGCGGCGGGAACGTAGTAGCCCGCTTCGTCCCAAAAATATGGAAGCTGCAGTAGGGGGGCGTGGAGTAGAAAGATCGTGACGAAGATGACAGCGAACACCAGAGCCGGGTGCGGGCTGGAGGATCGCATGGGAGAGGCTATTCTACCTGCCGGGATATGACGTGCGTCATGGTGTCGGCCCGGAAAGATCAACAGCAACACCAAGATCAACAGCAACGCCAAGATCAACAACAACGGCGGCGGACAGGAGTGTCCGCCCCACATTCGTTCAGTGCACTGGGCCTTGCGGGCCCATGCGGGGATCTAGTTTGATCTCGCCGAAGGCGCTTTCGTAACCGGCCACGTTTTGCTGCAGAAGTCCGAGTAAGGCTTTCGCCTGCTGCGGGCTGAGGTAGATGCCCTGGAAATTCTGGATCTCGACCTGGGTCTCGGTCTGCTGCTGCAGCGTCCCGAAGACCAGAAAAAAATCCCAGATATTGACGCGCATCTGCACGCTGTTGGCGTAATTCTCGCGATAGTCCGAGGCGTTGGCTAGCTTCACGTTGGGTTGGGTTGGAAGACTCATAGGGTGGAAGTGTAAACGAGTTTCTGGCTCGGGAGGGAAAGGCGCAGGGTTGCAATCAATAACCGAGCTGCTGCGGCGATGGTGCAAGTGACAAAAACTGTCACCGGAGTGATGGTTTGCGGCTGGTAACAGAGTCGGCCTGCAGATGCAAAACCGCGGTTCCAGTCGTGATTATTGCTGAAAATAAGGCACTTGCGCTGGCCGATCTGATTACTTCGGGGAGTACCGAGTGGTGCGTAAAGTGCGATAGAGTTAAGTGATCTTCCGCGGATTGCGGAAGCAGGGCTTACTCTATGATCCCCAATAACGATCAAGCGATGGAAGAGATCGTACTGCCTGAACATTTGCTCCCCCTGGGATCGGTGCTAGGGCAGGGAGTTTCGGCACTCGACCTGTGTATGGTGCTGGCCAAGATTTTTCGGGTGCAATACAGCGAAGTGGCGTTGCTGCGGCTGGAAAAAGGGCTCCTGCGGTTCATATTTCCTGAATACCTGCGGACCACGGGCGCGATTCCGCTGTCGAGCAAAGCGGTGGCCGCGCATACGGCGATCAGCAAGAAGGCCGAGATTTTTAACAACTTCGCCCGGGTGAAGCACGCCAGCATCTTTGAAACCATTAAACCTGGAGCGACTGAATCGGACGAACCGGCTGCGCCTGCACCCATTCAGAAACTGATGTCAGTGCCGATCATGGATCAGGGATCGAATGTGGTGGGTGTGATCCAGATTTCGCGCAAGGGACTTGATCCAAAATTCGCACAGGATTTCAGCCGCGAAGATCTGCACGATTTGGAGTTGGCAGCTGGGCTGCTTGCTACGGCGCCGGCGCTGCTGGCGAACTAAAACCAAATGTGGGACGGACACTCCTGTCCGTCGCTTTTGACTTTGGGGTTGAAGTTGGGGCAAATCCCAACATTGAAGAAACCAGCCAGATCGTCGATCATCCACAACCACAATAAAGGCCAACACCAAGATCAAAGGCGACGGGCAGGAGTGTCCGTCCCACATCTTGCGGGTTTTATTTCTTCAGTGAAACGCGCAGATCCCCTCCTGTCATTTCTTTTGGCTCGTCGACATCGAGCATGCCGAGAATTGTGGGCGAAATATCGCGCAGGGATCCGTTCGGTTTCAGTGCGAACTGTTTCGCGTTTTCCGATACCACGATAAATGGGACGGGATTGGTGGTGTGTGCGGTGTGCGGGCCGCCGGTGGCGGGATCGATCATCATTTCGGCGTTGCCATGGTCGGCAGTGATCAGCATCGCTCCAGCCTTGGCGCGGACGGCGGTCTCGATGCGGGCGAGGCAGCTATCCACGGTTTCCACCGCCTTAATCGTAGGCTCAAGCTTGCCTGAGTGGCCTACCATGTCCGCGTTGGCGAAATTCACGATGAGGACATCGAATGTGCCTTCTTCGGTGGCTTTCACCACGGCGTCGGCAATGCCGGAGGCACTCATTTCCGGTTTCAGGTCGTAAGTGGCTACCTTCTGCGACGGCACCAGAACGCGATCTTCTCCGGGGAATGGCGTCTCCACACCTCCGTTGAAGAAGTAGGTGACGTGGGCGTACTTTTCCGTTTCCGCGACGCGCAGATTGCGCATCTTCTGATTGGCCATCACGTTGGCCAGGATATTCGCCATCGACTCCGGAGCAATGACCACGGGCAGGCTGAAATTCTTATCGTACTGGGTCATGCAGACGTAACGGAGATTCCTCGGGCCACGGCCGCGGGGGATGGTGGCATCGAGATCGGCGGCGCCGGGGAGATCGCTTCCGCCCTTTTCATTCAAGCCGCTGTTGCGGGTGAGGGCGCGGGTGATCTGGCGAACGCGGTCGGCGCGGAAGTTGAAGCAGATGCAAGAATCCTCATCGCGAATGGTGGCCAGCGCCTGGCCTCGGCTATGGGTGCAGACGAAGGGAATCACGAATTCGTCGGTGACTCCCTTGTTGTAGGAATCTTTCATGCCCTGCACGGAATCGGCGTATTTGCCGCCTTCGGCGTCGGCCAAGACCATGGCGTTGTAGGCCTTGGCGATGCGCTCCCAGCGGCGGTCGCGGTCCATGGCGTAGTAGCGGCCGTTGACGGTCGCGATTTTGCCGCAGTTGTACTCACGCATCTTCTGTTGAAGTTGTTCGAGATAGCCCGCGCCGTTGGTGGGCAGCGTGTCGCGGCCGTCCATGAAGGCGTGGACGAAGACACGATCGAGGCCATTCTGTTTGGCCATTTTCAGCAGGGCGTAGAGATGCGCCTGCTGCGAGTGCACGCCGCCGTCGGACACAAGGCCGAACAGATGCAGGCGGCGCTCGCCGGTGCGGGCGTGCTTCATGGCGTCGAGCAGCACGGGATCGGAGAACAGTTCGCCATTCTGTATCATCAAGTCGATGCGGGTGATGTCCATATGGACGATCCGGCCGGCGCCGATGTTGAGGTGGCCGACCTCGCTGTTGCCCATCTGGCCTTCGGGAAGGCCGACGAACGGGCCGCTGGTGTGGACGAGCGTGTTGGGATATTCGCGCAGCAGGCGATCGTAGGTGGGCTTGCGGGCGAGCGCGATGGCGTTGGCTTTGGTTTCGGCGCGGTATCCCCAGCCATCGAGGATGATTAAAATGAGTGGTTTAGGACGGGTCATTTTTCGAAAAGTTCCTTATGAAGTTTGCCGCGGTCGAGATAGCTGGCAATTTCAGACAGAATTCCCGCCACAGTCCCTACTTTTGGTCGATCGTGCGCTGGAATAGTAAACGTGGTGTGGTGTTCCCCGAAGTGTTGATGTGAGGGGGAGGTGGCTGCCGGTCTGCCGTAATACTTCGTAAGAGTAACGGCGCAGCAATTTGGCCAATTCGTGACCGGAAAGATCACGAGGCAGCCTCACGCAGAAATAACCTCATCCTTCACGATGTGAAGCCGGATGACGGATGGGGCCGTCTTATCGTCGAAATGACTCCGGACCGCGTCGCGCACTATGGTCTTCAATTCATCCATGGTTTTGCTTGAGTGAAAATAGCGTGACCTAGCGCCCGGGCTTCGTAGCCCCCCTCAGGCGAATCGTGCACCGAAAAGATAATTTCACTGTCGGTCATGGCTGCAATTATATTCCTCAGCTCGTTATCCTCTCGATTCAGCGCCGCACAAGCTGGTTATTCAAACTGCAGCACCACAATCTCCGGATTCGAACCCAAACGCAGCGGCGGTCCCCACGTCCCGGCTCCGCTCGACGTGAAAACCTGCATCTTCCCGATCCGGCTGAGTCCGTAGACGAACTGGCGATACATTTTTCGAGCAAACCAACTCCAGGGCACGAATTGGCCCAAGTGCGTGTGCCCGGACAGCTGCAACGAAACGCCCGCGGCCTCTGCAATGGCCGGATGGTCTGGCGCATGAACCAGCAGAATGCTGGCGCGCTCCCGGTCCAGGCGAACGCTCTTCAACGCCGACTCCAGATGCTCGCCCCGCGTCGCGTTCCGGTAGGGCACGCCGACAATCTGTAGTCCGTCGGCCTCCACTTTCTCATTGTTCAGCACTCGCACGCCCGCCGCTTCTACCGCTCTTAAATATCTACTGTCGTCTCCAAACTGCTCGTGGTTGCCGGCGACGAAATATACGCCATGCGGCGCGGTCAACTGGTTGAGCGGTTCCGCCGCCCGGTCCGCATCGATCGCGGTGCCGTCATACAAGTCCCCTGCGATAAAGATCGCATCCGGTGCTTCACTCAGGATCATTGCGACCATGCGGCGTAGAAAACTGCCGTTTCGCACGTGGCCCAGATGTAAGTCGCTGATGAGCGCCGCCTTCCGCCCCCGCCAGGCATCCGGCAGGTTCGCGAGACGCACTGTGGTGCGAGTGATCCGCGTCCAACTCGCATTGACGACTCCCGCGATGCCAGCCACCAAGGCCAGCGCAAAAAGCCATTCCACCAGGCGATGGAAGTTCACATGCTGCCCGGTAATCGTCGCGACTCCCAGGATCGCCCACGAAAAAATTGCAGCGATGAAAAGAAAGGTCAGCAGGCCCAACCAGATCGCCGCCGCCCGGTAGAACACACGCAGAACTGGATTGGTGTAACGAAATGCCAGAACTGAAGCGAAAACAAAGCTGACCGAAAAGACGCCGACAACCAGTTTGATCCAGAGCGCGCGCTCCGCCGCGCCCGCCGAAAAGCTCCAGGTCTCATAGAACAAAAGGTGCGTCAGGAAAAGAACTGTTTGAATGACCACTATGAAGCCGACTAAACCGCGTCTATGGCGCATGAACGATTAGATTCTTCAGAGTGCCATTCCGATTGAAATCTACACGACACACCCTTTATCCCTTGTAATTCAGCGCCTTGAGACCGAGGAACCTGGCCGTCCCGCCTAACTCTTCTTCGATCCGCAGGAGTTGGTTGTACTTGGCGATGCGGTCGGTTCTTGAGGCGGAGCCGGTTTTGATCTGGCCTGCTCCGGTGGCGACTGCCAGGTCGGCGATGAAGGTGTCTTCGGTTTCGCCGGACCGGTGCGAGATCACCGACGTGTATCCATTGCGGCGGGCCAGGTCGATCGCGTCCAAAGTTTCGCTGACGGTGCCGATCTGGTTGACTTTCACCAGAATCGAGTTGGCGACGCCTTTGTCGATTCCCTCCTGCAGGAACTGGATATTGGTCACGAAGATGTCGTCGCCGACCAACTGGATGTTGCCGCCGAGTTCTTTGGTCAGATTTTGCCAGCCGTCCCAGTCGTTCTCGGCCAGGCCATCTTCGAGCGACACGATGGGATAATCATTCACCCACTTCGCCCAGTACTTCACCATTTCGTCAGAACTCTTGGCAGACTTGTCTGATTTCTTGAAGACGTATTTGCCATCCTGGAAGAACTCGCTGGTGGCTGGGTCGAGCGCGATGGAGATTTCTTCTCCGGGCTTGTAGCCAGCTTTGGCGATCGCCTCCAGTACGACTTCGATGGCTTCGACGTTCGATTTGACCGAGGGGGCGAAACCGCCTTCGTCGCCGACGGCGGTGTTGTAGCCGCGCTTTTTCAGAACGCCTTTCAGGGTGTGGAAGACTTCGACGCCCCAGCGCAGCGCTTCGGAAAAGGAAGGGGCGCCCACGGGCATTACCATGAATTCCTGGAAGTCGACGTTGTTGTCGGCGTGGGCTCCGCCGTTCAGGATGTTCATCATGGGGGTGGGCAAAGTGTTGGCGCCGGCGCCGCCGAGATAACGGTAGAGCGGGGTCTTGTAGCTGTCGGCCGAGGCGCGGGCGGCGGCCATCGACACGGCTAGGATCGCGTTCGCGCCCAGACGGGCTTTGTTGTCGGTGCCGTCGAGTTCGATCAGCTTAGCGTCGAGGCCGCGCTGGTCGAAGGCGTCGTAATTTGCCAGGGCTTCGGCGATTTCGCCGTTCACGTTCTCGACGGCCTTGAGGACTCCCTTGCCGACGAAGCGGTGGGTGTCGTCATCGCGGAGTTCGACGGCCTCGTGCTCGCCGGTCGACGCGCCGCTGGGGACGATGGCGCGGCCGAATGAGCCGTCACTCAGAAGTACTTCCGCTTCAACAGTAGGATTGCCGCGTGAGTCCAGAACTTCTCGTGCATGAATGCCTGCAATGTTTGACATAGGTAAGTCACTTTCCTTTGATTCAGCAATTAAGACAAGGCTGGCGTCCTCGATAGTCACGACCTCGGGGAAAGTTGCTATTCACCGAGATCCGGCGCCCATAAGGTAGCCTTTGCCCCTATTAGTCTTGCCCATGCTGTTGTGTGAGACCAACGATTATATCGGATGGACATCAACGCTATATGATGCGGCGCATAGCTGTTCGTGACGATTTCCCCCTCCGGGAATGTCCGACTGGCCGAGGCGGCGTGGCCCTTGTCGCTGCTGGTTCCCCTGTCCGTCCGCGTATTGTCGCGACTTGCTGGCTGGTCTAGAGTTAAATATTGTTTGGGATTTTTTTGGAGGCACCTCATGAAGAAATCGATGTTACTGCCTTGCCTGCTGCTGGCAACGATGCTGGCGGCCCAGACTAGCGCGCCCGTGCCGGCGGGGACCGCCCTGACGGTCCGGTTGGATACGACTCTCGCCACCTTCAGTAACCGGGCGGGAGATCCTTTCCGCGGGAGCATCACGCAGGCGGTTGTCATCAACGGGCAGACCGTAATTCCGGCGGGGACGACGGTCGAAGGGCGCGTCACCAAAGTGAGCGAACCGCGCCGCATTTCGGGAAGGCCGACGATCACCATTCTTCCTGAGGCCGTGATTATGCCGACCGGCGAGCGCTATTTTCTTGACGCCACACTGACAGACACCAACATCCCGGGAACCGATGTGAATGCGGAAGGGCAGTTCAAGGGAACCGGCCACGACCGGCGTGATGTCGTTGAGACCGGTGGCGGTACGGCGGGTGGAATGCTCATTGGCGGGCTGATTGGCGGAGGTCCAGGAGTCCTCATCGGGGGTGCGGTGGGCGCGACCTCGACGACGGTGCACTGGCTGGCTAAGCATCGTTCGGCGACGTTGCCTGCAGGGACGCAACTCACGCTGGAATTGAATCGGCCGCTGACGATGACGACCGCGGCTCCGGCATCGGGGGGCGGCAGCAAGTAAAAGAACTATCCATCCTCTAATCGGGATGGGGGGGGGACAGTTGGGATAGAAGTTCGGCGCGCCGGCTGTAGGTGGAGGGTTACCAAGTCCGCTCTTTCGATTGCGAATTGGGTTCTCATTTCCACCGTGGCTGCGTTTCCGAAGGCCCCCCTATAATCCCGTACGGCCGGATTTCCCAGGTACGGTTCGAAACCTTGGCCTTTCCTCCATGGGCCTTCCCAGCTTGGTGAGGTTTAAGCGCTGGTTCGCATACACCTCAACTTCCGTGGTTTGCCCATAGCCTCGTTCCACCTCATGCGTCGGCGTAGCGCCAGCACTGTGTCCGGCCACCGCGCTGCCGATGGAACCACCAGTGTCCAGAGTCCCTTTGCCCAATGTCGAGCTCTCTTCATGGGGGAGACGTGTTTCGTCCCCTCCGAGGACATTACTCCTCGGTCGTCGCTCATACGGACTCATGCGCCAACCCCTAGTGGCTCTCCTCTACTTCGGCCTTGGCCTCGTTTGAGTAGTCTTTGCAGTTTGCTACCAGCCACTGCTGCCACCGGGACCTTCCCGACGTTATCTCTGTGAGTCCTTCCGGAGTTGCTTGGGCCCTTACCACGACGGTTTGCAGGTTGCTCTTGCCTGTTACTTCCCCTGCAACATCGGCCTTCCCCCGCAAGGGTTCTGGGTCGGCGTACCGTGAGTACCCGCTAAAGCGACTTCTCAGCGGAGCGAATTTTCGCGGTTGCAGCCATTCCGTTATGTTCAAGCCTCTCCGTTTGCTAGCCACCTTGGTCGCTCTCCACCTCCGCTGTTTCCAGCAGGGCAGTCTGTGACGTTTACCTCCGAGCAGAACATGCGTCGTTGCCTTCGCATGCATCGGATATACTAGCCGCCCGAATCAGGCAATTGGCGGCGCGAGGACTTTCACCTCGCTAGACTCTCAGCCTTGTCGGCTGCTCCCCCTTGCGCTTCGCGATGACTTCACTCCATCAGGTTGTCAAAGGGACTTTCACCCTCGAGCTATCGACCCTGCTCGGCACACCAAAACGAAGCCGGAGCAATGTTGCTCCCGGCTTTAATCTTGCACTGGTTCCATCTTTGACATACAGCCATAAATATGGCAGAGTGGATGGGTGCGGACAACCGTCGACATTCCGGATCCCCTTTATCGCGAACTCAAGGGCAAAGCCGCCAGCGAAGGACGCTCCGTTAAGGAGTTGATTCTTCGCGGAGTAGAGCAGGAGCTGAGGGGGCGGCGCGGTCGCCCCGGTCGGGTTACCCTTCCTATCGTACCCTCGAAACGGCCGGGATCTCTCAAGCTAGACAATGCCAAGATCTTCGAGATCATTCCTTTTCCCTGATGTGAATGTCTGGATCGCTCTCACTTATGGAGGGCACGAGCACCACTCGATAGCCCGAACATGGTTCGAAGCGCTGGACATGGATGCCCGCGTCTGCTTCTGCCGCTTCACCCAGATCAGCTTATTGAGGCTGCTAACCACGTCAGCGGTCATGGGTACCGACGAAGTGATGACACAGGTCCAAGCATGGTCCGCGTACGACCGCTGGAAGCAAGATGGCCGCGTTCTCTTCCTGGAAGAACCGCTTAACGTAGAAGCCACCTTCCGCGGGCTGACCCGGCAACTTCACCCAAACCCAAAGAACTGGGCAGATGCCTATCTTGGGGCGTTCGCCGGCGTGTCGGAGATGCAGCTCGTTACTTTTGATCGAGCCCTTCAAGGTAAAGTCGAGAACCTTTTCATCCTGAGGCCGTAGTTCGCGGGCGGCACCCTAAGCCCCGAACAGCAACTCTCCTTCGCTGACGACCTGCAGTTCGATCCATCCTTCGAGCGGCAAAGAGTCCACGGGAAGGCGGTTCTGCCGCAGGCTGAAGCGCAGGCGCAGCTTGCTGGTGGCCGCGACGCTGGCAGGGGGCTTGATCCCCATTTTCTGCTCGGGCTTTTGACCGGGCTTCTGGCTGGAGGCTGGTTCGATCGGCGTGACGGGAGTCGCCAGCAGCGCTGCGAGGGGCATTTTGAATTCGAAGTTTCGAACCAAGGCCAACTTGGCGTTGTCGTCCGGCTTCGCCGAGGATGCCAACGGCCGGTCCTCCCCGCCGTCTTCAATCTTCCAGTCTTTGAGCTTGCGTCCGCTGACTGAGGCTTCCACGCGAAGGGTGCGCCGCGGACGCGGCTCGCCTAGGGCCCATGACTCGACGTTGACCACCAGGTCGAAGTCAGTTTCTGGAATGTTGTCTTTGAAATCCAACCGGCCGTACAAGTGGGTGGCATCGATGCCGGCGTACACGGAGTCGAGCAGAAACTGTTTGCCGTGCATGGCCCCGGCGCGGTGATCGGCGGTGTAGGCGGCCGCGCCCATCCACTCGAAATAGCGGACTTTGTCGCCAGCGACTCTAGGATGAATGTATGCCGTCTGCGGCTGGAACGTGGGCCTGATTTCTACGCCGGTGATGGGCTGAGACAGGTAGTCGGGCGGAGCGGCTCCCAGGGCTTGATAGACATTCGAAAGATGCTTGCGGTAGAGCTCGTCAAAATCACGGTCGTTGGCGGAATGATGTTCCGGGCCGTACCACCAGTTCCAGTCGCTGCCTTCGGCGATCAGAATTTCTTCGAAGGCCAGCTTACGTTGCGCGTCGGTGGCGCGTGCGGCGTTCTGAGCGTAAAACTCGCGAGCGTGGTAGAGGTAGTCCCAGGCACGATTGTCTTCGGGAGCGCCGATCCAGACGTTGAAATTCGCGTTGATCCACGAACCGGGAACCAGGGAGGTCATCTTGCCGAAATCTTTGTGGCGCTGGATCGCCTCGGAGATGGTCACGGCTTCTACGCCCGGGTCGCGCTGCAATCCGTCATAGAAGCGACGCAGAAACTCGCGTCCTGACTTCGGGTAGTATTCCCAAGCATTCTCGCCGTCGAGAATGATGGAAACGACGGCGTCGCGGCCTTTCGCCAGCACCGGGGCAGCGGCTTCCTTAATGTTGCCGATTAGGTGGCGGGCGGCATCGGCGGGGGCCATGCCGGAATAGACGAAGCCGATCAGGTCGGAAATGGTGTGGTCGCGAAAGACCAGGTGCATCGTGGTCGAGCCGTTTTCATAGCGATGGATGTTGTAGAGCTTTTCGGCAAGGTTCGCGGGCAGGCGTCCATTGCCGTCGCGGGCGAAAAATAAACCTGTGCTCCGACCGAGCACGCCCTCATCGGTCGCCATCCAGTTGATGCCCAGGCTGGCGGCGATGGCGAGCGCCTCCTCGGAAACGCTTCCTTCCGATGGCCAGATGCCTTTAGGCCGCACGCCGAAAACTTTCTGGTGAAGATCGAGACCGCGGGTGAGTTGCTCGCGCGCGTCTTCGGGATGTCGAAAGCGGTTTTGCGGCAGCGGCAAGCCCGGAGACGAAACTGCACCTACGCCCGTATCGCACACCAGGGGCAGAATGGGGTGATAGAAGGGCGTTGCCGAAATCTCAATCGAACCTTTTTTCGCGGCGTCGGCGTGAGCCGGCAACACTCGGCCCAGTACTTCTCGTTCCCGGGCAATCACGAATTTCTGATCGTCGAGGGAGTAGTTGTGTCCCTTGGCCACGAGCGCCGCGACGTCTTTCTCTTCGAGAAAGAACTCGTCGAACCAGGCGATCTGCGACAGAACCTGCAGGTCGGTAAAATCCTGCGGCTGAAAATAGCGCTCGGCGCGCTCGGGATGGTCGCCGTGCTCGCGAAACCGCTCCCACAATTCCTTGTAGCGGGGATAGCGTCCGATCAGGTTTTGCGGATTGGCCTGGAAGAGGTACTGCAGGGCGAAGCGGCATTCCTCGACTGACAAATCTTTGGCGGGCTTGGAGGCGACGTTTAAGAAAGGATCCTGCGCCGTGCCGGCCACGTAATCCTGAATCTGAACCATCAGCGACGGGACCAAGTTGACGTTCTGATGGACGTTGGGAAACTCGTTCAGCAGTTTGACCATGCCGTAGTAGTCTTTGAGGGCATGCAGGCGTGTCCAAGGCAGGCGATATTCGCCGGTGACCAGATCCTTGTAGAACGGCTGGTGCTGATGCCACAGCAGGATGACGCGCAAGGCGGGCATGGCTGGGAGAAGTCAGTCTAGCATGGGGATTTTCCGGCGCTCTCGTGAGTTGCTTATGCGGACCTGATTTTGGCGCGTGGAGTTCCGATCTGAGATCTCTGAATATCGGCCAGTGGCTAAGCGGTCATACAGCGTGCTTGATACTATTTACCGTCACGCGAGTGAGCTGCCAGCCATACCTCGTGAATCGCCGAAATGACAACCTCCGGATGCTGGGTTGGTATTTCGTGGCTGCTGTCGACAACGATCTGCTTACCATGGGTCGAGAGACGAGACAACTCCGGCTGTAACTGGTGGACCCAAAGATACTCCTCCGCCTGTGCGTCCTTGCGCGGAATCCCCGGAGGGATATCGTCCTGTCTCGTTGCGGTAAGCACAATCAGCGGGCGATCCCCGAGGTTTCCGGCGCTTCGCACCTGTGCCGCGCTCAAAGTGGAGAATACCTGATCCTCATCGATCGTAGCGAATTGATGTTTGGCCGGAAGCGTCAGAAAATCTTCTTCCTCCCGGAATGCTTTCGGCCAGAATGCAGGCGCATCCCGATCCGCCATAAGGCGAGCCCAGCCAAGATGGAGCTGAAAGAAATATTCCACCTTTTTCCAGCTGGGGCGTTTGCGGTAGTCCTGTGACCATTTGCGGGTAGACTCCGGTGCTCTCAAGTCCTGATCTTCATGGGAGGCGTCAACCAGCACCATTCCCGCAACATCATTCGGATACTGACCGGTGTAAACCCTGATGTCGTATCCGCCCATAGAGTGTCCGACAAGAACGTACGGACCTTTTTCACCGGCCGCCTGGAGCAACTGTTTCAGTTCGCGCGCAATCTGCAGGCTGCTGCGCGGCTCGGGACCGGACTCGCTCCAGCCATATCCGGCAGGGTCATAGGAACACACGCGGGCGAACATCGCGACCTCGGGTTGCACCATCAGCCAGTCAACGGAAGGCCCGCCTGAACCGCTTTCCAGTATTACGGTGGGCGAACCCTGCCCGCTGCAGTCGATGTTCATGCGGATCGACTCGGCCTGGACGAGGTGTCCACGCTGCGGGAAACGTTGCGCGTCACGCCACCTGCCGATCATCTCGTAGAGCGCGCCGGTGATCGCCAAAGATACTGCCACGAGCAAGAGGCCAGCGAGCGACGCGCGGACGATTCGCTCCATTCGCAACAATTCTAGCGTCCTGCGTTTGAAGTTCGTGAACAAAACCGAGCGATGGTAGCGAGGATCTGATCAGTCCGGATTGTTACATCAACGCATCAACGATCTATCGCCTGTTCTCAACAGTCAGCGACCCGAAACACCGGGGCTCGTTGGCAGAAAAAGTATTCTGGCCGCGAACGCGGCGGCGAAATGTCAGGGATTACTCGGTCGCAAGAATGTCTGAAACGTATAAACAGGTATGCGAACGTCGCCACGATCGCGATGGTGAGAGCAGAAACCGTCAGTGTTGGAATCCAAAACAAGAATACCCTGAAGAGCTTATTTCCGAGTCGACTGGCCGCAAAAAACAATGCGAAGAGCAAAATCGCAGGAATCCAGAATAGAGGCGAAAACAAATTCTCCACGAGTCCACCTACGACGGCAGCCAGTCCGGTTGCTTTCGTGTTACGGATGCCCCCAAAAAACCACCAAGAACCGACAAGCTCCGCGAGGATTATCGCGGCTAGTCCGCTAAGGATGCCCTTGAAGTAACCCATAGATTTGGTCGGACGGAGGAATTATACGTCACAGTCTTGCCAGCACGACCCGATCGACTGTTATAACATCTCGATTACGCTCGAGTTACCGGCGGTGAAAACGCATAAAGGCCTCGACAGGTTGGTCAGTCAGCCCTTTATGGCACTGTGAATTCCCTCGTGCTCGTCGACGTTCCACCCGTATTGGTCACTGAAATCTTTCCCGTCGTCGCGCCTGCGGGCACGGTGACGCGCACGTAGTTGGCCGTGAGCACGTGGAACTTTGCGCACACGCCATCGATTGCGACCATCGTCGTACCGACGAAGTGGGATCCCTGGAGCAGAAACGTTGAGCCGGGTTTGCCGCTCGTGGGCTGGAAATTGACCAGCGTCGCGTGGGGAGGAGGCAGTCCCGCGTCGATCACCCAGAATGAGCCATTGGAAGGCTGGCCGTTGGTGGGCGCGCCGTTTTCGAAAGACATGCCGTAGAGCTTTCCGTCGGCCGCTTGGAGAAGGCCAAAGGCTTCGAATCCGTTCACCGCGGAGTTCAAGGGTATGTTGTACAGAACTGAACCCGAAAGGGTGGAGGCGAAAACGATGCCGGGATCGCCGAAGAAGAAGTCGCCCCACAGATTGCCGTCGGACGCTTCGATGAGGTCGCCGTCAGAGAACTGGGTTGGGGAGACCGGGCCAATCTCGTGATAGCTGCCCGAGAGCGTGATGCGGTAAAGAATGCTGTCGACCCGGAGGCCGTAAAGCTTGCCGTCCGACGCCAGGGTGAGGCCGCTGGAGGCGATGTTGGGCAGGTTGATGTTGGGGGAATTGAAGCCGTGCAGGATAGTGTACTGACCGGTGACCGGATTGAAACGGAAGACGCTGTTGTAGGGCTTGAGTTGGTCTCCAGCCACTGTCGTTCCGTAGGAGTTGCCGTCCGGCGCCTGTAGCATTCCGAAAACTCCGGTTCCGTCGGGTTGCGCCTTCAGATCGAAGGTGTGAAGAACGGTGTAGTTGCTGCCGGTCCGGCTCATGCGGAACAACACGCTGGTGGGCGGATTCGTAGGGCCAGTGACTCCGTAGAAGTTGCCGTCGATGCCTTGGGTAAGAAATGCGGGGTTCGCGCCGTCGTGGCAGTCAATCGTGTTGCAAAAGCTGTGTAGCAAGGTGATGGTGCCGGTCTTGCTCAGCCGGAACGCGGTTCCCAGGCCGTTGCCGCCGTCCACCAGGGTCGTCCGGTAGAGGAATCCGTCGGTGCCTTCCACCAGGCTATCGGTTTCGCCCTTGTCAATAATTTGTCAAAAGGCGCGGAGGGATTGCCTCTTCGCGCGAGCGGGTTCGCGAAACTCCGCCCCTAACGTGGCAAAAAAACGCAACGTTAGGATGGGGCACCCGTCATCCGACGCTACTGTGGTTAAGGGTCAGGAATACGGTCTACGGGGTTATATCGACTCCTGACGGGGTATTCTTCCGGTACACTAATGGCCGCACACTTTCGATAGCCGCATGAGCACCGAAATTACCTCCCCGCCGCAGCTTCTCACCGACCAGGATCTCTACCTGTTTAACGAGGGTAGTAACTATCGCATGCACGAGAAGATGGGAGCCCACCGGTTCACGCACAACGGTGAGGCGGGCACGGTCTTCAGCGTGTGGGCGCCGAATGCGCGATCGGTGTCGGTGGTCGGCAACTTCAACGAATGGGATCCCAAGAAGCACCGGTTGGTGCCGCGAGGTTCGTCAGGCATATGGGAAGGATTTGTGGCGGGCGCCGCTCGCGGGGCCTTGTATAAGTTCCACATCGAATCGAACCGGCACGGGTACCGTGTCGACAAGGCCGACCCTATCGGACTGCTGCATGAGAAGCCACCTCGCACGGCTTCGGTGGTTTGGGATTTGGACTACCAATGGAGTGATAACGACTGGATGCAGAAGCGCGGCGCGCGCAATTCGCTGCGCGCGCCTCAGGCCATCTACGAAGTGCATCTGGGTTCGTGGATGCGCGTGCCGGAGGAGCACAACCGTCCGCTGACCTACCGCGAGACGGCGCCACGGCTGGCCGAATACGTGGGACGCATGGGATTCACCCATGTCGAATTCCTGCCGGTGATGGAGCATCCCTTCTACGGGTCATGGGGATACCAGACCACCGGATATTTCGCGCCCACGTCGCGCTATGGCACGCCCCAGGATTTCATGTACCTGGTGGATTACCTGCACCAGCACGGCATCGGCGTGATTCTGGACTGGGTGCCGTCGCACTTCCCTTCGGACGGACACGGATTGTCTTACTTCGATGGCACTCATCTCTATGAACATGCCGACTCGCGCCAGGGCTTTCATCCGGACTGGAAGACGCACATCTTCAACTACGGGCGACCGGAAGTGCGCAGCTTCCTGATGTCGAGCGCCATGTTCTGGCTGGACAAATATCACATCGACGGTTTGCGGGTAGACGCCGTCGCGTCGATGCTGTATCTCGACTATTCGCGCAAGCAAGGCGAGTGGATCGCCAACAAGTTCGGCGGACGCGAGAACCTCGACGCGATCGATTTCCTGCGCCGCTTTAATCAGGAAGCCTACAAGGAGCACCCCGACATTCAGACTACGGCGGAGGAATCGACTTCGTGGCCGATGGTCTCAAGGCCGATCTACGTGGGAGGCCTCGGCTTCGGAATGAAGTGGGACATGGGCTGGATGCACGACACGCTGAAGTATTTCCAGAACGATCCCATTCATCGCAAGTTTCACCACAACATGCTGACCTTCCGCATGCTGTATTCGTGGCATGAGAACTTTGTGCTGCCGTTGTCGCACGACGAGGTGGTGCACGGCAAGGGTTCGCTGATCGGCAAGATGCCCGGGGATGAATGGCAGCGCTTCGCCAACCTGCGCCTGCTCTTTGCCTATATGTACGCCCAGCCCGGGAAGAAGTTGCTCTTCATGGGCGACGAATTCGGCCAGGTGCGAGAGTGGGGTCACGACACCAGCCTGGAGTGGCACGTTTTGCAGTATCAGTACCACAGGGGCATGCAGGCCTTTATGGAGCAGTTGAACCGCTTCTACCGTGGCGAGCCTGCCATGCACGTGTTCGACAATGATCCCGCGGGATTTGAGTGGGTGGATTGCAACGACAACGCCGCCAGCACGATCTCGTTGCTGCGCAAGAGCGAGTCGGTACAGGACACGGTGCTGGTGGTCTGCAACTTCACCCCGGTGCCCCGCACCGAATACCGCGTGGGTGTGCCTCACGGCGGCTATTGGCGCGAACTGCTCAACAGCGACGCGCGTGAATACGGCGGCAGCGGCATGGGGAACCTCGGCGGCGTGCAGGCCGAGGCTGAGACCGTGCATGGGCGGCCGTATTCGCTGAAGTTGACGTTGCCGCCGCTGGCCGCTCTGTTCTTCAGAGCGAGTTGAACGACACGGGTGCGGGTGCAACCCGATTCCAATTTGGAACCTTCAATAGAAGTTCAACTCCCCTCTCCAGAAACTCCACACAGACTCGAACGCGACTTTGTCGTAATGATGGTGAGTCCCGGGTAACGCAGCCCTGAGCCCCGAAGGGGCGGAATTCGTTAGCCCAGCGTGTGAGCGCTGGCTGCGCTCAGCCGCGGATCGCGAATCCCGTAGGGACGACACTCATGCCGCATACTTATTGCTCGAATCCGGTTCATCGCGTTTTGAGCACCAAGGGACGGTCCAACCTGATTGCCGGAGACCTGCGCGAGGGCCTATTCGCCTATCGGTTCGGAAATCGCCAAGAATCTGGGAATTGAGATTTTAGCGTTAGGAGGCACCGCCAATCTCTTTCATTCTCCTGATGGCGCTACCAGCGAAACAATCATTCTCCTTCACGGTGCAACCTAAGGCGAATTCCTCTCGATGGAGGTCGGAGAATGGTCCACAATTTTCATGGCAAGCAAGGATTTGGTGCATTCAGCGAGATTACGTCGCAAGCGCCTGCCGTCAAGAACTACATTCGCAATCAGGCTGAGCATTATAGGAAACGGAATTTCGAAGAAGAATTTTGCTGCTCTTGAAAAAGTCGGGAGTGGATTACGACCCCCGGTACGTGTTCGGGCAGTGCCGCCCCTCAGGGGTTCCGAAAGACCTCTGTCGGTTCTCACCTCTCGTCCCGTGCTATTCTCGGCTTGAGCGCGTTCCATGCGGATTCTGACCCGCTACATCCTGCGCGAGGTGACGGCTCACGCCCTGATTGGCGTGGGGATCTTTACCTTCGTTCTCTTCACCCGGGACTTGGGACGCATTCTCGAACTAGTGGTGCGAGCCAGCGCGCCGCTGCCCAGCGTGGCCGAAATCTTCTTCTTCACTGTGCCGCTCGCGCTCACTTACACGCTGCCTATGAGCGTTCTGGTGGGGATCCTGATCGGGCTGAGCCGGCTCGCGGCAGACAGCGAAATTACCGCCATGCGCGCCAGTGGGATGGGGGTATGGACCTTCTTGCGCGTGCTCTCGATTTTTGTGGTCGCCGCCTGGGTGCTGGCGCTGGGTAACGGATTGTACGTGGCGCCGCGAGCTCAGGCCGCGCTGGGACACCTCGAAGAACGGCTCAAAGGCTCGCAGGTTTCCTTCGAGATTCAGCCTCGCGTCTTCTACGAGGGTTTCCCCAAGTACGTGGTTTATGTGCAGGACGTGAAGAGCGCACAGGGGGCCGCGGTGTGGAAGGGCGTTTTTATGGCCGATCTGAGCGACGCCTCCAACCCCAAGATTACGCTGGCCAAGGAAGGCATTGTGGTCAGCGAAGGGCCTGACCGCCTGCACCTGCACTTGCTTGACGGTTCGGCGCACGAGACCGACCCGAAGGACCCGAGTCACTATCAAATCTCAACCTTTCAACAGACCGACATTCCGATCGAGTTGCCGTCTGCTGAAAGCAAGGCCGACGAGTCGCTGCCTGCCGGAGTCATGCGGACCGGGACGTTGTGGGAAAAGGCGGCTCGGGTCGATCCCATCTCGGCACGGTGGTATTTGATCGAATTTCACCGGCGCTTCGCCTTGCCCACTGCGTGCCTGGTGCTCGCGCTGGTCGGAATTCCCCTCGGGCTGTCGTCGAAGAAGAGCGGCAAGTCCGGCGGATTCGTGCTCACCATCCTGCTGGTGTTTGTCTATTACGTGGTGTCGCTGGTGGGAGTCTCGCTGGCCCGACAAGGCCGAGTGGCTCCGTGGTTTGGAGCATGGCTGGCCGATCTGGTGTTTTTGGCGCTGGCGCTGTTTCTGTTGTGGCACGCGGAAAGGCGTCCGTTTGAGCTGGCGTCGTTGCGGCCGATGTGGGGGCGCGATACTTTACGGCTTGCGAGCAATCAGCGCGGTCGCGAGAATGCCTTCGACCGCGCGGCGAGTCGGCGACGAGTGTTCAGCGCAAGCTTCCCGACTCTTATTGACGACTACGTATTGCGCGACTTCTTCATCTATCTGGGGATGATCCTTTCAACATTCCTGGTCCTGGTTCTCGTCTTCACACTGTTTGAGTTGCTGGGAGATATTCTCCGCAACCAGGTTCCACCCACCGTAGTCGCGGAATATCTCCTTAATGTCACTCCTTATCTGCTGTACAACGTGGCCCCGCTCGTGATGCTGCTGGCCGTGCTGGTCACGTTTGGGCTGATGCAGCGGTCAAACGAAATCACCGCGATCAAGGCTACCGGAATCAGCATCTACCGGATCGTAACGCCTGTGGTCGTGGCGGCAGCGATGCTGGCTGTCGGTTTGTTTCTGGCCGATCAGTTCTATCTGCCGCACACCAACAAGCGGCAGGAGGCGCTGCACAATCAGATCAAGGGTAAGCCGGCGCAGACCTATCTGCGGCCGGATCGCAGTTGGATTTTCGGGCAGAACAATGACATTTACTACTACCAGTTCTTTGATCCCGACCGCGATCAGTTTGGGAATCTGACGGTGTTTCAGTTGGACCGCGCCAGTTTCTCCGTCACCCGCCGCATTCACGCCGAGCGCGCGCACTGGGAGGAGCAGTTGAACCGATGGATCTACGAGCGGGGATGGGACCGCTCCCTCAACGTCTCGGCGATTGCCAACTACCGGGCGTTCGAGGTAGCGACGTTCCCGGAACTCCCCGAGACGCCGTCGTACTTCAAGAAGGAAGTCAAGCAGTTCACCGAGATGAACTACGAGGAACTGCGGCGCTACATTCGCGATCTGCAGCAGAGCGGATTCGATGTGGTACGGCTGCGCGTGGAGCTGCACAAGAAACTCTCGTATCCGCTGATCACGCTGATCATGGCCCTGCTTGCGATTCCGTTTTCTGTTTCGACGGGAAAGAGGGGAGCGATCGGGGGAGTCGCAGTCGCGGTGGGGATTGCGGTGTTCTACACAGTTATGTCGCGGCTGTTTGAGGCGATGGGGGATTCGAGTCAGCTGCCTCCGGCGCTGGCGGCGTGGTCGCCCGATCTGATCTTCATTCTGGTGGGGGGATATTTGATTCTGAAGGTGCCGACGTAAGGGCGTCGTTTGCCGGTTCTCTTTCGCCCCTCCGGGGCTTGCTCTCACCAACTTGTTTGCACAAGGCTTACGACGTGGGCTTCATTATCTCGCCGCTTCGTGGCTGGATTCTGGCGACTTTCGCCCGGTGCTTACTTGACGGCTACGCCCCAGGGATTGTTGTCGGTGGTGACGGCGGGGAGGGGCGACAGGACGCCGCTAGAAGGAATGATCGAGTATTGGGACAAGGTCGCGGATTGAAAATTGGTGACGAACAGCCAGTTGTCATCGCCGCGAATTGCCATTGAAATCGGCTGGATGCCCGTTTGCACCGATGTCCCGGCGGTCAGGCTGCCCGACACCGGGCTGATGGTGAAGGGCGTGACCTGGGACGAAAGCGTCTCCAGGACGTAGAGAAACTTGCCAAACGGGTCGACCAGTAGCGGGCCAGGGCCATTGCCACTGCTGGGAAGACTGAAGGGAGAGCCAGTCACTGGAACCAGGGCCCAAGGGGGAAGGCCTGGGCAGGTTGACGATTGAGTCGTCAAGCCGTTGCAGATGGTGTACGCGCTAATGTTGTTGCTGGTCGTGTTGGAAACGTAAACGAAGCGGGCACAAGGATCGACGGCCACGCCGGCGGGCACGGTCCCGGCCGCAACGGGACTGGTGCCGATCGGGCCCGTTAGAGCGCCGCTCGAAGTATTCACTTTAAGTTGCCAAACTACACTGTTCGCGGAATCGGCGATGTATAAGTACTCAGATGTCGGAGGACTGTTGCCTGGATCTGAACACACCGAATTCTGAATTCCGTTTATACCGTTGCCGGGAAGGACGGTCGGAGTTGGTGCCAAGGCAGCGAGATTGGGCGTTTGAAAGCCTACCTGGCCCGTAAAGGTGAAAGCTCCAGGCACGGGGGTCAAGGAGCCACCGCTGCCGATCGAGTAAACACATACTCCGAACTGCTTCGTCGTGCCGGGACAAGGTATCGGTTTTGGAGCTGCGGGGACCGAATTCAGACCTTCCGCGACAAACAAGAACTTGCCTGCCGAATCCATGGCCAGGGCTACGGGGGTTGGGTCCATTGTTAGCGATCCCACCGACGCTAAGGTTCCATCAGAGTTCACCTTGAAGGCGGCGATGCCGGTCTTGCTCCCGCTACAAACGGGGCTGGAATTGAAGATCACGTAGGCGTAGGCTCCGGCGGGGTCGAGCACAATCGACGACGGGATGCCGGGCAGAACGCAGGTCGAATTGGACGTCGACGAAGGGGGATTAGCTACTGCAGCAATGTGACCATTGGCCAGGCTGTAGCTGAATGTCTCCATCAGCGCTGACCCCTGACTGCTCGTCAGAACCAGGCCGTCGGACGACGAATTGTACGTTGTCCCGCACGCTACCAGCAATCCAATCACAACCAGTCCCGCCAACCCGAGCAGCCACGCGAATCGTTTCGACATTCTGTGCATGATCTCCATGTCTAGCTGAATCAATGCTTACGTGAGGTTATGCGAGCGGACACAGTCCCCGGCGCCCCGCCGGGTCGGGCACTCGCAATCCAAAATCTGGGAAATCTCAATCCATTTGTGTATCAGGAAAGCGCGGGAAGCGCAAACTGCTCAACGACTTATTGGAACCTTGGGAGCGTCCCGGAGTTGCCCGTTTCAGAGCAGTTTACTTGGCCGCTAGATTTTATGCTTCTCGCGCCGATGTCACCGGTTCCGGGGACGGCTTGATTTGCTGGCCACCGGAGATCAGCGGCAGTCGAATTTCGATCTGCAGGCCGCCTTCTAGGCGATTGCGCGCGGCGACTTTTCCGCCGTGGAAACGAACCGCTCTTTCGGTAATGGCCAAGCCCAGGCCGACACCTCCGGTCTGGCGTTCGCGAGCATCGTCGAGGCGATAGAAGGGTTCAAACAGCTTTTGGAGCGCCTGCGGAGGCACGCCCGACCCGCAATCGCTGACCTTGAGCACCGCCTCGGGGCCTTGGGCACCTTGCTCACTGCTCAATTCGATTTCCACCGAGGTCCGCTCCTGGGTGTAGCGGATGGCGTTGCGCACCACGTTTTCGACCGCACTGTGCAGCAAGGAGGCGTTACCGCGAACGCCCCAGTCGCCGTCGGGAATCACCGTGACCACGTGGCAGTGCCGCGCCTGCGCCTCAAACTCGGCGTCTTCGGCCACATTCAGCACCAGTTCGTCGAGAGGCACGGGAGTCTGAGGCACGCCCTGTTCCCCGTCTTCCAGACGCGCCAAGGTGAGGATTCTGCCAATCAACTCGTTCAGGCGGCTGGCTTCGAGTTCGATGCGATCCAGCATGTCGTCGTTCTCGCCCGAGGAACGCTGACGGGCCAGGCCTAACGCGACGTTCAAGCGGGCCAGCGGCGACCGGAGCTCGTGGGAGATATCGTTGAGCAGGCGCGATTGTGCTTTCAACAGCGTCTCCAGCCGTTCGGCCATGGCGTCGAAGTCGCGCATGAGGCCGGCCACCTCATCGCGCCGGGTGCTGGCGGGGGCGCCAGAGCGAGCCGTAAGATCGCCGGCCGCCAACTGCCGCGTGGCCGCACGCAACCGCACGATCGGCTTGGTCAAATACCAAGAGAGGAAATAACAGACAAGTCCGGAAGAAATAATGGCGATGATCAGTCCGGGTAGAGGCATGCCGCGCGGGCCGAAAAATACTCTGGGTCCTGGCGGCAAGCCCAGAACAAGGGTGTAGCGGTGCTTGCCATCCGAGGACGCTCGCGAATCGCGCTGCACCGGAGGAGCGGGAATGATGAATCCGTCGTGCGGCATCCGCGGCCCCCCCATCGCAATTCGTATCGCCCAATCGGGAGCGGGGCGGCCCGAAACTTCTATACCCCTCTCATCGAATAGGAATGCGCGCAAATGCTGGGTCACCTCGATGTTGTCCAGGTACTGGCGGAGTTGAGCTTGACCGCTTTCCTCGTAAAGATTCACTGCGTCGTTGAGGGCAGTGGTGCGCAGACCTTCCCATGTGGCGCTGCGTGGGCGGAAGGCCAGCGTGACAATGATCGCCAGCACCACGAACAACGCTTGCGCCAGCCAGAACGACAGAAAGATTCGTAGAAAAAGGCTTTTCATGTTGGCTTAGGACGTTTTCGCCTTCTCTCTGGGACGGGCAAAAATATAGCCTACACCGCGCACCGTCTTGATGTGCTCGTCGCTGTCGGTGTCCCCTAGTTTCTTGCGCACTTTGCTGACGTGCATGTCGATGCTCCGGTCAAAGGGCGAGAACTTTCGGCTGAGCACGGCGTTCACCAGGCGCTCACGCGGCACGACGCGGCCGGCCTCGCGCAGAAGCACCTCGAGCAAGTTGAACTCCACCGAAGTCAGGTCAACGGGCTTGCCGTCAAGGCGGACCGAACGCGTAGCCGGATCGAGTTCCACGTCGCCGACTCGCACCAGGTCGGGAGCGGTCGCGGAGCCGCTGCCTTCAGACCGAGTGCGCCGCAGCACGGCCCGGATGCGCGCCACCAATTCGCGCGGGTTGAAGGGCTTGGGCAGATAGTCGTCAGCGCCGATTTCGAGGCCGACAATCCGGTCAACGTCTTCGCCGCGCGCGGTGAGCAGGAGCACAGGCAAGCGCGATGTGGCGCGGATCTGGCGCAGCACGTCAAATCCGTTCATGCCCGGCAACATAACATCGAGCACGGCCAGCAGGTAGTCGCCGCTCTTGGCTTTTTTCAGTCCGCCCTCGCCGTCGTGCACGTACTCGATGGTGAAGCCCTCGGCCTGCAGGTACTCCGCCACCAAGTGACAGAGCTCGACGTCATCATCGATAACCAGGATTCGTTCCATCACTAAAGATCATTGTGCACTATGCGGAAAATGTCTAGAAGTAAAGAATTGTCAAAGGTTTGCAGCGGGAAGGGCCACGTGCCGGAGCCGAAAACATTGACAAAACTTTACTCGGGTTGACCGACTCTTTACCGCTTTTCCTGGCAGACTTGTGTTCCTATTAGCGTACGTAGAATCCCTGAATTTCGGGGAAGAATCTAGGAGTTACTACATGAGATCCATACGCTTTCGCTTACTTGTCGCGGCCATGGCGGTATTGCTGGGAACCGCAATCGCCAGGTCGCAGACCGCCGACGCTCCCGCTCCACCACCCATGCACGGTCACGGCCACGGATTCGCGATGGGCGAGCACATGCTGGGATTTTATGCCGACATGCTGAACCTCAGCGATGCGCAACGGACGCAGATGAAAGCCGTGCTGCAGAAGGAACATCCGGCGATTAAACCGCTGATGCAGCAGTCGCGGCAGATCGAGAAGCAGCTTCACCAGTATGCGGAAGGGACCTACGATGAGGCCAAAGTCCGTGCTCTGGCCACCCAGAAGGCACAAGTCGAGACCGAGTTAACGGTGCAGAGGACGCGCATTCACAACGAACTGTTCCAGTTGCTGACCTCGGACCAGCAGGCCAAGATGAAAGAAGTCGAGGCCAACCACGAAGCCCGGATGGCCAGGGCGCACAAGCACATGCAGGACGCGCCAGCCGCTGCTCCCGAGCAGTAGGTCTACGGCGCCAGACTGTCTAGGTGAAGCCTTGCCGAAACAGAGTTGCTCGTTCAAGGCGCGGGGCTGATCATCTGGCCTCGCGCCGTCAGACGAGGATTCAAACTGCGAGACGCATGCTGCGGAAACCCGTCACGCGGAGACCCTTGCGATGAGCGATTCTTATTTGTTCGATGTCGGATGGGCGTTCTTCACCGCCTGGAGCGCGCTGGTTTTCATCGTGAGCCTGGCGGCATTCGGCCAGGACTTGTTTCCTGCCTTGGCTCGCTCCGAGCGCGCGCAAAACACTGGTTCCCACGAGCCGGTGAACCCCGCTGACTCGGCGCGTTGACGCCTCAGCCTCTCGGCGAATCTTTCACGGGAAATGTGGAGCGGGCACTCCTGCCCGCTTGCTCGCAGCACCGATAAGCCCAGCGGGCAGGAGTGTGCCCGCGCTCCACGCAACAACAGCCACAACCAGCGTCGCTACCCGCGGGTGCCTACCATGACCGGCTGGAACGTGGGTGCGTTAGAGCCCGCTTCCGGCTCCACTATCCTCACGGATCTCGACGGCCTTATGGCTGGCGGTAACCAACGTTCTGCGTTCTGTTACGGGACGAGAGAGGAATTGGATTCCCACGAACGAAAATCGTGCTCAACGGATCTGCACGTGACACAAGATTGCGACGACCGAGGAACCAGAGCCACCCGCAGGCGGTGCGCGCGATTCTTGCCCGCCGCTCGTTTTCGTTTTGAACCAACGGTGAAAAGGAAAAGTCTGCACCCCGCCTGCTAGAATTTCATCTACTGAACTTGGATGCTACCGAAGAGCCTGCGCCCGCTGCTGCCTTATCTGAAGCGCTACCGCTGGGGCTTTGTCATCGGCGCGCTTTGCGTGTTTCTGACCAACGGTATCTGGATTCTGTTTCCCCAGGTTATCGGCGATGCGGCTGACGATCTAAATCAAGGCGTGACCCGCCACAAGTTGCTGATCTACTCCGGGTTGCTGCTGGCGGTCGCGGTGAGCAAGGGAATCTTTCAGTTCCTGACGCGCTGGATCGTCATTGGCATTTCCCGCGATATTGAGTTCGACCTCCGCAACGATCTTTTTGCCCGCCTCGAGGGGCTTTCCTACTCCTATTATCAGCGCCACCGTACCGGCGACATCATGGCGAGGGCGACCAACGATCTGAACGCTGTGCGCATGCTGCTCGGGCCCGCCATCATGTACTCGGCCAACACGATCATCTACACGGCGGGGGCGCTCGCGTTCATGATCTCGATCAGCCCGAAGCTGACGTTCTATACGTTTCTGCCGCTGCCGGTGGCGAGCATCGTGATCCAGTATTTTGGACGGCAGATTCACGACCGCTTTGAGCGCATCCAGGCGATGTTCTCCGACATTTCGGCGCGGGCGCAGGAGAATTTTTCCGGAGCGCGGCTGGTGCGTGCCTACGTTCAGGAAGAGGCGGAGATTCGCGCCTTCGAAAAGGAAAACAAGGAGTACATACGGCGCAGCTTGAAACTCGTGCGGCTTATGGGCATGCTGTGGCCGACGCTCGAACTGATGCTGGGATGCGCGGTCGTGCTGGTGTTATGGCTGGGCGGACGCGAGGTCCTCAGCGGCCATATGCACGTGCCTCTGGTTTCGAATCTGGGAGGCGCGAATCCGGCAATTACAACTACGCTAGTCCTGTCCGGCGCAATGAGCGTGGGAGACTTCGTCAAGTTCAGCACGTACATGATGCAGCTCACCTGGCCGATCATCGCCCTCGGGTGGGTCATCAACATCTTCCAGCGCGGGACCGCATCATTGATCCGCATTAACGAGATCATGCAGGAACCGCCCGAAATCAGGGATGCGCCGGACGCCCGCGACTGCGAGATCGAGGGCGAGATCGAGTTCCGCGGGTTGAATTTCGATTACGATGGAAAGCCGGTGCTGCACGGCGTGAACCTTCATGTGCCTGCGGGAAATAGCCTCGCGATCGTGGGACCGACGGGGTCGGGAAAGACGACACTGGTGAGCTTGATCCCGCGCATCTACGATGCAGAGCCGGGAACGGTTTTGGTAGACGGGCGGCCTATCCGCGAGTATTCGATGGCCTCGCTGCGGCGGAATATTGGATTTGTGCCGCAGGAGACATTTCTGTTCAGCGACCGCATCCGCGAGAATATCGCGCTCGGGGTAGACTCAGCCACTGACCGTGAGATTCACGACGCGGCGGAGGCGGCCAACATTGCTGCCGACATTGAGAGCTTCCCAGAAGGCTATGACACGCTGGTCGGAGAACGGGGCATCACGCTTTCCGGCGGACAGAAGCAGAGGACGGCGATCGCTCGTGCCCTGATTCGCAATCCGAAGATTCTGATTCTGGATGATGCGCTGTCGAGCGTCGACACGCACACCGAGGACAAGATTCTCAATCACTTGCGCGACGTGATGCAGGGGCGAACCACCATTTTCATTTCGCACCGCGTCTCGACCGTACGTAACGCTGACCGCATCGCAGTGCTGCACGGCGGACGCATCGTTGAACTGGGGACCCACGACGAACTGCTGGCTCTGAACGGCTACTACAGCGACCTTTATAACAGGCAACTGCTGGAAGAGGAGTTGGCGGAAGTCTGAGCGGTGAAATGTGGGGATAGCCGCCCTCGGCGATCCAATCGAGCGGAGCTCGATTGGGGCCGGCAGAGTTGATGTCTGCCGGGGTTCGAATCTGCAGCGGGCCCTGCCGGTCTCCGACCCGCGGACAGCCGAAGGCGGCTGTCCCCACAGGAGTCTTCGCCGCTCGGTAACCAATCGGTGACAAAGGTGGAGCCCGCGACGTCTAAACTCGGGTAGAAATTGCTTTCTGCCGGCGGGGGAATAGCGATCCACCATGCAGCGGGTCAACACACCGGAAATTCTTGATTCGGACCAGTGCCCGCCCCACGAAGTGGAGGCGTCGCTGCGGGATTTATCTCGCGTCAACCGGTGGTTTGGCGGCGTGACCACGACCCGTGATCTCATCGGGCGGGTCGCTGCGGCAACCGGACAAAAGCATTTCTCTCTGCTGGAAGTGGCTGCGGGATTCGGCGAGGTTCCGAAGATCGCGGCGCGGAAACTCGCGCGCACGGGAATCGAAGTCGAGGTGACTCTGCTTGATCGCGCTCGCTCGCACCTGCTGCCCGGGAATCGTTCGGTCGTGGCCGACGCGCTTGCGCTTCCCTTCCCGGACTGCGCTTTCGACCTGGTGAGTTGCACCTTGTTCGCGCATCATTTGGGGCCGGATGAACTCGCACGATTCGCGCGCGATGCGTTACGGGTGAGCCGCTGCGCGGTGCTGATTAATGATCTGATCCGGCATCCTCTGCATCTGGCGCTGGTGTACGTAGCCTTTCCCCTTATGCGGAGCTATGTGTCGCGGTCCGATGGCGTGGCTTCGGTGCGTCGGGCGTATGTGCCGGAGGAGATGCGCGCAATGATTGCATCGGCTTGTCCGAATCGATCAGCGTTCGAAATTCGCCGACATTATCTTTTTCGGATGGGAGTCATCCTCTGGAAAATGGCGGCATCCGGGGTGAAGGCCGGATAGGGTGTACGCGTGCGATCGAGTATTCCGCGAAAATCCCGCTTCTCGTCTACTTCACGAACACCAACCCGTGCGGCACCCCGGCCCGGAAGACGTAGGCATAGAGCAGTACAATCACTCCGACGATCGAGCAGAGAGCGACCGAGTGCCACGCCACAAAGCGGAAAATAATTCCCTCGTTGCCGACCTGCTCGGTGGCGGCGGTGGCGATGGTGATGGACTGCGCATCGACCATTTTTCCCATCACTCCGCCGGCGCTGTTGGCGGCGCACATGAGGACCGGATCAATCCCGAGTTGTTGTGAGGTAATTCTTTGCAGACTGCCGAAGAGGGCATTGGCGGAGGTGTCGCTTCCGGTAAGCGCCACGCCCAGCCAGCCGAGGAATGTGCCGAAGAAAGGATAGAACCATCCGGTGCGGGTAAACGCCAGGCCCAATACCGCGTCCAAACCCGAGTAGCGGGTGACGTACCCGAGTCCCAGCATGAATGAGATTGCAATCATGGCGAGGCGCATGCGCACCAGGGTTCTCCAAAAGGTTCGCATCAGTTGGAACGGGCTTCGCCCGAGAAGCAATCCGGAAACGATGGCGGCGAAGAAACAGCCGGTCCCGGTCGCTGAGAGCCAGTTGAAATCGTAGCGTGCGGCTTCTGGAGTGGGCTTGGTCACCACCGGCGTTGCGCGAGAGATGGCGTTGTGTAAATAAGGCACATCCCATCCCGGAGGCCCGGGGCGGACTTTACCATCAGCCAGCACGACGCGGAAAGCTGGCGTGGTGGCCCGGTTCATGCCGAGTTTCACCGACGGCAGGCCCCATAAAAGTACGAAGAGCGAGAGGATCGCGAACGGCATCCACGCCTTCAGAACCTGTGCCGCGGTATAAGTGCGGGGTTGAACAAATCCATCGTATTCCTTCGCGGCCCACTCGGTGCCCATTTGATCGGTAATCTGGGCAGCTGGTGGCCGGAGGGCAGCCGCCTTGTCGTCATAGTCGAAGCGCCAGATTTTCTTTGGCTTCCAGAATCGGAGAAAAGCCAGGGAGGCGATAATGGAAACTACGCCTCCCATAATGTCCACGAGATTACTGTCGACGAAATTCGACCAACAGAATTGCGTGAGAGCGAAGGAAATGCCGACCACCAAGATTGCGGGGAGTACTTCGAAGGTTTCCCTCCAGCCGACCATGGTTCGCACCAGCCAAAAAGGGACAATGACCGCAGTGAAAGGAAGAATCCGCCCGATCATGGCATTGAGATCGGATTCCGGCAGAGCGGTTACGGCGGCGAGGGTGTGAACAGGGGTACCGATCGCTCCCCACGCTACAGGCGCGGTGTTGGCGATGAGATTCAAGGCAGCTGCATGGAAGGGCTTAAAACCGAGGCCGATCATGAAGGCTCCAGCAATCGCTACCGGCGCGCCAAATCCTGCCGCGCCCTCAATGAACGCGCCAAAGCAGAAAGCGACGAGGAGGACTTGCAGTCGGCGGTCTGCCGTGATTCCGGCGACCGACTCTTTCATGATTTCGAATTGTCCGGTTTCCACCGAAATGTCGTAGAGGTATACCGCGGCCAGAACGATCCAGGCGATTTTCAGCACGCCGAAGGCGACGCCGTAGGCAAAGCTTAGTCCCGCGAGCACTGGAGGCATTTTGAAGAAAATGATCGCCACCAGCACGGCGGTCAATGCGCCGGAGATGGCGCACCAGTGCGGCTTTACTTTGAGGCCGGCCAGCAGGGTGAAGAGAACGATGATGGGGAGAGCAGCTACGAGCGTGGAGAGCCACCACTGGCCGAATGGGTCATAGACCTGAGTCCACTGCATAACCATCTCCTTGCGAACGGAATCTGCTGCGTACTGCAGACCGAACTGCTAAGGCATGCACTCGGGGAGAACATGGCGCAACCTCAGATTGCCATTGCGTTCTCTCAGTCTGGACACTGGGCCGATATCCTATCACCACAGAGGGGATCGTAGAAGAACCGGAACACCGTCTGTGGCAGCCCGCACGCCATGAGGAAATGGGCTCAGTTGAGCTTCGCTCGGGGGACAGCCGGGGCGGCTGTTCCCTGATAATTTGCAACGCCCCATAAACCCTTGACATACCCCTTCCGGGGGACTGCAATCTCGACTATGAAGTGTTCGGAAGTCATCATCTTGATGGTTTCGCTTTCCGCCGTGCCTCTGATGAGAGCACAGGTCAATTCGCCTGAAAGGAGGGCAGAAAGCATGTCCCATCGGGACCGAGATGCCGTACGTGGCCCAGTACGGTCTTGCACCGAAGAGAGCACCTATCCGGGCGTGACCGATAGCGAGGGCAGAATTCAGCAGGTTCGTTCAAAATCGGTGACCGAATACGACGCCGAAGGCCGCGTCACGGCTAGGCGCTACATCCACCTCGATGGCTCGGCGTGGACGACACACGACACCTATGACGCCTCCGGTCGACTGCTTAAAAGCGCCTCGGGAATGGAGGGGCAGGAGGTCACTGAGACTGTTTATTCCTACGATGCCCAAGGCAGGCTCCAAAGCATACGAACCGGAGAGAGAAGTGAGAGCCCGACTACGTTTAGCTACGACGCGCAGGGAAGAAAAACCAAGGTCGAGAGTTCCCGAGCGGCCGACTACCGTCCCAACGTCGCGACGGGAGGATCGCCGTTCGAGGCTCTGGATATGGCACCCAACCTGCCCGGTGGAGGAAGCGCAACCACAATCTACGACGAACATGACAGGGCCACTCGAGTTGAAGTTCGGGATGCCGAAGGCACGATCGTGAACCGGGCGGAGCGAACCTATGATGCGCAAGGACGCATTATCGAAGAAAAACAAATTCTGGACAATCTCGAGACGATGATTCCCGCGGAAGCCCGCGCGAAGATCGCGGAACAGTCCGGCCTCTCCCCCGATCAGTTGCGAGAAGAACTACGTGCCAAGCTTACCGAGTTGATGGCGGGCCACTCCGGACCGTGCACGGTCTCCTACAGCTACGACGATCAAGGCCGCCCTACAATTATGCGCTGGCGAGTTTTCAATCGGGAAGAGGAGATCGAAACCGCGTACAACGAACACGGGGACGTGTCTTCAGAAATTACTCGGAGGAAACCTCGTGCTGAAGAGGGAGGGAGTAGTCCGCTCGCAGGAATGCCGCCTTATTCCGAAGTTCGTTATTCCTACAAGTACGATGACCGCGAAAACTGGATTGAGAAAGCAATGTCGTATCGGTCCAGCCCTGATGGGACCTTCCAAGCATCAAGCACCGTTGAAAGAACGTTGACTTACTACTGACGCGGGCAGTCGAGCTTCGCTCGACGGACAGCCCGGGGCGGCTGTCCCCACATGTTCAAGCTACCTAACGACCAGCACTTCCCTCACATTGTCACGGGCCAGGAAGAACTTGATGGAGGCGAAGTCGCGGAACAAGGTTTCGATGTGGCGGTTGTTGAAGACGCGCTGCAGGCGGAAGCCGTCGGTGATGGCGGTGTGCACGGCTCCAGTTGGGCCGCGCCGGGCCTCGCGGCGCAGCACGATTTTCTGCATTTCCAGCATATCTTTCCCCATGATGTGAAAGCGGTAGCAGGGGGAATCGGGGCCCGCGTCTTTGGTGTGGAAGAAGGCGAGCAGCATGCCTCCCGGCTTCAGAACGGACCAGAGGCGGCCCATCACCGGACGGACCAGGCTTTCGTCGAGATAGTCCGGCAGGTTCCAGCACAGCACGACGTCGAAATGGGCCGCGGGGTAGACCAGGTTGTCGGCTAGAAATTTTCGACTGTCGAGGACGACCTTGCCTTCCTCGTCTTTGGTGACGAGGCTGGGATCGGTGGAGGCGACTAGCAGGTCTTCACTGTAAATCTTGTGACTGCGCTCGGTGAAGAAGCGGATGTTGGCGGGTGAAGTCGAGCCCAGATCGAGCACACAGAGTGGAGTATCGACGGTCCACAAGCGGGAAAGTTCGCCCAGGCCGCTGGAACGGCGAGTCAGTTTTTCACCGGCATGCGGCGTTGCCGCCTGCGATGCGCCCGATGAGCCCCGAAAAAGCTTCATGAAGTTGTGTGTGACTGACGCCATCACTTTAACCGGCGGAGATCAGCGGCGGAAGTTACTTTCCCGCAGCCTTTTCCGACCTGCCCTGAATGTCGACTTTACCCTTCAGGTAGGCACCTTCCTCAATCGAGATCCGCTGCGTGCTGATATCCCCGCTGACGATGGCGGACTTGCGTAGCTCAACCCGGTCGCTGGCCTGCAGATTCCCTTCGAGCTTGCCCTGGACCACAATTCCCTTGGCCTCGACCGAGGCCTTGACCTGGCCACTGGGACCGACAGTCAGGATGAAGTTCTTGAGGGCGATGCTGCCCTCGACCTGGCCGTCGATATAAAGATCTTCGCTGCCCGACAATTCACCTTTGATGACCACGGATTTGCCAATCTGCGCCAAATCGCCTGACAACGGAGCACTCATGGATGTTCTCCTTCAGGAAGCGGGATACTGCACGACCGAAAGTCTGGGAAGGCAGGTACCGGACGGCCGCGTCACTGCATCGACTATACCCAACCGTCCGCACAAGCGGCAAGCGGCGTCTAGTCCGGCGTAACGACTCAGTTCGCTTTTGGGTGCGCGGAAACTCCCTTCAGCGGCGCTGAGGGCTGGCCCTTCGCTCCGCGTGAAAAACGGCCACTCGCAGAATGCGCCCGAGTAGAAATGGCTACTGCGCGTCCAAATTGCGCCGCCACGTAAACTCGAGAAGAACGGCAGGAGGAAACCTTTGCCCATGATTGCTAAACTAATCCTTGGATGAAGCGCTCAGGGAAGGGACGATGGCCGGCTTGGCTGGGGACCGCCTGTGGCGCTTTCGTGCTAATGGGCGGGCTCGCGGCGGTTGCTGCTCAGGACCCGCAGCCGCCCGAGATGCCGCCCGGCGAACTGGTGCGGGCCGCGGTGGCCAATGAGGTCGCAGCCGCTAACCATGCTGCGGTCAAACATATGTTCCGCTCGCGCAAGGGGACTCCCAAGGGCTCGCAGACCAGACTCTATGTGGAGACCACCAGCGCGATGGCGGGAATGCTCATTGCCGTCAACGACCATTCGTTGACTCCGCAACAGCAGCAGGCAGAGACGAACCATCTGGCCTGGCTCGTGGGAAATCCTGACCAACTCCGCAAGAAGCAGGCGCGAGAGAAGGAAGACACTGACCGGACTCTGCGCATGGTCAAAGCCTTGCCCGATGCCTTCCGCTACGAGTACGCCGGAACCGAGAACAGCGGTGTGGGACTGGGCGCGGAAGGCGCGCAACTGGTGCGGCTGAAATTCACGCCCAACCCCGGGTATCTGCCACCCTCGCACGTGGAGCAGGTGCTGGCGGGCATGCAGGGGTATCTGCTGATCGACACCAAGAGCATGCGGATTGCCCGCGTCGACGGGACTCTATTTAAGGACGTCACATTCGGGTGGGGGATCATCGGCCACCTGGATAAGGGCGGGCACTTCCGGGTGCAGCAGGCCGACGTCGGCGACGGCTCGTGGGACATCACGGAAATGAGCCTGAGCTTTACGGGAAAGATCCTGCTGTTCAAGAGCTTGAGCATGGTTTCGGATGAGGTGTTCAGCGATTTCCAGCGCGTGCCGGACGACTTGAGTTTTGAGCAAGGCGTGAAACTCTTGAAGGCCGAGCAGGAGAAACTTGCCCACAATCATCCACCAGAGCCTGCGGAGATGAAAAAGATCCAGCAGTAGCCTGTTGGTGGTCGCGATCGCTTTGGATCGGAACCTCGCGACTGTCGGTCGCTTGCCGAAGTCAGGTCAGGCCTCGGATCCTGAAGAGAGTCGTGCCTCGAATGCGGAGGTCTCTCGAACAGCGCGGCCTGCGTATCAGCTTGCGGCGGAGCGTCCTCCTTCCGTTTCACCTCTTTCAAGAGTACCGAACTGCGAGAAAGCAAGACTCTGTCGCGATACGCAGCCATTTCGACCGCGCCTACGATGTTGACACCGACGGCGCGATCGAGGGCGGACCCACCTGAGCGACCTGGATATCCCCAGTGCAAACTGGATCCATGGCAGGAACTACTCTCCAATCGATTCGCTCAGACTTGGTGCCGCTCTTTCGAGCCTCAGCATTGTTCGAAGACCTCGTGTTTATCGACTTCGGCTCGGGAAAAGGAAAAGCTCTTTTGTTGGCCTCCGAATATGGTTTCAGACGAATGGTGGGGCTGGAATTCTCGCCGGAGCTTAATCTGGTGGCGCAGCACAATATTCAGAAATACAGGGATCGTCAGCCGACGTGCGGTCCCGCAGAGTCGCTGTGCACGGATTTCCTGGATTTCTCACTGCCCAAGGAGCCCTCAGTATTCTTTTTCTTTGACCGGTGCGAGGACCGCATCCTGCTCAAGGTGCTGCGTAACATCCGTCTGTCGCTAGCAGAGCATCCAAGAGCCGCGTACATCGTCTACGTCGCGCCGACCGCCACCAAGAAGGCGACGTTGGACGCAGCGGATTGGTTAGTCTTGTTTGTGGAGAATACAGAATTCAGGTTCGCTATCTATCAGTTTGAACAAGCTCGCTAGACACTAGGTCATTCTAGGGGGAGCTTCAGCGGCCGTATGTCCGATTCCGCGCTCACGCCCGCATCGTTTCTTTTCGCACCGTGAGCTTCTCGATCAGATCAGGCCTGACACGGTAGCCCGTTCCCTGGTGGTCGCTGATTGCAATCGTTCCGTTGGGCGAGACTTCCACCTCCGGCTCGATGATGTCCTCTTTCCAGTATCGCTTCGAGGCGGAGACATCGCCGGGCAGGCTGAAGTTGGCGAGGGTGGAGAGAGCAATGTTGTGGGAGCGGCCGATGCCGGTTTCCAGCATGCCGCCGCACCAGACGGGAATCTTCTGCGCATGGCAGACGTCATGAACGGCCAGCGCTTCGGAGAATCCGCCGACGCGGCCGACCTTGATATTGATAATACGGCAGGCTCCGGTCTCGGCCGCGAAAGCAGCGCTGCGGGCGCTCACGATCGATTCGTCGAGGCAGATCGCGGTGCGGAGCTCTTTTTGCAGGCGCGCGTGGTAATAGATGTCGTCGTTCCACAGCGGCTGCTCGATCATCAGCAGGTTGAACTGGTCGAGCTTTCGCAGGTGCTCGACCTGATCGAGCGTGTAGGCGGAATTGGCGTCGCAGCTGAGCGTGATGTCGGCCCAGCGCGAGCGGATGCGTTCGAGCACATTCAGGTCCCAACCCGGTTTGACCTTGATCTTGATGCGGCGGTAACCCGCGGCGAGTTCGGCGTGGATTTTGTCGAGTAACTGCTCGACGGAGTCCTGGATGCCGATCGAGACGCCGCAGAGGATCTCGCGGCGCGTGCCGCCGAGCAACTTCCACAGCGGCTGCTGCTTTTGCTGGGCCTCGGCGTCCCAGACGGCGTTTTCGAGCGCGGCTTTCGCCATACGATGGGCGCGCACTCTCGCGAACAGCGCGGGGCACTCGCGGGCCGACTCGATGCGCTGACCCAGCAGGGCGGGAGCCAGGTACTGAATCAGAGTGGGCCAGGCGCTCTCGATCCATTCGCTGCTGTAATAGGGATCTTCGCCGACGACGGCCTCGCCCCAGCCGTCGACGCCCTCGCAGTGAACCGTAGCCAGGAGAATACGGCGGCTGTAAAGGCGGTGAAAGCTCGTCTCGAAGAAATGGACGAGCGGCATATGGATTTCACGGAGGGTGATGGCTTCGATCTTCATGGTTCAATGTTTCAAGGTTTCAAGGTTTTCAAGGACCAGGCACTTTCAGTGGTTCTTGCGTTGAAACCCTGAAACTTGAAACCTGACTCTTATGCTTCCGACGCATACGACCAGTTCTCTTCCCAATGGCCCAGCAGGAATTTGCCGTTGCCTTCGGGATCGCACTCGTAGCCTAGCACGGCCAGGCCGTGGGAGAAGGCGCGAAGGAACTGTTCGCGATTACGCTCCTGCACTTGCTGGGCCTTCATGCGAGTCTCGGCGGCGGCCTTCCACTCGTAGATCTGAGCCGGGACAGCGATGTCCGAGTGGCGATCGAACGACGGATTCTTTCCCGTCGCCAGCAGGGTTTCGACCCGCTTCGACTTCAGCCACCATTCGGCGATGAGGCGGTCGCTGGGCAGCCCGCCCTGTAACGGCGACGAGGTGATGCCGTACTGGTTGATGGTATAGCGGCGCGCTAAGGCGCCTAATCTCTCGACATTCAGATACGCGTTCTTGATCTCGAGGGGATCGAAGGTCCACTCGATCAGCTCGATGCCGCGGGCGAGGGCGTCCTCGCGCTGCAACAGCTTCAGGCGACGTCCGAGACCGCTATTGCGATGATCTTTCCTTACCGCCAGCATATGCGAGTGAAGGTAGACGTGGCCGGAGCGTGTGCCGGGGACCGAGAGCGCGAATCCGACCATGTTGCTGCCCTCGAAGGCTCCCATGACCTGGCCGCCTACTTTTTCGGCGACGACGAACATGCGAAGAGGAACCAGTTCGGCGTCGGTGAAATTCCACACTTCCTTTTGCAAGGCGACGCAGGAGCGCAATTCCTCGAGACCGTGACAGCGGCGGATCACAACGGAATCGGCGGTCACGCCTTTTCCTCGGCCGGCCGCCCTTCCGGTCGTTCTTCCGCTTTGGCCTGTTGCCAGAGAGACTCGAGTTCTTCCATAGGAGCCTGATCGGGGGCGCGGCCGGTCTGGTGCAGGCGGCCTTCCATCCACTGGAAACGGCGGCGGAACTTGCGGTTAGTTTTGCGCAGAGCGGATTCCGGATCCACCGACAAGTAGCGCGCGACATTCACCAGCACGAAGAACAGGTCGCCGATTTCTTCCTCGAGGCGGCCCTGCAGTTCCTCGGGGACGGGGGTACGCCCCGACCCGGCGATGCCACGTCCCTGCGGGCGCGGTCCGGGTGCGGGAAATTCTTTGAGATGCTCGCGCAGTTCGGTGGTTTCTTCGTGCAGTTTGTCAAACAAGCCTTCAACATTCGACCAGTCGAACCCCACTCCGGCGGCGCGCGAGCTTATCTTGTAGGCTTCGAGCAAGGCAGGCATCGCCGAAGAAATCCCAGCGAGGATCGACTGTTTTTCAACTTTCGTAGAGGGCTTATTTCCTTGGGCTACTCCATCCTCTGCGGCCTGACGTTTCTTTTTCTCTTCAACCTTGAGCGCTTCCCAATTGCGTTTGACTTCGGCGGACGTATCGGCCTTCATATCACCGAAGACGTGCGGATGTCGACGGATGAGCTTGTGGGAGAGTCCGTCGAGGACGTCATCAACCGAAAACGAGGACTGCTCTTTCGCCATCTCCGCATAAAAGAGCACTTGCAGGAGCAGGTCGCCGAGTTCGTCGGCGAGTTCAGGCCAGTCCCGTTTGTCGATGGCTTCCAGGACTTCGTAAGTCTCTTCGAGCGTGTAGGGCTTGATGGAATCGAAAGTCTGTTCGCGGTCCCAGGGACAACCACCGGGTGCACGCAGCCGCTCCATGATGGAGACGGCACGTTCGAAACGTTCTCCTGTGCTAGGCATGAGGGAACCAATGTAAATGACGGCGGAGGCAAGTCGCAATGCGTCGAAGCACAGCAAAAGTCGGACCGCGAATCGCGGTCTAGAAAGAAAATCATCACCGAGCCAGATTTCTGGGCAAAACGCTGCCCCACGGTCAGGTTACCTTCGGTATCATCTTTGTGGCACCGTAGTCTGGAGATTGCTCACCTGCGGGTTGGACTATCGTTATCTTTATGTGCTTGCGGCGAAAGCTCAAAATCAGTCAGGTAGTGGTGTGTTCGGGGTCGCAACAGAGCAGTACGGCCAGAACACATCTCTTTTAAAAACATGGCGTTAGCGGTTAAACCTCGACCATCCTTGGAAGGCCAGCACTTCCATGTGGTAGTGATTGGCGGCGGGATTAATGGAGTGGCCGTGGCGCGCGAGTGCGCCCGGGCCGGGAAGCGCACCTTGCTGGTTGAGCAAAACGATTTCGCTTCGGGCGTGACCAGCCGCTCGACCCGAATCATTCACGGCGGACTGCGCTATCTGGAGCACGGAGAGATCGACCTGGTGCGGGAGTCGGTGCGGGAACGAGAGCGGCTGCTGCGCGAACGCTCGCACCTGGTGCATCCGGTTCATTTCCTTTTTCTTCTTAACGAAAAGAGTCAGCGAAGTGCGATGACAGTACGGGCCGGGCTGTGGCTCTATCAACGCTTTGCGACCAGGAAATCCAGCAAGTTGACCGAGATGGAATTGAAGCGCATTGAGCGCGTGCTCGACGCCGGCCATCAGTGGTCGCTTTTGAACTATGAAGACGCGCAATGCGAGTTTCCCGAGCGCCTGGTAGCCGAGTGGTTGACCGAAGCGGTCGACGCTGGGGCGATCGTGCGCAACCATTGTGAAGTGCTTGCGGTGGACGTGGCCCACGGCCGCGCTCGGGGCGTGCTCTTGCGGGATCGCACCTCGGGAAAAGATGAGCGTGTGGATGCGGGGTGGATTCTCAACTGCACCGGCCCATGGGCGGATCGCATCTGCCAGCGGTCTTCCATCCGCACGACGAAGCCAATGGTTGGCGGGGTACGCGGATCGCACATTGTCCTGCCGCGATTCTCCGGCGCCCCGAATGCGGCGCTGTACACCGAGGCGGCGGACGGCCGTCCGGTCTTCGTCATCCCATGGAATGAGCAGATGCTGGTAGGCACGACTGAAGTGCCAGATACGGGGGATCCGGGAAAAACAGCTCCCTCCAACGAAGAGATCGAATATCTACTGCGCACAGTGTCGCAGTTATTTTTCAAAGCCAAACTCTCGGCGCATGACATCAAGTACGCGTTCGCCGGAGTTCGTCCGCTGCCGAGTGCACCCAAGGACAAACCGTCGGCAGTGACGCGGCGACATTTTCTGCACGACCACACGGCGGAAGGCGCGGCGAAAATGATCTCGGTGATCGGGGGCAAACTGACCACTGCGGCCTCACTGGCGCGGGAGTGCGCGCGCAAGATCGGCATCGAGGTCAAGGAACCCAAGACGATCGCGGTGGGCCCGGGATCGGCGCTTGATCCGCTGCTCGACCAGGAAGTGCTTGAGATCGCGCGAGCCGGTTCGGTCAGTGAGGAGACCGCGCGCGGCATGATGGAGTGGCATGGCCAGCGCGCCATCGACATCGCTCGCACAGCCCTGGTGAGTGCAGACCTGCGGGCGCCTATCTGCCCGCATAGTTCGCACATCGTAGCGGAGGTCGTGGAGGCTTACCGTCGGGAATGCGCCGTCACCCTCGGCGACGTCCTGCTGCGTCGCGTGCCCGTGGCGCTGGGTGCGTGCTGGTCGGAATCCTGCAGCCGCGAAGCGGCCTTGCGCATCGGAGCCGTGCTGGGCTGGGACCAGCAGGCCTTGGGATCGAATCTGGAATCGTTTGAAATGGAGCGCGCCGGCTTCCTCAAGCGCCCGGCCCGCCATTCTTCCGCCTTGGAAGCCGCCGCCGATTAGCCGGCCGCCCATCGCCCTGTCGTAGTTCCCCGTGGTTACCAAAGATTGGCCCTGGCCCGCCGTCATCTGGGAATCAGCCAGTTACGAAACTACACTGGCGCGGAGTTGCGCTTTTCAAACTGCGTAGGGGCAAAGTGCGATGTTGATTCCCATCAAGCACGAAAATATGACGGCGCGGCGCTGGCCGGTGGTCACGTTGGCATTGATCGCCATCAATACGGTGGCCTTTCTCTTCACCATGGGGGCGATGAGCGACGAGGCACCGGAATTGGGCGAAGTGAAGAGCCACATTCTGATTCTGGCGGCGTTGCATCCCGAGGTGAAGCTGCAACCTGAGTCGCAGCATCTGGTCAACGGATTCAAACAGAGCGATCCTCAGCAGTGGAAGCACGTGCAGGACCCGTACCGCGACATCATCGACGTCTACGACGCCAGACTCAAAATGATGGGGGACGCGTCGAAGCTGCAGCAGGAGGCGGATTCGCTGAACGAACAGATTGTAAAGCTATCGGCGTCTTCGATTACCGAACGGTATGCGTTCGTGCCGGCGAACCCCAGGCCCATCAGCTATCTGACGGCGAACTTTCTGCATGGCGGCATACTCCACCTGGTCGGGAACATGTGGTTTTTGTGGCTCGCCGGATTTGTGCTGGAAGACCTGTGGGGCCGCTGGCTGTATTCCGTGTTCTATCTGATCGCTGGGGCCGGGGCGCTGCAGTTCTATGCGTGGACCAATCCGGGCAGTATCACTCCGACTCTGGGCGCGTCGGGTGCGGTGGCGGCGCTGATGGGAGCGTTCCTGGTGCGCTTGCCAGAGCTGAAGATTGAGATGGCCTGGCTGTTCTGGTTTCGCATTTATCGTTTCAAGGCAGCGGCCTACTGGCTGCTGCCGCTGTGGCTGCTCGGCGAAATTTTCTACGGCGCTCTATTTGGCTCGATGAGCGGTGTGGCCCACTGGGCACACGTGGGCGGCTTTCTGTTCGGAGCTATCGCGGCGGTGGCCATCCAGCATTCGGGGCTGGAGCAGAAGGCGAACAAGGCGATCGAGGAAAAACTTGGCTGGAGCAACGACCCGGAACTCGAACTGGCCGGTAACAATATGGAGCACGGCCAGGTTGCCGATGCAGTTGCGCACCTGACTACCTACGTGGCCAAGAAGCCGAATTCGCTCGATGCCTGGGCCATGCTGCGGCAGATCTATACCCGCCAGAACGACACCAAGGGCTACCTGGAAGTGACGCTCAAGACCTGTGCGCTGCATCTGAGGGTACATGAGATCGAAGCGGCGTTCCAGGATTACGCCGATTTTGTCGATGGTGGTGGCGGCAAGATGCCGGCAGCTACGTGGCTGGAGCTGTGCAAGGGCGCGGAAGAGAAGCAGGATTTCGAACGCGCGCTCAGCGAGTATCAGCAACTGGCGGCGGCCTATCCGGTGGAGCGGCAGGCGCTGACTGCGCAACTTAGTGCCGCGAGGCTCTGCCTGAAGCGCCTAAACCGTCCGCAGGATGCACTCGCCCTTTACCAGGCTGCTGCGGCTTCACCGATTCCGCATCTGGACTGGGAGCAGCACATCCAGTCGGGGATCAAAGAGGCGAAGAATGCAATGGGCGGGGGAAACGCCTTCGCGGCCGGGACACAGTAACAAGAGTCAGACGCAATCCTGTCGCTCATCAACAGCACTTAACCCACTGCTCGGAGCCAGCCCGTTCCGTTTCGCAGCGAGGGCTTTGCGACCTAGATCCTCACCTACTAATACGGATATGGGTAAATGTAGCTTGCTGGATAGCCGCCCCACCATGGGTCGTACCAGTACGGCGGCCAGTACCAGAAGGGATCCCAACCCCAGCCGAGTCCCAACCCCCAACCAAAACCGAAAGCTGGATAGCCCCAGCCGCCCCAGCCGAAGCCTCCGCGGTAAAAGCCGCCGCGTCCGCCATAGAAGCCTCCGCGCCCACCGTGAAATGCGGTCCCGGTTCCCACACCGCCAAAACGGTTAAACGAAGTGCCTGACCGGGAGTTAAAAGCCAAGGCCGATCCAACTGCACCGTGGGCGGTCCCGAAGGAGTGCCACTGCCCGTCAGCGATGGCGGCATGGGTTGTGGCCATGCTTCTAGTGCCTGCGCGACCGGTTAAGCTTCCAACGCCGGATCTCCCTGCCATGCCGACGCTGTTGCCCGTTCCTGCAAACGCATGCCAGCCAGGCGAGGTGTCCCGAACGCCACCTCGGCCCTCCCAGGACCAAGAGCGCGCAGCACCTGAGTTACGTGGCGATGATGAAAATCCGTGCGTGCTTCCGTAGCGGCCACCACCCCCGTACATCGAACCTCCTCGTCCTCCGCCGCGATAGCCGCCGTAGGATCCACCACCGTGGGAGCCGCCGAAACCTCCACCGCCGTGGAAGCCTCCACCGCCGCCGCCGTGAAAACCTCCACCACCACCGCCGTGAAAACCTCCACCACCACCGCCGCCATGACCGCCATGTTGGGCGAGAGCTGGCATGGGCACACCGACGAGAGTGAGTGACGTGATTCCTGCGAGAAGAGCCTTCAGCAAGGCGGATTTCCTCATATCAATCCCCTTCCGGGTTGGCTGCCCGGGAGGGCAACCCGCCTCTGTTAATCCTACTCTATTTGGACTCTTATCCCGCCTAGGAAGTTGCCCATACCCGGTTTGCTGGCATCGGTTGGATGGGTGCGAATAAGCTGGCGCACAAGTCGACGGGATATAACTTGATCGCTTTTATGCAGTCAGCGTTCGGCAGAGGAGCGTCGGGTCGTCGGAGATGATGCCGTCGACGCCAGACTCGACGAGACGTTGCATGTCGGCGGGATCGTTCACCGTCCAGACGATGACTCTCTTCCCGGCTCCTTTTACCTTCCGGATTAACTCAGGGTCGGTCAGCGCCTGGTGCGGGATCACATACTCGACCGGAAGGTCGCTCCAGAGGCGGAGTTGGGTCTTCGTCTCGCAAATCAGACCTAGCGGTATTGTGGCGTCCTCGGCGCGCAAGGACCTCAACACGGTGGGCAAGAAGGATGAGACCACGAATCCCAGGCGCGGCTTGTGCCGGAGGAACAGGTCGAGAGTGGTTCTCTCCAGACCCTTGACCTTCAGTTCAATATCGAGGAACGAATCGCGATAGCGCTGGAGAACATCTCGGAACCGCGGCAACTGAGGAACCTGTTTCGCGGTTGCGCTGGAAATCTGAAATCCCGCGACCTTTGGGTCGTGACAGACCACCGCTTCGCCGTCAGCGGTGAGGCGCACATCGAATTCGAAGCCGTCGCAGCCGTCAGCTAGCGCGCGGTCGAATGAGGCGATCGTATTCTCCGGGATCGATTTGACGGCGCGGGTGCCACGGTGGCCTAGGAGAAGAGGACGGGACGAACTTTGGAGATCTCTGCTCAAGCCAGTCATTCTTGTCTGAATCAGCTCGGATGAATCAATCGAGATCGAAATCGCGGATCGGCTTACCGGTGTCGGGCGTCTCTTTGGCCTTCTTCACAGCTTCCTGGAACTTCTTCTCCAGCAGGTCCTTCGCATGCTTCTGGGCTTCGACCGATTGCTGGAAGATCGAATCGCGGCGGCTGTCCTGTTCCCGCATGGCTTTGGCCGCGGCCTCCATGTCGTTGAACGTTTTTGGTTTCACCGCGGCGGTGTACGCGATGACGGCTCGGGTCTCGGTGTCGACTTTGAGGACCGCACTGCAGCAAGGACAGGTTACTTCGAAGTTGGGGGCATTCTTCGCCATTTAAGCGAATCATACCGCAAAATGCAGTCAACCACGAACGTCCTTGCCGGAACGCGCGGCAAGTCTTCACCCCGTAGGCTGGCGTCAACGGTGCAATTTGATGGGGAAAATGTGGAACAGGTTGAGCATTTCCCATCCCAGAAGGAAGACTGAGATGAACACGACCATAACCGCCAGCAACTCGCCAAAACTGAGACCGCGGCGGGTGGGCTCGAAGCGCCGGGCGGCGAGACTGAGAATGTTCAGGGTCGCAAAGCCAAACACCACGGCCCAGAGAAGGTTGTAGGCGTCTTGCCTCGAGCTGCGGGCGGCAAACGTGGCGATAAGCGCGAAGCCAACGTTGGTCTGGGTCCGCGCAACCGGGTAAAGGGCGAGCGCAGCCCGGGTAGTCCGAGTGACATTCGAAACTAGCGACAATCCTGTGGGTAGAGCCATGGACAAGGGGCCAAGGCCTGGCAGGCGGGCCGAGGCTGAAAATGGATATTACATCTTTGCTCTCTGCCGGGTCACTACCCAGAAATACACAGAGCGATTTTGGGGCAGGGCTTCGCGACCGGATTCAAGCGAGTTGGTTAATATGGATTCATGGCCAAGCTCCGCTTCATCTTCTTCGACGTGGGCAATACGCTGCTGTTTCCTAATCGAGCGCGGATGCTGGCGCCGCTGCCGGAGGATCGCCATCCCACGCTAGAGCGTTGGCAGGCACTGGAACGGCGCACCAAGCAGGAATTCGACCAGGGCATGATGGGAGGCCGAGTCGACCACGGCTTCTGGTGGACGTTCCATACGTATCTGCTCGAGGACCTCAACTCTCTGGACGATGGGGTGCGCAATACTCTGGTCGAGAACACGCAAAACTCGGCTAACTGGGACCAGATTCTTCCGGGCACCCGCGAAGCGCTTGAGCGGATTCGGGAGCGACATGCGATTGCCGTGATCTCGAACGCCGACGGCAGGATTAACGCTGTGCTCGAGCGTTGCCGAATTGCCGATTGCTTTGCGAGCATCACGGATTCGGCCAATGTGGGGCACGAGAAGCCGCATCCGGAGATCTTCGCAGCGGCGCTGCGCGCGATGAAAGCCGAACCGGACGAGAGCCTTTACGTGGGCGACGTGTACTCGGTTGACTATGTCGGGGCGAGCCGGTTTGGCATGCAGGCGGTGCTGTTTGACGTGGCCGGCGCTTACCGCGACCGCGAGTTTCCACGGGTGGAATCGATGGCGGGCCTCGAGACCTGGCTGGCGAGATAACGGATTTCATAGTGAGGTAAGCAATGTTCGATTGGACGCGGTTCTTTCTCTTTCTAACGGCGGCCGTGATGCTGGCGATCGCGCCCGGCCCCGGCATGCTTTACGTTCTTGCGCGGAGTCTCGCCGGTGGAAAACGCGAAGGCGTGCTATCGGCGTTCGGAACCTTTCTTGGTGGCATGATGCATGTAATCGCGGCAGCGCTAGGGGTTTCGATCATCCTGGCGAAGTCGGCGGCAGCATTCGCCACCGTGAAGTACGTGGGCGCCGCTTACCTGTGCTTTCTGGGCGTGCGGATGATTCTCGACGCGCGAAAAGAGAAAACCGCGGATGCAGTTGACATCAGTCCGTTCATGCGCAATCCCCTGTGGCAAGGCGTGGCGACCGAAGTGTTCAATCCGAAGACGGCCTTGTTCTTTCTGTCGTTCATTCCGCAGTTCGTGAATCGGGGCAGCGGGCACGTTTTCCTGCAGTTCGTGGCGCTGGGGACGATCTCGGTGGTGCTGAATACGACGGCCGATCTGATTGTGATTGCGCTGGCAGGGCCGCTGGGAGCACGCATTCGTTCATCGGCCACGTTCCGGCGCCGGCAGAGGACGGTCAGCGGAGCGATCATGATTGGGCTGGGGAGTTATCTGGCGACCAGCGAGAGCAAGTAGCGTCGGCGGACTACGGCGGACTAGAGCTCCAGAATCTGGTGGTCGTGGCAGTCGGGCTGGACGGCGTCGTAGAGCTGGTGCAGGAGGTCGCGGCCGAAGCGAGCCACGAAGTACATCGCGCCAATGCTGCGCTCCTGCAGGCCCTTGTCGGGATAGAGTGCCTGGCTTAGAGTCTCGGCGTGGCGGCTCACGAGTTCGCCCTTCTGCGCTTCAGCACGGGCGGCCTGGGTCTGGAGGCGCTCGAGCTGATATTGCATCTTCGAGCGGGCAGTCTCTGCGGCGTCGACAAGTGTGCGGTCGAGCTTGGCCAATTTTTCTTTTACGGTAGAGAAGTGGGAATCGATCGATTTCTGGGTGGTGTCGATCGCCGCCTGCAGGTCTTCGGGCAAGCATTCAGCCGCGAGCTGACGGCTCAATGCCTCGGGACCTGCGAACACGTCGGTGACGGCGATTTCATGGCGCTCGAGCAGGCGCTGCACTTTCGGTTCGACGATGGTGGCGGAAAAACGTGGCACGACCGGCGTCACACGGCCGAGGAGAATCTCATAAACGGCACCCGCCTGGGCAAAATAGGCGGTCTCCGCCGCTCCCCCGGTATAAGCGAGCGTGGGAAGAAGATAGTCTTCCACAGTGGGACGCAAGAGCACGTTGGGACTGAACTGCTCGGGAGCCGCACTCACGCGGCGGAGCAACTCGGCTCGAGAAATTCTTGGAGCGTTGGCCTCGCTGCCAATCAGAAACTCTTCGGCCTCACCTTCTCCGCGACGGTGAATAGCCGTGCGAACGCCATCCTGCAAAGTAAACAGCAGAACCGATGACGGCGTAACCTTCACCTGCTGGTGATAGCCGGCCGCCTCGAGGGCTTGTCCGCGAGAGAGCAGAGCTTCAGCCAGTTCGCTCGCGCGCTCGATCGCAGCGCGATAGATGGGTTCGGCCACGCGATGGAGCTCCGCATCAGAGGCGTCGAGCACGATCACGCCCCAATCGCCGAAAAGTTTGGAGTACAGGCGGGCGAAGGCGCTGCCGAGGGTCTCACCTGGACGATAGCTCTCGCGCAGCATCCTTGTCGCTTCGCTCTCCCCCAGCAGAGATGTGGCCTGCTCCAACACGGGCAAGATCTCATCGCCAAGTCGCACATTACCGACCGGACCGCCGGGAACACCGTGGCTCGACGTCGTGAGCGTTTGCAACTTGCCTTCGGGCCCGGGGAAAAAAATGTGATTCACTTCGGCGAGATCGTGATCGTAGGTGGCAAGCCAGAAAATGGGGACACAATCGACGCCGGCCGCGTTGGCCTCGTCGGCGAGCTTCACGGCGGTGAGCGCCTTGTAGATGTCAAACATGGGCCCACCAAAAATGCCGACCTGCTGCCCAGTAACCACGGCGGCCGCGCCATTACGGAAGCGGTCGAGATTGGCCAGCGTTCTTGGGGAGGCGGGGGCGTCTCCGTTCTGGGATTTGTTCTGGCGCTCAAGAAGGTCAGCCACCCGCTGACGGCGTGACGAATCGTACCGCAGGCTTGCAGACTCTTCCCTCAGGAAATCGCGGAAATGTGGGGGCCTAGGGTAGAAAGGTTGGACTTTAGGCGAGTATGCGAGGAAGTCTGTGAAAAGGCGCGTGCTGTGCGGGATTTGGGAGAAAGGAAGACAGTGCGCCTTCACGGACGACACTCCTGACACAGTGCTGTTGGGATCTGACGCACTGACGATTGGACGTTCGAATTCATCGTATGTCAACGGAAGGCCGTCCGGACCGAAGTCCTGAGAACCCGCGCCGTAGTTGAGATGCCGGAAAAGGCCGCAAGATGCAAGATAATGGCAGTGTCTTGGTGTAAACAAGAAGGATGCGATGGAATGAGCGAAATTGGGGTCTTCGTGTAGCTTCGCGTCTTTCGTGGACGCATGGGCACATGTTGGGAGGCTGCGCGAGAGGACAAGCGTGAGTTCACCCACCACTCCACTGAATATCACTGTGCCGCTGACGTTGGAGGGCTCGGTTGTGCGTCTGGAACCGATTCGCCGCGAACATGCGGAACTCTTCTTGGAAGTGGCGAAGGGGTGATGTGGAAGATATCTTTCGCTGGATTCCCTACTCCCTGAAGACGCCCGAAGACTTTCAGAGGCTGATTGAAAAAGCGTTTGACGAGCAAAAGCGAGGCGAGTCGGTGGTGTTTGCGACTGTCGAGCGACGTTCGGGACGCGTGATTGGCAGCACTCGATTCATGAACATCGACCGCGTCAACCGGCGAGTCGAGATTGGATCGACGTGGATCGCTCCGGCGCGGCAGCGGACTAGGGTAAACACTGAGGCAAAGTACCTGATCCTACGTCATGCATTTGAAGCGTGGGGATGCATACGGGTGGAACTCAAGACCGATGCCCTAAATCACAAGTCGCGCAACGCAATTTTGCGCATCGGTGCGAAACAAGAAGGGACGTTGCGACGGCACCTGATCACCGGGACCGGGCGCGTGCGCGACACGGTATATTTCAGCATCCTCGACGATGAGTGGGCCGAAGTGAAGCTGAAGCTCGAGGCATACCTATCGAAATCTCGGAGCTAGACGACCCTTGCAGCGCACCGATAACCCCGACCGCGAGGGCGAGACGCCCTCGCAACAGCGTCCAGCAGCCTGCCGTGAGCGAAAGCCGCAGGATGCCGGCGCTACTCGCAGTAGATTCTCACTCTCACCTTCGTGCCCGCGTCCTTCTGATCGACGTCGACCGTCAAATCGTTCAGTTGGTCGACTAACTCTTCCAGGTTTTCCGGCTTGATCTGCGTCAGGTCGATGGGGATGCCCTGTTCCTGCATGGCGTAATTAGCGCGGTGCAGGGCATGGGCGGGCAGCAAGCCCGCGAGCCTGACTCCCGCGCGGAGCAACTGCATGGGCACACGGACGTTCACTTTTGTTGGCCCTTCCTGGCCTCCGTCGCCTTCGGAATCTACCTGGACCCGAAGGTATTTCGGGGGATTCTTCCCTGCTGAAGGCGATTCGGTCGGCGACGACTTTGTGGCCGGCTCCTCGAAAGCAGAAATCAGGCGCTCCGCTTCGTCGGCGCTGATCTTGCCTTCGGACAGCATCTGCAGAATCTGGCGACGATGTTCGCTCATGGTCTCGACTCCTAAAGTATGTGGAACGACATGCCAGCGCTGCGATGCTCGACTTCGAGTTCGGTGTTGGTGAGGGCATTCAGGATCTGCCACATCACGGCAACGCCGCGCAGGGGATTCACCGGGCGGCTGACGCTGGCGGACGATCGAAATTCGCGTATTGGGCTGGTGTGGCTGCGGTGTCCGTCCTCTTTGGGTATGGGCACTTCTACAAGGGTCCAGCAGGAATCCTAGACTCCGGCATGGCAGGGTTGATTTTGGGGGCTGCGTATGTCTTATCCGGTCGCGACTTATGGGTGTGCGTCCTGGCTCACGGATTCATCGACACGGTTGGATTGGTTGCCGTGTTTCTCGGATGGTCATCATGAGCGAAGGAGGTGGAACCCCCGAGAAGTCCTGGCCTGCCAAAATGAATAAGGCCACCCACGGGGCGGCCTGTGTCCTAGCCTAACAGCTTGAACAATTCTATGGTGTGGTCACGCAGACAGGACCGGCATCAGAGAGGAAAGTCCCATTGTTTGAATCCCACCCATGAATGCCGAGAGATGGATTCCCGAAAAACCAGGAGAAGAATGCCAATTCCTGCAAGTGATAGGTGAAACCATTGTTTCCTGCGATTCGCGGTGCCTCATTCCCAGTGAGCGGATCTCCTACTTCAAGGTTGCTTTGGCACCCCGCGACTTGTCCGGTGTGCCCCCAGGCCGGAGTGCGGTTAATGATGAACGGATCATTCACCCATTCGGCGACCTCGTGGGAAGCAGTGGCCGTATCGCTGGTGGAGGTCAAGAATAGGCCACTCACATCGAAGTCAAACGGGGAGAAGGTCTGGAATGTAATCGGGCCTGCGGGAGTAATTGAATGGAAGCCCCCCCCGCAGCAATTGTTGATGTTGGTCGGACCGCCCACCGGCATTCCCGCGTTGTAAAGCATGAACATCGGGAACGTACCGGGATTGACGTCCTTGCGTTTTGCCAGTTCGCTGACTACCGCGGCGCGCAGAAAAGTGATCTCCACAAGCCCCTCGGGGCCGCAAAGGCCAAAGAAAGGCTGGAAGGTGTCCGCATTGACTGACAGGCCTTGGTCAGCGGGAACGTCGACCACCAAGGGAGGGAGCAATTCCGGCTTCAGGAGGGTGTGATAGTGGTTTCGGTCAATCTGATTCCAGAAGCTCGCGCGCTGGAAAGCGTCCACATACTGCGTGCTGCCCACATCGGTACCGCCGAAATTGAAATCGGCCCGTTTGAAGATGGGCGATTGCAACATAACATCGACGGGAACATTCACAGGTCCGCTGAAACAAGCGGTGTCCTGCATTGTCGGGTCTGACGTTCTATCGCCGCTTGTAGTAGCGATGGCGCCGGTCTTAGGGTCGAATGAGACGCCCAGCGTGTGGAACTGCAGGATAACAGGGATCAACTGGGCTCTGACACTCACTTGGGCCGCGGAGCCTCGAGTAGCGGGATGCGCACCGACGATCACGCCATCGTACACATTCCCGTCTCTGGAGGAGGCCACCTCGTAGTTAAAAACCGGCAGCAGACTTGTTCCGCTGGCGCCACTGGGCGCGAGGGTATCGGTAACTGCACGTCTTACTGCCTCTGCTGCCATTGGGCGTTGCACTGAAGTTGGTGGATTCTGAAATTGCAAACGGTGAGGAACGGCATCTTGCGTCTGAGCAATGGCGAATGCGCTGAACAAACAAAACGCGACGGTAGCGATTAGACTGAGGGTACTCTTGGGCATGGGATCTCCTTGAATCGAGAAGCAACTTCTCGGGCATTTAAGCCTTGGACTTACGGTTGGGTTGGTCGTACCACGTCGCCAGCCAGCAGGGGGCGGCGACACTCGCGCAGAGACTCTACTCCAAGCCACGTATTTGTTGTCAATTGCAAGCCTGGGTTTTTGGCTAGAATTGACACCGTTTTTGCAAAGTCACGCAATTGAGTGCTTGCGCATCTAATGGGTGGTTGACTTCCCTTGCGGCAATACCTAGATTGGAGGTAGTTCTTTGCCAGGCCCAACCCACCAGTGGGGGCGTCACGGCTTCGACGGAGATGCTTGCGGCCAAGAGGCATGCCGGGGTGCACACACCCGTAATCGCGTGCAAAATGATAATTGCCAATCAACAGATGGCATACGCAGCCTAACTAGTTTAGGCAGCCGTCCCAGGAGGCTTCGCCCGTGGGCCTCCGAAGGACGTCGCACAGCGGGCTGCTCTTCCCGGCTACGTCTGGGCCGGAAAGCTAAGATCTCAGGCTAGCGGGGCGCGTTTCTTGTCCGTTCTGAGCGCGAGCCGCGAACGTCCTCGGGTAATGCCGAGGGCATGAACTGGACTACGCATGTAGTTCTCTTGACCAGTAACATTTTCGGACGCGGGTTCGACTCCCGCCGCCTCCACCATTATCTCGTTTATTATCAACTTCTTACAGGAACATCTTTGACTTCGTACAATAGCATTTTGCAGAGGCGGGCCCTTCACTGGGCTTCTCTCACGGCTTTCCTTCCCCGCCGATCACCAACCAATCGAACGACGGTTATTTCTGGCAGGAATAGCTGGGGGAAATGGATGCTCGGTTTTCGCACTGCCATTCTTGGGCAGGATCTATTTATAAGTTCCTGTTCTCCGACCATGCGGGGAGTTGAGCGATGAGGTCGGTGCCAGTCCCATGAGCAGACCGACACTTCTCTCGTGAAAGTGGTACTCACCGCGGCTCCTAGGGCGAAATCTGCGAATGGATCTCATCACGGAGTTTTTTCATTTCAAAACTTGTGTCCGAAGGTTGTTACGGACACTTCTTAATTTCGTACAATGACGTTCTGCAACGGCGGACCCTCCGCCGGACTTCTTCGCTCATTCTCCCCCGTGTTGCGGCGAAAAGCATGATCCTTTCTTCGATCTTCTTTATCAGCAGCCGTCTGTAGTGGCCAATCACATCTGAGTACATTAGGTACTAACGCCATTTTTCAGTCGCGAGGAGATTTGCAGGATCAATGCGGCTTTATCGGCTCGGTAAAACGCAACCAGCGATCAAAAGGTTCCAGCGGTCAGCTCCCTGGAACGGTAGCACCCACCCGGGATACTCACGGGAAAGAGCGCTGACCTCATCCAACTGCCTAAGCTCATCTGGGGTGAGCGTGAGTTCGACTGCCGCGAGATTGTCCTGAAACTGGTCAAGACGTTTCGCGCCAATGATGACCGAGGTTACTACAGGCTTTCCCAAGAGCCATGCGAGCGAGAGATGTGCAGGACTGCAGTCATGCGCTTTCGCGATCGGAGCCATCACTTCGAGGATCCTCCAGGTCCGCTCTTTGTCCACGACGGGAAAGTCGTAGTACGTGCGGCGCGAATCCGCGAGCTTCTGGTGCGTCCGGCTATACTTGCCAGAAAGCAAGCCGCCGGCCAGCGGACTCCAAACACTGAGTCCGAGCTTTTCGGATTCCAGGAGGGGAATGATTTCCCGTTCGAGATCGCGGCCGGCGATCGAGTAATAGGCCTGAAGCGTGTCGAATCGGGACAGGTTCTTGAACTCGGAGATGCCGAGGGCTTTGGCGATCTTCCATGCCTGCCAGTTGGAGCAGCCGATGTAACGGACCTTTCCCCGCTGCACCAGGGTTGTCGAGAGCGCGAATGGTCTCTTCGACAGGGGTCACGGAATCGATGCCATGGATCTGGTACAGGTCGATATGGTCGGTCTGCAAACGGTAGAGACTGTCCTCGACACCGTCCATTATGTGGCCGTGAGAAGCACCGATGTCATTCCGCCCCGGCCCGACGCGACTATAGGCCTTCGTCGCGATCACCACATCTCTCCGCGGGATGTTCAGGTTTATCGGTGATTGCCCGAGAACTTTTCGCTCTCACCGTCCGTGTAATTGTCCGCCGTGTCAAGAAAGTTGATGCCGCCGTCAATCGACGTCTTCAGTTCATCGGCCCCGGCCTAGCCAACGGAGCTGATGGCCTTGAATATTCCTCTGCCGTCCGCGAAGGTCATGGTTCCGAAGCAGAGTTTCGAGACTAGGAGACCCGTATTTTCCGAGAGTTGCGTAGACCATGATGCCCTTCGAATTGTTGAATACCCCCACATTTGCAGAAGTATAGATATGAAATGAGGCGCCCCAAGCGAGACCCCCTCGATCAACAGCGGGCTCGTTAGAAAACGAACTTTGCTTGCAGTTCGATCACCCTTGGTGATGCGTCCGCACCCAGACCGGAACCATAGATGGTCGTCGGCTGACTGACGGTCTGGGTGATTTGTCCGAACTGGTTGCTGTCCACGTTGGTGTTTGGGAAGGCAAAGTTCGGATGATTGAACAGATTAAAGAACCTTGCGCCAATGGAGAACTGAGCCCTCTCCCATCTCGGAATGGCAAAGGACTTCTCCACGTCGAAGTCAGTGTCGAAGTAACCTGGGCCACGAAACTGATTACGACGCTGGCTTCCAAAATTATTTGTTGGGTCGGCGAAATTGGCCGCACTGTAGCACGGATTAGGCAAACCGTTCAGCAACTGCGCAGCTGAGCCACCGCAGTTGATGTTAGGAGAACCGACGACGTTGGCGAGGACCGCTGTAGTGGTGGCGGGACTCGTGCTGCCGAACAGACTCCCTTGTAAAGTTGCGGTCGTGTTACTGCTCCAGATCGAGTACGGGAACCCGGTGTGCTTGAAGATCGTTCCGGAAAACGTCCAACCCTTCACCAGCGCGTTCGGACCCCATTTCGTCAAGTGGCGGAAAGCGTCACTCCAAACATAGTTCATGACGAACGACTGCCGGACATCGTAGTCAGCACTTCCATAGTTAAGCTGCCGGATATTGAACGGATTCAGCGGTGTGACCACATCGACATTTCCGTTGGCGTTCAAGCCGAAGGGATTCAAAGAGCTATTGGAGATTTCATCCAGAGCATGGCTATAGGTGTAGGATGCCTGGAATTGAAAACCTCCATTAAAGTGGTGCGCTGCTGTCACCGTGACGCCGTTGTAGTTTGAGTTGCCGACGTTTTGTGTTTGGGCAACTACTCCGAATCGCGGGTCGGGCTTAGTGAGCGGCAGACCCCCGAATGACGCGCCCGTTGGACTAAATGCATTCAGGGCTGGATTCGTGATCTCTTCATGCTCACCGTGATTGCCAACATATTTCACGCTGAGCGTGGTATTCCAACCCAGAGCCTGCTGGATTTCCAGGTCCCACTCGTCGTAACGCGGGATCTGCACATTGCCAGGGTTAAAGAAATTGAAGGCCGGAGCCGCGCCGCCGTTGGCAAAATTGGCGCGAAAAGCAGCATTGGCCGCCGTCACTTGTCCATTCAAGTTTCCTGGTACTGCCGGTGAGAGCGCACCGTTAAAAAGCACGAACGACGGATCATTCGGTGCGTTGGTGAGAATGTCGTCTATCGCACCGGTAGGAATAGCGTCGCTGAAGATACCGAATCCGCCGCGGATGACAGTATTCCTGGCGCCGAACGGCGACCAAGCGAAGCCGACCTTCGGTTCGTAGACGACCGACGTTACGGAGGGGAATGCACTATTCAGACCCGTTCTCAAGGCTTGATTCACGGGCGCCGTGCGATTCAGGTCTTGAAACGGTGCAGAAAGGCTTTGCAAGCAATTAGTTTGGCAGACTGGATTCGACAAGTGATCGAACCGCATGCTCAGCGTGAGCTTCAAGTTCGAAGTGACCTTGAGCTCGTCTGACACATACCATCCGAGTTGGTAGAGCGCTATCGGTACATTTGTATTGATGGGGAAGTTCTGAGCTACGAGATTTCCCACGCCGGTGTTCGTAGGCGCCACACCCCCGAACGCGAAGTCGTTCAGAGTCGTTTCCTGGGCAAAAGGAATGACACCGATGAAATTATGATCGCTCACGTCGTCGCGGCGGTAGTTGACTCCGAACCGGAAGCTGTGTCTCCCGCGAGTCCAACTGAAATCGTCGCCGATTCCGTACTGGGTCACAGATCGACCCTGGGGAAACGTGGCACCATCATTGTTTAGAGGAAACAGCGAACCGTCACCGAATGCGACCGTCTGAGGAAGCGTCCGAAATTCTGCGGCCTGGTTCACCATTGTGAAGAGCGCGCTATACCACTGCAGTGAAGCGATGAAGTTATTTACTTTATTGTTGCCGAATGTGTGGGTCTCGCTCAACTGGGCCTGCCATTCCGGCTGAGTACTGTGAACATCGAAGGCCGGGCTCAGAGGATCGGTGTAGGTGGCCTGGATGCCGCTTTCGTGTTGCACTCGAACGAACAGTTTGTCGTTATTGCCGATGTTCTGGTCATAGCGACCCACAATCAAGTAATCGTTAGTGGCCTGAGAAGTGCCACCTTGCAGCTGGGTGGCACACGGGTTGGCTGCTCCGAATGCGATCCCTGCCAGATTGGTAACGTTCGAACATCCCCCTCCAGCGAGAGTGTTCTGAGCGCGTGCCCCACCTGGAGCTGCGTTCCAGATGCCAAACAGCTGATTGTAAAACGGTACGGAAGCGGGGCTGACAGTGTTTAGGTTGGTGATTACTGCATTTTCGAACTGCTGAGTCGGCAGGTTGACCGAAAACAGTGAGGGAATTACGAGGCGAATGCCTTCATAGTCGACAAAAAAGAAGGATTTGTTTTTCCTGATCGGTCCACCGATCGAGGCTGCGTATTGGTTCGCATTCACGAACGGACGCGCGTCGACCTGGCTTCCAGCCACGGCGTTGGCTTGATTGCGGAAATAGTTATTAGAGTTCAGGGCGCGCCCGTTCCACCAGTACTCCGCATTGCCGTGAAAAGCATTGGTGCCGGACTTCGAGACATAGTTGATGTTCGCTCCCGCCAGGCCACCGAATTGCCCGCTATAGCCGTTCGTCACCACAGTGGTTTCCTGCACATCATTCAGTCCCAGGGTTAGGTTGGTTGCGCCGCTGTTATTGATGTTGAAATAGGGGTCGTTGTCATTGGCGCCGTCGTAGGTGAACACATTGGAATTGGACGGCAAGCCGAAGAACTCGTAGTTGCCACCGCCAAAAACGGAACCTCCCGTCGTGTTCATCACCACGCCCGGCGCCGTCAGTGCGACTGCGCTCAGATCATTGCCAGGATTTGGCAACACGGTTATTTGCTGGGCATTAAAGTTCGTTTCAATGTTGGCATCCTGTGTTTGAACGCCTGTCACCTCTTCTGTTACTTCCACCGTCTGACGCTGCGACGAGATAGACAGTTGCAAGTTCGCCGTAACACTGGCTCCAAGTGCAACAGTCACCTTTTTGACGATCTCTTGAAATCCGGCAGCCGTCGCCGAGACTGAATAATTTCCGGGTTGCAAAAAAGGGAAATTGTACGATCCTTGTGAGTTGGTTGTGGTGGAACTGGAAGTGCCAGTATCGACGTTCTGCAACTTGACCGACACGCCCGACACAACAGCCGCGGTTGGATCTGTCACAACACCAGCGATGTCTCCTGTTGTCGCGGTTTGCGCGTGAAGGCTTGCGACGGTCATCACTACAAATACGACACCCATAACCGTCAGCGCGCACGAGTAAGTATTCGACCGCTTCTGTTGGCCGACGGGATTTGGCCGAATTGTCACTGCTCGACTGCACATTGCGTATTCTCCCAATGGAAATTGGCTGGTGTAAGAACAACTGAATGAGGCCCTCTGGCTGCCTCGAAATGACCGGGGGCAATCGGGATGCCAGAGCGAGGCGCAAGAGTTGTTGCTAACTCATTGCAATCGAAAGGTAATTGAAGCCGCCGTTCGGCAGCTGGTGTTGAAAGTCGATATTGCCGATTGGCTCCTCAACACCGAGAAGCTTGGGAGCCCACCTACGATCAGAAGCGCGTGGTTCCGCTCGTTGGTCTTTCGTTCTGGCGACCAGCCCGACGCACCAGGCCCTCCAGTCGTTATGCTCCTGGTGTTTGCAGCGTTCATGGAATTCGACACGAGCATCGGTGCTCTTCTTTGGCGAGTGTTTCTCACTCTCCTTACATGAGATAGTGCGACCTGCATTGCAACGGAAATTGACCGTGGTTATTGGGAATGCTGAAGTATTCGGGACGGAGAGCGCAGTAGGGAGAAATGGAAACACAGTGACTTGCGGTAGGTTATGCAGGTGAGTGCTTTTTCTGGAACCTGCCCGGCGCGAATCTACACTCGGGTCGCTCCGCGAACAGCGGACGTCCTCACTTTGTGGACTGCAACTGTTGGAGGTCGGCCAGCACTTCCTCGCTGTGACCTTGCGGGCTGACCTTCAGATACACCTTTCTGATTACGCCCGCGGGATCGATCAAAAAGGTGTTGCGAGCGGCAAGAATCTTCCCGTTGTATTCCATGATGGAGCCGTATTTCTGCACGACCGCATGGTTCGAATCGGCGAGGCGCTTGAAGTTGAAGCCTTCCTTGGTGCAGAAGCTCTTATGAGAATCCACATTGTCCACGCTGACACCTATGATCACGGTATTCTGGCTTGTGTATTTATCGATATCGTGCTGAAAATTGTGAGCTTCGACAGTGCAGCCCGAGCTGAAGTCCTTCGGATAGAAGTAAAGCACGACCCATTTGCCCTTGAACTGATCGAGCGATACCTGCACTCCATCCTGGTTGGGCAGGGTGAAAGCGGGGGCGAGGTTGCCTGCGGTTGGAGGTTGAGACTGATCGGCGGCGACCGCAAAAAGTGCAGCTAGAATTACCGTAAAGAGGGAGACAGTGAAAGCTTTCATTTACGTTCCTTTCAAACTATCTTTAAACTGAAATCGTTCGTACTGTGGAAACCGAAACGATGATCTCGCGGGGCCGTTGAGTGCTGGCGCCGCGGGCCCGTTTTTCTGTTAGTAACGAACCCAGACTACCGGGCTGCATTCCGCATTTCGCGGGCGTGGCTGTCAGAGCCGCTATGCAAGGGGATGCATTGCTCATAGCCCTCCGTTGCGAAGCACAAAGCGCGATCGAAGAACTGGTCCAGCAGCCGCAACAATTCCATCTCGCCGTAGATTTCGATCGGACTGCCCATGATGCCCTGGCGCTGCAGGAATTCCCAGAGAAGTCCCTTGGTGAGAGTAATTGCCCAGCAGAGGTCGGAAAGCGCGACGCCTTGAGACGCGCGACGTCCACCGATTTCAAAATAACGCTGCTTGATATCATGGCCCGTCTTGGTCAGCAGCCACTCTCCCAAGTGCCGCAAGATTTCTTGGATTCCTCGCCGCAATTCCTCAACCGGGACTTTGCGCAGGTCGGCGGTACGCGCGGAAGTTTCGAGTTTCGCCAATAAGTCTGCCGCAAGTTCGTCGGAATGACTTTCAATCATTCGTATCAACCTTAATGAAATCATGTCACCTCTTCATTTTGATTGGATGCGGACTCTGGGTAAGGCGACCCCGGCAAACCCTGCGGCTGCGTCAAGATTTTGTAATGAAATGTAAGTCACTCTTTACCGTTAGCTCTTTACCATTAGCTGGTCGTTGCACTCATTGGGGATCGGCCTTGCGTGTGGCGCATTTGTTGCTTAGCTTCCCTCCAGGACGCAAACACGCACTTGGGAAGGACGGAGAACGTTTTTGCTCCTCGACGAAGACTACGTGAGTACTCCCCAAAGGGCGGGTGCTGTTAAGCCTTACTGGCCCCTACGGCACCCGCTGAAGGAACCTTTGGAAAGCAATTTCAATTTACCTCGCGTCGAGCGGCGTCCGCAGCTTCCGCGAGATCGCGCATGAATCCGAAAAAGGCGGCTGATTGCCCGATGAAGAGTCCATCGCCGGTAAGACTCGGTAAGGCTCCCATTGCGGCTGCCTTTGTTTCGGTTGGGCGAATGATGGAGCACGCCGGCAGCTGTCTGCTAATGAATACGGTTGGCTCTGGCATAATCCGATTGGTTTGAAAGTTCTCTCCGCCAAAGGGAGGAGAATTCAGGTCCGGAAAGGTCACCTTTACGCCTGTCACCGGATCCGCGACATCTGCCAATTGCGGCGCATTGCCGCCCTTGTCTTGCCAGGTCTGGAAATGGGCGATTTCGACTCCGCCGATACTGAGCAGGATGCGCAGGGCTTCCACATTGCTGACTCGCTGTGCCAGTTGAGGGTAGAGGCTGGTCCCTCCTTGTTCGATAAAGGCAAAATGAAAACCCGCGGTATTTGCGATTGCCTGAAAAAAGTTGGCATCGTTTCCGTCATTGTCAGTCCGTGGAATTGCCGGGTGTTGCCCGACGGCTAATGACGGAATGGCTTGCGGAAATGTGTCGCACAAATCCGGGTTCTTGTTACGGCTGCGGTACCGGGTCCACCAAGAGGTATCCACTGTCAGCTGCATCAGGTTCGTGAGCCGTCCGAACTGGTTTGCACCGGTCGCCTTGCTGCTAGGTGCCGGTTGATGAACGCCTCGTGCGTCAGTTCATCTTCGGTGTTGTCATGAATATATTGCGACATGTCGCAGTCAAGCGGCACAAGGTCCTGCATGTATAACGGGTTTCCGCCGGTGGCTCGTGCGGGGTAGCCGGGAATCAGTTTGCAGGCTAACTGAGCGACCTCGTCGTCCTGTATTCCTCCGAGTTCCTGGTACTGCAGCCAGAGATCGCTCTCCATGATTTCGGCGGCCGCGAGGAATCGCAGGATGCAACATCCCCTTTTGTTAGTGAACCACCTGAGGTCTTACCGAAGGCTTGTGGTACCTTCGACAAAACCCCCACACCCGCCGTTGCCACCGCTCCAGCTACCGAGCTCTTCTTCAAGAATGAGCGGCGGTTTGCGACGCCGTGCTGTTGGGAGTTATGTTCATCTTCTACTGTCACAGGATCCATGTTGCTTGGTTGAATTCCATTGCCGATTTCAGATTCATGTACTACGGCTCCATTTCTTCATGTTCAAGTTGCATTTCACTGGTTTGATCGGGTAACGTCGACCACTTATTTCTCCGTTTATTCGCAGGTGGCGCGAGATGTCAGGCTTTAGGCGATCCAATGAACATTGCGGTTTCTAACCGAATCGAAGATGTTCCAGCGTTGACCTACCAAGACGTACGTGTTTTTTCTCCTGTTGGCGGGTGTCCCTGACAAAGCCTTCGCTCTTATCAAGGCCACCCGCCGCGGGTTCAAAACTATCGATCGTCACCGGTGGCTTCCGGAGCGCTCTGGTCCGCAGGTGTAAAGAAGCCGAACAAGCCGTGCGCCTCATCGCTTATGCCGGCGGTGAAGTACAGCCAATTACTGGGTCCAGCTGCGTGATCGTTGCCGAAGCGCAGCGCCCACAAGCGATCGTTTTGAATCACATGTCCGTTGGCGTCGCGGAGGAGACCATCGAAGCGCCCGCTATTGGCGTCGTAAACAGCAATTTGCCCGCTCCCGGCATTGCCGATCAGCAGGTGGTTGCTGAAGAAGCCAAAATTTGTCGGTGCCAGTGCGACACCCCAAGGTGCATTCAGCCATGGACCATTCTCCAGTCGCTGCAACAGCTTGCCTGTCGGTGAGAATTTATCCACGAATCCGAAGCCAGGGAAATCGAAGTCGTCGTGCTTCGTGGCATTCTGCTTGGCATACGTCACATACAGATTCCCGTTGACGTCCTGCACGTTGAACGGAGCAAAGCCCTCGGGGATTGCGCGATCCAGAAACGCGTCGCCACCATCTTTGTCGCCACTAAGATTGGCGGGCTTGAAGTTTGTGTCGTAGACCTCGACGCGCCCAGAACGAATATTCGCGATATAGAGAAAAAACGGTCCACCAGCGGTCATCTGTGCGATGGCCGCGCCCTTATAAACGGCACCTGCAGCTGCGGTGGGATTCGTGGAGTTGTCGACTACCACGAACGCGTCATTGGGGAGGTCGGGCCCAATTCCGGGGCCCCAGGCTACGATGGTTCCATCTTCTGTTACGAAGGTGAAAACGGAACTCGCCGTAGCGCCCTTCGCCTGGAAGGTAAACCCAGAGGCGCCCGTGAAAACCACTCCCGTTGGCGTGCCCGCCACCCCATTCACTGGTGAGGGGATGTTTACTACCAGCCCTTGCTTTACTCCCTGTCCATTGTCGAGAGTCGAAACACCGGCGTTGTTGTCCGAAAGCCACCACGGACTCGTAGGACTCGCGATAAGCCCCCAAGGGTTCACAAGCTGCGCGTCGGGCTGGCCGTTGGGCGGGTTTTGAGCGAGTCCTTGAATGTCTGAAACAAGGTTGGTTTGTTTGTAGGCTTGCGCCGATCCGAGTGCGCTGCAAGCAAGCAACGCGGCAACCGCAAGAGTGCACTTCGTGCACTTTCGTGAGGTTTTCTTCAGATGCATTTCTTTCCTCCGTCAGGTTATGCGACTGCTGGGTTAAGGGTCTTCACTTTTTGGGAGTACAAGGTCGAGCCACCGCCACCCCTTGGTGAAGACCCATTTTTGTTCCAGGACCTTGAGGTTGCATCGGGTCCGTGAATCACGTCCAACATCGTCGACATGAGCGATGCCGTTAAAACGCAAGCCGTCACTTTTGCCCGCCCGGGGAGTTTTCGCCTCCATCCTCCGAGCCGGCTAGAGTAAACGCGTACACTTTGTTGTTTCCCATTCCCGGGGGGATATTTCGGTAACCGGAACCCCAATAGAGGGTTCCATCTACAATTGATGGTCCGTCGATTACCGTGCCACCGCTCGCGAAATTCCAGAGGATCTTTCCAGTTGTTGTATCGAAGGCATACATCTGACCTGAGTAAGAGCCCGCATACATGACGCCGTTTGCAACACTCACTGAGCCGGTGTCAATGAAGCCTGTAGTGGGGTCTGCAGTCTGCCAAAGGATTTTTCCCGTAGCGACGTCAAGCGCGCTCCATGCTCCCCATGTGATCTGCTGTCCCGAGGGCACTAACGTATAAGGGAGATGATCGTGATTGCCGATCGCGACATAAATGCGCTTACCGTCAGTTGCGGTGCCCCACTCGATGCCTCCGAGCGAACTGCCTGGCCCAACCGGTGTGCTCCAAACAATGTTGCCGTTATCAGGATTAAGCGCCCAAAAAATGCCGCTCTTCTGGCCAAAGCCGACAATATTGCCCACGAGGTTAGGTCCCGCTCCTCCCATATCGAAATCCGGGCTGCTGGGTACCGGGCAATTTGGGTTGGGTCCTGAGGACGTCAGACAAGCTCCTGTCCATGTGTCAGAACCTTGCAACCTCTTCGCCCACTTGACCTGTCCGGTCTTTAAATCCAAGGCAAGGGCAGTGTCGAAAAAATCGTCAGGCGCAGCACAGTTCGCAGTAGGATTTGCGTTCTGGCAGGCGACCACGTCTGCGGGAACGGTGTAATTGTTTCCCGTGCCGATGAAGAGCGTACCCCGCTTGGGATCAATTGCAGCCGGTTGCCATACCGCGCCGCCGCTGTATTGGTCCGTCTGGCCGCCGTTATCGGGCATGTCGAAGGTCTTCCAAAGTATCGCACCGCTCTTCGCGTCGAGCGCAACGATGCTGCCGCGAAAGCTGCAACATGGATACGCGGGATTCGCCGCCAGAGTTTCTTCGCTCGAAGAGACGCCGATGTAAACAACCCCGTCGAAAACAACCGGAGATCCAGTAATGATTGCTGCCGGATGGGTTTCCACCTGCTTAATCCACCGGAGTGCTCCTGTTTTCCGGTCGACAGCGATTACATTTGCACCAGCGTGCGTGTCGTTGGAACTAAGAATATCTCCAATGATTACCTGATCGTGATCTATTGCCGGACTGACACGAGAAATAGCCCCGGTAACGCCATCGTAATCGGAGATCTTGTGAGACCAGATGAGACCTCCATTCTCCTTCTGGACCGCGAAGAGGTTGCCGCCCCAATCGGGGAAGTAAACTGCGTCACCATCCATGGTGGGAGTGGCGGAAACATCTCCCCCAGTGGTGAATACCCATTTTGGTGTCAGGCCCTTGACGTTGGCAGGAGTGATGGAATGCTCCGCCGGCTGGCTCCAGGTGTTGTTGAGATTCTCGCCCGCGATTCGCCATTGGCCAGATCGGGGCCGATCCGATTGACTTTGCACGCTTAGTGCGGACAGTAGCAAAAGGACGCTGACGAACGCCGCGCTTGGAAATGACACGTCACGATTCTTAACTGACATCTGTGTTTTCTCCTTGAATTCAATTGCGATTACGCTCGCCCGCACTTCTTTGACAGGGCAATTCCGCTGCGGGGGCAAGTCCATGATTCAGGTGTGCATCTTTACCGTATGCATTTTGAATAGGCACTTCGCATACCAGATTGGGGGAGCCGTAAGTCCCTGAGTCCAAAGCTGTGCGGGAAAACTGAGTGTCACGGTGGCGAGACTGACGAAGCGGCTCTCAACAGCGCGGATGATTGCAGGTCAAGCGGTCAGGATCGTGGCCACGGAAGCTGGGCTTGTCGGATTATCCTGCTGCACAAAATCGCCATCGAGGCGACCAGGTCTTCGCCGGTGGAATGGATCTATAAACAAAAGACAAACGCAATTGTTCAATGGCTCAACACGATCACTGCACTGATACCGTAACCTCGGAGCCTGACGCGGGAGTCAGTTGCTGGTCGGGATGAACGAGAGCCGCCTTAGTGATACTGACTGGGAATCGTCCAGCGGTCTTCGCCTCAAAGGTCAGGGTTGCTAAGACGCCGTGCCCCGAGACTCCTTCCGATTTAGGTGGGCGAGAAGCAGTGATTTCGACGGTGCCGTTGGAGGGGTCTTCTCGATGAACCAAGGCAACGACTTGTTCTCTCTGAGACAGAAAATTCCCGTTTGAGATATTCACGAGCTGTAAACCCCGTTTGTCATAGGCTATCTGCAAGGGAACCGAATACACATCCTGTGCACCAGATAGGACTACATCGAGGGTGAAGGTTGCACCTTCAGCCACCGACATTGCGGTCGGATCGAACTCCAAAGCGGCGCTTGTTTCGCCGGAGGACTTTGCTGCCGGTATGGTCTCAGATCCTTTGTCAGGTTCCAGGGTCGGAATTGTCCCGGGCGCGTGACGAAGATGAACGGAATTCGCAGTTCCAACATCGAGAGTCCTTCCATTGAATTCGTTCGGATCTTTACGCCGAACAATATGCGGAATTATCGCAAACACGATTTCGCTGTCCATCACTTCCGTATTCTTTTGAGAAAACAGATATTTTAATATCGGAATCTGTGACAGCCCGGGAATACCGGTCAGTGACTGAGCATCCTGCTGCTGGAGCATTCCGCCAAGGAGACTCACCTCACCATCTTTCAGGCGAATCTCATGCTCCACTTTCCGTTGACCGATCACAGGTTCGTTAATCCCTCCGATCGGCTGCTGGTTGATGATGGACGAGACGTCGAGCGCAATCTTCAGGGTGATGTCTCCGTCGGGATGGATATGCGGCGTGATGTCAACGTTGACCCCAACATCGATGTACTGAAATTGAGTATTAACCAGACCGCTGACAGCAAAACCGCTGATCCCCGACGAATAAGAACCGGTCGCGGTCGGCACCCGCTGGCCGATCTTGAGGGATGCCTTTTCCCCATTCAAAGATCGAATTTGGGGATTCTGAATAATCTTGGTGCTACTGTCGGTAAACAAGGCAGTCGCATTAGCGCTTGAAATCGTCGCCGCGAAGTCGGTGGCGTTCAAATTGGCGAATGAGTTCAAATTGATGCCACTGCCAGGGCTGCTGCCGGAACTCGATGAACTGCTTGAACTGTTCGAACCGTTGGTGGAACCGCCGTTTATGTTACCTGAATTACCACTAATATTCGCCTGGAGCTGGATAGAAGCACTGGTCGGTGGATTGATTCCCAGGGTATGTACTTTGTCGCGGCTTACTTCCATTAACGCGAAATCGACGACCACTTCGGGAGGAGCTTGGTCAAAGTCACTCACGATCTTTTCTGCCAGGAGAACCTGGTCCGGCGTTCCCCGAATTACTATTGCTTCCTGAGAAGCGAGTTGCTGAACTCGAGTCACGTCGAGGACGGAACGTAGCGTGTTCACCAGATCCTGGAGTTCGGTGGGTGCCGTGAGGTTTGAGAGATAAAAAGCCTTGATGACATTTTCCTCCAGTTCCTTACGCTTCGCCGGATTGTCTGCTGCGACGAAAATCGTATTGCGAGTCATAGGTTTCCAGAACGTCTTTGATTCCGCGGCGACGAGATCAAGTGCTTCTCGCAAAGTGACTCCGTTCAGTTCGATATCGAATTGCCGTGAGGTTAAGTCTGGATCAAAGAGCACGTTGACCCCGGCTAACTTACCAATCGTTTGATAGACGATTTTGGTGTCTTGAGACAATTTCAGGGTGACGGGAAGATTGGAGAAGTTGTTCAGCTTTACTGGGCCTTGCGCATCCAAAATGTCAGGACTAAGGAGAGGTCGGGGCTGAGACGGATTCTCGGCATGATTCCCATGCGCTTGCTGAATCATGTTGCGAGTATTTATTGCTTGCTGTGATGCGATGGGACTAGACGGGTCGATCCTGGCGGCTTCTTCAAACAGTATCAAAGCCTCATCGAGTTGTCCCGCTTGCTGCAGTAGTGTGGCTCGGTGCACTTTTGATGCCGCGGCCAAGAACCGGATTCTGGTGAGTGCCGCGCGATAGCGCGTGTCCCGCGGGAACGCGTCATAAGCGCGCTGATAGGCAGCATGGGCGCCTTCATAATTCTGCCGAGCCTCCAGGTCTCTGCCCTGTTGGTACGACGATTGCCCCTTCTCGGCCAACGCCGGCGTCACCAGAAGCACCACCAAGAACACTGTGCCGGCGGTTATAAGCGACTTCACGATGTGCGTAGGAGAAAAATCCTTAGCCCTGATCCGAGGACACAAACAATTCCACACTTGAGGCTCCTTTAGAGAACAAACCTATCGAGTCGAGCGGCAGGGACTTGACTTCTATGAACGCGACCTCGGCTGACTGTTGCAGGATTTCTGCACGGGGAGTGTAGATTTTTACAAACGCTTTGCAATGATTTCTCTGTCGAATTTCAGATCGTGCTCTCGTCCACGCGCTTCGTAGATTTCGTGGGCTCGTTGGCGGATCCGATCCTGAATCTGGTTTGGAGGCTGAACTACCTGTGATGTTCCGAAAGCAATGGATTGCGCCTTTATCATGGTGGACTTCCTCCTCGATGCAACTCTAGCTGTTGATGAGCTGGCGGATCCCTGTGTCCGATGCCTTCTGAATCGCATCAAGCAACTGGTGGCGTTTGACGGCCGCATCGAAGTCTGGGCTGATGGACTTTCCTTCGCGAATTCCTTCAGCCATCCGCTTGTACAACTGCGAAACGTTGAAAGGAAGTCCCGCCGGAACCGCGGCCGGAACCCACCGATAGCTCTCCGGTATCAAGAGATCCGCCAGCGGTTTGCCCTCCTGCGCACCGCGCACAGCGAACTCGGAGACCTGTATGTAAGTCGCCTGGCGAGTGTCTGCGGGCACGATAGCCAGGTCGCCCTCGGTACCGTGGATCTCGAACAGGAACCCCGTCCCGCTGGCGAAGCCGCCTTTGAGCTGGGCCGAAGCGACCGCGCCGCTTTGGAGGACGCCGCTGAGGAGCACCTGATCGGGCGAGGTCATTGGGATCGTCTCGCCAGTCTCAACGATCTTCACTCGTTGGCGCTCATTCGCCACGACGCTGGACAGCTCTTTGAACTCCCCAAGGCAGAAGCACAGCGCATCAATTGAGTGTCCCCCGGGGCTGGTCATTAGAGTGTTGCCGTTCGAGCGATCTGCCATATAAGCCCAGTCACGCGTGAATTCGGCGCCCCACGTGGGCGTCGTTACGATCATGGTGCATGAAAGCACCTTGCCAACGTAGCCCTCAGCGACAAGGTCTCTGACGCGATTGAACTCGCGCGCCCCGCGGGCTTGTAGTCCGACCATATGGTGGATCCCTTTGCGGACGGCTAAATCACGCATCTGCTGAGCCTGCTCGGTAGTGGCCGCAAGTGGCCATTCGCAGTAGAGATGTTTGCCGGCATGCAAAGCGGCCATCCCCAGCTGATAGTGAAAAGGCACCCGCACGCAGATCGAGACGAGGTCCACGTCCGGATGCTGGACCATTTTGTAAGGGTCGGCAAAGGCGTGGGGAATTCCGAAATGCTTGGCCGTTTCGTCTGCGGTTTCCTGGCGGCTCGTGCTGACCGCCGTGATTTCAAACTCAGGAAGCGCGCTCAAGGCCGGAATGTGGGCATCGCGGCCCCAGCCGTTACGCATACTTGCGCCAATGATGCCAACACGGATTCTTTCTATCGCCATGACGATTCTCACTCCTTTGTCTTGTCTACATAACCTGTAGTGTTGGACCACCGCGCCCAAGACGGCCGGTAAAGCCATACGCCGCGCAACCAGATGCGCCTCCGGCAATTGCAGTTTCCGCATCGCCACTGACCGTCCCACAGCCCCCTATGATCAGAATTTCGGCGGGGCGTGCGATGCACTTTGTTAACTCGCCGTTGGGGGAGGGCTATGACGACGCGCACCGCTCGCGCCCCACAGTTATGGCATTTATGGCATCATCGACCCTCCCCATAACAAGATCGCGAGTGCACCCGTCATAAGCGCAAGATCTGTACCCGCGCACTCCAGGATGAACTCCATCGCGGAGACAAAGAACAGCCCCAGCAAGGGGTATCCGCTTCACTCGGGGTGGAAGGGGTGGCGCGTCCCGCCAAGGAGCGGGAGTGCAAGCCTCGGGCCAAAGCCACGGAGAATCAGGTCTGCACAAGTGGTTGAAACGCAAGGAGGACTTCAAGGATGAAATGTGTCGCTGCACGACAAATGTTGAAGCTGTCGATTTAACTTCAGCAGTGCCCGCTTAACGGCACATCGCGAGGGTCCGGAGGAGAAGACCAGCAGAGGGCCAAATAACGCTTGAAGACTTCGACTCGCCATGTTCGCTCGTTTCTTCTCCGTCCGGAGCTGAGAATGCAAGGCGGGTGCCAAACCAGCGGCTGTTATAAGTGTGGAGCGTAACGAAGGACAACCAGGCTATTTGTCAAACGCAGAAAGTGTCGAAAGTACGGAACTTATTGTGGAGAGTTCTAAGCGTGCCCGTACCCTTTTGCGAAGGATGGGGGAACTGTAACAACACCAGCGGCGCTCCTCAGAGTTTGCGGATTCTACAATTCGTGAAGATAGACAATAATCACACAGTACATGCAAACGATCGCCAACACGGCGATCGCTACTGCGATGTCGCTCTTCCTGCGATCTGATTCCGATTCCGGATCGAGATAACGAATTGCAGACCAGACTTCCCTGTCGGAAATGATTTCACTATCGTACGCTTCTTTCTGCTCGTTGTTCCTCGACACTTTGGACCTCCATTAACTTCGACGGATCGTCGAGCTGATGAGTTAGGGCTCGGTAAATAAACACAGCGTCTTAAGTAATTGCGCATAGTCTGCGGAGGACATCGTTGCGCGTGGACCAGGTTGCGAACTCGGATTCAACCGCGCCGATGACGTCTTGGAGATGGTCGAAGTAGCGATTGTGCAG